>Ga0075425_100009372_pt1 | contig 10418 bp, 9 predicted proteins | sample SoiMethybrSBSTD4_FD_75300 | JGI IMG/M metagenome (GOLD analysis project Ga0075425, IMG submission 75300) | Bulk soil microbial communities from a Populus tree surrounding site in Tennessee, USA - Soil MetaG P. TD hybrid SBSTD4 | ecosystem: Environmental > Terrestrial > Soil > Tree plantation...
AGGTAGCGATTCACGAAGTGGGTGTCCGAGTAGTTGTTCGGCGCGGGATGAAAGCAGATCGGTACGCCCAGGCGCTCGGCCTCGGCCCACAGCGGATCCATTCTCGGGTCGTGCAGGTTCACGCCGTTCACCGGATTCGGCATCATCTGGGCCGCCACGAAGCCGAGCTCCTTGACGGACCGGCGCAGCTCGGCCGCCGCCAGGGTCGCGTCGTGCAGAGTCACGAGCGCCGCCGCGTGCATCCGCGCCGGCGCGGGCTTGCGGAAGTCCGCCGCCCAGTCGTTCCAGGCCCGGCACAGCGCGCTCGCGAACGCGGGCTCGAAGGCGTCGACGCACACGACCGGCAGCGTGCGGAAGAGCACGGCCACGTCGAGCCCCTCCACGTCCATCGCGCGCTGCTGAGAGACGGAGTCGAAGCGCGCGGCGGCGTAGTCCTTCAGCACGGCGGCGGCGCGCTTCTCCGCGTCGACCCGTCCCCGGCCGAGCGGCCGCGGGAACGTGAAGTCGCCGACCGTCCACTGGCTCGTGTAGGCGCCGCGCGTCGCGGTGGGCCGCGGCGTGCGGTCGCGGAAGGCCGGATCGAGGTAGCGATCGTAGAGGTCCGAGGGCTCGATCACGTGCAGGTCGCTGTCGAGGACACGGAATCCCGCCTTCATTTCGCCCTCCCGGTGTGATCGGCAATGACCTGCGCGACGCACGAGGTCACCTTGGCGCCGGTCGGCAGGTGGAGGAACTCGTTGGGCCCGTGGGCGTTCGAGCCCGGGCCCATCGCCCCGGTGATCAGGAACTGCGCCTGCGGGAATCGCTCGCCCAGCATGCTCATGAATGGAATCGAGCCGCCGAGGCCCGCGAACATCGCCGGCTTGCCGAAGTAGCTCGTCGACGCGCGCTGAATCGATTCGAGGAGCTTTGGATCCGTCGCGGGCGCGTTCCAGCCGTTGCCCGCGTCGCCGTAGGTGTCGAGCGTGACGCGCGCGCCGTAGGGCGGATCGGCCTCGAGGATCTCCTTGAGGCGACGCACCGCGCGGCCGGCTTCGCACGTCGGCGGCAGGCGGAGCGAGAGCTTGAGCGAGGTCTTCGGGCGCAGCACGTTGCCGCCGTCGGCCGGCAGCGGCAGTCCGGCGGCGCCGGTGATCGCGAGCGCCGGACGCCAGGTGTTGTTCAGGATCAGCTCGTACGCGTCGGTGCTCACCGGCTTGCCGCCGGGCGGGAACGGGAAGCGGTCGAAGACCTCCATGCCGAGCACCTTCGCCACTTCGCGCGCCTCGGCGGCACGCTCGCGCGGGATCTCGACGTGGAAGTCGCGCGGGATGATCTCACCGGTCCGCGAGTCCTCGACGCGATCGAGCAGCTGGCGCAGCACGCGGAAGCTCGAGGCCACGATGCCGCTGGCGGCGCCGGAGTGCACGCCTTCGGTCAGCACCTCGGCGGTGAGGACGCCGCCGACCACGCCGCGCAGCGAGGTCGTGCCCCAGAGCTGCTCGTAGTTGCCGCAGCCCGAGTCGAGGCATACGACCAGGCTCGGCGTGCCGAGCTTCGCCTTCAGCGCATCGACGTAGAAGGGAAGATCCGCGCTGCCGCTCTCCTCGCACGCCTCGATGAGGACCACGCAGCGCGCGTGGCGCACGCGCTGCTCCTGCAGCGCCTGGATCGCGGTGAGCGCGGCGAAGGTCGCGTAGCCGTCGTCCCCGACGCCGCGGCCGTAGAGCTTGTCGCCGCGCTGCACCGGCGTCCACGGCCCATAGCCCTCGGCCCAGCCGACCATCTCGGGCTGCTTGTCCAGATGGCCATAGAGCAGCACCGTGTCGGTGCCGGTGCCGGGCGCCTCCATGAAGATGACCGGCGTGCGGCCCTCGAGCCGCACGACCTCGATGCGCAGTCCTTCGATCGGCCGCTCGCCGGCCCAGCCCCGGAGCAGCTCGACCGCGCGGTCGATGTGGCCGTGCTCGCGCCACTGGGCGTCGAACATCGGCGACTTCGCCGGAATCTTGACGTACTCGTGGAGCGTGGGAACGATGCTGTGATCCCACGTCTTCTGGACGAAGTCGCGGATCTTACCGGAGTCGAGCGCCATGGGTGCTCCTCAGGACGCGATGCGCAGGCCGGACCGAATCTCCCAGAGCTCCTGGAGCTCGAGCGGCGCGTCGGCGATCCGCGCGAGCTTGCCGCACAGACGACAGTGGATGAACGCCGGCTCGCGGCCGACGTACGTGCTGTCGCACTTGGGGCATCGGGCTTGCGGCGCCGCGAGGAATCGCTTCGCGGTCCGCTGCAGCGTGTGCTCGGGAGTGAGACGAATCACGGTGGCCGGAGCGGGCGCCGGCTTTCGTTTCACGCGTTTCGCTTTCGCCAGCTTCATGGGCGAGGGTCATTGTAGCGTATCTTGGCCCGAATGAGGGTCGGCGTAGTCCTGGACGGCCGGCGGTCGGCCGCGGAGATCGCCGAGCTGGCGCGGCTGGCCGAGACGTACGGGTTTTCCCACGTATGGTTATCAGGGGGAGCCCGCACGAAGGACCATTTCGTACGGCTCGCGCTGGCCGCCGCCGCGACCCGCCGGATCCGGCTCGGCCCGATCGCGGTGAGCCCGTTCGAGATGCACCCCGTCCACATCGGCCTGGCGCTCCTGACGCTCGACGAGATCGCGCCGGGCCGCGCGTGCCTGGTGCTCGGGGCCGGCGGCGATCTGGCCGCGACACTCGCGCCGCCGAAACGAGGTCGGGTCGAGGCCGTCGAGGAGTGCCTCGATATCCTGCGCGCTCAGGCCGCGGGCGGTGAGCTCAACTACGCCGGCGCCCACTATCGCGTCGCCGGTCTCTTCTCGCCGTGGAGCCGCGTCGCGATGGATCGGCTCTATCTCGGGGCCAACCGTCCGCGGATGCTACGCCTGGGCGCGCGCAAGGCCGACGGCGTGATGGTGACCGACATGCCGCTCGGCTACCTCGGCGCACTCGTCGCGCGGATCCGAGCCGAGCTGACCGAGGCCGGGCGTGAGCCGACGACATTCGCGCTCAGCAACTGGTTCGTGTGGAACGTCCAGGACACGCTCGCCGAAGCCGAGCGCCTCGCCCGGCGCCAGCTCGCGTTTCGTCTGTATTACATCCGCGAGATCGCGTCCTCGATCGGGCTCACCGATGCCGAGGCCCGGGAGCTTGCCGCGAACCAGCCGGAGATGTTACGTGCGATCTTCGGGGGCCGCGAGCCGTGGTCGCCGCCGCCGCCGGTCGCCCAGCGGTTGATCGAGCACCTGACCTTGACCTCCGACCGCCGGGGGCTGGAAGGGTGTATCGGGCGACTGCTCGACTTCGCGCGCCTCGGGCTCACCGAGATCGCACTGGCGCCGCACGGCGACCCCGCCGCCGCGATCAAGCTGATCGGCGACGCGGTCATCCCCGCGGTCGACGGCGCGGGCGCCTCCGGCGTTCCGTGACTGGCGGCCCGGGCATGGCGTATTCTGTGCTCACCGGCCTTGGGCCGTGATCGGCGGCTAGCTGTCCCATCGGAGGACACATGATCAAACTCGATCACCTGACGATCGCGGTGACCGACTGCGACAAGTCGCGCGACTGGTACATCGCGACGCTCGGGCTCAAGCTCGAGTTCGAGATCCCAGAGCGGCGCACGTCGGCGGTGCAGGACGAGGAGGGCTTCACCTTGTTTCTCGCCGAGACGCCCGGGGGACCGGGACGGCCGAGCTGTGTGCTGACGTTCCAGGTAAGTGACGTCGAAACGAAGCACAAGCAGCTGGTCGCGGCCGGGGTGCAGTTCGTCCATCCACCACAGAAGACGTTCTGGGGCTACGGCGCGGATCTGAAGGACCCCGACGGGTATCATATATGGCTGTGGGACGAGAAGTCGATGCGGGAGAAGGGCGAGGCGTAAAGGGAGGACATGGCCATGTGGGGATCGCGAACGAAGCTCGTGATGCCGTCGAAGGACAAGGCGCTGCCGGGCCGGACCGAGCGTATGAAGGTGCCCGTGGCGCATTTCGTGAATCGCCATCCCCTGACGGCGCCGTTCCCCGCGGGACTCCAGACGGCCATGTTCGGCATGGGCTGCTTCTGGGGCGCGGAGCGTAAGTTCTGGGAAGCGCCCGGCGTGTTCACGACGGCGGTCGGCTACGCGGCCGGTTTGACGCCCAACCCCACCTACGAAGAGGTGTGCTCCGGCCTGACCGGCCACAACGAAGTCGTGCTCGTCGTGTTCGATCCCAAGCGCATCGGCTACGACGGAATCTTGAAGATTTTCTGGGAGAGCCACGATCCGACGCAGGGCATGCGTCAGGGCAACGACGTGGGCACGCAGTATCGCTCCGGCATCTATGCCTACACGCCGGAGCAGCGCAAGCAGGCTGAAGCCTCGCGGGATGCCTATCAGCGCATGCTGTCGAAGGCGGGCTACGGCCCGATCACCACGGAGATCCTCGACGCGCCCGAGTTCTACTACGCCGAGGACTATCACCAGCAGTATCTGGCGAAGAATCCCGGCGGCTACTGCGGGCTCGGCGGTACCGGCGTCGCCTGCCAGACCGGCCTCGTCGAGGCTGTTTAGCGTCCCTTCAGCGCCTGCCAGACGCGCTCCGGTCGGAGCGGCATGTCGAGGTGTCGCACGCCGAACGACTTGAGCGCGTCGACGACCGCATTGACGATCGCCGGCGTTGCGCCGATCGTGGCCGCTTCGCCGATGCCCTTGGCTCCCATCGGGTTGCGGGGCGAGGGCGTCACCGTCTGGTCCGTCTTGAAGAACGGAAGATCGTCGGCGTGCGGCACCGCGTAATCCATGAGCGTGCCGGTCACGAGCTGTCCATCGGCGCCGTAGACCAGCTCTTCGATCAGCGCCTGCGCGATGCCCTGCGCGAGACCGCCGTGCACCTGCCCGGCCACCAGTGTCGGGCTGATTCGGACGCCGCAGTCGTCGACCGAGATGAAGTCCCGGACGGTGACGTGTCCGGTGTCGCGATCCGCTTCGACGACCGCGACGTGGGCGCCGAACGGATAGACGAGGGCCGGAGGCCGGAAGAACTCGGTCGACTCGAGCCCTGACTCGATCCCGTCGGGCAGGCCCTCGCCGTAGGCGCGCGCCGCGATCGCGTCCATGGTGAGCGCTTTGTCGGGCACGCCCTTCACCTGATAGCGGCCGTCGTTGAGAACGACGTCGGCCTCGGCCGCCTCGAGCATGTGCGCCGCGAGGCGCCGTGCCTTTGCCTGCACCTTGAGCGCCGCGCCCATGATGGCCGAGCCGCCCACGACCAGGCTCCGGCTGCCACCGGTGCCGTTGCCCATCGGGGTGTTCAAGGTGTCGCCGTGGCGTACCACGATCTTGTCGAACGGCACGCCGAGGTGATCGGACAGAATCTGCGAGAACGAGGTCTCGTGCCCCTGGCCGTGCGCCGAGGTCCCGGTGTATGCGGTGACGGTGCCCCCGGGCTCCACGCGCACGACCGCGCTCTCGAACGGGCCGAAGCCACACATCTCGACGTAGCAGGACATGCCGATGCCGAGGAGCTTCTTGTCCTGGCGCTGCAGGCGCTCTTTCTGCTCGGCGCGGAGCTTCGTGTAGCCCGACAGCTCGAGCGCCTTCGTGAGCGCGCGGTCGTACTCGCCGCTGTCGTAGTGCTGACCGGTCGGCGCCTGATACGGAAACGCGCTCGGCGGGATGAAGTTCTTGCGCCGCACGTCTTCGGGCGCCCGTCCGAGCTCGGCCGCGATCACGTCGATCAGCCGCTCGAGGTAGTACGCAGCTTCCGGCCGCCCGGCGCCGCGATACGCGGCGACGCTCGTCGAGTTGGTGAAGACGCACGTGGATTGAAGATCGATGTTCGTGAACTTGTAGACCCCGACGCCCATGCTCAGGGTGAGATCGGGGATGAACGTGAAGATCGGATACGCGCCGATGTCCGCGGTCACCCGCATGCGGAGCGCGGTGATGGTGCCGTCGTCCTCCACCGCGGCCTCGAGATCGGTGACCTGCGCGCGGCCGTGTGTGGTCGCCATCATGTGCTCGAGCCGCGTCTCGGTCCAGCGCAGCGGCATGCGGTAGAGCCGCGCGAGCGCGGCGACGGTCGCGTCTTCCGGATAGCAGCCGAACTTCACGCCGAAGCCGCCGCCGACCTCCGGGGCGATCACGCGGATCAGGTTCTGGGGCATGCCGAGCGCCGTCGCCAGGTCGTTACGCAAGCCGTGCGGGGCCTGATTCGTCGCCCAGACCATGAGGCCGCCCGAGGTCGGATCGGGTGCCGCCAGCACCGCGCGGCCTTCCATCGGAACGCCGCAGAGTCTCTGGCTGACCATCCGCTGCTTCACGACGCGCTTGGCCTTGGCGAACGCGGCGTCCGGGTCGCCGGACTTGATCGTGGTCTGATGCTCGATGTTCCCGGCCGCATCGTCGTGGAGCTGGGGCGCGCCCTTCGCCATGGCCTGGAACACCTCGGCGACCGCGGGGAGCGGCTCCCAGTCGACGACGACGTCCGCCGCGGCGTCTACCGCGATTTCTTCCGACGTCGCGATGACCGCGGCGACGGCCTCGCCGACGTGGCGCACGCGATCGACCGACAGGGGGTAGTGCTTGCGCCCGATATTCGCCGACGCATCGCTGCTGCCGCCCTCACCAGCACCGGCGATTGGCAGCGCCGCACAGAGCTTGCGGATCTCGTTGCCGGTGACCACCTTGAACACGCCCGCGCGTTTGAGCGCCGGCGCCCCGTCGATCCGCCGGATGCGCGCGTGCGCGTGCGGGCTCCGGACGAACGCGACGTAGTGCATACCCGGCAGCGCCAGGTCGCCCACGTAGGTCGAGGTGCCCGTGATCAGGCGGGGGTCTTCCTTGCGTTTGACTTCCGCTCCCATCAGTCGTGGAGTCGCCATGGTCAGTTAGAATACCGCATGCGCCGTTGCCGTCCAGGGCTCGTCACCGTGGCGTTCGTCGGCCTCGTGCTGGCCGCGTGTGCCGTCGGAGGATCCGCGGATAGTGAGCTCGCCGACGGCCAGCGCGTGCCGATCGATCACATCATCGTGCTGTTCCTCGAGAACCGCACATTTGACCACCTCTTCGGCACCTATCCCGGCGCCGAAGGGCTCGCAGGCTACAGTGGACGGCAGGCCGACAAGAGTGGCGTCGCGTACGCGACCCTGCCGGCACCGCTCGGGCGCGACGGCAAGCCCGATCCGCGCTTGCCGGCCGATCTGCCCAATGCGCCGTTTCCGCTGCAGAAGTACGTCGCGCCGTTCGACCTGACCAACAATCCCATCCACCGCTTCTATCACATGCAGCGCCAGTACGGCGCCGGCGCCGACGGCGTACCGATGGGCAAGTGGGTGGCGGAAGGAACGAGCGGCGGGACCAGCATGGGCTACTTCGACCGCTATGCGAGCCCGGCGCAGTGGAAGCTGGCCGACGAGTTCGTGCTCCTCGATCACTGGTTCCAGGGCATCCACGGCGGCTCGTTCGCGAATCATTTCTATCTGATCTCGGGGGGGCTCGCCCGGTACCCCGACGCGCCCGCCGAGGAGCGCGCGGTCGGGGTCGGACCCAACGGTCGAGTCGAAAAGGACGGCGACGTCGATCCCGACAGCTCGGTCGTCAACAATCTCGACCCGCCGTATCCGCCTCAACGCGCGGGCGCGATCCTCCGCGAGCCGCAGACCGCGGCGACGATCGCCGACCGGCTCGACGCGGCCCGCATTACCTGGGCCTGGTACGCGACGGGCTGGGGCGGCGGCGCCGATGCGGTGAAGCAGGGGCTCGTGCCGCACCACAACCCGTTCCAGTACGTGAAGCACATCATGGAGACGCCAGAAGGACTCGCACACATTCGCGATGCGGCGGACTTCACGCGGGCCCTCCGCGAAGGCGGTCTGCCGGCGGTCTCGTTCGTGAAGCCCCACGCGAAGGACAACGCGCACGCGACGTCCTCGACGGTCGGCGCGGGCGATCGCTGGATCGCGGACATGGTCCGCGAGGTGATGGCCAGCCGCTACTGGCCGCGCGTCGCGCTCGTGATCACCTACGACGAGGGCGGCGGGTGGTTCGATCACGTGAGACCGCCCGTCGTCGACCGCTTCGGGCTGGGAACACGCGTGCCCACCCTGATCGTGTCGCCGTACGCGAAGCGCGGCTTCATCGGCCATCGCGAGTACGATCATGCGTCCGTGCTGAAGCTGATCGAGTGGCGGTTCGGACTGGAGCCCTTGACCGATCGGGACCGGCGCGCGGAAGCGCCGCTCGAAGCCTTCGACTTCACCCAGGCGCCGCGCGCGCCGGTCGGACTGCCATGAGCCAGCTCGAAGCGATCGAGATCGAAACCAGCGCGTCGCCCGGTGCCAGCATCATCTGGATGCACGGGCTCGGGGCCGACGGCCACGACTTCGTCGACATCGTGCCCCAGCTCAGCCTGCCATCGCGGCCGGGCGTCCGGTTCGTGTTTCCCCACGCGCCGATGCGTCCGGTGACGATCAACGGCGGCTACGTGATGCGCGCCTGGTACGACATCCGCGACGCCGGCGGTGTGCGGCGCGAGGACCCCGCGGGCGTGCGCGCCTCCCAGAAGGCGATCGAGGCGCTGATCCAGCGCGAGAAGGAGCGCGGCGTGCCGGCCGCGTCGATCGTGATCGCCGGGTTCTCGCAGGGCGGAGCGATGGCGCTGCACACGAGCCTTCGCCACGGCGAGCGGCTGGCCGGCGTCATGGCGCTCTCGTGCTCACTGCCGCTCGCGGACACGCTGGCGGCCGAGGCCGCGCCCGCGAACCGCGACGTGCCGATCTTCATGGCGCACGGCACCCACGATCCGATGATCCCGATGGCGCGCGCATTGCGGGCGCGGGAAACGCTCGCTGGGCTCGGCTATCGCGTGGAGTGGCACGAATACCCGATGCCGCATTCGGTCTGCGCCGAGGAGGTTCGCGATATCTCCACCTGGCTCGGGGTGGTGCTCGGCGCGGCGTCCTCGACTCGTTGACAGACCACGCGCACCGCGGTTGACTGGACGTGACGGGAGGCTCGGCGCCGCCTCCTGGTCTGGGTGTTAACCCGACTGGAGTCAATCATGGAGACACCACCGGGCTCGAGTGGCGCGCCGTCGGGCGGTTTGCCGCAGGCAGCGCGCCTGATCTAGGGTCGTAACAGAGTCCCGACGCAAGCCGGGACGCGCAGCGTGAATGCTGCGCAAAACCATACGGCGCTCGGGAGTGGAGCACCGGTCCCGCTCCCGAGCGTCCGCTAAGCGCGCGCGACTTTTCGCAGGTCCTCGAGCAGCATCGCGTAGAGCTCCGCCTGCTGCGTCTCGCCCTCGCCGCGGAGCACGGCCGAGGGGTGGTAGGTCGCGATCGTCTTCGGCGCCCAGCGTGTCGCTTCGAAGCGGCCACGGTCCTTCGTGATCCTGAACTTGTCGCCGAAGATCGCACGGGCCGCCGTCGCGCCCAGGCAGACGAGCACGTCCGGCTTGATCGCGGCGAGCTCGGCTTCGAGCCACGGGCGGCACGCGTTGAGCTCGACCGCGCGCGGCGTCTGGTGGATCCGGCGCTTGCCGCGCTGCTCGAACTTGAAGTGCTTGACCGCGTTGGTGACGTAGACCTTCTCGCGCTCCAGCCCGGCTTCAGCGAGCGCCTTATCGAACACCTCGCCCGCCGGCCCGACGAACGGCGCTCCCTGAAGGTCTTCTTGATCGCCGGGCTGCTCGCCGATGAACACGATCCGCGCGCTGGCCGGCCCGCGGCCGAAGACGGTCTGAGAGGCGTGGCGGTAGAGATCGCATCCCTTGCATCGCGCCGCGGCCGCCTTGAGCTCGTCGAGTCCCGCGCCGGCGGGAACGAACGGCGCGGCGCTGTCGGCCTCCGGCTCGGTGGCGTGTTGCGTGAGCAGTGCGTGGAATCGCCGAACCCCGGGATCGCGCGTGTCGTTCAAGAGCTCGCGATTCTCGTGCACGAGCCGCCAGAGCGTCTCGTAGAGAATCTGCCATCGCGCGGAATCGGACGCCGCCGCGGCTTGCCGCGCAAGCTCCACGAATTGCCGCGGTACCTTGACCGTGCCGGCCGGTGCCGGGTGGTCGTCGAGAGACGGCTGCCGCGACGGCGGCGCCTCGTGCCATCGCACCTGCGCGGGTGGCGTTGCGTCGCGCAGGAGCGCGCGCGCCGCGGCCTGCCAGCTCTCGAACGTCGGCTCGATCTCGACCGTCTTCATCGTGACGTGGACCGCATCATGAAGATCGACAGCTACTCCTCATCGTACCAACGGCCCAAAACCTACTCGATGCCCCGGTACCAGCCGGCAGGCGGCGGCGCCTGTTGCTGGGCCGGCCTCAGCGCTTCCGGTCGCGACCGAAAAAGCCGTCTTTAGGTCGCGCGTGAGCGTGGAAGTGGTCGGGGATGTTGCGCATGTGGCCGTCCACCCAGAACTCTCCGAGCTGCGCCGTCGCCACCTCGCGCAGC
>Ga0075425_100009373_pt1 | contig 10418 bp, 11 predicted proteins | sample SoiMethybrSBSTD4_FD_75300 | JGI IMG/M metagenome (GOLD analysis project Ga0075425, IMG submission 75300) | Bulk soil microbial communities from a Populus tree surrounding site in Tennessee, USA - Soil MetaG P. TD hybrid SBSTD4 | ecosystem: Environmental > Terrestrial > Soil > Tree plantation...
GGAGAGCGCGCCGAGGTGCCCGTAGGCCTCGTTAATCAACGGGCAAAACACAACAGCCAATAACGATTTGGCTCTGGCAGCTTAACTAGCTGTCACGCTCGACTGGTCTGAGCCTGCCGAGGCTGGATCGAGCGTCATTCAGGCGGGCTGGTCCTCGAGGTTCGCCCGAGCCGAGAGGATGAGATCGAATCGGGATAGGGCTTCCGAGACCTTGTCCGTTTGCGTCCGGAGGCGCGAAGCAGAATAACGGACTACGCGCGTAGGGCTCCTTCTGGATCTGCTTTCGGACGAGGGTTCAATTCCCTCCGCCTCCACCATCTTCATAGCCCGAGGGTCGAAAGGCCTTCGGGTTTTTGTTTTCAGCTATAGTCCCGCCCGACTCATCGGCGTGCACTCGGGAGGGAGCCATGAACCACCCGCAGCTCAAGCGTCAGATCGGTCTCTACGCGGCGACCGCCGTGACGGTCGGGAGCATCATCGGATCGGGAATCTTCCGATCGCCGAGCTCGGTCGCTCGCGAGCTTCCTTCGCAGCCCCTCATGCTCGCCGCCTGGATCCTGGGCGGCATCCTGTCCATGGCCGGCTCGCTCGCGCTCGCGGAGCTCGCCGTGGCGCATCCGATGACCGGCGGCCTCTACGTTTTCATTCGGGAGTCGTTTGGACGGAGGCTTGGCTTCGTTTTCGGATGGGCGAGCCTCGCGGTCATCAAGCCCACCGTCATCGCGTCCATCGCAAGCGTCTTCGCGGTCTACTTCTGCCAGGTGGTCGGATGGTCGACGGGAGCCCAGCTGCCCGTCGGCCTCACGGCGATCGGTCTGCTCACCTTCGTGAACTGGCTTGGTGTGCGGGAGGGCACCGCCACGCAGACCACGCTCACGACGCTGAAGGTGCTCGGCATCCTGCTGCTCTGTTTCGCCGCGTTCGCCCTGCCGCACCACGCGCCCGAGGCTGCGGCGTCGAACACGGCGCCGGCGAGCTCCGCACCCGCGGTTCCGATCCATCCTCTCTGGCTCGCGTTCGTCGCCGCCATGATCCCGATCTTCTTCGCGTACGACGGCTGGACCGATTCGACGTACGTGGCCGGCGAGGTTGTGAATCCGCGACGGAACCTTCCGATCGCCATTCTCGGCGGCACGGCCATCGTGATCGCCGTGTACGTGCTCACGAATCTGGCCTACTTCGCGGTGCTCTCGCCGGCGGAGATGGCCCAGGCCGCGGCGGTGGGGAGCGAGACGGTGCGGCGGATCCTGGGCGAGTGGGGCGGCCGCGCGCTCGCGGTGCTGGTCGCCGTGTCCACCTTCGGCACGATCAGCGCCTCGATCCTCACCGGCCCGCGCGTGACCTTGGCCATGGCATCGGACGGCCTCTTCTGGAAGCCCGCCGCGCACGTGCACGAGCGGCGCGGCAGCCCCGACATCGCGCTTTGGCTCCAGTGCGTGCTCTCATGGATCTGGCTCACCGTGGCCGTCGGCGGCTTCGAGGACGTATCCGGCTGGTTCGTGACGACGTCCTGGCTCTTCTACGGCCTGACCGTGGCGGGCGTGTTCGTGCTGCGGCGCAAGGAGGCGGCGACCGGCCGCGGACCCGAGGCTTCGTACCGAACCTGGCTCTATCCGATCACGCCCGTCCTGTTCATCCTCGTGACGCTCGCGATCATCGGCAGCGACCTCGCCTCGAGCACCTGGCGCGCCGCCGCCGGCGTCGTCATCGCCGCGCTGGGGCTGCCGATCTACCACCTCTGGTTCGGACGTCGGGAGCGGGGAGCGTAGGCGCGGGTTGGAGTTCAGCGCTGCCGCCAGGATCACCCGGCCGGTGCAGCCCGTTTCGTCATCCCGCGGCCGATGAATTTCAGAGCAATTCGCAGACTCTCCTCGAGTGTGGTGCAGGGGGCGCTAGCTGCGTATTCGGCTGCCTGGCGAGCATCGAACGGGCGACAGCCAAGGTTCCGCAGACCTGCAAGCACATCGCGTGCGCGCTCATCGTCCGCCGGTCTACACACGCGTTGCATCCGCCTCTGCTCCATGAATACCACGCCGAACGCACGTTCGGCTTCATACTGATTGTGCCTGCGGCACCGTAGGCGGATGTTCTGGAAGGTGGCTTCGCCCCCTCGCGCGACAGGCTCGATGTGGTCGAATTCCAGGAATCGCCGCTGGTCACAACGCTTTCCATCCGCGCTGACGAACGTGCATTGCCCGCCATCGCGATTCCAGACGGTCCGGCGAACCGCCGCCGGGATGTGGCGCTTCCTCGTGCTCGGCCGAGCTCGGCGCGGACTCGCCGTGATTCCGATCTTCCGTTTCTCGAGCTGATAGATGAGAGCGTCCAGGGCTCGATCCAGAACCTGATCGACGTCCCCCGAGGGCAGAGCGTGGCTCAACAGGGCCTGCGCGTATCGGAGCTTGGTCCGTGACAAACGCGCACGCACCCATACGGCTTCCGGCCTCTTGGGGCAACGAACGTCAACCTGCGCCGTCGCAGCCGGCGGAGTCTCGACTTGCGACGTCGCAACCTCTGCACCTGCACCTTGGCCGCTGGCGTCAACTTGCGCCGTCGCAACCTGCTGGGTTCCAACTTGCGACGTCGCAACCCCGCTCGCCTCAAACTCAATCGCCGCAGGCGCAATTCGGCCGGCCAGCCACTCCTCGATCTCCAGCTTTCGCTTGCCCGACGCGCCCTGGATCAGCTCGTTGAGATTCGAAGGATTGAGATGCGGCGCCAGTAGGCAAACTCCGATCAGATGGAGCCGGCCATCGGTGATGGCCTTGAAGAGCTCGGGGAACTGGCGAGCGGCCCTCGCGGCCTGAATCCGCTTGAACGCCGCATCCTCCGACAGGCGCAGCTCCCCAACGCAATATGCGTGCATCGAGGAGTACCCGGCCGGCGCGTACAGTCGTCGCGTGTCCACCTCGGCGATGTGGGCGAGGATCTCCGCCGTGGTCATGCGATCGCGGGCGATCAAGGCAGCGAGATCGCGTAGAACCACCGCGTCGCTGACGTGGGTCAACGAGTAGCTCTGCATGGTGCACCTGTTTCGGGGCAGGTGAACGTCACGTGACGCTCGATCAGCGTCTTCCTTTTTGGGGTGCACCCTTTATATCACGCACGCTGCGAAGGGCTCGAGCGGACGCTAGTGGCGTGTTGCGGCCGGTGTCTCTCCTCGGAAGAGGTCTTGTGGGATGATCGTGTGCCGTATGCCCCGCACGTTCTCCTGGATGCCATCTGGGTGGGGTAATGCGTGGATCGCTCTAAACTCTCTGTAAGCGCGTCAAGAAGATTCTTCATTGACCAAGAGAATGTTCGAGACGGCTCGCCACGAACCACTCGCTGCGCGCCACCGCTACAGCCTCCTCAATCGCGGCGACAAGAATCCGACGATCCCCGTCGCCCCACCGAGCGCTCCCGCTATCGCGAATAGAACCGGCGCCGAGATGCGATCCAGCGCCAGCCCTGCAAGCCCGCACGAGAGCGCCGTGACGCCGAGCACGACCACGTTCAAGAGCGCGAATGCGCGTCCGACGAGGCGCGGCGGCACGATCCGCTGGAGGATCGTAGCGCGGGGGACGGTGATGAGTGGAATCGCGAACGAGTGGAGGAGGAGCGCCGGAACGAGCGTAGCCATGGAGCGGCAGGCGAGCAGAGGCAGGTACGTGAGCCCGTCGACCGCGATCCCGACGAGAAGAAGCGTACCGCTCGACCAGCGGGTCCCCCAGCGCAGCACCGCGATGCTTCCCGCCACCATTCCGACGCCATAGGTCGCTTCGGCCAGCGCGTAATCCGCGGCGGTACCGCCGATCGTCTCGCGCACGAGCACGACGAGCCCGAGCACCGAGGCACCCATGATGAAGAGATTGTCGAGGGCGGTGAGCACGTAGAGGAAGGGCAAGGGGGGAATGCGCCAGAGCTCGCGCAGGCCCGAACCGAGCTCGCGAAGGACCCGGAGCACGGCGTCCATCGGGCTCCGCGCGCCATCCCGCGCGGGACCGGCGAGCGCTCCGGTCTCCACGCGCACCCGCCCCGGCACCCGCATCGCCAGGAGTAATCCCATCGACCCGCCAAAGAGCAAGATCCCCGCAGGGAACGTCGCCCCTATCCCCGCGCTACCGACGATCAAGCTTGCCGTCAAGGGTCCGATCAAGAACGCGAGCTGCTGCGACGACTGCACCCACGCATTGGCCCGCGTGAGCGCTCCGACCTCGACGATCTCCGGCAGCAACGAGTCGCGGCTCGGGTTGAACATCACCGCGGCCGTCGCCATGCCGAACGCCGCCGACACGAGCCACGGTGCCGTCAGCACTCGCAAGCCCCACAACAGAGCCAGCACCCCCAAGAGGGCAGCCCTCGCGAGATCCGCGCCGATCAACACCCGCCGCCGGTCCCACCGATCCACCAGCACGCCCGCGGCGAGCCCAAGCACAAGCGGCGGCAAGTACGAAACCGTGGCCGCGAGCCCCGTCACGGACTTCGAGCCCGTGAGATCGAGCAGCAGCCACAAGAACGCGATTTGAAAGAGGGAATCGCCGAACTGGGAGAGGAACTGCGCGAGGGCGAGAAGCGAAACGGGGGCGGGCGCCGAAAGCACCCGCCCCCTCATCAAACCGTCACGCCTGCTGGGTCTGGGCGGGGCGGAATTCCGGAGCGTTGTTCTCGAAGTCCCACAGGAACGGTGGCTCCACGCCGAGCTGGCGCAGGTACGTGTAGAGCTGCCCGCGGTGGTGGAGATGCTCGTCGTAGATGATGCTGACGATGATCCATCCAGGGAAGGACATCCCGCCCCACTCGGTCTTGACGATTGCCTGGAGCTGCGCGTCCGTCAGCGACTTCACGACGCGATCGGCGATCGTCCACGACTCCTTCGCATAGCGCAGGAGATCGTCGCGGCTCTTGATCCCCGCCATCGCGTCCTTGTCCTGCTCCCCGTTGTACGGCGTGTGTCCCTTGGGAATGCCCTCGGCCACGTAACGCATCTGCGCGTACATGTGCGTGACCAGCTCCTTCGCCGTGCGCATGTCCTTGCAGGGTTGGGCGTCGATCTTGTCCGCGGGAATCGCCTCGATGCACCGCATCGTGATGCCGTTGACGGTGCGGAAGTGATCCCAGAATCCAGCCATCATTGCTTTGTTTTGCATGACTCTCCTGTTCGTCCGGCGCTCAGCTCTTGGGCTTCACGTCCTTGGAGTTGATGTCGAGGGTGATCATGAATCCGTTGGTTCCCTTGTATTCGTACGGCTTGTCGCCCGCGCGGTACGCCTCGACCTCGTTCTGCATGAGGATGAAGCCCGTGTTCCGCGGGACTCCGAAGTAGCGGAGGTTCTGGATCACGATGGGCTGGTCGGTCATGCCCTGATTCCGCTTGAGGACGACCTCGCCGACCTTCCCGCCGTCGAGTTTCGCGGTCGCGACGTCCTTGGTGGCGGTCCACTCCATCGGAGCATCTGCGCCGACGGTGAAGGACTTCCACTTGACCGGATAGACGTATCCGAGCGCGTTCTTGATGCCTTCGCGCTGCTCCGGCGTCACGGACGGATCGAAGTGGAGCACCGCCCAGTCCATCTCACCGTCGGCGAACTCGGGGCCGAGATCACCGGCGACCCAGAACTTCGCGCCGTCCAGCTTGACGCCGCCGTAGCTCCCCTTGTTGACCCGGAACGCATTGTTGAACTTGCAGTAGGCGTGCTCGCCGCCGTGGCTCATGCCCGCCATGCCCTCATGATCCGCATGGCTGGCCGGCTTGTGGTCGAAATAGCACTGACAGAACATCGGGCAGGAGCATGCCTCGATGATCGTCGCGTTGAAGCTCCAGTCCGGCGTGAACTCCTTGTTGACCGCATACACGCCGGCGGCGCTCACCGTGACGAGAAACGCAGTGAGCAAGAGGATGCGCAGCTTCATGGGAGGTCCTCCTTAGAGGGATATGGGGAGTGACGCTCCGGAATCCGGAACGGTCAGCCCCCCGTTCCGCCCGGACTTGAAAGCGTAAGGTGTACACCTTCCGGCGGCGTTCGTGAAGGGGTGGGCTTTCGGGCCGTGGATCCAGGCTCGGCCGCCGACCCTCAGCCCTCGATCCGGCGCCTCAGATCCGCCGCGTGCACCCGGCGGGCGTAGGCCTCGACGTCCCGCTTCTGTCCGTGAATCTCGACGACGAGGGAGCGAAGATCCGCCCGCTTGGAGGAAGGTACAAAGCTGGGGTCGAAGGCCGGAAAGCTCTCGGAGCCCTTCGCCATCGCGCGGAGCCGCTCTTCCAGGGCCTTGGGAACGATGTAGATCCGAAGAAGGGCGACCGTCCGGTCGGCCTGGGACGGGTCGACCGGCATCGCCACCCTCTCCCCAGGATCATCGGCACCGATCAGGTTTTGCTCCAGGGCGAAGGCTCCCGACACGGTGAAGGGCCGCGGCGTTCCTCCCACCGAGGCCAGCCCGGTGGATAGGCCCTTGGTTCCGTTCACGGACACCCGGACCTCAAGAGTCCGATCCTCGTCGTCCGAAGCATCAGTCCGGTCGTAGATCCGCTCCCCGGAGGCGTCGAGCGGGCCCCATGGCTGCTTCCCACCATCGAGCTTGAGGACGGTCCGTCCCACTTCCTCCGTGGCACCATCCGGCGCCAGCCTGAATCCGCTCGCGGGTGCGGGGAGCGACGACACGACGGCTACGAGGGTGCGCTGGACCGAAGCCCGTTCCGCATCCGTCGCGGGTAGGGTTGCGTAGGTGGGTGTCTCATCGGTCGGCGCGGCCATGCCGGCTCGGGCCACAACCAGTAGAGCCAGTGTCAGGAACCGGATGCGAAGCATGCGCGAGTCCTCCCGTCGACGCGGAGCGATGGCGAGACCCCCGCTTCCTCATACACCGTCACCCGCCCCCCATTCCAGCGAGTCGCTCGATTCCTTCCCGCACGAGCTCCGGTTCCACGATGAGGCTCACGACGGAATCGTGATCTTCGAGCTCGTAGAAGTGGCCTGGATGGAGGAGCACATCATGCGCATCCAGCGCCCACGTCGCGGCATCGAGAGCGTCCCCCGCGGGAGTGCCCGATCGAAAACGCACGATGGCGCTCCAGCCGCCGTCGCCACGGAGCACGTCGAACCCCACAGCGGCGCCGGCCGAGCGCAGCTGCTCGAGATTCACCCCGATCCGCGCGCGCGCCGCTTCCTGGAATTCGCCACGGCGGTCGAGCCATCCGCCCAGCATCATCTGCGCGGGAGCGCCGACGGAAAGGAAGAGATCCGCGATCCACTCGAGGCCCTGGCACGCACGCGCGACGGCGTCCTCGGGTCCGGTGACCGCGATCCAGCCCAGCTTCATCTGCGGGAGTCCGCACAGCTTCGAGATCCCGTTCAGGCCGAAGGTGAGCGCGCGCCCGCGACCCAGCAAGGAGGGGAGCAGGGCGTCCCGCCACCCGAAGTCGCCGAACACCTCATCCGCGATCAGCGCGATCCGCCGCTCCGCGCAGATCGATTCCAGAGCGGCCGCCTCGCCCTCGCTCAAGCACGATCCGGTCGGATTGTTCGGCTGAACCACGATCACCGCGCGCGTCCTCGGACCCAGGAGCGCTTCCACGGAGTCCAGGTCGACCCGCCATCCCTCGTCGTAGCGCAGGCGGTACGAAGCGAGCCGCACGCTCTCGAGGCGCGCAAGCGGCTCGAAGAGGGGATAGCTCGGACTCGGTACGAGGACTTCGTCCCCCGGATCGCAGAGGAGGCGGAAGAGATGCGCGTAGGCTTCGCTCGTGCTCGCGGTGAGGAGGATGCGTTCCGGGTCGCATGCGCTCATCCCACGAGCGCGGTAGTAAGCGGCCACACTCTCCCGCGCCGCCTCGGAGCCGCGCGGGGACGGATCGTAGCGAGCCGCGTCCCCGCCTAGCACCCCGGCGATCGAAGGAAGCCCCACACGCGTGGGATTCGTGTTCGCGAGGTCGACGACCGGCCGTTCCGCGCGACGCTTCCCCTCGAGCAGCCGATGAAACGGGTTGGTCTCGAAATCCCCCGGAAGGCGCGAGGTCAGTCCTTCGCCTCCGACGTCGCCATCTTCCAGATGGTGTTCACCGCCGCGAGCAGGACCGCCGCGAGGAGCGCGGGCCAGAAGCCGTTGATGCTGAACGCCGGGATGATCCATGCGACGAGGAGGAGGATCACCGCGTTCACCACGAAGTAGAAGAGGCCGAACGTGACGAGGATGAGCGGGAAGGTGAGGATCTTGAGAATCAGCCCGAGCGTGGAGTTCAGGATGCCGAAGAGGAGCGCCGCGAAAATCGCGGTGCCCCAGTTGGGCACGTAGAAGCCGGGGATGATTCTCGTGAGCACCAGGAACATCGCGACGACGATCACGAAATGCGCGAGCGCCTTGGCCATCGGTCCCTCCCTGACGTTGGGTTCCTGCGATGAGCGACCGAGCCAGCGTACCAGACCCACGCCGGGCTTGCGCCAAGAGCCCCATGGCGTTAGTCTGACCGCGCTCCGTACGAGCCGGCGCGCTCGCCCCGCGTCGTGACCGCAACGATCCGCCGCAACCGTCCCAGCAGGGGGGCTCGGCCGCTACGGAGAGCAACCCTATGGACCTCGATCATTGGTATCGCTGCACGCAGTGCGGCTACATGTACACGCCCCAGCAGATCCAGGCCCTCCGGCAGCTCGTGGAGGCTCGAGAAGAGTCCGAGCCCGACGGCTCGTACGATTCCACCGATCTTCCGTGCCGGAAGCGCGGGTGCGGCGGCCGCCTCGTGGTGACCACGGAAGTTCACCGGGACGCGCCGCGCTGACCTGATCGCACGAACCAAGCGACCTTCCGTCGTTCCTCGGGCCGCATGGCCCCAAACCTGCTTGTCGCTCGCGAGCCGGGCTCCTATACTGACCGGCTCGCATTTTTTTAGGGGCCAAGGGCGGGAGCGTGGAACTTCGAGAACGGCTGGCCCGGATCCGGGAACGCATGGCCGAGGCCGCCCGCCGGTCGGGGCGGGAACCGGATGCGGTGGCGCTCCTGGCGGTGACGAAGGGATTCGGGGTGGAGGTCGCCCGGAGCGCGTTCGCGCTCGACCTCGTGGATCTCGGTGAGAACCGGGTCCAGGAGGCCGAGGGCAAGATCGTCGCGATGGGCGCGGGTCCAAGGTGGCATCTCATCGGCCACCTCCAGACGAACAAGGCGAAGCGCGCGGCCCAGCTCTTCGATGCGATCCATTCCGTGGACTCGCTCCGGCTGGCCGAGGATCTCGCCCGCCGCGCGGCCGCGGAGGGCAAGACGCTTCGGTGCTACGTCGAGGTCCGGACCACGGACGAATCGACGAAGGCCGGGATCGCGGCCGACGAGACGCACGCCCTCGTCGATCGCATGAAGTCCCTGGCGCCGCTCCGGGTGGCGGGGCTCATGACCATGGGCCCGCTTCACGGCGGTCCCGAGGGGGCGCGGTCCTCGTTCCGGGCGCTCCGGCGCCTTCGGGACGAGGGAATCGACCGGGGCGTTCTGGACGCCGACGCAGGGCTGTCGATGGGGATGTCGGACGACTTCGAGGTCGCCATCGAGGAGGGAGCGACCATCGTGAGGATCGGCTCGGCCCTGTTCGGGCCGCGGCCGTGAGGTTTCGGATCCAGGTAACGCCCAAGAGCCGCGCCGACACGATCGAGGCGGATCCGGCATCGAAGGTGATCCGGGTGCGCGTGACGGCCGCTCCCGAATCGGGCCGGGCCAACGAAGCCGTCGTCGCAGTGTTGCGGAAGAAGCTCGGTCTCGCCGCCGGCGCTCTCCGAATCGTCGGCGGCGCGGCCGAGCGCCGAAAGTGGGTCGAGGTGGACGGCATCGAGGAGGCGGAGCTATGGCGGAGACTCGAGGCGGGGTCGTGACAGCGGACGACGCGCGCACCAAAGGCCTGCTCCGCGAGATCGAGGAGGCCCGCGCCTTCGTCGCAGCCCGCGCCGACGTGAAGCCCGAGGTCGGCATCGTGCTCGGCACCGGACTCGGCCAGTTCGCCGCCGCCATGCGCGACCCGGTCGTGATTCCGTACGCGGACATCCCGCACTTCCCGCACACCAAGGTGGAGAGCCACGCCGGCGATCTCATCCTCGGCGTGCTGAGCGGCCGACCGACCGCGGTCCTGAGCGGCCGCGCGCACTATTACGAAGGCTGGTCCATGCAGGAGGTCACGTTCCCGGTGCGCGTGCTCCGCGCCCTCGGCGTCGACACGCTCGTCGTGACGAATGCGGCCGGCGGCATGAACCCGCTCTACGAGGCGGCCGACATCGTGGCGGTGGTCGACCACATCAATCTGATGGGGGACAACCCGCTCATCGGGCCCAACGAGGACTCGCTCGGTCCGCGCTTTCCGGACATGTCGGAGCCTTACGACCGCACGCTCCTCAAGGCCGCGCGCCAGGTCGCGCTCGCCGAAGGCATCCCGCTCAAGGAGGGAGTCCTCGCCGCGGTGGCCGGACCCA
>Ga0075425_100009374_pt1 | contig 10417 bp, 8 predicted proteins | sample SoiMethybrSBSTD4_FD_75300 | JGI IMG/M metagenome (GOLD analysis project Ga0075425, IMG submission 75300) | Bulk soil microbial communities from a Populus tree surrounding site in Tennessee, USA - Soil MetaG P. TD hybrid SBSTD4 | ecosystem: Environmental > Terrestrial > Soil > Tree plantation...
GGCGGCGCGCTCGCGGGCCGGGCGGCGAAGAAGGAAGCCAAGGCGAACGCCGCGGCCCAGGCCGAGCAGAAGACGGCGGCCGAGAACAAGGCCAAGGTCGACGCCGTCAAGAAGGGCATGACCGTGTGCCTGGAGTCGAAGGGCTACACGGTCAAGTAGCGGACGCCGTAACGAGCCGGGGCGGTCGTGCTCACGACCGCCCCGGTTTCGCTTCCACGGTCACGCTCGTGCCGGGTGCCGCGCGATGCGTCACCTCCTGCTGCGGGAACGGGAAGGTCAGGCCCTCCTGGTCGAAGCGCAGCTTCACCGCGCGCGTCAGGTCCCAGTAGACGTCCCAGTAGCGCTCCTTCCGCGTCCACACGCGGACGATGAAGTTGACCGACGACTCCGCGAGCTGGTGCAGCTTGATGACCGGCGCCGGCTCGGTGAGCACCTTCTCGTTGGCGCGCACCACCTCGGCGAGCACGCGCTCGACCAGGTCCACGTCGTCGCCATAGGCGACGCTGAACGTGAGGTCGACGCGGCGGATGGGCTCGGCGGTGCGGTTGCGGATCACCCCGCCCCAGATCGAGCTGTTGGGCACGATCAGCGTCTGGTTGTCCGGGGTGAGGATCGTGGTCGAGACGAGGCTCATGCGCTTCACGGTGCCGGCCACGCCCGCGGCCTCGATCTCGTCGCCGAGGTCGAAGGGCCGCGTGCCGAGGATCAAGCTGCCGGCAGCGAGGTTCGCGAGCGTGTTCTGGAGCGCGAAGCCCACCGCGAGCCCGGCGATGCCGAAGCCCGCGAGCACCGGGGCGAGCTGCACCCCCAGCTGGGTGAGGATCACGGCGATGCCCAGCGTCATCACCGCGGTCCCGGCGAGGCGCGAGAGCGTCGCGCGCATCAGCTCGGAGAGCTGCGACCGCAGCACCGCGCGCCGGACGGCGCGGCGCACGAGGCGCGCGGCCCAGCGGAAGGCGAGGAAGGTGATGGCGATGAGCAGCGCCTGGAACAGCCACTGCGGGGCCTTCACCGACAGGAACTCGCCGAGGTGCGAGCTCCAGGCCTGGAGCAGCCCCAGCAGCACACGCCAGCGGAACACGTCCGCCGAGATCCGCCCCGTGGACAGGATCAGCGCCACGCGCAGGTCCGAGTCCTCGAGCCCCAGGCGGTCCATGAGCTCGGTCACCGAGGTCATCGCCGCGGCGGCGCGGTTCACGCGCTCCTCGGCCGCATCGAGCGCGTAGCGAAGGTCCGAGTTCGTCGTGTTCCGCGCCAGCTGCGCGGCAGCGCTCGCACGGTCGCGGGTCACCACATCGAGGCGGGCGACGAGTCCGGTGGCGGCGGCGCGCAGCCCGCGGGCGAGGTACGCGCGCTGCTCGGAGAGGTCGATCCCCGCGCGCTCGAGCGCCAGCACCACGCCCACGAGCCCCTGGTAGGACTCGAGGATGCGATCGGAGAGCCGCGTCATGTCGGACTCGATCGACAGCCGCTGGGCGCCGGTCGCGGCGTCGCTCTCGCGACCGAGCCCGGCGAGCTGGCGACGCCGGCGCTCGAGCTGGGTCATGTAGGACTTCCACTGCTCGCGCAGCGCAGCCGCCGCGAGGCGGCGGTCTGCCGCCGTGTCGCCCCGCTCCGACGCGACGTCGCGGAGCCGCTCGGCCACCGACATCCACGCACTCTCGACCTCGAGATGCCGCTTCCAGATCAGCTCCTCGAGGAACTCCCGCGGGGCGCCGGTCGAGGAGTCCGCGATCGCGGTGAGCGAGTCGCGCGCGCGGGCGCTGGCGCGCAGATCGATGAGCGCGGCGCGCAAGGGGTCCGGCGGCGGCGCTGCGGCGGGTAGCGGGGAGGTGCGCGCACCGATCGTCGCCAGCGCCATCGCGGCGGCGAACGCGAATGAGAATACGAACCGTCTGGACATGAGAAGGCCCCTCGCTGGCCGCTCGGTGCGGCGGCGATGTAGAGTCGCCGCCCGGGCCGCTCGGGCGCAAGCGCGGGCCGAACGCCTGAGGTTCGTCGGGGGGGAACGATGCGGGCAACGGTGCTCTCGAGCGCGCGGGTCGCGCGCGTCGCGTTGGGAGCGGCAGCGCTGGCGCTGGCGTCGATCGCCATGCCGCCCGCCACAAGCGCGCAGGCCGCCCCGGAGAGCGCCACCGGCGGCCCCGCCCTCGCGGCAGCACCCGCCCCGGCCGCGCTCGTCGTTCACGGCGACACCATCGCCTGGTTCGAAGCGACGGTGGCCGGGATCCCGCCGGCCCGACGCGTGAGCATCGCGCACGAGCGCCTCGAGTCGCTGCGGAGTGAGCAGATGCTCCAGGTCGTGCGGGCCGAAGCGTTCGAGAGCGGCCACATGATCCTCGTCGGCGACCTGTTCGCGTTCATGTTCGTCGCCCCCGACAGCATCGCGGGACCGCGAGCACCCGGCACGACCGACGTCGACCAGGTGGAGCGCCGGCTCGGCGACGCGCTCCGCGCTCGGGCGCGCCTGCTCGCTCCGGGACAGCGCCTGGCCGCGATCGGCTGGTCGCTGCTCGCGACGCTGATCCTGGCGCTCCTGCTACGCCTGCTCGCCTGGGCAAACAAGCTCGCGCACGACTGGATCGAGCAGCAGACCCGGACGCACCGGACGAGTGCGAAGCTGGGCGAACTCGACTTCCTGTCACACCTCACCTGGCTCACGACCTGGCTGGCGCGCGCCGCGGTGCAGGTCGGCGGCTTGGTGCTGTTCGTGTTCTGGGCCGTGTTCGTGCTCAACCGCTTCCCCGAGACGCGCGGCGCGGGCGCGGCGGCCCGATCCACGCTGGTGGGCCTGCTGCAGCAGTTCCAGCTCCGCATCGTCGACGCCATCCCCGGGATCGTGGGTGTCGGGGTGATCGCGTTCGTCGCCCGCTTCGCGACCCGGCTCTCCGGTGACGTGTTCGCCGGCATCGAGCGCGGCACGCTGCGGCTGCCCGGTATCCATCCCGAGACCGCACGGGCGACGCGGCGGCTCGTCACCACCGCGATCTGGTTGTTCGCCGTCGTGGTCGCCTATCCCATGCTGCCGGGCTCGGGCTCCGACGCGTTCAAGGGCGTAAGCGTGTTCCTCGGGCTCATGGTGACGCTCGGCTCGTCGGGCGTCATGGGCCACATGATGAGCGGGCTCGTCATCGTGTACTCGCGCTCGCTCCAGGCCGGGGATGTCGTGCGGGTGAACGACATCGAGGGCAAGGTCACGGAGGTCGGAGCGCTGTCGGTGAAGGTGATCAACTCACGCCGAGAAGAGTTCACCATCCCCAATGCGGTGATCGTGGGCACGATGGTCAAGAACTACTCGCGCCTGTGTCGGGATTCGGGTCCGGCGCTCACGACCGGCGTCACCATCGGCTACGACGCGCCCTGGCGCGTCGTCCACGAGATGCTCATCGACGCCGCGGAGCGCACCTCGGGCGTAATCAAACATCCCGCGCCGGTCGTGTTCCAGCCGGAGCTCTCGGATTTTTACGTCGTGTATCAGATCATGGTGCGACTCGAGGTCGACGCCGACCGGCTGGCGGTCCTCACCGAGCTCCACCAGAACATCCAGGACGCGTTCAACGAGCGCGGCGTGCAGATCATGTCGCCGCACTTCGAGGGCCAGCCGGAGGGCAGGGTCTGGGTGCCGAAGTCGAAGTGGAACGTGGCGCCGGAGGAGCTGCCGCCCGGGCCGCGAAGGGAAACCTAGAACCGCACCCCGACCGCGAACTGGAGCGGGTCGTCGCCGTCCTTGATGCTGTACTTGAACTGCCCGAACGGCTTGAGCGGGAACGTGTTCAATCCCGCGCCCGCGATGACGTTGAAGACCGTGTCGGTGTGGCTGTCGCCCCGGTCCGGATCCACGGTCATCCAGCCGATGCCCGCGCCCACGTAGCCGCTGGCGACGCCCAGCGGCAGCACGCTCATGGTGCCGTCCACGTTGAGCGTCCACTCCTTGGCGTTGTCCACGAACACGTACTCGGCGTTGGGGATCACCGTGATGGAGCCGAACCCGACGCGGGCGCCGGCGCCGAGGAACAGGTCGCTGTTGTCGGTGTACCAGCCCCCGGTGGCCTGGAAGCCCACCGGGGCTGCCGAAGTGGCGGTGGCGAGCAGTCCGAGCGACAGGAGCGCCGCCAGGCCGAGCAACCGACCCTGGCGCGAGATGCGCGGGATGCGTGACATCGGGAACCTCCGTGTGATGGGCGTCCGGGGAGCATCGGCCCTTCTCGAGCGCGGAGCGTACCCCAGTTGCGCTAGACTGCCCATGTGAGGGAGGCAGTCGTTGTCATCACCGGCGCGAGCAGCGGCATCGGCGCCGCGCTGGCGGCGCGCGTGGCGCGCGCGGGCGGCCTGCCGGTGCTGGCGGCGCGGCGCGAGCGGGAGCTGGAGGCGGCACGCGCCTCGTGCGGCCCCGGGGCGCTCGCCGTGGTCGCGGACGTGACCCGGCGCGAGGACGTGCAGCGCATCCTCGACCGCGCCATCGAGCGCCACGGGCACGTGGACGTGTGGGTGAACAACGCCGGCCGCGGCATCACCCGGCCCGTCTCCCAGCTGACCGACGCCGACTTGGACGAGATGATCGACGTCAACCTGCGCTCGGCGCTCTACGGCATGCAGGTGGCGCTGGCGCACTTCAAGACCCGCGGCCGCGGCCACATGATCAACGTGTCGTCGATGTTGAGCCGGGTGCCGTACGTGCCGTGGCGCTCGGCCTACAGCGCCGCCAAGCACGCCCTGAACGCGCTCACGGCGAGCCTGCGGCTCGAGCTCCGCGCCGAGTTCCCGGAGATCCACGTCTCGACCGTGCTGCCGGGCGTGGTCGCCACCGAGTTCGGCGTGAGCGCGCTCGGCGGCGGGCCCGACTCGCGCACGCTGCCGAACGCGCAGCCGGTCGACGAGGTCGCGGCCGTCATCGCCGAGCTGATCGAGCATCCGCGTGCCGAGGTCTACACGGTGCCCGCGCTGCGCCAGCACGTGCTCGATTACTTCGGCGCCGAGGACATGGGCGAGGCCGAATCCCGCCCGCCGTTCATGGCGCCGCGCCCCGCGGCACGTTAGCGCGCGCGGCGGCGGAACGCCGTCGCTCGTCAGCCCCGCATCCGCGTTCGGGGCAGGAGCGAGTCCGACCCTTGACCCGACTCCCTTGGGGTGCGAGTGTATCAGCACCCTGCTGATCGAGCCGCACCGCAAGTCTCGTCGCACACCCCGGAGCCCACGCGCACATGGCGAGCACGCTTTCCGACCTCGGCCGCCGCGAGCGGCAGATCATGGACATCGTCATCCGCCGCGGGCGCGCCAGCGCCGCCGAGGTGCTCGCGGACCTGCCGGATCCGCCCAGCTACTCGAGTGTCCGGAGCATGCTGAGGCTGCTCGAGGAGAAGGGCTACCTCGTGCACGAATGGGACGGCCCGCGCCACGCCTACCGGCCGACCGGAAACCCGGAGCAGCTCCGGCGCTCCGCGGTGCGCCACCTGTTGCGCACGTTCTTCAGCAATTCCATGGAGTCGGCGGTGGCCGCCATGCTCGGTGCCGGTGAGCGGCCGCCGTCGGACGAGGAACTGGAGCGCCTCTCCAAGCTGATCACCGAGGCGCGCCGCAAGCGAGGTCGGTCATGAGCGCCACTCCGTTTCCTGCGATGCCCGCAGCGCTGCTGCTGCTCAAGGTGACGATCGTGCTGTCGCTGGGCGCGCTCGTCGCGGCACTGCTCCGCCGCCGCTCGGCCGCCACGCGCCACCTCGCCTGGCTCGCGACGCTGCTCGCCGTACTGGCGCTGGCGCCGCTCTCGGCGCTCGCGCCGCGGTGGTTGGTGCCGCTGCCCGCCAGCGCCGGCCGCGCCGTACCCGCGCTCGTCGTCACGGAGCCCGCACGCATACCGGTCGTGGATCGCGCGCCCGCGTCACCGAGCGCCGCGACCGCGAGCGCCCCTGCGCCACGCGATGCCCGGCCGGCGCCGCTCGCGGCGTTCGCACTCCTCTGGGTCGCGGGTGTGCTCGGCGTGCTGCTCTGGAGCGCCTTCGGGCACCTGGGGCTCTGGGCATTGCTCCGCTCGGCTCTCCCCGTGGAGCGCACCGCCTGGGCGCGGCTCTATGGCCTCGCACCGGTGGAGCGCGGCGCGGGCGCACGGGTGCGCCTCGCCCACAGCTCGGTCGTGGGCACGCCGCTCACGTGGGGCTGGATCCGCCCGATCGTGCTCCTGCCGTCGCGCTCGGCGGCGTGGCCGCTCGAGCGGCGGCGCGTCGCGCTGCTCCACGAGCTCGCGCACGTGGAGCGCGGGGACTACTTGTCACAGCTCGCGGGAACGCTCGTGTGCGCGGTCTATTGGTTCCACCCGCTGGTGTGGTGGGCCGCGGGCCGGCTCCGCTCCGAGAGCGAGCACGCCTGCGACGATCGCGTGCTCGCGGCGGGTACGACGGCGCCCGCCTACGCCAGCGACCTGCTCGCGGTGGCGCACGGCGCGCGCGGCCCCAGCGGCTCGCGGCTCGCCGCCATCGGCATGGCGCGCCGCACGCACCTCGAAGGCCGGCTGCTCGCGGTGCTCGACGAGTCCCGGCGGCGCGGCACGGTGGGCGTGCGCGCGGGGCTCGTGGCGCTCGCGGGAACGCTGCTCCTGCTCGTCCCCTTCGCCGGCCTCGAGCCGCGCGCCGCGGCAGCGCTCGCTTCCCCGAGCGTCGCGTTCGAGGCGACGCACACCACGACCGCGACGAGCACGTCGACGACGGTGTCCACGACGACATCGACGGCGGTGAACGACGAACCGCAGGAGACGCGTGATCACCACGACATGGACGACACGCTGCCGGCCAAGCTCGGCGGGCGCCTCGTGCTCGACCTCGACACCGGTGGCTCGGTGGAGATCCGCGGCTGGGACCGGAACGAAGTCCACGTGCACGCGGAGTTGGCGGGTGCCGACTGGAGGACCACCCAGCTCGCGATCGGGCCGGAGCCATTCGGCATCGCCGTGCGCGCCATCCCCACCGGGCACGGCCACGGCCAGTCGACGTCGCACAGCTTCGAGATCCAGGTGCCGAGGCGCTATGACGTGCGCCTGCGCTCGGCCGGGGGGAGCATCTCCATCTCGGGCGTGGAGGGCACGTTCGAGGGCAGCACCGGCGGCGGCGAGATCCAGCTCGAGAACACGCGCGGGCGGGCCTCGCTCATCACCGGCGGCGGCGACATCGAGGTCAGCGACTGCGACCTCATGGGCTCGGTCTCGACGGGCGGCGGCACGGTGAAGCTGTCGCGCGTCAAGGGCGGGCTCCGCGGCTCGTCCGGGAGCGGCCCGGTGGTCTACGCCGAGTCCACGGACGACGAGGGGACCGGCGATCTCACGAACGTGCGCGTGAACAGCGCGGACGGGCACATCGAGGTGGGAACGAAGGCCGCCGGGCTCCTCCACATCCAGCGCGCCGGCGGTACGGTGGACCTGGACGAGGTTCCGAACGGGGCCGAGATCCGCACCGGCGGCGGCGACATCCGCATCCGCAAGGGCGCCGGCTCGATCGACGCGCAGACCGGCGGCGGCGACATCACGATCGGGCCCATCGCCGGCTCGGTCTCGGTGAGCACGGGCGCCGGCGACGTCAGCCTCCGGCTCGCCTCGCTCAAGGGCCAAGGCCAGGATGTCGAGGCCAGCAGCGGCACCGGGACCGTGATCGTCGAGCTGCCCGCCGACCTGAACGCACGCTTCGAGATCGAGACCGCGTACACGAGGTCGTTCGGCCGCGCCGCGAAGATCACCAGCGCGTGGACGCTCGAGCGCGAACCGGTCACCGACTGGGATGATTCCGAGGGCACGCCGCGGAAGTTCGTGCGCGCGAGCGGCAAGGCGGGGAAGGGGGAGGGGCTGATCCGGATCCAGACCGTGAACGGCGACGTGGAGCTGCGCAGGGCAGGCGCGGGCGCCGTCCGCTAGGCCGCCCACTCGCGGTAGCGGGCCGCGCGCCCGGGCTCGGTCCTCGCCATCCACACCAGGATGAACGCGGTCGAGGCCCAGATCACGACCGCAGCGAGCCACGCCTCGAGCGAGGCGCGTGGTGAGAACACGTCGTGCGCCCCCGGACTTCCGGAGGGTACGATGTCTTTGGTGTTGTTCACCGCGGCGTGGAACAGCATCGGCAGGAACAGTCCGCCCTCGCTCCGCGCGTAGAGCATGGCCATGGCCACCGAGATCGCGACCACCTGCACCGCATAGACCACGAACGACTGGCCGAACGTGTCCGTGCCGCGGACGAAGAACAGCGGCAGGTGCCAGAGCGCCCACACGACGCCCAGCAGGAGGCTGGCCCGCGCGAGGCCGAAGCGGGCGGCGAGGCGCGGCAACGCATAGCCTCGCCAGCCCAGCTCTTCGCCCGCCTGCACCGGGGTCGAGACCGCGATCGCGAACGGCAGGAGCAGCAGCGGCTCCATCCCGAAGCGCGGCCAGTGCCCGGATACGAGCCGGTGGAGGAGCGCCGCCGTGAGCTTGACGGCGGCGGTGTAGCCGAGCGCGAATGCCCACCAGCGCGCCGCGACGCGGACGGGGAAGATCCGCGCCACGAGCCGGCCCACGCCCTCTCGACCGTCCTGGAGCGCGGTGAGGGCGAGGGCCGCGAGCGCCGGCGCGAACACGCCCAAGTAGAGGAGCACCTGCGTCGCCGGCGCATCGAGCCGGAGGCCGTTCGCGATCGGGATCCAGCAACTCCACGTGATCGCGAACGTGAGCGCGAGGTGCACCCACGGCGAGCCCCGGGCGGCACTCGGCGTGCTCAGGTCTTGATCGCCCTCGACATCAGGTAGGACGCGCGCACCACGTTCCCCTCGAGATACTCGGCGACCAGGGCATCGTACTCGCGCCGGAACGCCTCGAGCCGCACCGGATCGCTCGCCGAGAGCGACTCGACGAGGCGTATGACCGCACCCGAGGTGCGCTCGGCGTTCCAGCGCACGTGCTGCGGGCTGAGGGCGGGGGTGAGCATGACGTCGCGGTCGAACGTGAGGTCGCGCACCAGGCTCCCGAGCCGCTCGCGGACGGTCGTGGGCTCGCCCCACTGGATCGGAGGGGCCGCGCCCTCGGGCGGCGGCGGCAGGTAGCGGGCCGAGAGAGCCCACGCGCGCCCGATCCAGTGGTCGGCCGGCCAGGTGGAGAACGCGATCGTGCCCCCGGGCTTCAGCACCCGGAGCATCTCGTGGATGGCGATGATCGGCCGCGGCGCGAAGATGTGGCCGAACTGGCTCACGACCGCGTCGAACACCGCATCGTCGAACGGCAGCCGCTCCACGTCGGCCTCGCGCCATTCGACGTCGACGCCGGCGATGCCGGCGTTCTCCTTCGCCTGCACCAGCAGCTCGGGCGTCAGGTCGGCCCCGGTGACCTTGGCACCCGTGCGAGCGGCCGTGATCGAGACCACCCCGGTGCCGCAGGCGACGTCGAGTACGCGCTCGTCGCGGTGGATGCCCGCGAAGCGCACGAGCCTCGCCGCACACGGGGTGGTGGTCGCGGCCTGCGGCCCGAAGTGCGCCCAAGCGGCGCGCTGCGTGGCCTTCAACTCCACATAGGGGTCGGCGGTCTGCGCGGGCGTCGGGTTCAGGGTCGGGCCTCCGGTCGAGTGAAGCCGGAGCCTACGCCCTTGCCAGCGCGGCGACTACTCGCTGCGGAGCGCCGTCATCGGGTCGATGCGCGCGGCGCGGAGCGCGGGGAGGAGGCTGCCGGCAGCGGCCGTGACCAGGCACAGCATCCCCGCCGCGGCGAGCGTGAGCGGGTCCTCCGGACGCACGCCCACGAGCAGCGCGCCCATGCCACGCGCGGCGGCGTACCCGAGAAGGATGCCGCTCGCGGTCCCGACGGCCGCGAGCACCAGTCCCTCGCGCATCACCAGGCCGACGATGCCGCCCGCCTCGGCGCCGAGCGCGCGGCGGATGCCCAGCTCGCGCTCGCGCATCGACACGGTGAACGTGAGCAGTCCGTGGATGCCGAGCCCGGCGATCAGCAGCGCGAGCAGCGCCAGCGCGCCCAGGAGCCGGAGCTGCGTCGAGCGCGGCGCGGTCTCGTCATGGACGACGTCGTCCAGCGGCCGCACGCGAGCGAGCGGCTGGTCGGGGTCGACCGCGCGCACGATGCGGCGGATGCCGGGGACCAGGCTCATCGGATCGAGCGCAGCGGAGGTGCGGACCACGAGCTCCTTCGGTGTGTAGCCGATGATCGAGCTGTCGGCGACCTGCGCGGGCGGCAGGTAGACCTGCGGCTCGCTCGACTGCTCGAGGCCGCGCACGCGTACGTCGCCCACCACGCCCACCACCGCGCGCTCCATGCCCGCGAGCTTGAACGTGCGCCCGAGCGGATCTTGCCCCGGCCAGTGGCGGCGGACGAACGACTCGCTGACCACGGCGACGTTGGGCGCTGTGCGCGTGTCGGACGCGGCCAGGTCGCGGCCGCGGCGCAGCGGGATGCCGAGCGTGGAGA
>Ga0075425_100009377_pt1 | contig 10415 bp, 9 predicted proteins | sample SoiMethybrSBSTD4_FD_75300 | JGI IMG/M metagenome (GOLD analysis project Ga0075425, IMG submission 75300) | Bulk soil microbial communities from a Populus tree surrounding site in Tennessee, USA - Soil MetaG P. TD hybrid SBSTD4 | ecosystem: Environmental > Terrestrial > Soil > Tree plantation...
GGCACGCCGATCGCTTCCGATTACGCCCGCACTTACATGCGCTTTTTTGGCGACATGAAGAAGCAAGGGAAAAAGGTCGATTCCATTGCGATCGTGAACGAGAATACGGACTACGGCACGTCGGTCGCCGACGCGATTGTGGAGGAGGCCAAGAAGGCCAACATTCCCGTCGCGATACGAATTCCATATATCGCAAGTTCGACAGACGTTTCGGCTCAGATTCTTCAACTCAAGGAAAAGCAGCCGGATGTCGTGATCTTCATCAGCTACACGGCCGATTCTATCCTTTACATGAAGACGATGAAAAATCTGGACTACGCGCCGCCGATGGTCATCGGCGATGACACCGGATTTTCCGATCCATCCTTCATCCCGGCGGTGGCCGATGTTGCGCAAGGCGTGATGAATCGCAGCGCATGGGCGATCGGCAAGCCCGGCTCGACGACCTACAAAATCAATGAAATGTACAAGGCCAAAACGGGCCGAGATCTGGACGATACGAGCGCGCGCAATATGCAGAGCTTTTTCGCGCTCGCGGACGCGATCAACCGCGCCGGATCAACCGACCCTGAGAAGATGCGCGATGCCTTGACAAAGACCGATTTGAAACCCGAGCAGCTCATGATGGGTTATGAGGGAGTTAAATTCGACAACACGGGTCAGAACATCCTTGCCGCTACGTATCTGATCCAACTGCACGACAAGAAATACGAATTGATCTGGCCTGACAAAGCCGCCGAAGCCAAACTACAATGGCCGATGGCGGGCTGGAAAAAATAGCAAATGCTGCTTCTGCAAGTGATCGTAGGTGGCCTCCTGCTGGGGGCCATTTACGCACTTTTCTCCTCGGGTCTCACGCTGATCTGGGGAATGATGAATTTCATTAATTTTGCCCATGGCGAGTTTGTCATGCTCGGCATGTACGTCAGCCTACTGGTCGTCATGTGGCTTGGCGGCGGGCCGGCGGCGTTCGGATTTGCCGCGGCGTTCTCACTCTTCGTGCTTGGAGTCTTCGTCTACCTTTCCTTGATACGCTATGTGCTGCGCGGCCCTATGCTTTCGCAGATATTGTCGACATTCGGGCTCGCGCTGTTGCTTCGCTACACGGCGTTCTGGATCTTTTCGGCGAATTTTGTTTCGCTGCCGCAGACATCGCTGTCGGGCACTCTCAACGTCGGCGGCGTCCTGATGCCGGTGCCGCAATTGGTCGCCGGCGTCATTGCTATCTTGCTGACGATTGGCCTGCACCTGATGCTCACCCGCACCAAGGTCGGCAGCCAGCTGCTGGCAGTGTCAGAGGATCGCGGGGCAGCGATGCTGATGGGCATCAGGCCTGACCGCATGCAGGCCTTGGCGTGGGGTCTGTCCGCGGGGGCGGCCGGCATCGCCGGCGCGCTTATGGCGATCGCTTACCCCTGGTCGCCTTCGGTAGGCGAGACCTTTGGACTGACTGCGTTCGTGGTCGTGGCACTCGGCGGCTTTGGCAGTGTGCCCGGGGCACTGCTCGCAGGCCTGATCATCGGATTGATCCAGGCGTTGTCCGCGTTCTGGTTCGGGCCAATCTATAAAGACATCATCGTGTACGCGCTGTTCGTAGCGCTGCTCTGGTTGCGGCCGCAAGGCCTGATGGGCAAAGCGTGAAAATTCCAGCCGTCACTCCCACCATTCTGCTTGCGGCGGGCCTGCTGATATACCCACTCATCTTTTCAGGACCGTTTTACCTCGACATCGGCGTAACGTTTTTGCTGGCTGCGATATCGGCCTCGGCCTGGAATATCGTGGGTGGATATGCGGGCCAGGTTTCGGTCGGCCACGCGATGTTCTTCGGGCTCGGCGCCTATGCGCCACTCCTGTGCTACACGCTATTTCAGTGGGCGCCGATTGCCGGAATTCCTTTTGGCATCGTGTTCAGCATTGTGCTCGCGGTGCTGATCGGCATTCCGACGTTTCGTCTGACCGGTCACTATTTCAGTATGGCGACCATTGCCGTGGCCGAACTGATCCGAATTTATTTCGGCACGTGGGATCTGGTCGGTGCGGCAATTGGATTGCAGGGCCCTGCGACGGCGCGCGGCTGGTGGGATCTGACCTTTCGCAGTGAATTGCCGTACTACTATATCTTTCTGGCGGTCCTCGCGGTCCTGCTTCGTCTTACCTTCCTGATAGAGCGCCGGCGCTTTGGCTATTATCTCCGGGCAATCAAGGCCGGCGAACGTGCTGCGCGAAGCCTCGGCGTTCCTGTGCAGCAAATAAAAATCAAAGCACTCATCCTCAGCGCCGTCTTTACCTCGCTGGCCGGCTCACTCTACTCGGTCAAAACAGGTTTCATCGATCCGGAGAGCGGTTTCGGCATTCTCGTTTCGGTGCAAATGGTGATCATTGCCGCGCTCGGCGGTGCGGGAAAGCTTTACGGCCCCTTCGTCGGGGCACTAATTCTGATTCCGCTGCAAACGGCGACCAATACCTGGTTCGGCGGCGGCGGCACGGGTCTCACGTTCATTCTCTACGGGGGGATCATCGTGCTCATAGCGCGCTACGAACCGGGAGGATTGTTCGAGCTGTGGGAACGTATCGCGCCACGAGGCTGGAGGCGCAAGAATGCTTCTTGAAGCGCACAAGGTTTCCAAGGCATTTGGCAGCTTTTTCGCCGTGCGCGAAGCGGATCTATCCGTCGATGAGGGCGAGATCGTAGGATTGATCGGTCCGAACGGCGCCGGCAAATCCACTTTTTTCAACTGCCTGGCAGGCGACACCGTGCCGACCGAAGGCAAAATCGTTTTCGCCGGTCACGACATGACGGATGCGTCGCCAGAAGCGCACGCCCGTGCCGGTATCGGCCGCACCTTTCAGGTACCCGCTACCTTCGAGGACATGACTGTGCTGGAGAATGTGATGGTCGGCGCCTATCTGCGGCATCCTCATCACAACGATGCGCGCGACCTGGCCCGACAGACCATCGAGCTGACCGGTTTAAGAACGCAGACTGATCTGCCAGCACGCTCGCTCGGCACGCCTGGACGCAAGCGCCTGGAAATTGCACGGGTTCTTGCGACCGCGCCTCGTCTCATGCTGCTCGACGAGTCCCTTGCCGGCTTGACGCCCACGGAGTTGAAGGAAGCGATCGGCCTGGTTCGAAAAATCCACGAGAAGGGCGTCACAATTGTCATCGTCGAGCATGTCATGGAAGTCATCATGACTTTGGCAAGACGTGTGCTGGCCTTCAATCAGGGCCACGTTATCGCGAGCGGCAAGCCGGAAGAGGTGGTTAGAGACGAAGCAGTCATCGACGCCTATCTCGGACGAGGTCGTCACACACATCGGAGACGATCAACGTGAGTGATCTGGTCGTCGAAAACCTCGAAGTTCGCTACGGCGACCTGATTGGCGTTGCCGATGTTTCGCTCCGCATCGAGCGCGGCCAGATCGTCGCCCTGCTCGGCTCCAATGGGGCCGGAAAGACGACGACGCTCAATGCCATCGCCGGCCTGGTGAAGGCATCGAAAGGCCGCATCGAGTGGCGCGGAGAGCTGATTTCGGGGCAGCCTGCCTATCAAATTGTAAGCAAGGGGCTCGCGCTCTCGCCCGAAGGCTGGCGCCTGTTCGTGTCACAAACAGTCGAGCAAAATCTGCGGCTGGGCGCGACCGCGCTGGCAGACCCGGCTCGGATCGAAGCATTGTTCGAGCGAGTGTATGCGCTGTTTCCGCGACTTCGTGAGCGTCGCCGGCAACTGGCGCGCACGCTGTCGGGCGGCGAAAGGCAGATGCTCGCCCTCGGGCGCGCGCTGATGAGCGAGCCGAAAATGCTGCTGCTCGACGAGCCCAGTCTAGGACTCGCACCGGCGGTGGTCGAAGCACTCTATGAAACGCTGCAACAATTGCACGAGGACGGCCTCACATTGTTGCTGGCCGAACAGTCGATTCCACTCGCGCTGGGAATAGCGGACTACGCTTATGTCTTGCAGACAGGACGAGTGGCAATCGAAGGCAAGGCCGCCGAGATGGAGGACAACAGGCAGGTGCAGGAAATCTATCTCGGCATCAGCACGCAAAACGGTGACGGAAAGTTGAAAGGCATCAGTTAACCCTTATAAAGTTCGAGGATTGCTCGAAGACATTGACAAGACGGGGAGGGCTCGATGACGAGAATGTGGTCGATCATAGCCGCGCTGCTCATTGGTTTGGCCATGAGCACTCAACTTTACGCGGCCGATGTGAAGATCGGCGTCATTTATCCCCTTACCGGAAACGCGGCGAGTGCAGGCCAATCGGCCAAGGACGCCGTCGAACTTGGCGCGGAAATTGTCAATAAGGGATATCCCGAACTCAAGTCGATGCCTGTCGGTGGAACCGCTGGCCTGCCCAATCTCGGCGGCGCCAAGATCGTGCTCGATCAGGCGGATCACCAGGGCAACCCCCAGGTTGGCCAGCAGCAGACGCTGCGGCTTATTACCCAGGACCGTGTGGTTGCCATGGTCGGCTCGTATCATTCCTCGGTGAGCCTTGTCGCCACTGCGGCCGCGGAACGCCAAGGCATTCCGTTCCTCGTGGCAGATTCGGTGGCGCTCAACATCACCGGGCGTGGTTTTAAATGGACATTCCGCAGCGGGCCGATCGCGCCGGACTTCGCAAAGGCCTACACGGAATTTCTCACCGATTTGAAAAAATCCGGCAAAAAGATCGACAGCGTCGCCATTGTCAATGAGAACACCGACTATGGCTCATCAGTCGCGGCAAGCATTCTGGAGGCGGCGAAAGCGGCCAACATCAATGTCGCGGCCCAAATTCCGTACAATGCCAATAGCCCGGACGTGTCGGCCCAGGTCCTTCAGCTCAAAACCGCCAAGCCCGACGCGGTGATCTTCATCAGCTATACGGCCGACACCATTCTCTACTTCAAAACGATGAAGAACCTGGACTACCTGCCGCCGATCATCATCGGTGACGATGCGGGTTTCTCCGATCCCACCTTCATACCGAACGTGGGCGATCTAGCCCAAGGTGCGATCAATCGCAGTGCTTTTGACATCGGCAAGCCCGGCAGCAATAGCTACATCATCAACGAGATGTTCAAGGCCAAGTACAATCGCGATCTGGATGATACGAGTGCACGCTGGATGCAAGGCTTCTTCGTGCTGGCCGACGCCATCAATCGCGCCGGCTCGACCGAGCCCGACAAAATTCAGGCGGCTTTGAAGGCGACTAACCTCACGGCGGACCAGCTGATGATCGGTTATCGCGGCGTCAAGTTCGATGAAACCGGCCAGAACACACTGTCGGCAACATACCTGATCCAGCTTCAGGGCAAGCAGTATGTCTCGGTTTGGCCGGAGAATCGTGCCACGGCCAAATTCGAATATCCCATGAAGGGCTGGAACAAATAAGAACCGGCGTGGGCGACGCGATGTTCGCGCCGCCTTCGATAAATTGAGCGGCCATAGTTCAGCGGCCTATCGTTCAGCGACCTATGGTGCAGGGGCCCATGAGTACTGTCGCTCTGGGAAAGGGCGAAGATTTTGTTGCGAAGGTGCCGCTGCTGATCGTCGGTGCCGGAGCTGCCGGACTATGTGCAGCCTTGGCGGCGAAGGAAGCGGGCACCGACGTGGTCGTGGTAGAACGCGACGCACGTCCCGCTGGCTCAACGGCGCTGTCGGCCGGACTCATTCCGGCCGCAGGAACTAAATTCCAGCGCGTCAAGGGCATCTCCGACAATCCGCAAACGTTTGCCGTTGATATCGCGCGCAAGGCGAGGGGCGAAGCTGATCCGGCGCTCGTGAATGCCGTCGCCGTCGGCGCGGCCCCGCTGGTTGAATGGCTTGCGGAGCGTCATGGGCTGCCTTTCGAGGTCGTCGACAATTTCAACTATCCGGGGCATTCCGCCATGCGCATGCATGGCCTGCCAAGCCGTACCGGCCGGGAACTCATCGACCGGCTGCGCAATGCGGCCGAACAGAACGACATCGTCATTCTGACGCACAGCGCGGTGGATCGTCTGAGCGTCGATCGCGATGGGCGCATTTTCGGAATTGAGATCGGCCGTCCTGACGGCACGCGGGAGCGGATCGGCTGCGATGCGTTGATCCTCGCTTGCAGCGGTTTTGGAGGCAATCCTGATCTCGTTCGTCGCTATATCCCCGAAATGGGGAGCGCACTCTACTTCGGGCATCCCGGAAATTGCGGCCATGCTGTCATATGGGGCAGCGCGCTGGGCGCGCAGCTTGTTCACCTTGGCGCCTATCAAGGACATGGTTCAGTGGCGACGCCGCATAACATCCTGATCACCTGGGCGGTCATCATGGAAGGCGGCATCCAGGTGAATCGCGACGGTCGCCGCTTCGGTGACGAAACCCGTGGCTATTCGGAACAGGCCGCCGAGGTCCTCAGGCAGCCGGGTGGATTCGTGTGGGACATATTCGACGCACGAATAGCGAGGGTGGCAAGACAGTTCGAGGATTTCCGCGACGCCGAACGTGCCGGCGCAGTTCAGGGCTTCGATACCATCCAAGACATCGCGCAGTCGATCGGTGTTCCGGCCGCGAACATTGTCGACGAATGGAATGAGGTGCAGAAATTAAAATCGATCGACGGTCGCGATCGTTACGGTCGGATATTTAGAGCCGGACATTCGTGCAGGCCACCGTACTACGCCGTCAAGGTGACCGGGGCGCTATTTCATACCCAGGGCGGACTCGCAGTTGATGCATCCGGCCGCGTCAAACGCGAGGACGGAGCGGCTTTTCCCAATCTATTCGCGGCTGGCGGCGCGGCAGCAGGCGTATCAGGTTCAATTGCGGCGGGTTACTTGTCGGGCAATGGCCGGCTCACCGCAACGGTTCTTGCCAACCTGGCGGGGAGGGCGGCTGCCGAGCAGCTGCTCGGATGAGCTGGCTTCGACGTTTTGTGGAACTACACGATCAAGACTTGGCCGGGATGACCCATGGTCTGCGAACCCGATAGTCCGCTGAAAATTGGGCTATTCGATCCTTGTAGCTGTCGGTGAGGTCGACGTCATCCCATCCATTCAAGAGCTGGTTGCGACTGACCGGATCAATATCAAAAGCGTAGGTCCGATTGCCGCAAACCACGACTTTTCTTTCGAGATCAACGGTAACGGGCAGCTGCGGATTTTCAGAGACCGTAGCCGCCATGTCGACGACATCAGCTTCGGAGACGATCGCCGTCAGCAAACCGTTCTTGACCGCGTTCTGCGCGAAGATATCGCCGAACGATGGTGCGATGACGCAACGAAATCCGTGGTCGTACAATGCGTAAACGGCGGCTTCACGTGACGAACCGCCACCAAAATTGCGGCCCGCGAGCAAAATACTGGCGTCTTGCCAAAGAGGCTGATTGAGCGGGAAATCCTTTCGTTCTTTGCCGTCACTGTCGACACGCAGATCGTGGAAGAGCACCGCTCCGAGCCCTTTTGAGCGCGGCCACTTGAGATATCGCGCCGGCAGAATCTGGTCGGTGTTGAGGTTGGCCAGCATCAGCGGGCAGACTCTGGCGGTAAGTTGAACGAACTTTTCCACGTCTTGCCCTTACACCTTGCGGCCGCTCAGCAATGGACGGACATCGGCAAGGTGTCCGCTGACTGCGGCGGCGGCGACCATTGCCGGTGACATTAGATGGGTGCGTGCACCCGGTCCCTGACGGCCGCGGAAATTGCGGTTGGTGGTCGATGCACAACGTTCCCCGGATTGCACCACGTCGCCGTTGATCCCAACGCACATGGAACAGCCCGAGTCCGCCCATTCAAGCCCTGCCTCACGGAAGATACGGTCGAGGCCTTCTTCCTCTGCCTGTCTTTTCACCGTGGAGGAACCCGGCGAAACCAATCCGGGCACCGTGCTGACACGGCCGGCGAGAACCGCCGCGGCCGCGCGCAAGTCTTCGATGCGCGAGTTGGTGCAGGAGCCGATGAAGACACGGTCAATGGCGATTTCGGTCAGTTTCTTCCCGGGCGCGATTGCCATGTAGTCCAGTGCATCACGCAAATATTTGGCGCGCACCGGATTTATTTCGCGCGCAGGATCGGGTGCATATCCGTCGATCGGCAGGGCATCATCCGGCGTCGTTCCCCAGGTGACAATAGGCGCAATGGTGACCGCATCGAGCGTCACCTCGCGGTCGAACATCGCGTCAGGATCGGAAGCAAGCGCCGACCAGGCCTCGACGGCGTGATCGAATGCTTGTCCTTTCGGCGCGTAAGGACGTCCTTTCAAATAGGCGAAGGTTGTTTCGTCCGGCGCGACCATTCCACAGCGACCGCCGGCTTCGATCGACATGTTGCAGAGAGTCATGCGCCCTTCCATTGACAAAGCGCGAATGGCGCCCCCGGCGAATTCGATTGCATGGCCTTGCGCGCCATCCGCACCAACCTTGGCGATAATGGCGAGCGCAATATCTTTCGCACCGACGCCGACGGCGGAAGCGCCTTCCACGGCAATGCGCATGCGCTTTGGCTTTTTCTGCCACAGCGTTTGCGTCATCAGTACATGCGCCACCTCGGACGCGCCAATACCGAAAGCGTAGGCGCCGAAAGCGCCGTGGGTCGAGGTGTGGCTGTCGCCGCAAACAATCAACAATCCCGGCAGGGTCAATCCCTGCTCAGGGCCGACGACATGCACGATGCCCTGGCGCGGATCACGCAGACCGAACAGCATTATGTGGCTTTCCGCCGCATTGGCTTCGAGTTGGCTGACCATCGCCGCAATCTCGGGATTGGCGATGCCTTTGTCGCGGCCGCGCGTCGGCACATAGTGATCGGTGACGCCAAAGGTCAGGGCCACCTCGGCGACGGTACGCCTGCGTTCCTTCATTTGGCTGAAAGCATGGAACGAGCCCTCGTGCACGTAATGGCGGTCAACCAGAAGCAAAGCGGCTCCGTCGTCGCGCCGCACAATCTCGTGCGATAACCACAACTTGTCGATGAGGGTGCGCGGCTTGTTCATGCCGGTCGGTCTGCTTTGGCTGTTGCGGGCCTGTCGAACGTCCGCAATATATTGTACGCCAAGTCCAAGGGTTCTGAGCAATAGCATCGGCTTCGAACGCTCACCTGCGGTAACGCCAAATGAGGAGGGAAGTCATCATGCCGAACCAGAAGAATTCGCTCAGCCGCCGCCAGGTGCTCGCCACGACGGCAGTGGGCGTAGCGGCTGCGGCAAGCGGCAGCATTGCGATGCCTTCCGTGCTGCGCGCGCAAGGTGCACCTGTGAAACTCGGCGTGTTGCATCCGGTCACCGGCGCGCTGTCTTATTCCGGCCAGCAGGGCCGTCTCGGCACGACGATGGCGATCGAGGAGATCAACGCTGCCGGCGGCATCAAGGGCTTGGGCAAGATCGACGCCGTGCTTGGCGACGCGCAGTCAACCCCGGACGGCGGCACCGCCGAGGTCGAGAAGATGAATTCGGCTAACGTGGTCTGCGTTGTCGGCGGCTATGCCAGCAACATCTGTCTCGCCACCACGCAGGCTGCGGCGCGCTACGAGCTGCCTTATGTCGTCGATGTCGGCGTTGCCGACGGAATCGTCACCCGAGGCCTGAAAAACACGTTCCGGTTTGGACCGGGCTTCGGCGTCATTTCCAAGACCGCCCTGACCAATCTCGCGGCCATCAACGATCAGGCAGGCAAGCCCGCCAAGACCGTGATGATCGTGCACGAGGACACCTTGTTTGGCTCGGGCCTCGCCAAACTGCTCAACGCGCAGCTCCCGCAGCAGGGTTTCGAGATTCTCGAGACGATCCCGCATCCGACGCCGACCCGCGATTTCAACAACGTCGTGCTCAAGATCAAGGCGCAGAACCCGGATCTCGTCATCCCGGCCAACTATTACAATGAATATGTCCTGCTTGCGCGCACTATGCAGCAACAACAGGTGAAAACGAAAGGCATCTATTCGGTGCTTGGCGGCGCAGCTTCTTCCTACAAGTTCGTCAAGGAATTTCCTGAAGCGGCCAGATACATCATGGACTGCAACCACTGGTTTGATCCACGCAACGAAAAGGCGCTGGCGCTGAAGAAGAAAATCGAGGCGAAGGATCAGTTTTATACCTACGAAGTCTACATGAATTACAGCTGTGTCTATCTGATTGCCGACGCGCTCGAGCGCGCCGGCGCCGCGGATCGCGCGAAGTTGACTGACGCGCTGGCAAGCTCGACTTTTTCGGGCCACCTGATGCCTTACGGACCGACCAAGTTTGTCAATGGCCAGAACGAGGGCGCTGCGCCGGTCAACACGCAGGTACTCGACAACGACATTAAGGTGGTCCTGCCCGCGACCTTCGCGAACGCGAAACCAGTGTTCCCGCGGCCGGCCTAAGTGTCATAGGTCGCGAGCAGCGCACCGAACGCGACGCTTGCGACCGTGACTTTCAAAGCATTGCGCCCGTGCTCTCGTCCGCCATCCTGATTCCAGC
>Ga0075425_100009379_pt1 | contig 10413 bp, 9 predicted proteins | sample SoiMethybrSBSTD4_FD_75300 | JGI IMG/M metagenome (GOLD analysis project Ga0075425, IMG submission 75300) | Bulk soil microbial communities from a Populus tree surrounding site in Tennessee, USA - Soil MetaG P. TD hybrid SBSTD4 | ecosystem: Environmental > Terrestrial > Soil > Tree plantation...
CCTTGACCTCCGCAAAACGCGTACCCAACCCGTCACATGGCTAAGCATTCGCGCAATACGGGTATGACTTAGGCGACGGCGACCGTCCGAGGCTGGGCGAGCCGGTCCGCCAACAGGTCGGCGGCCCGGGTAGCTAGGGCCATGATCGTGACCTGCGGGTTCACGGCTACCGAGCTGGGCACCACGCTCCCGTCGGCGACGTACAACCCCGGGACGCCGAATACCTCGTGGCTGGGTGACACCACTCCGCGAGCCGGTTCCGTGGCCATGCGGCACGTGCCCAAGGGATGGAAGGCCGTCAGCAGGTAGTCGGCGGCGGCCGTGCGCGCCTGCTCCATGCGCTCGAGCTCATCGACACCGCGCACGACCCGGTGCCCGTGGAGGGCCGGGTAGACCTCGCGCGCCCCGGCGGCGAGGAACACCCTGCTCACCATCGCCATGCCCCGTTGCATGAGGTCACGCTCGCGTCGCCCGAACCAGTAGAGGACGACCGGCCGCCCTGCGGGGCCGAGGCGGACCTGACCCTTGGACCGGTCGGACACCATGACGCCGAAGCTGGCGACGCGGTCGTAGTTCTCCATCAGGTCCATGAGGCGGCGACCTACGAAGTTGAACTGGCTGGCGGCCATGTCGATCGGAGCCGACGCCCCCATGGGCAGGATGCCATCGCGTTGGAACTCGTCGATGCAGTAACCCTGGGGGATCGCCGTGTAGCCCATGATCTCTTCGTCGAAGAGGGCGCTCACCGTGCTGGCCGGATGGATCGAAAGGTTGCGGCCGACATGGCGGCGGCCGCGGTGCAGGCCCTGGCGCTGAAGGAACGCGGGCGTGATCAGCGTGCCGCACGAGACGACCGTGGCCGAGGCCCGCACGCGCAACCGGTGGCCACCCTCGACAGCGCGGCCCTCGATTCCGACGGCGCGTCCGTGCTCGAACAAGACCCGTTCGGCGCGCACGCCCGTGTAGAGCATGGCGCCACGCTGCAACGCCGACGGGACGTAGGAAACGTCGGTGCTGCGCTTGGCGCCGCGCGGGCAGCCGAAGTCGCAGACGCTGGCACCGTCGCAGCCGGGAGCGTTTCGGTTCAGTGGTCGGTGCGAGTAGCCGAGCGCGTCGCAGCCTCGGGCGATGACGTCGGCCACGCCACCGAGATAGGCAGGGTCGGCGGGTCCGACCTGTAGCTCCCGCTCGACTCGCTCGAAGTAGGGCTCCATCATCGACGGGGCCAGGTCGGAGAGGCCGCGGTCGACCCACTTCTGCAGGACCCAGTCGGGCGTGCGCCAGCACGTGCCGGTGTTGATCGCCGTCGATCCTCCGACCAGCCGGCCCATCGGGATCGGGATCACGCAGTTGCCCAACGAGCCGGTGGCGCCGGCGTCCCGGTAGAACCGCCGAAGGTTGTCGACGGCGTGGCCGGTGAACGAGGAACGGCTGTAGTACTCGCCCTCCTCGACCATCAGCACGGCGTGGCCGCGCTCGGCCAGTTCCTTCGCCATCACGGCGCCGCCCGCGCCCGTGCCGATGACGACGGCGTCGCACTCGATCTCGGTGTCGCCGTCGAGGCTCGTGATCTGCTCGCGCCACCTTGCCGGCTCGTCGGTCGCCGTGAAGCCGAATGGAGAGCGCAGCTCGCGGTACACATCGGCGTCGTCGAAGTAGGCCATCTTCAGCGGCATGGTGGCGGCCAGCGCCAGCGCGCGAGAGGCGACGCCGCCGTCAGCCAGGCGCACAAGGTGATGCTCGGCTTCCTCCGCCGACAGCGCGGAGAACGGGCGCCCCCCGTTGGTCAGCCGCGCCTCCTGCTCCAGGGTCTGCAGGGCGGCGCTGTAGCCGCCTATTGCCCGGAGGTCGATCTCGGCCAGCGCCTCTTCCAGCCTGTCGACCGTGGCCGGCCCGGCGCCGCTCAGGCGCGAACCCGGTGGCACGCACGCCCGGGCGACAGCGACGGCGACGCGGCGGTTGGCCTCGGTGAAGTGCTTAGGCATGTACTGCGGGCGCGGCCGCAGGCTCTTCGCGACGCCACGGCCACAGGAACCGGAAGCTCTGCACGAGGCCTGGGAAGTGGCGACGGAACGAGAAGCGCAATGTGGCTGTGGCCCAGACGTCGCCGTTGGCGTCGTACACCTTCCCCGGGAGGGTGGTCCATCCCCGGCGGATGTTCAACCGCATGCTCTTCCAGCCGTCGAAGCGGTACTCCTCCCCGTCGTCTGCGGTGAAGGTGAACGTATAACGCGCCAGGCGGCGGCGGAACGGCGACAGCTCGAGCGTGCCGACCGCCGGTGCATCGCGCGCCACGCCGTCGATGTGGCACGTGCCCCGCGCCCGCCCGACGGCGACGGTGAGGATGCGCCACAGGGCCGGGAACACCACGGCCAGGTCGAAGCGGAACTCGCGGTCGAAGTTCTCGCCCGGCTTGCGCAGCGAGCCCTCCATCACCTCGGAGACGCCAAATCCCAAGTGCTTCATCGTTTCACTCTCTGCTCTCTCACCTCTACTGCTGTGCGTACCAGTCCCGAAGCTCGGCCATTCCCTGCTCGAGCGTGCGTGGCTCCCATCCCAGCTCCCGGCGGGCCTTCTCGCCGGAGAACGACCAGTGCTCTCCCGCCGACATGGCGATGGCGTCGCGCAGGATGCGGCCAGGGCGTCCGGGCACGACCCGGCGCACGATGTCGCCCACGTCCCATACGACGAAGTCGGGGAGGTAGAAGCGGGGCGGGCGCTTGCCGGTGACCCCGGCGATGGTCTCGAACCACTTACGGAACGTCGCCGTCTGGGCGGCGAGGATGTACTCCTCGCCGTCGTGGCCCCGGTCGGCGATGCGGACCAGGCCGTCGGCGCAGTCGTCGACGTTGACGAACGACATGATCAGGCGAGCGCCGATGCCGACGGGGACGCCCCGGAAGAGAAACTTGTGGGCGGTGCCGAGGAGGCTGGGGTCGTCGGGCCCGTAGATCGAGCCCGGCATGGAGATGCGCACGCGGGCACCGCTGCTCGCCATCGAGCGGGCCAGGAGATGGGCCCGCTTCTTGGTGGCCTCGTAGGGCGAGCGGGGCATGTCCTGGCGCCAGTGGCCCTCGACCGCGGGCTGGGTGCCGGTCGGCCCCAGGGCGGCCACCGAGCTGACGTGGACGGCGAGGATGCCGCGCTCGTGCGCCGCGCTCAGCACATTCTCGGTGCCGCCCACGTTTACGCGCTCCATGTACGCCGGCGCGCCCGTGCCCAGCTCGTAGAGGGCAGCTGCGTGGTACACGACCTCGACGCCGTCGAGCGCCTTCTCCACCGAGGCTCGGTCGGTGACGTCGCCTTCGGCGTACTCGACCGCCAGAGCCTCCAGTCGCCGGCGGTTGCTGGTGGGGCGGACGAGCACACGCACCTTCGCATTTGAAGTGACAGTGTCACCCCGGTTGCAGAGGACGGCGGCCGTCCTGCTGCCAAGGAAGCCGGTCGCACCGGTCACCAGGGACGTCACGTCGTAACTCTGGCACCATGCTGGTCCGAGACGCACGCTGAGGGGGACACCCATGGTGACGAGCGACGAGGTGGCGGCGGCGGTCGAAGGCCACACCATCCCCGGCCGGTTCGCCGAGACCTCGGCTCGGCGCGCCGACCTGACGGCCCTGCGGTGGCGCACGCCCGACGGGGGGTGGGGCGAGTGGACGTGGCGCGACTACGCCGACCGGGCCGCCCGGGTAGCCGGCGGGCTCGCCGCCCTCGGTCTGGAGCGGGGTGAACGGGTGGTGCTCATGCTGCGCAACCGCCCCGAGTTCCATGTCATCGACATGGGCGTCCTCCTGGCCGGCGCCACGCCGATCTCGATCTACAACTCGTCCTCGCCCGATCAGATCCAGTATCTGACGGAGCACTCCGACGCCGTGGTCGCCGTCGTGGAAGACGTCGACTTCCTCGAGCGCTTCCTCAAGGTACGGCCCGAGCTGCCGGCGTTGCGTGCGGTGGTCGTGCTCGAAGACCCCGACGGGCTGGCGCCCGACGACGTTGTGCGCTTCGACTCGCTGCTCGACGCCGATCCGGTGGATCTGCAAGCTGCTGCCGACGCCGTGCAGCCCGGCGACCTGGCCACCGTCATCTACACCTCGGGCACCACCGGGCCGCCCAAGGGCGTGATGCTGAGCCACTTCAACATCTGCTGGACAACCGAGTCGACGCGGCGCGCCATCGGCTTCCCGGTTGAGGGGTTCCGCCTGGTGTCGTACCTGCCGATGGCTCATGTCGCCGAACGCATGGTGACCCACTACTTCCACGTGCTCGACGGCACCGAGGTCACCAGCTGTCCGGATCCCGCCCAGCTGGCCCCCTATCTGCGGGAGGTACGGCCCAACTACTTCTTCGCCGTGCCGCGCGTGTGGGAGAAGCTGTACGCGGGGGTGCACGCGGCGCTGGCCGCCGATCCGTCGAAGCAGGCGTCGGTCGAGAAGGCGATGGAGGCGGGCGCCGTCGACGCCCTGGCACCGGTGCGCGCCCAGATCGGCCTCGACGACTGCCGGGTGGCGTTCAGCGGGGCGGCGCCGATCCCGCTCGAGGTCTTCATGTTCTTCCTGAAGCTGGGCTTGCCGATGTCGGAGATCTACGGGATGTCAGAGTCCTGCGGGCCGATGACGTGGGAGCCCTTCGAGGTGCACCCTGGGACGGTGGGTCCGCCGATTCCCGGCTGCGAGGTGAAGCTGCTCGATGACGGCGAGGTCTGCTGCCGAGGCGGCAACGTGTTCGAGGGGTACTTGAAGGATCCCGTCCGCACGGCCGAGGTGCTCGACGACGAGGGCTGGCTGCACTCTGGCGACATCGGCGTGTTCGACGACGGGGGCTACCTCAAGATCGTCGACCGCAAGAAGGAGCTGATCATCACCGCCGGGGGCAAGAACATCTCGCCGGCGAACATCGAGGCGGCGCTGAAGTCGTTCCCGCTGATCGGCCAAGCGTGCGTCATCGGCGACATGCGGCCGTATGTGTCAGCGCTGATCGTGCTCGACCCCGAGGTGGCGCCCGCGTGGGCGAAGTCGCGAGGGATCGACGCGTCGGCGATGGGCGACCTGGCCCGCCACCCCGACGTCCGCGCCGAGGTGGAGCGGGCCGTCGCCGAGGCCAACGCCCGCTTCTCCCAGGTCGAACAGGTGAAGCGCTTCACCTTGCTCGCCGACGAGTGGCTCCCGGACTCCGAGGAGCTCACGCCGACGATGAAGCTCAAGCGCCGCGGCGTCCTGACCAAGTACGCCGACGAGATCGAGGCCCTGTACGCGTAGCCCAAGCTCGTTCTGGGGACGTCTGACTGCCGATACGGCAGTGAATCGTCCCCAGAACGGATGGGCGGCGTTAGAGGCGGCGCCAGAGGTCGTCGTCGTCGGCGTCGATGGCCTTGGCCAGGGCCTCGGTGCCGTCGTCGCCCCACAGCCAGGGGCCGTAGGCGGCCAGCTTGGCCCGGCTGACGGGCTCGGGGCCTTCGACGGTGTTGCCGGCCCCGCCCCGCGGGTGGATGCACTCGGCCACCCGCTCGGAGCCGTCGGTGCCGACGACCCGCACGCGGGCGGGGAAGGTCATGGCGAAGGCGTCGACGGACGACGGGTCCCAGAACGGGCGACGGGAGCGCACCGTGGTCAGGTCCGGTGGCGGCCACACCATCCGGTGCGCGCCCCGCAGGTCGCCTCCACCCGACCGCCGGCGGCGGACACTGGCGGCCAGGCGTGCCAGACCGGCCTCGCCCGCCACCCGGCCGAAGGGGATGAGAGCGCCGAAGGACTCGGTGGTCAGCCGCGTCAGCGACCAGTCGTGCTGCAGACGGACCCGCGACGCGACCGACCGCAGGGCGTCGGCGTTGGCCGTCAGCCAGTCGTCAGACACCTGGCTGGGCGTGAGCTCGCCGGCCAGCAGGGTCACGGCCACGTTCCACGGCACCGAGAAGTTGATCGTGACCGGCGTCGGCACCTCAGCGCCTGACACCGAGGCATACGGCCGGGACATGCGGTCCATCTCGTAGGTGAGCAGGCTGGCCTCCACCACGACGTTGGCGACCTCGCCGGCTGGTGGTGGTCCAAGCTCCAAGAGGGCGTCGACGGTCGTGTCCAGGTAGGCGCAGCCCGGATAGGGCTTCACGCAGAGCGTGCGCGTTGCCCAGCCGTCGCCCAGGCCGTCGAGCATTCCCGGCAGGGGCGCGTCGGCGAAGGCGGAGAGGAAGCCCTCGGGGTGTTCGAGCGCATCGACTGGTCCAGTGACGCCGGCCGCCGCCAGCCGGGCCGCCCGCACGCCGGCCAGCGTCGGCTCGGCCGCCGTCAGCAGCTTCGAGTCCGGGGCCATGAACCCGGGGACGGTGGCGCGGGGCGCTTGATAGAGAGCGATGGCCAAGGCGTGGGCCATCTGCGACGCGTCCAGCCCGAGCAGGCGCCCGGCGGCCAGCGCCGCGCCGACCACGTGGATGAACGACCACAGCTGGCCGTTCAGGGGCCCGACCAGGCAGGCGCCACCGAGGCGGGCCTCCACCTCGTTGGCGATCGTCTGGGCGACGAGCTGGTCGGCGGCCGGTGACCCAGTGGATGCTGCCAGCACCAGCGGCACGAGCACGCCCGAGTGACCCGTGTGGCCGAAGCACACGTAGTCGTCGAAGTCGAGGGCCATCGACAGGGCGGCGGCGGCGTAGATGGCGTCATCGACCGACGCCCGCCGCTCCGTGCCGACCAACGCCACCGGCCCCTCCTGGGCCCATGCCTCGACCGCCGACAGCACGCGGCGGGCCGCGCCGTTCCGACTCGACGCCGCCAGCGACGCCAGCACCGACCGACGCTGATCCCGGCACCGGGCGAGCACGTCGGCGGGGATGTCATCGATGGTCAGCTCCGCGGCCCACGCCGCGATGTCTGCGACCCGACTCACGCGTCGCAGTCTGCCCGAGGAGGCGGGCGGGGCCCTAGCTCTTGTTCGAGCTGGAGAGCTGGTCGAGGCGGCGGACGCGGCCGGCCTCGAGCTCTGCGGGCGCCTGCGACAGCACGTGGGCCACGGTGGCGAGCAGGGCGGCGGGCTCGAAGGGCTTGGTCACGTACTCGTGGGCGCCCAGCTCGAGGGCGTGGGCGACGTCGCTGTCGCTGGCCTTGGCCGACAGCACGATCACTCGCGTCTCGCACCGCTGCTCGGCCAGACGTTGGAGCACACCCCAGCCGTCGACAACCGGCATCATCACGTCGAGCAGGACGACGTCGGGCCGCTCTTCGAAGATGCGGCGGAGGGCGGTCTCGCCGTCGGCGGCGAGCAGCGTCTCGTAGCCCTCGGCCTCCAACTCGATGCGGAGCAGGAGGAGGACGTCGGGCTCGTCGTCGACGATCAGCACTCGGGGATCACGTTTCATTGGCGCACATCCTGAACGTGCGTGACGTCGACCTTGTTCCGCGATGCGGGCAGACCGACATGGAAGGCGGCGCCGCCGCCCGGCCTCTTGTTGACCGTGATGTGTCCCCCTTGACGCTCGATGAGCGTCTTGACCAAGTACAGCCCCAGACCCATGCCCGGGGCCGTGACCTTCGACCCGCGGCTGAAGCGTTCGAACACGCGGGCGATGTCCGATACCGGGACGCCGGGCCCCCGGTCGAGCACCGACAGGCGCACGAGACGGTCATCGCCCTCGAGCGCGGCCTCGATCTCCACGGGGCCGGCCCCGTGCACGAAGGCGTTGTCGACAAGGTTGATCAGCACCCGCTCGAGGGCCTCGGGGTCGCCGTCGACGGTGAGCGAGCCGTCCATCCGAACGCTGATCTCACGACCGATGGCGGCCTGAGCGCGTGCAACGTGGTCGATGACCTCAGCCAGGTCGATGTTCTGCGTGTGCAGCAGCGGGCCGTCGGCGCTGTTCTGCACCTGGAGCACCTCTTCGATCAGGCGCAGCAGGCGATGGCTCTGGCGGTCGATGGTCTCCAGGAAGTCCTTGGTGATGTCCGGTTCGAGCTCCCGGCGCTGCATGGTCTGCACGCAACCGAGGATCGACGTGAGCGGCGTGCGGAGCTCATGGCTGACAGTGGCGATGAACTCGGTCTTCATCCGGTCGAGCTCGAGCAACTCGTTGACGTGGGCCCGCTCGGTCTCGTACAGGCGGGCGTTGGCGATGGAGACGGCGGCGTGCTCGGCGAACAGGCCGAGGGCCCGCAAGTCGTACTCGGTGAAGGTCCGTTCGGCGTCCGCGTGCACGTTGAGGACGCCGAGCACCTCGCCCCGGTTGATGAGCGGCACCGACAGGGCGCTGTCGACCGGCTCGTCCTGGAGGACGAGGTTCTTGAACCGCTCCCTGCTCGCCGGCCCCGAGATCAGCAGCGGCTCGCGCTCCTGGGCCACGTGTCCGGCGATGCTCTCGCCGACCTTGACTACGGCGCCCTCGGCGTGGACGTTGCCTCGGACGCAGACGGCCCGGAGCTCGTCGGGCTCCTCGATGAGCATGATCGAGCCGCCGTCGGCGGAGAGCAGCTCGAGGGCGCTGGACAGGATGATGTCGAGCACCTGCTTGAGGTTGAGGACGGAGTTGACGGCCTTGCCCACGGTCACCAGGGCCGCCAGCTCCTTGAGCCGGTTCGACAGCGCGGCCGTCAGCACCCGCTCGTCGAGGAGCAGGCGGGTCATGCGCCGGAGGTGAACCTCCTTCTCCAGCACGTACACCGCAAATGCCATGGTGAGCAGAACGAGCCCAACGCGCACTGGCAGGTGCTTGAACAGCCCGGGCGACTTGGTCCCCGACGAAGCCATGAGCACCAGGCCGGCGGCCAGGGCGGCCATGACGACAAAGGCCACCACCCAGAGCTGCCAGCGCCGGCGCTCGACCGCCTCCAGGGAGGGGGTCGAGAACTCGCCCAGGCCGACGACCTTGGCCTCCCGCGCGAGCTCTTGGCGGTAGCCGGCCATTACCTCTCTATCGGCCGCCCCGGCGGGGGTGTTTAGGCCTATGGACCTATTAGGAGCGACCCGTTGATCTCGTGGGTGCCGGGATCGACGTGGAAGTGGATCACGTCCTGGCGGGTCTTGCCGGCGGGGATGCTGCCGATGCGCACCGGGACGGTGGTGCCGCCCAGCTTGAGCTTCACCGACCCCTGCCAGTCGTGCTTGGTGCCGTTGGCGATCGGGAGGATGATCCGCACCTTGCTGTTGGTCTCCTGACCCACCTTCATGTCCAGACGCAGGCCTCCGCAGAGGCCGGCGGCCTGCTCACGGGTGATGACCGTCGAACTGGAGATGGTGGGCTGGCCGTGCTCGGGCAGCTCCACGGTGAAAGGCACGTTGGTGGCCTGCTGGCACGTGAGGATGTGGGTCAGACCCTGCAGCGAGGACAGCAGGATGGGGATGAGGAAGGCACCCAAGAGAGCGATGAGCGCCATCCGCGAGCGCAGGACCGACGGGAGCACGCACTCGTACCGTACATTGACGTAATGACTGATGGCGGTTCAGGTACGGGCGCGGCCGCGGCGGCGGCCCGACCCCCGCGGGGGCTGAGCTACAACCAGGTCCGCATCCTCATGCTGGTGGGCGGCCTGCTGCTCCTCGGCATCACGGCGGCGGTGAACTACGTGCGCAGGGTGGAGACGGCCGAGGTCGTCGCCATTCTCCTGTTCATCCCTATCTTCGTGGCTTTCGTCTTCTGGGACTGGAAAGGCGGCATCATCGCCGCCGCCCTGGCCACGGTCGTCTACATCCTCCTGCGCCGGCCGGCGATCGAGGCGATCGGCGCCGGCCGCTTCACCAGCCTGATCTTCTCTCGGGCCGTCGCCTTCTTCGCCTTCGGCGTCATCGGCGGCCTGGCCAACCAGCAGCTGCGGGGCTCGCTCACCAAGCTCGACCTGTACGACCAGATCGACGACGAGACCGGCCTGTTCAACGCCCGCTACTTCCTGCAGGACACCGACCTGGAGATGTCGAGGGCCCGTCGCTACCAAACGCTCTTCTCGGTGAGCCTCGTCGACTTCCCGGCCGCGCCCCTCCACGACCTCGGCCGCCGCCGCCGCCGCAACACGCTGCGTCAGCTGGGTCAGCTGCTGGCCGACAGCGTCCGCACCGTCGACCGCGCCGTGCACGCCCACGACGGCGAACGCCACCGCATCGTCGTCGTCCTGCCCGAGACGGCGGCCGAAGGGGCGCAGATCTTCACCGACCGCTTGGCCACACGCATTGCCGCCTTTCTCGGTCAGCGGGGGGCGGCGATCAACGAGACGGCCGTGTCCCGGCTGGCGATCACCTTCCCCGGGGACGACGCCCCGCTGCAGCAGTTGCGCGGGGAGTTCGCCGACATCGAGCGCCGCGAGCACCCCGAACACCCGGAGGAGGCGCTGGTCGACGGGGCCGCCGGCCCCGAGCGCCGCCGGGGGTAAAAAGAGGTCATGCACGAGCTCGCCGGAACCGTGTTCCACCGGTGGTACGTCACGATCTTCGGGCTCGCCTTCC
>Ga0075425_100009382_pt1 | contig 10411 bp, 10 predicted proteins | sample SoiMethybrSBSTD4_FD_75300 | JGI IMG/M metagenome (GOLD analysis project Ga0075425, IMG submission 75300) | Bulk soil microbial communities from a Populus tree surrounding site in Tennessee, USA - Soil MetaG P. TD hybrid SBSTD4 | ecosystem: Environmental > Terrestrial > Soil > Tree plantation...
CACTAGGCAATCGTATCCGGACCGGCCCGACGGAGCTCCGATCAGTTGCTGACAAGCAACGGCTCGCGCGCACCCGGCGGACGGCCGGCTGCACCGTCCCCAAAAAATCACCTGGCCACAGGGGAACTTCACAGTAATCACACGCCACTGCGCAAAGCGGCAGACCGGCGTGCCAACCCGAGCCGACTCACGCTCTGCGACCGGCGCTTGGCCCGCGCCAGTGCGCAAGCAGCCGCCGATCTGGGCGGTCAGCGACCTTCGGCGTGGCTCTGCCGAGGCGCGCACAGTACGTCAATCTGGTGCGCTGGGAATGCCGGATTGAGAGCGTTTTGGGTCAGCTCAAGCACCTCGCGCTGGCGCCGGGTCAGCCCGAGCGAATCGGCCCGGGTCGCGGTCCGCGGCCCGGCCGGGATCGCGCGGATGCCGAGCGCCCGCATCTTGCGCCGGGTGAGCTGGGCGGCGGCCGCGGCGCCCAGGCCGGTGAAGAGCTCTAGCGCCTGGCGCAGCGCCGCCTCACCACCCGCGTCGAATAGGGCCAGTGCCGCCTCATACGGGCAGCAGCCCAGGCCGACCCACAGCCGGGACGCTTCCGCCCACTCGCCCGCCACCTGCTGCCGGTAGGGCCCGGCCACTTCACCGCGCGGGGGGCGAGCCGACTTGGTGCGCCGCAGCCAGACGGCGATCTCGCCGCGCTACCACTGTCCGAGCCGACCTCTGCATCATCGGCTGCTCGGCCTCCTGTGTGGCCCGGCCGCCTTACCCGTCCCGTCGACTCTAGAACCACTGGCCGGCTGGTCGCCCGGATGGCGGGCCCGGAGGAGGTGGGCGGCCCCGCTGTGATCGCGCGCATTGGCCAGTGTGGCGGATGTGCCGCGTCTCGTGCGGTGGTGACCACGATATTGGCATAGCTGTAGCATGTTCGTATGAGCGCCAAGGAGCGGTTGTCGGCGTCGGTGGACGCGGACCTGGTGGCGGTGGCCCAGGAGGCAGTGGCCCAGGGGCGGGCGGAGAGCGTCAGCGCGTGGGTGAATGAGGCCCTGCGCCTGAAGGTGGCGCATGACGGGCGGCTGCGCGCGCTGGATGAGTTCGTGGCCGGGTTCGAGGCCGAGCACGGCGAGATCACCGAGGCGGAGATGAGCGAAGCCGCCCGCCGTGCGCGAGGCCGCGCGGTGGTGGTGCGGGGCGAGCCCGGCCCGGCCCACAGGGGCGGGCCGGGGGAGCGCGGGGTGGCCTGACGTGCTGGTGCTGGATTCCGGCGCGTTCGTGGCGGTCGAGCGCGGTGACCGGGACGTGGTGGCGCTGATCAAGCGGGAATACCTGGCGGGCCGGGTACCGGTGAGCCACGGCGGTGTGGTCGCCCAGGTGTGGCGCGGCGGGACCGGGCGGCAGGTGCCGGTGGCCCGGCTGCTGGCCGGGCTGGACGTCGCTGCGCTAGATGATGGCCTGGGGCGGCGGGCGGGCATGCTGCTGGCCCGCAGCGGTCTGGCCGATGCGATCGACGCCGCGGTCGTGTCCCTGGCCGCAGACGGCGATGACATTCTCACCTCCGACCCCCGTGATCTGCGGGCACTGGCCCAGGCTGCAGATGTCCACGTCGAACTCATCCCCGTGTAGCGCGGCGCGCGTGAGCCAGGAGCAGGGCTGATCACGGTAGGTGACGTTGGGCCTGGGTGGCGCTGCGACTGGGCTGCGTACCCTTCTTGGGCCCCCGGACGCGCTCAGAACGGGCCGCATCGACGGCTGTGTCGGCTTGTGCCTGGCGGTCGCTGGCGTATCGGACGCCTCCTCGGCGCGCTTCATGGCGGCAGGGCATGGGCGAGCGGGTCCTCGGTCGCAGTCAGCCTGCGCCGCGGCTCGCTCCTTGAATCAGGGCGGCCGCCACCTTTGCGCGGCAGCAGCGGTTGCGGCGTTGCCCGGAGAGCGCCTAGCCGGTGGCGGCCCTGGACCAGGTGAACAGGAAAGGCCGCCGAGTAAGCGCCGCTAGCCCGGGTAGCCACAATCTATGAAGTCGGTTGGGAGGTCGGCCGACCCGCTGCTGGACCGGGAGACGGAGCTCGGCGTGATCACCGCGGCGGTTGGCTCCGCAGTCGCAGGTACTGGGTCAGCGTTGCTGATAGAGGGTGTGGCCGGGATCGGCAAGACCAGCTTGCTGGCGCGTGCGGGAGAACGGGCGGGAGGCGCGGGCATGACGGTGCGGTCGGCGCGCGCTGCCGAGTTCGAGGGCAGCTATGCCTGGGGGGTGGTGCGGCAGTTATTCGAGCCCGAGATGCGTGCGGGCGGCGGGCCGGGGTTAGGCGGCGATGCGGCGGCGCTGGCGGGCCCGGCGCTGGGCTTTGGCGCGGACAGGGGCGGGGAGGATTCATTCTCGGTGGTGCATGGCCTGTACTGGCTGACCGCGGGCATCGCACAGCGGGCCCCGCTGCTGCTGGCCGTTGATGACCTGCACTGGGCGGACCGGCCGTCGCTGCGGTTTATCGCGCACCTGGCCCGCCGCCTCGAGGGCCTGGCGGTGCTGCTGGTGCTGACCGTCCGCGAGCCCCGGGCGGGAACCGCCCAGGACAAGGCACAGACCTCCATGCTGGCCGCGGAGCCGGGCGTGACCGTGCTGCGCCCCGCCGCGTTGGGCCACGCGGCGTCCGCGGAACTGGTCCGCGCCGCCTTGGGGGGCACCGCGTCGGGGGCGTTCCAGGCGGCCTGCCACGAGCTGACCGGGGGAAACCCGCTGCTGGTGCGGGCGCTGCTGGACAGCCTCGCGGGCGAGGGCATCAGCGGCGCTGACCCGGACGTGCCGCACCTGCGCCGGCTGACCCCGGACACGGTCTCCCGCCACGTGCTGCTGCAACTGGGCCGGATGCCCGCCGCCGTACTGGCGGCCGCCCGCGCGGTCGCCGTGCTCGGCACCTCAGCCACCACCGCCCGTGCCGCCCGCCTCGCGGGCCTCGACGGCGACAGCTGCGCCGAGGCGGCCGGGGCGCTGATCGCGGAGCGGCTGATCGAAGGCGAGCACACCTTGCGGTTCGTCCACCCGCTGGTGCGCTCGGTGGTCTACCAGGATCTGGCGGCACCGGTGCGGCAGCGCTGGCACGAGCAGGCCGCGCGGATGCTCGACGCCGAGGGGGCACCGTCGCAGGAGGTGACCGTGCATCTGCTCGCCTCGGCCCCGGCCGGGGACCGGTGGGCCGTCGCCAAGCTGCGCGAGGCGGCGGCGGATGCGCGCCGGCGCGGCGCGCCCGACGTCGCCGTGTTGTGCCTGCAGCGGGCGCTGGGCGAGCCCCCGCCCCCCGCGGTGCGGCCGGAGGTTCTGTTCGATCTTGGCCGGCTCGAGGCCATGCCCGCGCCCGCCGCCGCCGCCGGCCACCTGGGTGAGGCGCTGGCTGGCACCGCGGGCTGGCCGGAGCGCGGTGAGGTTGCGCTGGCGCTGGCCGAGGCGCTGGCGCTGGGCGGGCGGTTCGGCGAGGCGGTGAACCTTCTGGCCGCCACGGCTGCCGAGGGCGGCGACGAGCGATCCCGGGAAGCACTGCAGGCGGCGCTGTTGAACACCGCCCGGATGGACATCGGCACCCGCGCCGCGACCGGGCCGCTGCTGGAGCAGGTCCAGACGCGGGCCGCGCGGGGCGACATCCTCGTTCCCCAGTTGCACGCCAACCTGGCGATCGAGCTTGCCGCCGCCGGTAACGACCGGGACGGCGCGGTCCGCAACGCGCGCCAGGCACTCACCGCCCTGCCCGAGCTGATGGCGGTCAGCACCGCGGCGCTGCCGGAGACGCTGTCGGTGCTGCTGTTCGCCGACCACTCCGCCGAAGCCCGGGGCTGCGCGCACCGGTGGCTGGAACTGGCGCAGGAGCAAGGCTCCGAACCGGCTGCGGCGACCGCCGCCGGGTTCTTGTCGCTGCTTTCCCTGTACCGGGGCGAGGTCAGCGACGCGGTGGCCTTCGGGCAGCAGAGCATCGCGGGCACACCCAACATCTGGATCTCGACCATCACGTCCTCGTTTGCCGTCCGCGCGCTGGTAGAGCGCGGCGAACTAGACAACGCGCTCTCCGTGCTGGCCGACCTGGGCCTGGCCGGCGACCTGCCCCCCACCTGGCCGCACAACCTGGTCAGGCACGCCCGGGGCTGCCTGCACCAGGCGGCCGGGGACCACGCCGCGGCCGTGGCCGACCTGCTAAGGGCCGGGGAACTGGCGGACCAGTGGGGAATCCCTAACCCGGCGATCTTGCCCTGGCGCTCCGCAGCAGGCCTCTCCCTGCACGCGCTCGGCGACAAGCAGGCCGCCGCCCGGCTGTGCGCCGAGGAGATCCGGCTCGCCCGCCGCTGGGGCGCCGGCCGGGCCCTCGGCATTGCCCTGCACGCGGCCGGGGTGACCGCAGGCGGCGCCCGGGGTATCGGCCTGCTCACCGAGGCCGTGGCCGCGCTGCGACCGGCGCCCGCGCCGCTGGAGCTGGCCCGCGCACTAATCGATCTCGGCGCGGCGCAGCGGCGGGCGGGCGCGCGCACCACGGCACGCCAAACCCTGCGCGAAGGCCTGGACCTGGCCCACGCCATGGGCGGCCTCGCGCTCGCCGACCGGGCCCGGCGCGAGCTGGTGATCGCCGGGGGCAGGCCCCGCCGCGACGCTGCCCGCGGCCGGGACGCGCTCACCCCGGGGGAACTGCGGGTCGCGCAGCTGGCCGCCGCCGGGTACACCAACCGGCAGATCGCCCAGGCGCTATTCGTCACCCAGCGAACCGTCGAAAACCATCTGACCAGCACCTACGCCAAACTCCAGATCACCTCCCGCGCCGCGCTGCCTGCCGCCCTCAACCAGAGCCACTCGGCAGGCATGCAGCCACCCGCAGCCCGGTAACGCCCTGGTGCCCAGCGGGGCATCCGCCCACAACGGGCCGCCACGTCCCATCCGCCCAGGTAACGCCATGCTGCCCGCTGCTCCGGTGAGCAACGGGCAGCATGGCCCCGGGTGCGGTGACTGGCGGGCCGCTACAACGTCACCGGCCCGGACGCCTGGATGAGCTGCTGGAAGGCAACCGGCGGCTTGGTCCGGCTGCACTTGCCGCCGGACTTGGCCCCGATCCCCAGGATGCTCAGCTTGTACGTGCCGCTGCCGGTGATCCCCTTATACGCCCCGGTGCCGCCGAGCAGCTTATAGGTGCCGTGCAGGTTCACCTGCAGCAGGCACGTCTTCGGGTTGACGGTCTGTGTGCCGGTTCCCGGCGAGTGCTTGACTGTGATCGTGCCATTCGGGAACACGAACGTGCCCGTGTTGTGGCTGCCCTCGTGGTCGACGCCCGCCTGCGTGAACACGCCGGACGCGATGACCTTCGGCGCCGCCGTGGCCGAGGTGCTCATGGCCTGGAAGTGCTCGGTGCCGGAGACGGCCGCCCGAGGGCCGGCCGGTGCGGCAGATGCGGCCATCACGCCCGACAGGGCGATCGCCGCCGCGGTGACGACGGCACCCGCTCCGGCGAACAGCCGGCGGTTTTTCCGCATGGTGATACCTCTTTCTGTGTGTGATTGATCCCGCCGGCGCTACGGCACCTGACGGTCGAGCATGCGGCCTGGCTTACTGACGACCGTGACCGCCTCCGAACCCAACCGGGCCGGCGAAAGGCGGTAACTCTGCCCATCGGGTTGGGTCAGTTCACGGTCAAAGTTCTGCCCGCATCACCCCCCCGCCCGTGTGTGCCCGGCATCATCCCCGCCCAGGGTCGTCTCGCCGCCGCAAGCCAAGGTCTGCAATGCCGCAAACATCTCCGACCAGCCACTGAAACGATGCGGCGGCAGCCCAGGCACGCGTGCCCACCCCTCGATGGGCGGCTGCTCGCCGATAAGCAGTTCGAGCTCCACGACGAGGCGCCGGAAACCAGTCATGCAAGGGATCGTCGTCCGGCGCGGCCCCAGGTCACATCACGGTAGGTACCACAAGAATTTGCCGGACCTCTCACACCACCGGGCACCGGCCCCGTCCGCGGTCGGCCGCAGCCACCGGCTGCACAACCAGATCCAGGAAACGCCAGATGGTGACACCCCCTGCAGCGGCTGCGCGCGCGGCGTGCCAGTCTCCCGCACCAGGCACCGCGCCCGGCTTGAAGAGACTTGGTCCCAACGGCCGGGTGGGTGCGCGGCCGGCGTGCCCGGCGTCGGACTCGCCGGCTGCATGATGACCAAGCGGGCCGTCCGAGTGGAGGGCGGGCGATGGCTGTCACGTTGTCGTCGGCGAACATCTGGTCACTGTGGTCGGGCCACGGCGGCCAGGGCGCGGCCCGGTTTTTCGCGGCGGCGGTGCCGGTGGCTTGCTGGGCGCCACTCTTTGTGGCCCCGCTGGTTCCCGGCACCGCGGTTGATGACCCGCCGGCAGCAGCCAACAACGGCAGCGACGGCAACCTGGCGTGCCTCGACCGCGGTCGCATCGGCGTCCGGCAGACCACCGAGGGCTATGCTGTGGTCGCCGACGGATAAACCGCCATTCCCGCAGAACGGGGCGTTTACCGGTTGATCAGGCGCAAGGGAGGCGTCGATGACCACGGCGCGCGTGTTGCGTGTCGCCTCTTGCCTACTCGCCGCGGCCCTCGGCGTGTGGTGGATGGCATCTCCGGCGCTGGCGCATAGTCGGCCCGTGCCCGACGCCAGCCACTATCGATCCACGATCACCGCAATCCGGCCTCCCGTCCCTGGACTGGCGCTGGCAGTGACCGGTGCCGATGGGTCGCTGAGGCTGACCAACCACACCGGTAGGACTGTCGTAGTGATCGGCTACGCGGGCGAAGCGTACCTGCGGATCACCCCGGCGGGGGTCGACGAGAACGTTGCATCACTGTCGTCGTGGCTGAACGGCAGGCTGCCACAGCCACCGGTACAGGCCAACCAGCAGGTGCCGCAGTGGCGACACGTGAGCGACCAGCCCGCCTTCACCTGGCATGACTATCGAACCCACTGGATGGGCCAGCGGCGCCCCCCCGTCGTCGCGGCCGATCCACATCATCCACACAAGGTCTTGGACTGGACCGTCCCGCTCACCGTCGACGGGAAGCCGGTCGCCGTCAAAGGCTCGCTGACCTGGACAGGCCTCACCGGCCTTAGCACGTTTGCGATTGCCCTGATCGCGGTCGCGGGCGCCGCCGGGGTCGCACTGGCAGCCGCAATGGCGGTCGTCGTCAGGAAACAACGCGACGACACAGTAGTCCCACACGAGCGCATACACGTCAGCGACTGAACGCCGCTGCCCACCAGGCACGACTGCAGGTCCCCGAGCAGGCCCCGCTCGGAGAGCTGGTGGATCAGGCCGGGGAAGGCGTCGTACCGGTCATGCGCCACCCGGGCGAGGGCTTCGTCTCGGTCAGCTCCTCGATCAGCCCGGCGCAGTGGTGCATCGGGATGGCGTGCGCGGCGATCAGGTACACGCACCACGTCTGCAGGGCCAGGCCGTAAGTCACAGTACAGGGCGTCCCGGCCCCAACCAGGCCGCGCACGACGCGCAACCCGGAGCAGACGAGGGCGGATCCAGCACAAACCACCATGATCAACGCCGGCCAGCCGTAAGCAAGCCGACACGCGAGCCAGTTCACGTAAAGACCGTCTTATGCCAGGACGGCAGCCACGTCACCGACTCCGCCCAAATACCGCGGCAAGGACCTGAATATTTACCAGAGGACAGGCCGCGGTTCGGTAACTGATCCGTGGCCGTGTCCACAAAAAGACACGGCCAGCTAGTGACATGACTGCAGGATGACAGTCAGATGACGGTGTTGTCATGATCGGGGGCATCCGGGCGGCAGTTCCTTATGGTCCGGCTGTCGGCACCGATGCGCCGGGGGTTTCGCGGCGCGGTTGGCCGGCGAGCGGGGAAACCACCGTCGCCCGGTACAGGCGCGCGCGAATACTAGTGACCGCGAACCGATCGCCACGTCACCCTCCCATGGCTGCCCGTCCGAGGGAGGAAGCGATGCGGCGACGCGGTGGAATCCGGCGGACGAGGTCTTCGCGTCAGTTCCGGGGCCACCACTTGAATCACTGGCCCGGCCGGGCGACGGCCGCCGACCGGAACGACGGCGGTCTTCTCGCCCAGCCCCGCCGGTTCGCCAGGCAGTTCGGCTTTGACGGTGAGGACGGCGTCGTCGGCACGGTGCGGGACCTGCCCGCTGCTTGTCACCGGGACCAGCGGTTCCCTGGTTCATCAGGCCACGGCGGCGCTCACCGTCCGGTAGCGAACTCGCCGATCAGACAGGGGGCTCTCCAGATGCGTCTGGGTCATCGGATGACCGTCGTGGCCGTGCTGGCTGCTGTGGTGGTTGCAGGCTGCGGATCTGGTGGCGGCAACGGCTCGGGCGGATCAGGATCGACTCCGGTCGGCTCCAGCGGTACGAATGTGGCGGTGACGATCGCCGCTGGGAAGGTCGCCCCGGACCCGAGCCGGAAGGTGGAGGTCGCGACCGGTGATCATGTTCATATCAGCGTGACCAGCGACCACGCTGACGAGGTCCACGTTCATGGTTATGACATCGAGAAAGAGGTCAGCGCGGGCGGCACGGTCACCATTGACTTCACGGCGGACGTTCCCGGTCAGTTCGAGGTCGAGGCGCACAAGCTGTCACCGTCGCTGCTGTTCACCCTGGTTGTGAAATGAGAGTCACGGAGAAGGACAAGGTGCCAGCGAATTGGGAAGCGGTGGCGCCATCGTTCCTAGGAGCACTCGGCGTGCCCCCGGGGACGTCGCCGGCAGGCGTCGGCTGAGCTGGACCGGGTTACCGGGGTGGCATAGCGGTGGTCAGCCAGTGGCCGGCTGGTAGCTGGGGTGACGGCGGGTCGCTGCTGGCTCATGGCATCGGCGGTCGCCAGGACTTGCCGGTTTCCTTCTCCCTGGTGCTGGTCGGGGCCGTGGTCGCGCTCGTGGTGTCCTTCGGGGCGCTGGCCTGGCTGTGGCGTAAGCCGCGACTGCGTGGTGGCGCGGCCGGGCGGCCCCTGCCGCCGGCGGTGCAGCGATTCCTCGACTCGCCGGGATTCCGCTGGGTGCTGCGGGCCGTGGGTCTCCTGCTGACCGGCTTTGTCGCCGTTGCCGCCGTCTTCGGCCCGAACGTTGCCACCAACCCGGCCGCGACCTGGGTGTACGTCCTGTTCTGGGTGGGTCTTGTCCCGGCCTCGTTGGTGTTCGGCCCGGTGTGGCGGCAGCTGAATCCGATCCGGACCATTCACCGGGGAATCGCCCGGGTCCTGCACATCCCGCCAGGGCGGGGGCCGTTCCGGTATCCGCGCCGGCTCGGCTACTGGCCCGCCGCGGTCTCGCTCTTCTCGTTCACCTACCTGGAGCTGGTCGTCCCCGATCGCACCAGTACCGGGGTGCTGGTGCTGTACTTCCTGCTCTACTTTCAGGTCCAGCTCGCCGGCGCACTCCTGTTCGGGCCACATTGGTTCGCCCGGGCCGACGGGTTCGAGGTGTACTCGTCATTGGTCGGCCGGATGTCGCCGCTTGGGCGGCGCGACGACGGACGCCTGGTCCTCCGCAGCCCGCTCAACGGGCTCGATGCGCTCAAGCCCGCGGCCGGGCTCGTGGCCACCGTCAGCGTCCTGCTGGGCTCCACCGCCTACGACGGCTTCTCCTTCACCAGGATCTGGGTGCGGGCCATCACCACCAGCAGCATCCCGCCCGAAACGTTCGGGGCATTGGGCCTGGTCGGCTTCATCACCGCCGTCTACGCCACGTACTCGATGGCGACCTCGCTGGCCGGCACCCTGGGCGGCATTCCTGAGCGTGGGCTACCAGGAAAGTTCGTGCACTCGATCATTCCGATCGCAGCCGGATACGTGATCGCGCACTACTTCTCGTTCTTCGTCTTCGAGGGCCAGCAAGCCCTGATCCTCGCCGCCGACCCCTTCAACACGGGGCAGAACATCCTCGGCACCGCCGACTGGAAGATCAACTACACCATCTTGTCAGTCGGCACGATCGCCCTGGTCCAGGTAATCGCCATCGTGGCCGGCCATATCATCGCCGTGATCGCCGCACACGACCGGGCAGTCCGGCTCTTCCCGCCGCGGCACGCCATCGCTGGCCAGATACCGTTGCTCCTCCTCATGATCGGATACACCCTCGGCGGGCTGCTGCTGCTCTTCGGCGGCTAACCCCCGCTCGGTGAATTCGGCGCCGCTCACGTGTCCCACTGCGTGCCGGTCACCACATCGGACTTCGAGACAGCACGGCGTTGCGGATGGCAGGCGGCTTGACTCCTCAGGCAATCCGAGCACGCCTTACGCCACGTCTGGGTGCGGTCCGCCAGCTGCTTGGGCCGGGCGGCCCCATCGTGACCGAGATGGCTTCGGCTCGGGCCGCCTTGGGTTAGCCGCTCGCTGGATGGTGCAGCGCGTTGTTGATCGCGGCGATGATCACGTTGGCTGACCCGTCGATGGCTTTGGCCACCGG
>Ga0075425_100009383_pt1 | contig 10410 bp, 8 predicted proteins | sample SoiMethybrSBSTD4_FD_75300 | JGI IMG/M metagenome (GOLD analysis project Ga0075425, IMG submission 75300) | Bulk soil microbial communities from a Populus tree surrounding site in Tennessee, USA - Soil MetaG P. TD hybrid SBSTD4 | ecosystem: Environmental > Terrestrial > Soil > Tree plantation...
TCGATGTGCTCGTACTGATTTCCGTGCCAATCGCGATCGGACTCTCCGTTTTTGCACCAGAAATCTGCAGGTTTTTGGGGCCAGGGTACGTTGCGAGCGCCGTGGTATTGCGAATCATCGCCTATCGCGCGCTGCTGTCTGTCATTGACGGTCTGGTTGGCCATGGATTTCTGATCGCCATCAATCAAGTCCGCAAACGTCAGCGTTCTCAGCTGATTGCTTTGGTTGTGCTGGCCGTGCTCACGTTGGCGTTAGGGCGCTGGTGGGGGCCGCAGGGTGTTGCGATTGCACTCTTTGCCGCGGACGCCGTTCTCATCACCCAGTATTACGGAATCCTTTCCAAGCTGAACTTGCAGATTCGCACGTGGTTTTTTGTTCCGGTATGCACCGCCGGCGCCTGTATGGCCCTGATTTCGCTGGCGCTGCCAGCTGAGTTCAGTTTCGCCGGTCGAGTGATCGCCGGTGTGCTCGCGTATGCCTGCGCGCTCTTCTTGCTTTCCGGCAACCGAGTCCTGGACGTCATTCGAACGGTTCGGCATTGCCTGCGCGGCATCGCGCCCGGTCGAGCTGCGGAAATAGCGCCATGATTTCTAGCTACCAAAGGAGCGCGGAGCAGCTACGTCGGCTCAAGTGGATTGTTGCAGCATTGGCAATCGCGTTGAGCTTTGCCGTCGCGATGTTTGTGCCTCTCTTGTCGAAAGTGCAGTTTCGTGCTGGACAGTTACTGGCAACCCACGCGATTTACATTCCGTTTCTCTTGATCGGCGGCGGGGCGGCCCTGCTCTTTTTCTTGAAATTTCCAGAAATCGCCGTGTCTTTGTTTTATGTTGTGGGTTTCTTCAAGGGTGACCCGCGTTTGGACGCAACGCCAGTGGACCTAACTGTCACCGTTGCTGTAATCATGCTGCTGGCCATGGGTGTTCGACTGTTCTTCACGGACAGCACATTGCATTTGCCGCGCGACTTCCTCTTTTACATGCCGCTCCTGGCGCTAATGTTCATTAGTTTGACCTACACTCCTGATTTCGCGGCAGGGCTCGACAAGACGCTTCGTTTTATCTTCCTCACTCTGATGGGCGCAATTTCACCGTTCCTGTTGGTGGACACGCCTGAAAAGATCCGGCGTTTTCTGGTAGGGCTGGTGCTTGGCGGCATCCTGATGTCCGTAAACTCATTTTTCATGCTGGGTGGAGAAGACCGGCTCACCGCTCCCAGCGGCGAAACAACCGCGCTCGGCTTTTCCGCTGGTTTGGCGCTTGTGATCATATGGGCGTTGTGGTTTCCGCGAATGTCGCTGTTTCGCCGCATCCTGCTCTACCCCTTTATCGCAGTGCTCATGGTGGCGTTGGTTGGCTCGGGCGGCCGCTTTGCGAACGTAGGCACGGCCGTGTGCATCGGTTTGAGCATTTTGTTCTACCGCAAGCTCGTCGTGGATCTTGCCATCATGTTGGGCGCTGGCATTGCGGCTTTGCCCTTTATCCGGATTCCGGCTGCGTCGCTCGACTATCTGGCATCGCTGGCTCACCCGCATCAGGCTTTTGGAACGCGCACCGACCTGATGTTCTTCGGTCTGCGGACTTTTCTGGACCATCCGCTCTTCGGCGTTGGCATTCAGGGCTATCGCTACGTCACGCCGAATCCGTTGACCTACAACTTTCCCCATAACTTGCTGCTCGAGCTGGGCGCCGAACTCGGGATCTTCGCCATCATCACATTTCTCGCGCTTGCCGTGTGCTCCTACCGCGCCATGTTTCGTGTCCTGCGTGAAGCCTATTCGGAGAACATTGTGTTGTACCGCACGGTTTTCCTGATGCTGATTCTGACGTGCATGGACGCCTCCGTTTCCGGCGAAATGAACAATGACCGTTTGCTCTTTTTTATGCTGAGCATGCCGTTTGTTTTGGAGCGTATTGTCTGGAAGGAAAACACCGCTCGCTCCGAAAGTGCCGACATCGTAGTCTTCCCGAACGAATCTTCGCGACTGGAATCTGCATATAGCAACTAAAAGAACGGAACTGTCCTCAATGAAATTCGACTTGAGCCATTTCGTACCTCCGCCCGCCGCTCTGGCGGGCGCTGCTGGAGTTCAACCTACTCTCGATCCGAGTGTGACCATGCCGCCGGTGATTGACAAAAAGACGGCCGCCGAAACCGCGCACGAAGGTGACGGCATTTCCGTGTGTCATTTGTCTCCGGTTAAAGGGCGGTTGGACGCGCGCACGTTCAATATGGAGATTTTGCCGGCGGTCAAACAGGGCGTTAGAGCGGCCCTTGTCGGTCCTCACGGCACAGAGCACCACGAAAAAGGTCTCGACGTTGTGCCTCTTACCGGTGGCCGCAGCCGCCTCAGCCGCTTTTTAACGTCGCCGGCGATCGCGTTTTTCGCCAAACGCCAACCGGCGCGGATCTATCATCTGCACAACCCTGAGATGATTCCCGCGGGCCTGCTCTTGAAATTGCTCTTTCGAAAAACCGTCGTGTACGACACGCAAGAAGATTTCGCCGCTATGATGCTCACCAAGACTTATATTCCGCACCGCCTGCGCGGCGTTATGGGCAAGGCGGTTCACGTTGCCGAGCGGCTAGCTGCGAACCTGTTCGACGGATTCATGACCGCCGATTCCGGAACCATGCGCTCTCTGGCGCATTCCGGCAAAAGCAAAAAGCTGGTTTTTTATAACCTTCCCAATCTGGAGTTTTTCGCGTCTCTCAAGCCGATGCCGAAACGCTTCGATGTGGTCTATCGCGGCGGCTTGTCTGAGCGAGCTGGCACGTTTGTTCTGCTCGAGGCGCTTCAGCTTCTCAGGCGTCGCGGAATTCTGGCGCGCGCTCTGCTCTTTGGCTATACAGACGACCAAGCGGTTCGCTCCTCGATCCTCGATCGCGTCGGGCGTATGAATCTCACTTCGCAGGTCTTTTTGCATGGACGGGTTCCCCACGCGGAAATGGCAGGTACGCTTGCACAAGCACGCATCTCCGTTTCACCGCTCATGGCAATTCCCAAATTCATGCACAACATTCCGGTCAAGGTCTTTGAGTCCTGGGCCTGCGGCCTCCCGGTGATCAGCAGCGATCTCCCGCCGATTCGGCCATTCTTCCGAGACGGTGAGTTCGGTCTTCTAGTTCCTCCGGGCGACTCCCGGGCGCTCGCCAACGCGATCGAAGATCTGTTGAAGAATCCCTCCCGAGCGGAACAGATGGGCCGCGCAGGTCGCAAAGCTGTTTTCGAGCGCTGCAACAACAAACGCGAAATCCATAAGCTGATTTCTTTCTATTCGAAGGTGCTGGGCGGACGGCCGCACACTGGCACTGCAACTGCGAATTGAGACCAGCTCGGCAGACCTACAACGCAGGAAAACAAAATGGAAAAAAGACTGATCATCAACGCCGACGACTTCGGCCTGAGTCATGGCATTAGCGATGGAATCCTGCTGACGCATCGCAAGGGGCTTCTTACCAGCACCTCGCTGATGGTGAACCAGCCGGCAACCGAGTATGCCGTGCGACGCGCGCCCGAAGCTCCCAAACTCGGTATCGGCATTCACCTCAACCTCACCGAGGGCAAGCCTGTTCTCCCGAAGGAAAGAGTTCCAACACTCGTCAACGCAGCCGGTGAATTTGTCGGGCCCACGGAAATGGGGCGCAGGCTCCTGCGCTGGGAAGCGTCGCCACGCGAAGTCGAAGCGGAATTCCGCGCGCAAATCAGTCAGATGAAGTCACTCGGCCTGCAGCCGACTCACGCCGACTCTCACCACCGCATCCACATGTACCCGGCGGCAGCGCGGGCTTTTTACAAAGCAGTGACGGCCGAAGGCATCCGTCGCGCCCGCGCTCCACGAAAACGGTATTGGCCCTCGAACGGCCGTCTGGGCGGGCCTCATATTGGTCCGTTGTATCGCCGCATCGCGGCGAAATCCTATCTTGAATTTTTGCAGTCCTTTGTTTTTCGCGGTCTGCATCTTCCCGACGCCGGCGTGACGTTCCATCCCCAATACGGCAGCAATCCGACACAACTCCCCGAAGCGTGGCGGTCTACCTTCGAATTCATGCCGGAAGGCGCTTATGAACTCTGGTGCCATCCCGGCTTCTTGCAGCCCGGCTTTTCCGAATCGGATTCGCTTTCCGAGCGCCGCGAACTGGAAATCGCCATTCTGCTGGATCCGCAACTGCGGGACATTGTTGCTCGCCGGCAGCTTCAGCTCATCAATTTCTCTCAGCTGTAAACCCGCGCTCCGACCGACGACTCGACGTTTTGGTCTTCTGGAATCAGGAGGTTCCATGATTGAAGCTCAACTTCGCGCCAACAGTGCCGCGCTGCAGCGTGCGTACGATCGCATGCCATACTCCGTGCAGAATCTCTTGACCAGCGCGCGCGGCTGGTTTCTTACGCGGAACCGCTATGCGCCGCGCATGTTTTCTCTTTTGCGCGAGCTCCGCGGGCACGAGAAGTGGACCTCTGAACAAATCACCGCATTCCAGTTGAAAGCTTTGCAGAAGATCGTCCGCCACGCGCGCGCCGTGTCGCCTTTCTATAGCGACTATCCCGAGCTCAACCTGCGAACTTGTGCGGATATCGCTCGGTACCCGGTTCTCAACCGGGAGGTCGTCCGCGAAAACGGCGACCGCCTGGCGTCGCGCGCCGTGCAGACCTCCGAGCGTATCAAGGTAGGTACCACCGGCACGACCGGCGCCAGCCTTCAGGTCACTTACAGCGAACCCGTGGCCCGCCGGCACTGGGCTTTTCGCATGCGCCAATGGTCATGGGCCGGAGTCAAAACCCGCACGCCGCGCATTACGTTCTTCGGGAGCCGGGTGGTACCGCCCGAGCGCACCGAGCCGCCGTTCTGGACGCACAACTTTCTCGAGCGCCAGACGCTGGCCAGCATTTTCCACCTTTCCGAATCAAACGCGTCTCACTACATCGACTTTCTACGCCAGAATTCCGGTAAAGTTCTGGAAGGCTTTCCATCAGTCCTGGCGATCCTTGCTGACTTCATTCTGAAAACCGGTAAACCCATTCCCATGCGCGCCGTTTTTACCGACGGAGAGCCGCTCTATCCGTTCCTTCGAGAGAGCATCGAAAAGGCGTTCGCGACGCGCGCTTACGATCTCTACGGCAACACCGAATATGCGGGCCTGATTCATGAATGCGAGCACGGACAAATGCACGCGATTCCGGAATATGCGTATCTGGAAATTCTAGACGCCGAAGACCGTCCAGTGGGCCCCGGCGAAGAAGGCTATTTCGTTTGGACCAGTTTCGTAAATGACGCCATGCCGCTCATTCGCTATCGCATCGGAGATCGCGGTTGCTGGCAGGCGACGGGTCCATGCTCTTGCGGCCGTAATTTCCCGCTGGTTGTGCCAACCATTACACGTGACAGCGATACGCTGCGCTGCCCGGACGGCAGGCTGTTTTCGCCGCGCGCGCTCAATCAGTGTTTGAAAGGCGCGACGTCCCTGCGCTTTTGCCAATTGCTCCACGAGCGGCCCGGCCACGTGCTTATCCGCGGCGTCGCCAGCAGCCCGGACTCTTACGCCGACCTGATGGAGATCCAAAAGCGCTTGCAGAAAGTGTTGGGGCAGCAGTTCTTTGTGACTGCGACGCTCGCCGATGCGCCTATCGTGCGTGCTGGCGGCAAAATTCCGTTGATTATCCAACACGGTCAGAGCTGATTCCGCTGTTTGTCACGGCTTCACTTCAATCGCCAGTCCGTCCAGTCAAATCAAAAAATCACGCGTGCCCTGGAGGCTTGTAAAAATGGCAAATCTTGCCGTGTTTGGTCTTGGTTATGTCGGCAGCGTCACCGCGGCGTGCTTCGCATCGCGGGGCCATCAAGTGATCGGCGTGGATACGAACCACCAAAAGCTCGATTTGCTCCGGCAGGGAATTCCACCGGTTGCCGAACCGGGCCTTCCGGAACTGGTGCAGAGCGCAGTTGGTAATCGCAAACTCTGCGTCACCCACGATGTCCACGAAGCGGTGCGCCGCTCCGATGTTTCCTTCATCAGTGTTGGCACTCCCTCGCGTCGCAATGGCGATGTCGATTTATCCGCTTTGGAATCGGTGCTGGAAGAAATCGGTGCAGCCCTGCGCGATCACAACAAGGTTCACACCATCGTTCTGCGTAGCACCGTGCCGCCTGGCACCACTCGCCGCTTTGCGATTCCGATTCTCGAGGAAATGTCCGGCCGCGCTGCGGGCATTGGTTTTGAGATCTACTTCAATCCGGAATTCTTGCGCGAAGGCTGTTCCATTCGCGATTTCCACGCGCCCCCGTACATCGTCATCGGCAAGCAGAAAAACATGGCTAACGGCACGCTGCGTAAAGTCTGGGAAGACATGAAGATCGAAGCTCCTATCATCGACTTGGAGCTTCAGGAAGCGGAGATTCTCAAATATGCCTGCAACGCCTTCCACGCGCTTAAGGTTTCGTTTGCCAATGAGATTGGAGCAATCTGCAAAGAACTCGCCATTGACAGCCAGCGCGTGATGGAAACCTTTGTGAAAGACACGCAGCTGAATACTTCCGCAAAATATCTGTCGCCAGGCTTCGCCTTCGGCGGCTCCTGCCTGCCGAAAGACGTTAGCGCGTTGAATTACCTGGCGAAATCGCACGACGCCAGCACGCCATTACTCAGCAGTATCATGCCCAGCAACGATACGCACATTCTCCGCGCGGCGCGCATGGTGCTGGAAACGAACAAACAGAAAGTGTGCTTGGTGGGTCTCGGATTCAAGGAAGGCACGGACGATGTGCGCAACAGCCCCGCCGTGCTGCTCGCTGAACACCTCCTCGGGAAGGGAATTGACTTGACCGTTTTCGATCGAACCGTGCAGCCGGAATATCTCACCGGGCGTAATAAACAATTTCTCGACATGACCATGCCCCACATCATGCGCCACATGCGCGCCTCGCTGAGCGATGCCATTAAGAAGGCGGAGGTCGTGGTCATCTGCTGCAATGACAAAGAAATCGAGGAGCTTCTCCTAAAAGAGGGCCATGACAAAGCGATCGTCGACCTGGTTGGCCTCCCGCGCTTGAAGAATTCCGGCAACGGTTACTCGGGGATCGCTTGGTAGGGTCCGATGAAAATTCTCTTCATCACCCAATATTTTGCGCCGGAAACGGAAATCGGTGGCATCCGCATTCTGGAGATTGCTTCGCGGCTTTGCGAAATGGGCCATGAGATAACGGTCTTGACCGGTTTGCCAAACTATCCCAGCGGCAAACTGTTTGACGGTTACCGCCGCAAAGCGTGGCGCGGCTCCTGGACAGAAACCATCAATGGCCTCCGGGTCACTCGCGTACCGCTGTTTCCGTCGCACGACAAGAAGAGCATTCCTCGACTGCTCAACTATTTCTCGTTTCTGTTTTTCAGTTCGTTGCGTTCCCTTTTCATAAACCGGCCGGACATCGTGGTCTGCACGTCACCGCCTCTTACCATCGGCCTCACGGCTTGGTTCGCTGCAAAAAGATTCCGTGTCCCGTTTCTCCTGGAGATCCGCGATCTATGGCCCGAAGCTGCGATTGAGCTGGGCTATTTGAAAAATCCCCGTGTGCGGCGGCTGGCGTACGCCCTGGAGTCCTTCCTGTATTCTCGTGCGGCAAAAATCATTTCGGTTTCGGAAGGAATGCGCGCCGACCTTCTGAAACGCGGAATTCCCGCCGCGCGCTGCGAGGTGATTTGCAACGGAGTAGATGTTCAACTCTTCTCACCAGCCAATTCGCAAAGCCCGGCCAACGAAGTGGTCGCGCGCCTGCAGCAGGAGGGCAATGTCGTAGGAGTCTACCTCGGCACGATCAGCGTCTATCACGGTGTCGATTGCATGTTGGATCTGCTGGAAAGGCTCCGCAGCGAGCCACGCATCAAGATCGTCTTCGCCGCAGGTGGCTCCGCCCGGTCCGACCTTGAGAGCGAAGTTGCCAATCGCGGCCTCTCGAGCGCTATATTCTTACCAGCGCCGCCGCGCAAGGAAATGCCTTCCGTCATATCCGCGGCGGATTTCTGCCTGGCCTTTGTGAAACCCGGTCCGTTTTCGCGCTGGCTGCTTTCGTCAAAGGTCTTCATGTACATGTCGTGCGGCCGGCCGGTATTTGCCGCCGCCGTCGGTGAAACCGCTCGCGTAATTCTGGAAGCAGAAGCCGGAATCGTGGAAAATGCGACCGCGGAAGGAATCGAGCGACTCGCGCAATCCATCGCCCGCGTTGGCCGTGGCCTTGAAATTGAGCACATGGGCGCAAAGGGCCGCCGCTACGCCGAACAGCATTGCTCCTGGGAGTCGCTCGCCGCGTGCTACGAACGCGTGCTCCAGTCGGTGCACCTGCCTCGGCGAGGCAGCCGCCAAATTGCTCAACCGGCGCAAGGCACCACCGCGGCTTCCGTCAGCCCAGCCGCAAAACAGTAACCGGACTCATGAAAGAATTTTTCACAACCCATGGCTACCTTGCGGCGTTCTTGTCTTTTGCCGTTTGTGCCGCATTGCTGCCGCTGGTGCGGCGCGCCGCATTCTATTTTCAGGTGCACGATCAGCCCGGCCACTTGAAGATTCATAGCGTGCCGATTCCGCGCCTGGGCGGTGTCGCAATGATACTGGCGATCCTGATTGGCCTCACTGTCTCCAATTACGGCTCGCCTTTGCATCTGGTGCACTTTTACTTTGCGCTCGGAGTGATTTGGTACGTCGGCTTCATCGATGATCTGTTGAATCTGCCGCCCGAGATTCGCCTGCTCGCGCAATTGGCCGCAGGGTTTCTCCTCAGTCAGACGCGCTGGAACCTCACTCTTTTCAATCATCCGATTCTCGACTCCATTCTGACCTGTCTGTTTGTCGCGGTTTTCGTGAACGCATTCAACTTTCTCGATGGTTCAGACGGCATCGCCGGTGGTGTCGCTGCGCTGGTAGCTTTGGGCTACGCCGCTGTTTACGCAACGCCCACGACCAGTGCCGGCGGTGCGGTTGCGTGGAGTTTGCTTGGCGCCTGCTTGGGGTTTCTCGCCTACAACTTTCCGCCGGCCCGTATCTTCATGGGCGATTCGGGCAGCACCATGCTCGGTTTTCTGATCGCTTTTCTTAGTCTGGATTTTTACCGGGTTCACCATCGCATCGGCTCGCACTGGCTGCTGCCGCTGGTGTTCGCAGCACTTCCTCTGATGGATTTTTTCCTCGCGGTGATCCGCCGATTGCGCAATCGAGTTTCTCCCTTTGCGGGCGACCGCGGACATTTCTACGACCTTCTGTTGGATCGTGGCTGGTCGTCGCTCCACGTCGCTCTCGGAGCGTATGCCATCACCGGCGGACTCCTGGTCGTCGGTTGGCTCTGCATTCATCCGGACTGGAAGATCTCTGTCTTGTTGTTGTTTGTGGTGGCCTTTCTTTTTGCCGTGAGTTTGCGCAATTTCGAAGGTTTGCGGCAAAAGTCGCAGCTCCTATTTGGTTCGCCGCAACGCCCAAGCAATGACGGTACCAGCTCTGACGATTGACGTCGAAGCGATTTGTTCTTGCGCTGCAATCTGGCAAATAAGGATGATGACGACATGGCCTTTTGGAGACGGCTGAACGCTGCAATTCGCAGCTACTGCTCGCTGAACCGTAACCGCGAATTCGCGCTCTTACGCCAGCGTGCCGAAGAATCCACTCGTGGCGCGCTGCTGGATATCGGCAGCGGCGACGGATTCTGGACGGAGCGCTTTGCGCAGCGTTTTGCGTCATCGTACGGATTGGAACCCGATCCGCAAGCGTTACGCACCGCGCAGAAACTGCATGGCGCGCGAACCAATTACGTGCACGGCTTCGCGGAAAACCTTTGCTTTGAAGACGGAGTGTTCGACTGCGTGGTCAGCGTGAGCTGCTTCGAGCATTTCCGCAGCGCGCAAGCCGCTCTGCAGGAAAGCTTTCGCGTCTTGAAACCTGGCGGAAAACTGGCCGTCTCGGTGGACAGTCTTCTGGCGGGCAATTCCTCGAAAGAATTTCGCGCGTGGCACAGCAAAAAGTATTTCGTTACAGAATATTTCAGCGAAAAGCGTCTGACGGAACTGCTGGTGAACGCAGGATTCGTTGTGGAGCATCGGCACACGCGGCATCTGATCAACTCCCACTTCAGCGCACGGCTGCGCGAATTGTATTTGCATCACCCGCGTTCGCTCCTGCTGTTCTTTCCGCTCCTATACTTGCTGGTACTGGCGGGCGATCGCTGGGGAAAACGAGTCCCCGGCCAAATTGTAGTAATGAGCGCGCGCAAACCCGGCCGCTTCGGCGGCGAATCAGAACCGTCTTTTCGCGCGCTGGATCCGGCGCTTTCGCCGGCCTGACACTGTGAAGCTTGGGCAATGCTCGGTTCAGACATCATGATTCTCTGGAGCGACCGACGCCGTACTCCGGCGCTGCGGTTCGGGATGGTCGGCGAC
>Ga0075425_100009384_pt1 | contig 10410 bp, 8 predicted proteins | sample SoiMethybrSBSTD4_FD_75300 | JGI IMG/M metagenome (GOLD analysis project Ga0075425, IMG submission 75300) | Bulk soil microbial communities from a Populus tree surrounding site in Tennessee, USA - Soil MetaG P. TD hybrid SBSTD4 | ecosystem: Environmental > Terrestrial > Soil > Tree plantation...
CAGCACCAGCGTCTCGCGCGCATACACTTCAAACGACAGTTCATGCACGACGTCGCCTTCTTCAAATCCCAGGCGCACATCACGAAACGAGATCGTCGCTTCCATGTTCGAAAGAGCGCTCAAAAAAGTTTGTTCGCTAAATACAACGCCAGCTTCGTCAAAAATGTATCGGCCACAATGATCAGCACCGACGAAATCACCACCGCCTGCGTGGTAGACCGCCCCACGCCCTGCGTGCCGCCTCGTACCGTCAACCCCTTGTAGCAGCCCACCGTCGACAAAATGAACGCGAACACAATGGACTTCAACATGCCCTGCATGATGTCCGAAAATTCCAGCGCATCGATCGCCCGCGTCCAGAACTGCACCACGCCCAGCCGCAGCGAAAATACCGCAGCCACGCATCCCCCCACCAGCCCTATGAAATCCGACATGGTCGTCAGCAGCGGCACCACCAACACCGTGGCCACCACTCGCGGCGTAACCAGCTTGCGGCTCGGGTCCGTGCCCATCGCACGCATTGCATCCACCTGCTCGGTCACCAGCATCGAACCCAGCTCCGACGCAATCCCCGACGCGCACCGCCCGGTCACCAGCAAACTCGTCAGCGTTGGCCCCAGTTCCCGCACCAGTGCCAGCGCCACCGCGTCTCCCGTCAGCGAAGTCTGCCCAAATCGCACAAACTGCGACGCCGTCTGCAGCACCATCACCGCGCCGATAAAAAATCCCGTCAACAAGACAATTGGCAGCGATCCCACGCCGATGCTGTCCATTTGGTCCAGCGTGTCCTGCACATAGTGCGGCCGGGAAAATATGTTGGCTACGGATTGCGCCGCGAGGTAGGAGTATTCCTGCACGCGCAGCACCGCTTCCTTGGCGCTGCCTATCAATATTTCTGAAATCGAGGCCTCGCGCTCCACACCGGACGGTGGAGGCTCTTTCCCTATGCCCTGGAGAGGCGTGTCGGCCACGTGTTCCTGTTCCGCGACGTTTTTCCGGCGCGTGCTAACCCGTTCTTGCCGTCACGCGCTGCATTTTTCGGTCACAGAAAAGTACTTCCACGAAAGCCTAACCGTGCCGCCCATTGCCGTCAAGGCAAGTTGTACGAGGTCAAGTTATCGTCGACGAGTTTATGCGAATCAGATGGTGCAAAAGAATTCTTGCGAAGCGTACTTTCATGTCTACCTGACCGCCGCCCAGCCTTACACCGTTCCGCAAACCAACACGAAAAGCCACGCCTGAAAGAACTCTCCGCTCGCTTGCAGCTGAGCCTGTTCTGCCAGCCACTCGTCCACTTCGGCCCGCGGAACGGTTCCATCCTCCGCCGCTTTCGCCAGCGTGCCCGCCATCACGCGCACAAAGAACTCGTACGGCGTCGCAATCGAGAAGGTTTCGATTTTTAAATCCTTTAACCCAGCTTGCTTGGCCAGCGCCGGCAAATCACGCGCCGAATTCGGATTCGGCATACTCGCCGCCACGATCGACGTCATCTTCCGCGTCAGCGCCAAATTTTTCGAGTACACCGCTGTCGAGTCCAGCTCCGTGTCGACCAGGCCGATTCGCCCGCCCGGTTTCACCACTCGCTGCATCTCGCGAATCGCCGCCAGCCGGTCCGGCAGATACAGAAACACTCTCTCGCAACGTGCCGCGTCAAAAAACCTATCGGCATATGGAATCGCTCGGGCTTCTCCGACCTTGAATTCAATCCCGGCGTGGCCATTCGCACGGCCAGTCGCCGCCTCAATCATCGCTGCGCTGATATCTACCCCGGCCGCCAGTCCGGTCGGCCCGGTAATCTCCGCCAGCGGAAAAGTCGCACCGCCAACCCCGCAACCCAGGTCCAGCACTTTGCTCCCGGCAACCAGGTTCAATCGCTTCGCCGTTTCCGCGCGGTGTGCCCTGAGGTCCTCGCGCTTGTCGAGAAACTCCAGAAACTCGATAAAGTACTTCGGTGACGCATCCGGCTGCGTGAACTTCCCAATTTGTGCCATGTTAGTTTTGCTCGCTCCGCGTTGGCGGAGACGATACCACGCCCATTTCTCCGCCACAAACGAGCGAAGCGGCAACGCGCCGGCACCGATCTTCACTGGATATCCCCTGCTATTCCTCGCGGTGCACTTCCCGAATCGTAGGGTCTGCGCTGAGAATCTCCTCAACCGTCTTTATCATCCGGTCCTCAGTCGTAATTTTCCCCGCGCCCCTCAGTCGCTGACCAATCGTGCGTTTCTTCTCGACTATAATCCGCCACTCACCCTGGTCTTTATTCGTACTTGACTCGTCGGAATTGCCGCTCATACACAAATAGTACGCTTCAGTTCCGCACGTCGCCGGAAGCTCCCAGCCCCAATCTTCCTGGTAGGGCTGACCCACGGTGAGCCCCCTGCCCATCAATAGTGTCCGTAGCCATTCCGCCAAATCCTCCCCAAAGCAGCATGGATTAATAAAGTGTTCTCCAACCTTAGACAGGTTGAATCGATCGGTCCTAAAGAGGATGTGCAAGGCATTCATATGAGCCGCACCAGGAAATCGTCGCTGATCTTCGTTCTTCGAATTTCGGCCTTCCGCTCTTTCAGTGAACGTAAAACCCGTTCTTCGACAGCACCACGTAGTCCTTCCCCTTCTTCCCAAACGAACCCGCCAGCCGCACGTCCAGCTTGTGCGGCTTCCCTTCCGCGGCGCTGGCCTTGGTGTAGTACCCTAGCGTGTAGCGCGTCTTGATTCGTTCGATCAGCGCGCGAAACGCTGCGTCCAGGTGCGCCACATCCTGCACATTAAAAATCTCCCCGCCAGTCTGCTCCATCACCGCGCGCAGGTTCACTAATCCTTTCTCCATCGCCGCGTGCAGCAGCGTTCCCGGCGGGTTATATCCCGGAATCTTCAGGTTGTATAAAACCGCGTCCGAGGCAATCAGCTCCGTAATGATGTCATGCGTCCCCTCTCCGCCCGAATACGTCGCCACATCATCGCTGATCAGGATGATCACCCGCCGCCCGCGGTTCGGCGCGTTCAGCAAATATTTTGCCGGCACGAAGATTCCATCATTGATGTTCGTCGCGCCGCCCACTTTGAACGCGTTGATCTGTTCCGCAAGCTGTTTCTTGTCCCGCGTGAACGGTACCCTCAGCTCCGCTTCCGTTGAAAACGTAAACAGCGCCACCTCATCTTCAGGCTTCAGCGCGCTCAGCGCGGTGTTCGCCGCGTCGCGCAGCGGCCCCAGAAACGGCTCGATGGAGTCGCTCAAATCCAGCACCAGCGCCACATTCAGCGGCAACTCGTCCCGGCTGAAAATCTCTACTTTCTGCGCCGCCCCGTCTTCGCGCAGCTCAAAATCCTCTTTCTTCAAATCCCCCAATATCTGCCCGGCCTTGGACTTCACCGTCGCATCCACCATCACCAAATTCACCGCTACCCGCATCACCGACTGATCTGGCTCCTGGCCCAGAATTGCTATTGGAGAGAAAAGCGCGAGGCCACCTAGAAAAACTGAAAAGCGCATCATGCTCCTGTCCGATTCCTCTGTAGCGGCGGGTCTGCCTCGCCGGCTTGGCACCGTTTTCGCCTCACGCCATCGATTATCCTGCGAATCTGTCACCGCCAAAGCAAACCGCAAACGACAAAGTGCCCGGGCGTGAGTCTGCTTTCCCGTTACCGCCTCGCTAGGCGTAACCAGACCCTGCATTTCTAGACTACACTTGCCTTCGAGCGGATCGCCAACGAATACAGAAAAGGAAGAGATCTCGACTCGCTCTTGCACTTCGCGACAAATAGCTGGCGAATTCTCAAAAAGCAGGATGAAATTATTAAATGTCGGCGCTTCTCTAAGGAACGGTCTCCAAAATCTCATCCCATGCAAATGCGCGGCAAGTTCGATCAGAGAGAGTCCCCGCTCAGCGATCCCGGCGTGCGCCTAGACGCAACTCCCTTCGCCGGTTAAACTCTATCTTCATTTGTTCAATTTTCATTTTCTATTTCCAGGGATTCAACTGAATGCTTCGTTTCTACACCGCAGGCGAATCGCACGGTCAGGCGCTCCTCTCCTTTCTGTCCGGCCTGCCAGCAGGTCTCCCCATGGACCTAGAATTCATCAATCGCGAACTCCACCGCCGCCAGCTCGGCTACGGACGCGGTGGCCGCCAAAAAATCGAAAAAGACCACGCCGACATTTTCGCTGGAGTCCGCCACGGCCAGACCATCGGGGCGCCCATCGCTCTGCGCATCGAAAATCGCGACTGGGCCAATTGGGAAAAAATCCTCGCCGTTGCCGACTACCCCGAAGACGACTCTACCGCTAAAAAGCTACTCGCACCGCGCCCAGGTCATGCCGACCTTGCCGGTTCGCAGAAATTCAATTTTCACGATGCTCGCTACATCCTCGAGCGTGCGTCCGCCCGCGAAACCGCTGCCCGCGTCGCCGCCGGCGCTCTCGCCAAGCAACTCCTCCGCGCCTTCAGCATCGAAATCGCCAGCCACACCATTCAGGTTGGCCACACTCGCATTGAGCGATCGCCCTCCTGGGAGGAAATCCTAACCATCTCTAACGACCTCGAATCTCCTCTGCGCTGTGTGGACTCGGCCGCCCAGGACAAAATGAAAGCCGAAGTGGACGCTGTCCTCAAAGCCGGCGACACGGTCGGCGGCGTTTTCGAAATCGTCGCGCACAATGTTCCCGTGGGCCTCGGCTCTCACGCCCAGTGGGACGAAAAACTCGATGGCCGCCTCGCCCAAGCCGTCATGAGTGTTCAAGCCGTCAAAGGAGTCGAAATCGGCGCAGGCATTCTCGCCGCCGGCTCGTTCGGCAGCGAAGTGCAGGACGAAATCTCCTACGACAAATCCGCCCATAAATTTTCCCGCAGCTCCAATCGCGCTGGCGGACTTGAAGGCGGCATCACCAACGGCGAAGACGTCATCGCGCGGGGCTACCTCAAACCCATCTCCACCCTTCGCCGCGCGCTGAAAACCGCCGACATGGTCAGCAAAGAACCCGTCCAGGCCGCCTATGAGCGTTCCGACTGGTGCGTCGTCCCCGCGGGCGGCGTCGCCGGCGAAGCTATGGTTGCCCTTGTCCTGGCCGATGCTTTTCTGCAAAAATTTGGAGGAGACTCCCTGACGGAGACTCGCCGCAACTTCGAGGGCTATGCCAGACAAATCCACGACTTCTGAAGCGACCACCTCCGCAACCAACGCGGCTGCGTCCGAGGTCTCCACGCCTCCGCGCAAAATCTATCCCATCGTCAAGTACGGCGACCCCATCCTCGAAAAGCCCGCCAAGACGATCATGCAATTTGATGCGGAGTTGGAAGAGCTCGCCGAAGATATGTTCGCCAGCATGTACACTGCGCAAGGCGTCGGCCTCGCCGCGCCGCAAATCGGCAAAAGCATTCGCCTCGCCGTCGTGGACGTCACCGGCGGGAAGAACGCCGAAGCCAAAATAGTTCTCGTCAATCCCGAAATTATTCACGGCGAAGGCGAAAAACGCGAAGAGGAAGGCTGCCTCTCCATTCCCGGGTTTCGCGGCTACGTAGTCCGCCCCCAATTCGTCACCATCAAAGCCCAGGACATCAAAGGCGATCGGTTCGAAATCCGGGGCGAAGATCTCCTGGCTCGCGCCTTCTGCCACGAAATTGACCATCTCAACGGCGTCCTGTTCCTGCAGCACCTGAGCATGCTCAAACGCGACCTCATCAAGCGCAAGATCAAAAAGCTAAAAAAGCAAGGCGAGTGGTAATCTTCGAATTCTCTGTAAACGCCGTGTTCCGGCCGCTTTGCCCTCGGTGTGACTCCGAATCTTTTTCTTCATGTTTGTCATCCTGAGTCCGCCGGAGGCGGGCGAAGGATCTGGAACGTATAATTCAATTCGAACGGAATCATGCGCCTACTCTTCTGCGGCACTCCTCAATTCGCAATCCCAACCCTCAAGCACTTCCTCGCCCAAACCGACTTTCAAATCGCTGCCGTCATCACGCAACCCGACCGCCCGCGCGGCCGCGGCCACGAAGTTGGGTTCTCTCCAGTAAAAGAACTGGCCCTTTCCGCCAACATCCCCGTCTTCCAACCGGAAAAAATCCGCACCCCCGACTCCGAACAATTTCTCCGCGAAGCCGCTCCCGACGCCATCGTCATCATCGCCTACGGCCAGATCATCCCTGCGCGCCTGCTGAACGTTCCGCGCCTCGGCTGGATCAATCTGCACGGTTCTCTGCTCCCCAAATACCGCGGAGCCGCTCCCATCCAATGGGCCATCGCCCGCGGCGAATCCGTCACCGGCATCACTACCATGCGCATCGATGCCGGCATGGACACCGGCGAAATCCTTCTCCAGCGCGAAACACCCATCGCCGCAACGGAAACCGCACCGCAACTGGCCGAACGCCTTTCCGAACTAGGCGCTCCGCTGATGGCCGAAACCCTCCGCGGCCTCCACGACAGCACTCTAAAGCCGCAACCGCAACGTCACGCGGAAGCCACGCTCGCTCCCCTCCTCAAGAAAGAAGACGGTCAAATCGACTGGCGGGAGCCGGCTCAAGCCATCTACAACCGCATGCGTGCCTTCACTCCCTGGCCCGGCGCTTACACTCATTTCCGCGACAGCACTTGCCACCTCTCCTTTCGTAACGCCGGCTTCTTTGCGCTGCCTCGCGCTCTCGGCGAGATGAATCCTGTCAGCGCGGCGGCTGAAATGCCGCCCAGCATGCGAACAGCAGCTTCCTATACCCCGCTACCTCACTCCGTCCCGGGCCAAATCCACTACGACGGCAAAAATCTCCTCGTCGCCTGCGGGGAGCAATCCTTTTTGCAGGTTTCGCACGTCAAACTGGAGGGACGAAAGCAGGTTTCCGCCGTCGAATTTGCCAACGGCGCGCATGTTCGCGGTGGAGAACTTTTCTCGTAGCACTGAATTGCGCGCTTGTTTTCACTCAGGCATACTCAAATTTCGTCGCCGTTGGCCGCGCGGCAGTCACACGGACACTTGCTTGCTCCGCAGCATCACTTGAATCAGTGAAGCAGCCGCACCGCGGCCGCTTGCATCTTCACATCACTCGGGAGAGTGCATTTTGCAAATTCGACTCTGGCCTTTTCGCTTTACTGTCGCGGCGCTAACCGCTTCTCTCGCGCTATCGCCAGGTACCGTCGGCGCCGATGCGCCTCAGGACGATTCCGACTCTGCAAATTCCGTCGCGGCCGCACCGTCATCGCCTGATCCAATAATGCAAGTCATGCAGAGCGAACTCTCCCGCGCCAATGCCGCTCTCGCCAAATCCGATCCGGCTCCGTATTACCTGAGCTACACGGTCTACGACCAACACACGATCGTCCTGGTCGGCTCTTACGGTTCGCTTCTGAATGATGCCGACTTCCACCGCCGCCAGGCCGACGTCACCATGCGTGTCGGTTCGCCCGCCCTCGACAACACCCACGGCCAGAGCCGCCCGAGCGGCATGGTCTCTGGCGTTCTGCCCTATGGCGAGGAACCTAACTCGCTCTCGCGCGTTCTTTGGGAACTCACCGACCGCGCTTACAAACGTTCTTCGCCTGCGTTCCTCAACGTCAAAACCAACACCGCTCTGCGGGCCGAAGAAGAGGACAAGTCTCCCGACTTCTCCAAAGAATCCGCCGTTACCCACATCACCGAAGACGTCAAGCTCCCCGATTTCGATCGCCCCAGCTGGGAAGCCGAAGTCCGCCGCATCTCGTCGGTGTTCCGCAAATATCCCAATGTTTATTACGCCAACGTCGTGCTCCAGGTGCAGGACGCCAAGCAACGCAAAGTCACCAGCGAAGGCACCGCGCTTATCACTCCGAGCGTCTCCACACGCCTGGTGATGGAAGCGCAAACTCGCGCTGACGACGGCATGGACCTCCTCCGCGTCGAAACTTTCCAGGCGCCTGGCGCCAAAGGCTTACCCGATGAAAAAGAACTCACTGCCAAAGCCGAAAAAATGGCCACCGACCTCGACGCTCTGCGCAAAGCGCCCGTGGCCGAACCCTACGCCGGCCCCGCACTCCTCAGCGGTCGCGCCGCCGCCGTCTTTTTCCATGAAGTCCTCGGCCATCGCCTCGAAGGCCATCGGCAGCGCGACGAAGACGAAGGCCAGACTTTCACCAAAAAAGTCGGCCAGGAAGTCCTCCCCAAATTTCTCAGCATCACCGACGATCCCACCAAAAAAGAGATTAACGGGATCAAGCTCGCCGGCACTTATGAATACGACGACGAAGGCGTTCCTGCGCAGCGCGTCGAAGTGATCACCGACGGCGTGCTAAGGAACTTTCTGATGTCGCGCATGCCCATCAAGAATTTCGACAACTCCAACGGCCACGGCCGCAATCAGCCGGGCCTGATGCCTACTGGCCGCCAGGGCAATCTCATCGTCACCTCGTCGCAAACTGTTCCCGAGAAAGACATGCGCCAAAAGCTTATCGACGAAATCAAAAAGCAAAATAAGCCTTACGGCCTCTACTTCGACGATATTCAGGGAGGCTTCACGCTAACCACGCGCCAGCTTCCGCAAGCATTTCAAGTTCTCCCCGTCGTCGTATACAAGATTTATGCCGACGGCCGGCCCGACGAACTCGTCCGCGGCGTCGACATCGTCGGCACTCCGCTTGCCGCCCTGACGCGTATCATCACCACCAGCGACGAGCAGCGCGTCTTCAACGGAGTCTGCGGCGCGGAAAGCGGCAGCGTGCCGGTCTCGGCGGTAGCCCCTGCCATGCTCTTCTCCGAAATGGAAGTCCAGAAACGAGGCCACGAGCACGATCGTCCACCAATCTTGCCGCCGCCTGGCTTCGAAAATCTGCCTGCAAGAACTGCCGCTCCCGCCGCCGAGGTGAAACAGTGAACTTCGCACGCATGAAAACCGTTCGGCGCTCGCTGCTCGCTCTTCTCTTCGCTGCGCTGTCGCTCGCGCTACCCGCATTCTCGCGTCCCGACGACTCGAAGTCCGCTCCCGATCCCATGGTGGCCGCGAAGGCCGCCGTCAACGGCGATCCGCTCCTGCGGGCGCTGATGACCGAATTGGAGCGCTCCAAAGCGCAGCTCAAAATGGACCAGCTCGCCGCACCGTATTACATCGAGTACCGCGTCAGCGATGTTGAGGACTACTCCACCGAGGCCGCTTTCGGCGCTACGCGTGAAGACCAGCGCGTCCACGTCCGCTTGCTGCGCGTCGTCGTGCGGCTCGGCGACTACAATCAGGACAGCTACTTCAGCTCGGGCGTCGGCAGCAACGCGCTTCTGCCGCTCGACAACGATCCCATCGCGCTCCGCCACCAGATCTGGCTGGCCACCGATGAAGCCTACAAAAGCGCAGGGCAAGCCCTGACGCAAAAACAGTCCATCCTCAAACAATTCAGCAACGAAGAGCATCCCGTCAATGATTTCGCCAAAGTCGCTTCCGTCCAAATAGTCGAACCCACACTCTCGCTGAAAGCCGACACCGACGTCTGGAAGAAGACGTTGGAGGCCGCGAGCAATCTCTATCGCGACTATCCCGACATCCAGTATGTTTCCGCCAACGCGCGGTTCACTGTCGTGAACGACTATCTTCTCAATTCCGAAGGCACGGTCACACGCAACGGCAAGGCCGTGTACACCGTGCAGTTCAGCGCGTCCACACAAGCGGCTGACGGCATGCGACTGGGCCGCACGCCGGCGTGGACCGTCGCCAGAATCGAAGAGCTGCCGACACGCGAAAAGCTTTTGCAAGACAGCAAAGAAGCTCTCGACACGTTAGTGGCGCTCCGCAAAGCGCCAATCGTGGACGAAGAGTATCGCGGGCCGGTGCTGTTCTCTCCCGACGCGGCGGACGACATTGTTGCGTCGTTGATCGGTGGCAACATTCTCGGGCGCAAGCCGCAGCTTGGCGCGCCGAATCGGACGACTGGTGCGTTCGCTACCAGTTTCAAATCGCGTATTCTTCCTGCGTTCGTCAACGTCGTTGACGATCCGACCCTGAAGGACTTTAAGGGGAAGAGCCTGATAGGCTCTTACGATGTCGACTCGGAAGGCGTGAAAGCGCAGCCCGTGGACATCGTGGAAAAGGGCGTGCTCACCAACTATCTGCTGGGCCGGCAGCCGATTCGCGATTTTCCTGAATCGAATGGCCACGGCCGCGCCGCTCCCGCCGGCGCACCCATACCCAGCGTCGGCGTTCTGCTGCTCAAAACGGCCGAGCCGCAATCGCCGGACACGCTGAAGAAGCATGTAATCGAACTGATCAGCAACGGCGGCCAGCCTTTTGGCTATCGCGTGGAAACCATGGCCGGGCCGGCGCCGCGTCTGCTGTATCGCGTTTATGCCAAGGACGGTCACGAGGAACTCGTGCGCGGCGCGGTGTTCTCCGAGCTTGATGTGCGCGCGCTGCGCAGTGATTTGAGCGCTCTCGGCAACGATCCGCTGGTTTCCAACCGTAC
>Ga0075425_100009385_pt1 | contig 10410 bp, 6 predicted proteins | sample SoiMethybrSBSTD4_FD_75300 | JGI IMG/M metagenome (GOLD analysis project Ga0075425, IMG submission 75300) | Bulk soil microbial communities from a Populus tree surrounding site in Tennessee, USA - Soil MetaG P. TD hybrid SBSTD4 | ecosystem: Environmental > Terrestrial > Soil > Tree plantation...
CGGCGCACGCCATGCTGCCGCTGGAGGATTCGCTGACGGCCGGCTTCGGTCTGGTTCTCGGCGCGGCGGGTCATGCGGTCGGATGGCCGATCCCGCGCGGCGGCGCGCAGAAAATCGCCGACGCGCTCGCGAATTATCTGCGCTCTTTGGGCGGCGAGATCATAACCGGCCGGCGCATCGAATCGCTCGAGGAGCTTCCCGAAGCGCGGGCGGTGCTCTGTGATGTGACGCCGCGGCAGCTGCTGAGAATCGCCGGGCGAACGCTGCCCGAATATTTTCGCGCGCGGCTCGCGCGTTATCGCTACGGCATGGGCGCCTTCAAAGTCGATTGGGCGCTAGACGCGCCGGTGCCGTGGAAAAACGAGGCGTGCCGGCGCGCCGGCACCGTTCATCTGGGCGGCACGCTGGAAGAGATCGCCGAGTCCGAGCGCGCGGCATGGGAAGGCAAATCGCGCGAGCAGCCGTTTGTGCTGCTCGCGCAGCCGTCGCTCTTCGATCCGTCGCGCGCGCCGGCGGGAAAACATACCGTCTGGAGCTACTGCCACGTGCCGCACGCGTCCGCGGAAGACATGACGGAAAAGATCGCGGCCCAGATCGAGCGTTTCGCGCCGGGATTTGGCGCGCGCGTGCTGGCGCATCGCTCCCATTCACCCGCCGAGATGGAGTCCCGCAACCCGAATCTCGTCGGCGGCGACATCAACGGCGGCGCCGCGACTCTGGATCAATTTTTTTTCCGCCCGACGCGCCGGCTCTACGCGACGCCGGTTAAAGGACTTTACCTGTGCTCCGCCTCGACGCCGCCCGGCGGCGGCGTCCACGGAATGTGCGGCTATTTCGCGGCCATAAAAGCGTTGAAAGAAAGTTTCTCGTCCCGAGCTTCAGGTTTTGAAAACGAAAAATCGCCGGACGCGCTCGAAGGCTGAACCTATTTGATGTTTTCCGGAAAACCTTTTTTCAGCGCCTCGGCGCAGTTGCTGTAGACGGCCACCGCGCCATCTTCTTACCGCTCTTGCCTATCTGGCGGCGGATCCCACGCCGCGGCACGATTACGCCGACTCGCTCGACGGCCCATGCTTCGACGTGGAGGTAGTTCGTATCCATCGGCGTGCCGTCGATATCGAAAGAAGACCGCGCGGATCATGGTCATATCGTCTTCCAGCGCCGCCGCAGCATGATCTGCAATTTGCGCTGCTCGCGCTCCTCGAGCGACGACCTCGCATCTTTGAATGCGGCCTCGAAGGCCGTCAGCGCGGCCGCCGCATCGGCTTCTTCGAGCCGGCGCTTGAGTGCATAAAACAGCGGCGAGAACTCGCCGCACAGTTCACGGATGAGGCCGAACGACAGCCGGTGAACCGGCGAGGGGCCGAGGCGGCGGATAGCCTCTTGGTGCTCCGGCGTGCCGTACCCCTTGTGGCGCGTGAAGCCGTAGCCGGGATATTTTTGTTCCAGCTCTTCCATCAGCCGGTCGCGATGTGTTTTCGCGATGATCGATGCGGCGGCGATCGAGAAGTTGATGCCGTCGCCTTTCGAGAAGGCGTTCTGTGGAATCGCGACGCCCGGGATCGTGCGCGCGTCGATCAAGAGATGATCCGGCGCCGATGGCAGCGCCTCGACCGCGCGGCGCATCGCAAGCAGCGCGGCCTGATAAATGTTGATGTCGTCGATCTCCCCCACTTCCGCCATGCCGATCGCGACGGCGCTCGCCGCGCGCCGGATGACTTTCTCCAGCTCGTTTCGCGCATCCGCGTCGACCTGCTTCGAATCGTTCATGCCGGCGATCTCGATGCCGGGCGGAAAGACGACGGCCGCCGCGACGACCGGTCCCGCGAGCGGTCCGGTGCCGGCTTCGTCGACGCCTGCGATCGCGCGCACGCCCGACTTCCACAGCACGCGCTCGAAATTCAGCATGCTGTCGAGCCGTTGGCGCTCGGCGCGTTCTTTCTCGTATTTTCGTTTGAGAATGTCGTAGAGCAGGCGCGCGCCGCGGCGCGGGTCGCGCTTCAGTCGGTTCAACGTCTGGGCGGAGACCGGACGGTCTCCGCTCAATAACCTGGCGCGCAGCGCATCGAGCGAGCGTTCCGTCAAACGCATAGCCTCTCAAAACTAGCGCAAAGAACGCCCGTTGCAACTCACGACGCGCGCGCCCGCCGCCCGCGGCCGCGCGGCTTTCGGAGCGGCGGCAGTGTTGTCGGCGGGCGGTAGGGCGAGCTGGCAGCGCCGCGCGACCGCGTCACGTCCTCGGTCTCGTCCTCGTCGTCGCCGGCGGGCTGCTCGGCCGCGGACTGCGCTTTCGACCGGTCGCCTTTTTCCCACGGCGTCCTCTGGACCACGAGTTGATCGACGATTTCGCCGATGCCCTCTACGTCCTGCATCAGCTCGGTTATAAACTGATGCTGCCGCTCGCTCGGGACCGTGCCTTCCAGGTGAATCACGCCGTCGCGGCTGGAGATATGGAGCTCGTCCCTATCGATGTTGCCCGCATCCCGAACCATATCGTTGAGCGCGGCCTCGATCTCCTCGTCGTCGAGCAGGCTCAAATCCGCCGGCAGCCGGCTGTCCTCGGTTTCCTCCTCGGCGCCGGCTGTCCCTTTCCCTTCGTGTGTGCGCGCGCAGTCGATGCAAAGCCGCGTCGTCGGCAGCGCGTGCAGCCGCGCCAGCGCGATATATTTCCCGCAGGACAGACATTTTCCATAAGTCCCCCGGACGATCCGGAGGATCGCCTCGTCGATTTCCTCGAGCGCTTGGCGGTCGCGGTTGCTCAAGTGCTCGAGAACGGTCGCGATCCGTTCTTTCTGCGCCTCTTCCTCGAGTTCAGGCTCCTGCTCTTCGGTGATATTTTTCAGCTCTCCCTCGACGTCTTCGACGCCGCCGACGATGGCGAGCCGTCGTTGATGCAGCTCCTCCGCCAGCGAATCGATAATCTTCTTTTTTCGGGTATTCATGTTGCCTCCTTACTGACAATGACAATATGACGTCCGCTGCCGCTCCACTTCACGCCGCGACGAGCGAATGGACGCCTTCCGCGACCATCGCCGCGCTGCCGGTAAACGTCGCCGCGACGAACTTGCTCGCGGCGATCGCGAGGTTGGCTGCGATCCCCGCGTAAATCGCCCTGCTGGATTCCGTTTTCACGCAGACTCACGGAAATTCCGCCCATTGCCGAACCGCCGCACCGGGCCGGGGTGCACAGAGAACTAGAGTAGCTTCGCCGATAGCGAAGCACCAATCAGGCTAACACTCAATTAACGGTCGGAATTTACCCGATACGGATTACGGATTAATGACGACCGACGGGACCTGCCCGCAGGTCCCTTGAAAGCTTCGATTGGCGCGGTAAGAGATAAGAACTTACGACACGCAAAATCAGGTGAGAGGGGGGCAGGCAATGAGCGGGAAAAAAATCAAAGTCGCGATTTTCGGCGTGGGCAACTGCGCTTCGTCGCTGGTGCAAGGCGTCGAATTTTATAAAAATGCGCCGGACGACGCTTTTGTCCCGGGGCTTATGCACGTGCGCGTGGGCGGTTACCACATTCGCGATATTGAATTCAGCGCCGCGTTCGATATCGACGTTAACAAAGTCGGCAAGGACTTGTCCGAGGCGATCTTCACCGCGCCGAACAACACCTACAAATTTTCCGACGTCCCGCGCCTGGGCGTGCCGGTGCGCCGCGGCATGACCCATGACGGCATCGGCAAATATCTTGCGGAGGTCATCCACAAGGCGCCGGGCACGACCGACGACGTGAGCGGCATTCTCAAGTCGACCAAAACCGACGTCGTGGTCTCGTATCTGCCCGTCGGATCCGAGATGGCGACCAAATGGTACGTCGAGCAGGTGCTCGACGCCGGCTGCGCCTTCGTCAACTGCATCCCCGTTTTCATCGCGTCGCAGCCCTACTGGCGGCGGCGTTTTAAAAGCCGCGGGCTGCCGATCATCGGCGACGACATCAAGTCGCAGCTCGGCGCGACGATCACGCACCGTGTGTTGACGAATCTCTTTCGTGACCGCGGCGTGCGCCTCGACCGCACGTATCAGCTCAACTTCGGCGGCAATACGGATTTTTTGAACATGCTGGAGCGCGAGCGGCTCGTGTCGAAAAAAGTCTCGAAGACCAATTCGGTGTTGAGCCAGCTCGATTACCCGATGACCAACGCGAACGCGCACGTCGGCCCGAGCGACTACGTGCCGTGGCTGGAGGATCGCAAGTGGTGCTACATCCGCATGGAGGGCACAACGTTCGGAAACGTCCCGCTCAACTGCGAGGTCAAGCTCGAAGTGTGGGACTCGCCCAACTCCGCCGGCGTCGTGATCGACGCGGTGCGCTGCGCCAAGCTCGCGCTCGACCGCGGCATCGGCGGCGCGCTGATCGGGCCGGCGAGCTATTTCATGAAATCCCCGCCGCAGCAATTCAACGACCACGAGGCGCGTCTCCGCACGGAAGCCTTTATCCGCGACGAAGAGCCGGCCAGAAAAACGGCGACGAAGATCGGCAGGGCGCGGGCCTAAAAAGAGTTTGCCAAACCGAGTGAAAACGATGTGTAAGGCCGAATCAGACGGGGATCAGCAAGAGTCGGCAACCGCCAAAAAGCCGCGGCCGCGGCTCGGCTTTCTCGGCGTCGGCTGGATCGGCCAGCATCGGCTCAAGTCGATCGCTAACGCGCGCCGCGCCGAGATCGTCGGCCTCGCCGACTTGAATCCCGGCGTGGTCGCCGCCGCGGCGCTCGAAGTGCCCGGCGCCGACGCGCGCGAATCGCTGCGGGACCTCCTGCGGATGGATCTCGACGGCATCGTGATCGCGACGCCGACCGCGCTCCACGCCGAGCAGGCGATCGCCGCGCTCGACGCCCGGATGGCGGTGTTCTGCCAGAAGCCGCTCGGCCGCAATGCACGCGAGACGGAGAGCGTTATCGACGCGGCCCGCCGCGCCGACCGCCTTCTCGGTGTGGACACGCCGTACCGCTTCGTTCGCGGCGTGCGCGAGATCAAAGAGCGCATCGAAGCCGGCGCGATCGGCGACGTCTACGCGATGGATCTCGCGTTCCACAACGCTTACGGCCCCGACAAGCCCTGGTACTACGACGCCGAGCTCGCGGGCGGCGGCTGCGCGATCGATCTCGGCATCCACCTCGTCGACATGGCGCTCTGGTTGACGGGCGCGAACGCGACCGCCGTGTCGAGCCGTCTCTACGCGCAGGGGAAACCGATCCGGCCGGAGGACCACAGGCTCGAAGACTATGCCGCCGCGCGCCTCGATTTCGACAGCGGCGCGACGGCGAACCTCGCCTGTTCGTGGCACCTAAATGCGGGCTCGGATGCCGTCATCGGCGCGTCGTTCTACGGCACGAAAGGCGGCCTCGCGCTTAGAAACGTCAACGGCTCGTTCTACGACTTTGTCGCGGAAGAGCTCATCGGCACCGAGCGCAAAGTCATCGCCGAGCCGCCCGACGGCTGGGGCGGGCGCGCGGTCGTCGACTGGGCGGCGCGTCTCGCCGCGAGCCCGGCGTTCGATCCCGCCATCGAAAGCGCCGCCGCGGTCGCGCGCGTGATCGACGCGATCTACGCGCACGAGCGATAAGCGCTCTTTCTTAAATTTCGGCCGAGCCGCGCAGTTAATATACCTAGGCCGCGTCCGTGAGCAGCGCGCCACTCTGCCACGCGAGCTCGAAGTATTTGCCCTTACGCGCGACGAGCTCGTCGTGCGTGCCCGTCTCGGCGATGCGCCCGCCGTCGAGCACACAAATGAGATCGCAATCGCGGATCGCGTTGATCTTGTGGCTCACCAGCACGATCGTGCGCTTGCCCTTGAGCCGCACGAGCGTCTCGGTCAGATGATTCTCGTGCAAGGCGTCCTGCGCGCTCGTCGGCTCGTCGAGGACGAGGATCGGCGCCTCGGTCAGAAGCGCGCGCGCTACCGCGAGGCGCTGGCGCTGGCCGCCGGAGAGGTTCTGCCCGGACTCGGTGAGCATCGTGTCGTAGCCGCGCGGCAGCTCGGCAATGAAGCGGTCGGCGCCGGCCAGGCGCGCGGCATGGCGGATCTCCGCCGGCGCCGCCTCGGCGCGGCCGTAGGCGATGTTCTCGTAGATGCTCGTCGGCAGGACGGTGGTATCCTGCAGCGCGAGCGCGATGTGCCGCCGCAGATCTTTGAGCCGCACCTTCTTGATGTCGCGCCCGTCGAGCGTCACACGCCCGGCCGACGGATCGTAGAAGCGCGGCAGGAGATTGAGCAGCGTGCTCTTCCCCGCGCCGCTGGAGCCCACAAAACCTACGCTCGTGCCGGGCGGAATTGTCACGTCGATGTCGCTCAGAACCGGCTTGCCGGCGACGTATTGGAAATGCACGCGCTCGAAACGAAGAGAGCGCGGCTTGCGCGGGAGGCGCAGCGCGTCCGGCGCGTCGGCCACGAGCGTGTCGCGGTCGAGCTCCTCGAAGATGCGCCGCGTCGCGACCAAGCCGCCCTGGAGATTCATGCCCGCGCCGGTGAGCTGACAGAGAGGATCATACATCATGCCCAGGTAGCTCATGAAGACCATCAGCTCGCCGGGCGTGAGCACGTGCGTGTAGACGAGCCAGCCGCCGTAGCCGAGGATGAGCGCGCCGCCGGAGCCCAGGATGGCGCCGATGCTGAGCGCGTAGCCCACCTCTTGCCGGTTCATGCCGAGCCACGAATCGACGCAGCGCTCGGCGGCCGAGCCGAAGCGCGACAGCTCGTCGTCTTCGCGGCAGAACGCCTGCGTCAGGCCGATCGCCGCCATCGAGCGGTGCGCCGCGCTCAGAAAATCGCTCTCAGCCTCCTTCGCTTCGGTCGATTTTCGGTTGAAGCGGCGTCCGAAGTAGACGTTGACCAGAATCAGCGGCGGCACGACGAGCAGCGCCGCGACGGTCAGCGGTACGCTGCGTGAGAAGAGAATCGTGAGGATGATTGCCATCGTGACGACGGCGAAGCTCACGCTGATGAGGACGCCGAGCACCATCTGGCAGCCGAGCGTATCGGTGGTGATCCGAAACACGGAATCGCCCATCGGGCGCGCACGGTGATAGGAGAGATGCATCTGCTGCAGCTTGCGAAAGAAATCGTGGCGCAGCCTAAGCACGCCGTTATAGTTGATGCGCGCGCCGCGGAGCTTCTTCACGACGCCGATAAGCTCCTGGATGAGACGCAGGCCGAGGGCGCTCGCCGCGAGGCCGACGATCTGCATGAGCGGCTCATGCGGCATCCAGACGAGAAAAAGACGGTGAATATAGTCGTGGCGCGCCGGCGAGCCGACCAGCGTATCGACGAGAACCGCGAGCGGCCACGCCTGGAGGATACTGATAAGAACCGAGATCGTCATCAAGGCGACCAGGAATACGATCGCCCTGGTATCGTCGCGAAAATAAGACAGGCAGCGGAGCACGTGCCGCCGGTCGGCTTTGCTGCCGAAACAAAAAAATAGATGAATAGCCTTTTGAATCATGCACTTGCACCTCACGATGAAATTGCGAACGCTGCGAAGCTGATTGGGGTGAAGGAGCAGGACGAAAACCGGAAGAGTGGCCTTCGGCGTTACTGCGATGTTTCCGTGAGGTTAATCAATGCGCTTGACGAATACAAGGTAAATACCCGAGGCAAGTTACTAAATCTTTGAGGGAATCCCCTAACTGGGTTAAGGCCCGGTTGGGCGGCTCTTTTAGGAAGGCCGCGCTATTTCGCGCCGATTAACGTCGCGTAAAATCCCGCGAGGCCGCTCAGGATATATTGGACGGCGAGGGCCGCGAGGATGATACCGAGCACGCGCGTGATGATGTGAACCTTTCCTTGGCCGAGGCGCGCCATGACGCGGTCCCCGGCGGCGAGCACGCCCCATGAGATCGTGTAAACCGCGGCGATGACGACGGCGAAAAGGGCCAGGCGCACGAGATCGCCGCGCGCCTGGTTGGTGAGAAGCAGCACGCTCGTGATCGCGCCCGGGCCCGAGAGCAGCGGAATCGCGAGCGGAAAGATCGCGATGTCCTCGCCCGCGGCGCGCTCCTCGCTGCGCTCCGGCGCCTGAAGCCCGGGGCGGTGACCGAAGAGCATCGGTACCGACGCGATGAACAGCAGCACGCCGCCGCTGATCGCGAACGCGTCGACGGTCACGCCCAGATAGCTCAATAAAAATCCGCCGGCCACGAGAAAAAAAACGTCACGCTGAACGCGACAGCGACGGCGCGCGAGAGCATCGCGCGCTTTCGCGCGTCGTCCATGCCGGTCGTGAGCCCGACAAACATGGGCGCAACGCCGAGCGGATCCACCACCACGAAGAGAGTCACGAACGCTCGGAGGGCGAATTGAAGCAGGTCCTCCTGCACCGAAAGCAGCATATAAAAGGATCGCTCGGGTCATCTATCGGGTAAAAACCCAGGGCAAATTACGGTAAACACCTGACATAAAATGTGCTTCCAGGGTACAGTTTTGTTCTGCTCGAGACTGCCCTCAACAGGAAGATGCGCTCAAAAAACTCTGAAACTCTATGGACTTAAGTTCTTTTTTGGCAATCAGTGGGCAACGAACGCACAATGGGAACACCGCTTGCTTAACTTAAGGCGACACCCGCTTGTCTTCATGACCTACCACCTGTGTCAGGCGGGTAAAAATGCTCTCGAGTCACACCGAAATTTTGCGGTAACGCGCCGCGCGGGCGGCAAGGAGAAGAGCGATTTTATTCAAATGCAAATGGGGTTTCCTCATCGCCGCAGTCCTTGCGTCGGCGCTTGAATTTTTCTGTCCCGCGCGCGCCCTCGCCGTTCCCGCTACGCTGCTCGACGACGCATACACGTCGACGGAAAAGCCGAACATCAAATACGGCGCACAGCCGACGATTATAGTCAGCCCAAAAACTACCGGATTTATCCAGTTCGATCTCTCGACTCTACCGGCCGCAACGCAGGCTGGCGACGTGGCGAAAGCCAACCTTACCTTGTACGTCTCCGCGGGCTCCGTTAAGACTCCCGGATCGTTCTCCGTGAGAGCTGTCGCCGGCGCGTGGGACGAGCTCACCCTCAACCAGGCGAATGCTCCCGCGCTCGGCGCGACGATCGCCGGCAACATTCCGGTCGCGGCGACGGACGGAAACCAATTCATCACGATCGACGTTACAAGCGCCGTGCAGCAATGGCTGGCCGGCGCGATTCCGAATCAAGGCTTCGTGCTGGTCGCAAACGGCGCGACGACGCTGTCATTCGACGCGAAGGAAAGCGGCACGACCGGCCACAACGCGCAATTGGAAATTGCGCTATACGGATCCGCGGGCGGCGGCGGCTCGACGGGACCGACAGGTCCGACCGGCCCGACGGGCGCGACCGGTCCCACCGGCGCTACCGGACCGGCCGGCGCAACAGGAGCTGCCGGAGCGACCGGACCGGCGGGCCCAACGGGCGCCACAGGCCCGACAGGATTGTCGGGCGCCAACGGCGCGACAGGTCCCGCGGGAGCCACCGGTCCTCAAGGAAGCACGGGTGCCATCGGTGCGACAGGCGCTACTGGCCCGCAAGGTTCTACGGGACCGACAGGTGCGCAGGGCTCCACAGGTGCGACGGGTGCAATCGGCGCGACGGGGCCGATAGGTGCGACGGGCGCGGTCGGAATCACATTCGAAGGTATTTGGGCCGACGCGACGTCGTATCAAGTGCGCGACGTCGTCACCTATAATGGCGAGACGTGGCTCGCGCTTTTCGATCACACGAGCAACGCGAACGATTTTCCCGGCGGCACGAATGACTGCGGCAACGGTTCTGAGGCGTGCTGGTCCAAACTCGCGGCGGTGGGTGCGACGGGTCCGACGGGAGCAGTCGGTCCCACGGGCTCAACAGGTGCCGCAGGTTCAACAGGTTCTACTGGTGCAACCGGACCGACGGGAGCAACCGGCACTACCGGGCCGACAGGATCGACAGGCGCAACAGGTGCGACGGGACCAACCGGTGCAACCGGTCCCACAGGAGCCACCGGCGCGACAGGATTAACCGGAGCGACGGGTGCGACCGGCGCGACAGGAGCCAAGGGTGACACCGGGGACACAGGAGCGACCGGAGCAACCGGACCGCAGGGGCCGACGGGAGCCACCGGCGCACAGGGGATTCAAGGCGCCACAGGGCCAACGGGTCCGACGGGAGCGACGGGAGCCGTCGGCATCACCTTCGAAGGCATTTGGGCAGATACAACGGATTATCAAATTCGCGACGTCGTCACTTTCAACGGCGAGACCTGGCTCGCGCTCTTCGATCACACGAGCAACGCAAACGATTTTCCCGGCGGGACTGAAGATTGCGGCAACGGCTCGCAGGTCTGCTGGTCGAAGCTCGCCGCGATGGGCGCGACCGGAGCCACCGGTGCCACTGGAGCCACGGGCGCAACCGGCGCTATTGGCCCGACCGGTGCGACCGGAGCGACAGGC
>Ga0075425_100009386_pt1 | contig 10409 bp, 9 predicted proteins | sample SoiMethybrSBSTD4_FD_75300 | JGI IMG/M metagenome (GOLD analysis project Ga0075425, IMG submission 75300) | Bulk soil microbial communities from a Populus tree surrounding site in Tennessee, USA - Soil MetaG P. TD hybrid SBSTD4 | ecosystem: Environmental > Terrestrial > Soil > Tree plantation...
CCGCTCGTGTTCGCGAACTTCGTCAGCAGCATCGATGGCATCGTGTCGTACGACGAGCCGGGTATCGAGCGCGCGCGCGAGGTGAGCGCGGGCTACGCGGCCGACCGCTTCATGCTCGCGCTGCTGCGCGCCGCGGCCGACGCGGTCATCGTCGGCGCGGGCACGATGCGCAAGGAGCCGGGCGTGTGGACCGCGCCGGCGGTCGCGCCCGACCTCGCCGAGGACTTCGCCGACCTGCGCACGCGGCTCGGGCGTCCGCTCCATCCGACGACCGTCATCGTGAGCGCGTCCGGCGACGTCGACGCGCGGTCGCCGGCCTTCCGCGGCGACGCGCCCGTCGTCATCGCGACGACGCGCGACGGTGCCGAGCGCATCGGGCCGCAGGTGAACGCACAGGTGCGCATCGTCGGACAGCGCGCGCCGCTCTCGTCGCGCGTGCTCGTCGATCTCGCGGTCCGCGAGAGCGGTGGCACGCGCATCCTCACCGAGGGCGGGCCGACGCTGTTCGGGCAGTTCCTGAACGACGGCGTGGTCGACGAGCTCTTCCTCACGATCGCGCCGCGCCTCGCGGGACGGTCAAGGGAGAAGCGACGGTTGGCGCTGGTCGAGGGCGCGGCGTTCAGCCCGACGGACTCGCCGCTCGGCGCGCTGCTGTCGCTGAAGGCAGCCGATGACTATCTCTTCGCCCGGTACGCCGTCTCGGCGCGACCCTAGTCCTTCGCGCGGATCTCCACGAATCCGCTCTCGGAGACGCGCGTCTCGAAGCGCGGCTCGGGGAACGTCGCGGGACCGCCGCGGACGCCGCCGTCCTTCACGCAGAAACGCGACCCGTGCCACGGGCACTGGATCTCGCAGCGGTCCTTCCCCACCCACGTGCCCTCGTTGAGCGGCCCGCCCGCGTGCGTGCACACGTTCCCCATCGCGTAGATCTCGCCGTCGAGCTTCACGACGAAGACGTCGAGGGCCTTGGCCTTCCCGACCACGGGCTTGCGGTCATCCAGCCCGCGGGCCGCGACGTCGAGCTTCGTCCATTTCCCGGGATGCTCGTTCCAGGCCTGGCGGTTCACCTCGGTGCCGTAGCCGTACGGCATCTCCCCGCCGAAGAACGCGCCGACGAGCAGCGCCGCCCACGCGACGCCGGAGATCCACATCGCGAGCACGCGCTGATCCGCCGCGGTGCCACGCATGATGATCGACACGAGGAACAGCACCGAGACGGCGAGCATGATCAACGAGTGGAGCATCCCGGTGCGTTTCTCCTCGCCGAAGGTGTGCTGCCAGTCCGTGAACCCCGACACGATCGCGATGAGCGATGAGATGAAGGCGACGACGAAGATGAAGTCGGCTGCGCGCGTGAGCGTCGCGTCCGACGTGACGACGTAGGCGACGTCGAGCGCGACCGCGGCGGTGTACGCGCCCACGGTGATGTCGGTGATCGCCGGGTGTAGGGGATGGCCGAGCGGCCACGTGCCGTGGAGCAGCGTCTTGATCCAGCCGGTGCCGGGGATCTTGTAGAAGCCGACGACGATCGCCTCGAAGAACTTCGAGAACGCGTCCAGCCACTTCCAGCTCTTGGTCAGCGCGTGGCCGGCAGTGTTGCGTGGACTACTCACCGCTGTGATTCAAGCACGCGCTGGGCCACGCAGTGCACATGGCTGCGTCTCTCGGTCGCGCGCGCCCCGGCTTAACAGGGCGTAATCAGTCGCGCAGCAGCTCGTCCACGGCCGCGTAGGGGTCGATCGCGCGATCCGCAACACGAGCCACCGCGCGGTCAACGCGCTCGTCCCCGACCCGGTCGCGCAGCCGCCGAACGAGCGCGTCGCGGAGCAGTCCCTCGACCTCCGTCCGCGCGGCATCCCGGCGGCGGCGCTCGCGCTCGCCGCTCTCCCCGGCCCACGTCCCGTGGCGCGCGATCGCGGACACGAGCTCCGGCACGCCCTCACCGGTCGCGGCAACGGTCCGGAGGATCGGCGGCTTCCATTCCGTCCGCAGCTTGCCGAGGGTGAGCATCTGCGCCAGGTCGCGGGCGGTCTCGTCGGCGCCGGGCCGGTCGGCCTTGTTGACGACGAGGACGTCGGCGATCTCGAGGACGCCGGCCTTGATCGCCTGGATGTCGTCGCCGAGACCCGGCACAGTGACGAGGCACACCGTGTCGACGACGCGCACGACGTCGACCTCCTCCTGTCCCACGCCGACGGTCTCGACCAGCACGACGCCGTAGCCGATCGCGTCGAGGACGTTCACGACCCGCGCCGTCGTTCGGGCGAGCCCACCGGCGTGGCCGCGGCTCGCCATGCTGCGGATGAACAGGCCGTCGTCGAGCGCGCGCTCCTGCATGCGGATCCGATCACCGAGCAGCGCGCCGCCGCTGAAGGGCGACGACGGGTCGACGGCGACGACCGCGACGCGGTCGTGCTCGCGGTACGCGCCGGCGAGGCGGTTCACGAGCGTGCTCTTGCCGCCACCGGGCGGGCCGGTGACGCCGATCATCCGGGCCCGCCCGGTCTGCGGATAGAGCTCGCGCAGCACGTCCGCGGCCTGCGGCTCGTCGTTCTCGACCATCGAGAGGACGCGTGCCAGCGCGCGCTTGTCGCCGTCACGCGCGCGCGAAAGGAGATCGCTCGCCACGGTCGCGTCCGGCGCGCGCGTCACGCGGACGCGAGATCGCGCGCGATGATGATGCGCTGCACCTCGCTCGTGCCCTCGCCGATCTCCATCAGGCGCGCATCGCGCAGATGACGCTCGACCGGATAATCGCGCAGGTATCCGTAACCACCCAGGACCTGGAGGCTGTCGTTCGCGGCGCGGCTCGCGGCCTCGGACGCGAAGAGCTTCGCTTTCGACGCCGCGACGCTGAACGCCTCGCCCCGATCGACGAGCCACGCCGCGCGATGGACGAGCAGCCTCGCGGCGTCGAGCTCCGTCCGCGACCTCGCGAGCTTCCACTGGATCATCTCGAACTCGGCGATCGGACGGCCGAACTGCTTGCGCTCCTTCGCGTACGCGATCGCGGTCTCCAGGGAGGCGCGGCCGAGGCCGATCGCGAGCGCGCCGATGCCGATGCGCCCGCGGTCGAGCACCTTTCTCACATCGCCGAACGCCTCGCCCTCGGCCCCGATGAGGTCACGCGCGGCGACTCGGCAGTCCTCCATCACGAGCTGCGAGGTGTCCGATGCGTGCAGCCCCATCTTCCGCTCGCTCTTGCCCGGACGGAAACCCGCGGTGCCGCGCGCGATGCCGAACGCGGAGAGCTTGCGCGGCGCGCTCGCGACGTTCACGACGGCCAAGCCGGCCAAAGCCGCGTTCGTGATGAACTGCTTCGTCCCGCTCAGGACATAGCCCTCGCCGACGTTCTGCGCACGGCTCTGGACCGCGATCGCGTCCGACCCCGAGCCCGGCTCGGTCAGCGCCCACGCGCCGAGGTACTCGCCGCGCGCGAGCGGTGGCAGCCAGCGGCGCTTCTGCTCATCGTTCGCGGCGACGAGCAGGTGCCCGATGCAGAGGCTGTTGTGCGCCGCGAGCGTCAGTGCGATCGATCCGTCGCCGGCGCCGAGCTCCTCCAGCACGAGGGCGATCGTCAACATGTCGAGCCCCGCGCCGCCGTACTCCGCGGGCACGGCGAGGCCCGTCAGGCCGAGCGAGGCGAGCTCCGGGAGCAGCTCCATCGGGAAGGTACCCGCTTCGCTCCAGCGATCGGCATTCGGCGCGATGCGCGAACGCACGAAGTCGCGGACGGTATCGCGGACGAGGAGCTGGTCGTCGCGGTACCGGAACTCGACCACCTATGGGCGCTGCGCCGGATAGGCCGCTCGTACGTTCGCGTCGAGGCTGGGCATGAGCTCGTCCACGAGCTTCTGGTCCTTCTCGAGGACGCCGTGGTCAACGTCCCACGCCCTCTTGCGCGCGTCGGAGATGATCTGCCGCTTGTCCTGTGGTAGCTGTGCGAAGGCGATGAGACGTGCCTTCGTGAGCCGCTTGCGCTCCTCGTCGTTCTCGATGCGCGAGAGCTCGCGCAGCTGCGGAGTGAGAGCGCCGACCCGCGCGATCTCGCTCGGCACCTGCGCGATCAGCTCGAGCCGCCCCTTCCACCATTCGATGAGCTCGTTGTCGCTCTTGCCGTGCAGCGCCGCGAGACCGACATCGACCGGGCGTGTGTCCTTCTTCTTGCCGAATCCGAGTATCGCCATTGAACGCCTCCTTTTTCTGTCAGCGACCGACGGGCATCCCGCGGCGCCGGCCGACCGCGTCATTTACGTAGCGCACGATCTCTTCCAAGCTCGCGCCCGGCGGAAAGACGCGCTCGACGCCGACCTTCTGCAGCCCCGGAACGTCCGCCTCGGGGATGATGCCGCCGCCGAAGAGCAGCACGTCGTCCATGCCCTTCTGCTTCATGAGCTCGGACACCCGCGGGAAGATGTAGTTGTGCGCGCCCGAGAGAAGGCTGATGCCGACGGCGTCGACGTCCTCCTGCAGCGCCGTCTCGACGACCTGCTCGGGCGTCTGATGCACGCCGGTGTAGATGACCTCCATCCCCGCGTCGCGCAGCGCGCGCGCGACGACCTTCGCCCCGCGATCGTGACCGTCGAGGCCGGCCTTCGCCACCACGACCCGTATCGGTCTCTTCAGAGCTCGGCCCCCAGATCTTCGTGCAGGTGCTCCTCCCAATGCAGGTACGAGTAGAACCCGACGATCCCGAAGATCTTCGGATCGAGTATCTGGTCATCGGGAATGGTCGCGATCGTCTCGCGCATGCGCTTCGCGGACGTGTCGAGCTCGTCGAGCATCGCCTCCGCACCGACGAGACGATGCGCCTCGACCGCGCGCTCGTTCTCTTTCAGGATCAGCTCGGTGTTCCACTGCTTGGTCGCGCCGCCAAGCTCCTTCACCGCGTTCTGCAGCCAGTTCGCGGCGTGCGCGGACATGTCGCGGTACGACCAGCCCGAGGGCGTCGCGTCGAGCAGCCGTTCGCGGCCCACCTCGCGCAGGCGGCCGCGGAACTCGGCCCAGGTCTCGTCGTAGTCCCGCAGCACGTCCGCCTTGTTCTTCGGCATCCACGGCTCGATCTCCGGTAGGTGCTCGAAGAAGTGCCCGTAGCTCTCGCCGGCGATGAGCCGGATGGCCATGAAGTGCAGGTCCTCGTCGGCAGGGAGCGCCTCGACGATCTTGATCAGCTTCGTGTAGGCGTCGTCGAGCCGCTTCGTCACCTGATGCGCCGGTCGCGACGCCGCGGCGGCCTGCTCGCGGTCGTTCTCGGCCTGGACGTTCGGGATCGGCCCGCGCTCGCCGCGCAGCCGGTACGGCAGCGAGCGCTCGAGCGTCTCGAGCCAGTACGCGATATGCGCCAGCATGGCCTTCGCGGTCCAGCCGGCGGACGTGACATCGTTCAGCCGCCGCAGCCCTATGCGCGCGACGGCGCGGCGGAACGGGCGCCAGCCCTCCCGCATCTTCTCGAGGAGCTGCGCAGGACGCGTCGGCACCGCGCTGAAGAGCTCGGTGTGGTGCTCGGCGTAGTGGCCGTACGAGTTGCCGGCCACGACGCTGATCGCCCACCCATCCTTCGCCTTGAGCTGCTCGGGCGTGAGGCGCTCGATCTCCTCGACGAGCCGCGCGTGCGCGTCGTCGAGCTCGCTCAGGACCTCGCGCGCGCTGCGCGGCGACGCCTCGCGTGCGAGCCTCGCGTTGAACTCATCGGTGTCGACCCCGGAGCCCTTGAACTCGCCGGTCTCGCGCAGGTGACGGAGCCGCTCGACGGTGAGCGCCTCCCACCCGGTGCAGTGCGCGGCCATCTCCTTGAACGTCCAGCCCGCGCTCGAGCGTTCTTCGATCCCGGAAGGCCCCAGCGACATGAGCGCGAGGCGGAAGTTGACCCAGCCGGCGTTCACGACGAGCGCGAGATCGCGCGCCGTCTTGATCGCCGCGCCGAGGTCGGCGAAGTGATCAGGGTAGTGGCCCGTCGTGTTCCACTCGACGACCTTTCGCGCGAGCTCGGGCATCTCGTTGCCCTCGAAGGAGCGCACGAGGTTCACGACGGCCTTGTTCGACCGCGCGAGGCGCTGCTTCAGGTCAACGATCGGTGTGTCCTGGGTCTGCGCGAACACCTGCGCGTTGAACGCGTCGATGTCCTCGAGGTCGTCGCGACCGAAACTATCGGTCCCCGACTCCATGACGCTCTCGACGCGTGGCGGGACCGTCTCCTCCCACGCCGCGAAGTGCGCGAGCACCTCGCGCAGCGTCATCCCCGAAGGCAACTTCTCGTCATAACGGTCTTCGGGTATCGCGTCGAACACCGAACGCGACGCGACGTAGAGCTGCTCGATCTGAGCGGCGAGCGCGGTCGCTTCGCGCCTCGTGGCCCCTGCCCCCTGGCTAGAAGTAACCGGGGTCTCGGTAGACACCGAAGACCTCCTTCAGGATCTGCACCTGTTCCCCCACGCTCGCGTTCGCCCGCGCGCAATCGAGGAAAGCAGGCATCAGCTCCGCTCTCTTGTCCGCCTTCGCTCTGGCCGCGGCGTCGCGCAGCCGCGCCGTGGCCTCGCGCCACCGGCCGGCGTCGCGCGTCCGCCTCACCTCGGCGAGACGTTCCACCTGCTTCCTCTCTACCTCTGGATCGATCTGGAGGATCGGGATCGGGGGCTCTTCTGTCGTCGCGTACGCATTGATGCCGACGATGAGCTTCTCCTTGCGCTCGACCTGCTCCTGGAATCGGAAGGAGGCCTCGGTGATCTCGCGCTGCGGGTAGCCGCGCTCGACCGCCTCGACCATCCCGCCCATCGCCTCGATCTCGCGCAGGTAGCGCGCGAAGCCGTCCTCCATCCGCGTGGTGAGGTCCTCGAGGTAGTACGAGCCGCCGAGCGGGTCGACCGTGTCGGCCACGCCGGTCTCGTGGGCGATGATCTGCTGCGTCCGCAGCGCGAGCGTCACCGCCTCCTCCGTCGGGAGCGCGTACGTCTCATCGAGCGAGTTCGTGTGCAGCGACTGCGTGCCGCCGAGCACCGCGGCGAGCGCCTGCAGCGCGACGCGCACCACGTTGTTGTACGGCTGCTGCGAGGTAAGCGAGACGCCGGCGGTCTGCGCATGCGTACGCAGCTGCATCGCGCGCTCGTTCTTCGGGTGGTAGCGCTTCTCGATCTCGCGCGCCCAGATGCGCCGCGCGGCGCGGAATTTCGCGATCTCCTCGAAGAAGTCGTTGTGGACGTCGAAGAAGAACGACATTCGTGGCACGAAGTCGTTCACGTCGAGACCGGCAGCGACGCCCCACTTCACGTACTCGAGGCCGTCGATGAGCGTGAACGCGAGCTCTTGGAGCGCGGTCGCTCCGGCCTCGCGGATGTGGTAGCCGGACACGCTGATCGTGTTCCACTTGGGCACCTCGCGAGCGCCGAAGCGGAACGTGTCGACGACGAGGTCCATCGCCGCGCGCTCGGGCACGATCCACTCGCGCTGCGCGATGTACTCCTTGAGGCAGTCGTTCTGGATCGTCCCGCCGAGCGCCGTGAGCGGATAGCCTCGCTTCTCCGCGGCGGCGAGGTACATCGCCCAGACGATCGATGCCGGGCCGTTGATGGTCATCGAGGTCGTGACCTCGTCGACCGGGATCTTGTCGAAGAGGATCTCCACGTCACGCAGCGTCGACACGGCGACGCCCTCGCGCCCGACCTCACCGCGCGAGAGCGGATCGTCCGCATCGCGCCCCATGAGCGTCGGCATGTCGAACGCCGTCGAGAGGCCCGTCACACCGTGCTTGAGGAGGTAGTGGAAGCGCGTGTTCGTGTCCTCAGCCGATCCGAAGCCTGCGAACTGGCGCATCGTCCAGAGGCGGGTGCGGTACATCGATGGATGGATGCCGCGCGTGTACGGGAACTCGCCGGGCGAGCCGAGATCGCGCTGCGGGTCGAAGCCCTCGAGGTCGTCGGGCGTGTACAGGGGCTCGATCGGCTCGGACGAGATCGTGGTGAAGGACTTCTTGCGCTCAGGACGCTTCTTTACCGCTGGCCCGTAGACCGTGTCCATCCATTCCTGCTTCGCCGAGCGCGACTTCTGGATGGTCATGCGGCGAGGAGCGAGCGCGCGATGACCATGCGCTGGACCTCGCTCGTCCCTTCGTAGAGCGGCGTCGCGCGCGCGTCGCGCGCGTAGCGCTCGATCTCGTATTCGGCCATGTAGCCGTACCCGCCGAAGACCTGCAGCGCCGCGTAGGTGACGCGCTGCGCCATCTCGCTCGCGTAGAGCTTGGCCATCGACGCCTCCCGCGTGAACGGCCGGCCCTCATCGCGCAGTCGGGCCGCGCGGTGCGCGAGGACGCGCGCGGCATCGATCTCGGCGCGCGCCTGCGCGATCACAAAGCGCAGTGCCTCGAACTCGAGGATCGATCGGCCGAACTGCCTTCGCTCGCGTCCGTACGTGATCGCCCGGGCGAGGGCGGCGCGCGCGATGCCGATGGACTGCGCGGCGATGCCGATGCGCCCGCCGTCGAGGCCCGCGAGCGCGAGCGAGAACCCCTTGCCGGCCTCGCCGAGCATGGCGTTCGGCCCGACCCATACGTCCTCGAGCACGATCGCGCTCGTGTCGGAGGCGCGCAGGCCCATCTTCGCCTCGGCGTCTCCGACACTGAGCCCAATCGTGTCGGCGGGCACGATGAACGCTGTCACGCCGGCGTGAGGACGCGCGGGCTCCGGCGGGGAGACCCGAGCGAAGACGATGAACAGCGGCGCGTAGCGCGCGCTGGTGATGAACTGCTTACGCCCGTTGAGCCGCCAGCCGTCGCCGTCGCGCATCGCGATGGCCTTGAGGGACGCGGCGTCGCTGCCCGACGAGGGCTCGGTGAGCGCGAAGGCGCCGAGACCGCCGCCGTCCATGAGCTTTGGCAGCCACGTCGCGCGCTGCTCGGCGGTCCCGTGGCGCGCGATCGAGCCGGCGACGATGCCGCTGTTCACCGACACCCCGACCGCGAGCGACGGCCACGCCGCCGCGAGCTCCTCGAGCACGAGCGCGAAGGCGACGGTCGAGGCTCCAAGGCCGCCGTCCACTTCGGGGATCGTCATGCCGAGAACGCCGAGCGTGCCGAGCTCGCGCACGACGTCGAGCGGCAGCGTCCCCTCGCGCTCGCCGCGCGCGATGCGACCGCCGAGACCGTCGGCCCAGCCGCGCACCGCGATCGCGAGCTCGCGCTCGGTCTCGCTCGGCTCGAGCCTCATCGTCGCTTCGCCCCTGCAACCCCGGGTACGGCGCGTATCACGGCTGGCCCTTCACCTTCTTCACCGCTTCGGTGAACGCGGGCACGAACTCGAAGAGGTCGCCGACCACGCCGTAGTCCGCGATCTTGAAGATGTCGGCGTCGGCGTCCTTGTTCACCGCGACGATCACCTTCGACGACGTCATCCCCGCGAGATGCTGGATCGCGCCGGAGATACCGAGCGCGACGTAGAGGTCCGGCGTGACGGTCTTCCCGGTCTGGCCGACCTGCTCCTCGTTCGGGCGCCAGCCCGCGTCGGTGACGGCGCGTGACGCCCCGATCGCGGCACCGAGGGCGTCGGCGAGCTCCTCGACGATCTTCCAGTTCTCTGGGCCCTTCATGCCTCGGCCGGCCGACACGATCGTGCGCGCCTCGCCGAGCGAGACGCGCTTGCCTCCGGTCGCGGTCGCCTCGAACCGGTCGAACGTGAGGCGTGGGTCGTCCTGCCCGGGGTCGATATCGGTCACCGGCGGCGCCATCGCGTCGGCGGGCAGCGTCCACGCGCCCGGCCGGATCGTCGCGACCGCGGGCAGCGGGACCTTCACCGTCGCGCGGATCTTCCCCGCGTACATCGTTCGCTTCGCCTCGAGCGCACCGTCCTTCGCCGCGAGATCGGTGCAGTCCGCGACGTAGGCGCGGCCGAGCTTCGCCGCGACGCGCGCGGCGAGATCGCGTCCGTTCGCGGTCGCGCCCGCCAGGATGAGATCGGCATCCTTCGCCCTCTCCGCTACCGCGGGGGACCACGCGATCGGCGAGTAGCGATCGCCCTTGACCGCGATGACCTCGACCTCACCGAAACTCTTCGCCTTGGCGGCGATCTCGAGCGAGACGCGGCGCAGCCCATTCTTCGCGCGCTCGGCCACGACGACCGTCTTCACAGGACCTTCGCCTCTTCGTGCAGCGCCTTCGCGACCTGCTCCGCCACGGCCTTCGCGTCTCCGTCGAGCTTGAAGACCTTGCCGCCGCCGCGCTGCGGAGGCAGCTCCATCGCGACGATCTCGATCTTGGGCGACGATGCGGAGACGCCGAGGGCTGAGAGGTCCTTCTCGGGGATCTCCTTCTTCTTCGCCTTCATGATCCCCGGGAGGCTCGGGTAGCGCGGCTCCTTCTCCGACTTGTGGACCATGCCGACGACAGGTGGCGTCGCCTTCCAGACCTCGTGGCCGCCTTCTACCTC
>Ga0075425_100009387_pt1 | contig 10409 bp, 4 predicted proteins | sample SoiMethybrSBSTD4_FD_75300 | JGI IMG/M metagenome (GOLD analysis project Ga0075425, IMG submission 75300) | Bulk soil microbial communities from a Populus tree surrounding site in Tennessee, USA - Soil MetaG P. TD hybrid SBSTD4 | ecosystem: Environmental > Terrestrial > Soil > Tree plantation...
CGGCCTGCAGATCGTAGTCCTCGCCGTCGATCTCGCCTCGAATGCGTCTCAGGTTTTCGGGCCGCATCAGTTGGAATTGATATCGGATGGATGAGATGACGCCGGCGTAGCGGCTGCGAACTAACTCGACAAAACTGCGCGACCCGCGGGATCCGCCGCGCTCGATGATCCGGCACCACCGCGTCCGATAGTCGGCAAGCTCACGATCCCATTCGTCGTAGTAGAACGCGCGATCGCCTTTTTCCAAATCCTGCTCGGGGCTGTCCGGCGAATGCAAACGGTGGAAGATCTCCTGGTCAGGTGAGGGCTCTTGAGTCTGACCGCTGTTCCACAGGCTAAACGGATCATCTCGAACCTCGATCCGTTCACTCTCGCCGCTCTGTTGAGCTTCGGAGTCTGAGAGCGACATCTGAGAATTACTTCCACTTTCCGAAGCGTCTTCTCCGGATTCATCGGCCTGGGCGTCAGACTCACCAGGCTGCTCGACAAAAAACTCGTAGATCCGACGAGTTGCGATCAGCGAGTGTCCAACAGTGGCTTGATCCTGGAAAACGTAATCGTCGAGGATCTGCTGAAGCTCGCGGATGGTTGTTGGGTATGCCCGAGTTGCTTCGACGGTTGCGCCTCCACAGATCGCGAGTTGAAAGAGTAGTTCGAAGGGAAGGAGCTCGCTCGGGATATCTTCAAGCCGCGGGCGTCGCTCGATTAGCCGCGAGCGAACAAAATCGAGGTCTCGTCGAATGCCTCGATAGACGCGGCGAAGCAGGAAATCGATCCGACCGTTTTCGATGGTAGTGAACAATCTGGTAGCGAGCTGCGGGTTGGGGAATTCAGACAGCACCCGTAGAAAGTCGACTTCATCGGTGCCCTTCGTAGCGTCGAGTTTCGAGGTTGGATGTGCGCGGGTCTTGAATGTGTCCTGGATTTCGGAAAGAGCAGCGACGGTTTCCGTTTCTCCTTTTGCAAATGTGAGGAATTCGATTTGTCCAGCGCCGTGCGCCGCCAGGACTTTGAACAGCCTGAAATTGTCGCGCTCGTTTTCGAACTCAGCTATCACGGATGGAAGATAGATGGTATTGCCGTCGCCGATTTTGGCTTCATCAGGTATCGCGGAAAGAGAATTAACGTGAAGCACACGTCCAGTTAAACCTTCAATGTAAAGTCTCAAAGTGTGGGCGACCGATTCGAGGGTCAGCCCGCCTTCGATTTGAAAAAGGGCCTCCTGACTAGCCTTTGATTCCAGCGAGTAGTAGGCCTGGATCCTGCGCGAATTCTCGGAAGCCTTTTCGAGACCTCGGCGAGCCCAGTCTTTGAACTGGCCGAGAGAAGCGGCTCGGAGAGCGATGGGGCTTGCCTTGAAGCACTCGACAGCAGCGATGGTGCTGTGCTCAGCAATCTCCTCGACGATTTCGAGCACTGCCGTAACGACCTGCGAGCGTCGCTGCGGATTAACTCGAGAAACAAGCTCGGCAACGATGTGAGGACTTTGCTTCATGAAGTGATAGCTGGCGGCGTTGCCTTGAAGAGCGACTCTCTTTGCGAGAGCTGTCCAGCGTTCGAAGGTGTCTTTTCCGGCGACTGTGAGGACGCGGCTGGCGGCTTTGAAATATTGGAGGGCGACACCGCCGGAGCGATCGAGATACGAGTCGGTGATATCGAAGAGCCTGTCGACTGATGCGGGTTCGGCGCCGTTGATGACTGCGGGCAGTTCGCCGAAAAACTCTGAGGCGGTCCCGCCAGATCGAAAGGCAAACGACGAGGTCAGTGAGAGAGCGCGCTTGAGGAGCGCCGACCGCCGTGGTTCACCATCCGATGCGATCTGAGAAATTACTTTAGGCGCCGTCAGGAAGAGGTCGTTGCTGTGTTTGACGGAGTGTCGCGCGAGCTCGAGGCAGATGGTTAGGATTTGGGCGATGTCTTCGGGATCTTTGATTGAACGAATCACTTCGGGGGCGGAGTTAAACGTTTCAATGGCAGTGTTGGCCGAGAGGGCTGCTTGTTTGTTGACAAGACGGAGTATTGGAGAGCGCAATTCTTCCGGGATCGAGTCGAGGATTTCGGCTGACGATTGAAAGAAAGCAACGGCCGTATCCGCACTGGTGGCGGAGAGTCGTTTTCCGACCTCGCCCCAGACGCGGAGATCGGCGGCCTCGATTAGACGGGATACCTCAGGCGCGGCTTTAAGCATTTCGACACCAGCTTTCAGATTGGTGCCGGCTAGCATCACGCCGATATCGGTTGTGAGGAGCACTCGTTCATAGGGGAGGCTCCCCATTCTCTTAACAAGATTCTCAATAGTCGGCCCGCCGACTCCCCTAAAGTGTTTCTTGAGCTGCTTCTTAACTTCCTTCTCGAGTTCTTCCATTTCGCGATTGATGATAGCAAAAGGGCGAGACAAATCAAAAAACTTGGAATTCGAATGCGCGACGACAATGGTTCTTCGTGAGGTTCGGTAGAGCGAATGAAATTCGCAAGCTAACGAGCGAGTTCGTTCGGGCTCTTGCAATTCATAATCGCCGACGGCTAACGTTCGGTTATGCCACTTAGGTTCAATTCAAGGCGGGATCTCTGGTCCTTCAATCGTCTGTTGAGCGGATCGAAATTGAATATAGAGGTCTTTCTTATGCGAGGTCTTTTCGTCTCAATACTCCTGACGGTTTTTCCTTATTCGGTTGCCGCGCAAACGCACCAACACGGCGCGATGTCAGATGGTGAGGGACAATTCAATCCATACGTCACTTCGGACGCGCGCGACGGTTTTTACCTGGCTTACGTTCAACGCCAAGGCGGTCAATCCAATGTCTACATGCGCCACTCATCGGATGGCCGAACATTCTCAGACCCGGTGCGCGTCAATGGTCGCGATGGCGATGCTGCTGTGCGTAATGAAAATCCGCCGAAGGTGATAGCCGGGCCGAACAATCAGGTCTACGTTTGTTGGGCCAATGAGCGAGAGAAGTGGAAGGGCAATATTCGATTTGCTCGTTCGACGGATGGCGGAAGGACTTTCGCTCCTGCGATCACCATCAACTCTGACGGAGATGGCGGTCCCGCCGGTCACGCATTCCAATCAATTGCGGTTGATAGACAGGGCCGAATCTATGTTGCGTGGATCGACGAGCGAAACAAAAAGATGAGCGATCGCGGTGCGGAAATCTGGTTGGCCGAATCGAGCGATCAAGGCCAGTCGTTTTCGCGCGACCGCCGTGTTCTTGGCGACGTGTGTGAATGCTGCCGCACCAGTCTTCAAATTAACTTGAACGGTGTAATCTATCTTACGTACCGCACTGTGCCTCGCGACGGGCCGATGTATCGCGACATCGTTCTTGCGCAGTCACGAGATGGCGGCCGGAGCTTCGCGCGGACAGTTGTGAGTCACGACAATTGGGAGGTTAATGGTTGCCCAGTCGCAGGCCCGAGCTTTAGCGTAGACCGCGCCGGCCACGTTACGGTGGTTTGGTTTATGGGAGGAGAAAAGCCTGGCCTTTATTACGCGACCTCGACAAACGCTGGAAGGTCATTCTCGCCGAGGCAACCAATCGATTCGGAGCGGCACGATGGAAGACATGCGCAAGCGATCCAGCTGGCTAATGGCAGGACTTTGGTTGCTTGGGATTACGGACTTGATAAGGTGTCTGCCGCATGGGGCTTCCTGGATCCGCAAAAAGAGAAGGGTCTGGTCGAAAAAAGCAACGGTTATGAAGGCATCAGCTATCCGACGGTAGCGACAAGCGGTCGGCTCGTTGTGGTTGCTGGTATGCGATCGGCAACGCGCGAGATTGTGACTTATGTCGAAGCGGCGGGTTCGAGTTCGGGTTCAGTAAAGGGCGCGGACGAGCACGGCGCTAGTAAACAATAAACCTTCTGGCACTCTAATTTAAACCCCCGAACCTTATGTGACGCTTCAGGAGTCCGCAGGCGGTTGTTGAGGCGTATTTCGGTCTCTAACGATATTTCCTTGGCGGTGTAATCGGCGTGGAATTCGTGAGCGTCGCGTAATGGGGCTTGCATGTCTGGAGAGTTTTGTCGTAAAAGATGAATGAATCATCATTCATTTTATCCGACAGATTTTATTCGAGGATTGATGGCATCAGCCAAAAGGGAAGCTGCCGCGCAACGCAAGTCGAACGGTAAATACGACGCTATTCTGCGCGCCGCTATCAAAGTTTTCGCCGGCAGCGGATTCTTTAACTCCAAAGTCGCCGATGTCGCTCGCGAAGCCGGCGTCGCCGACGGAACCGTCTACCTCTACTTCAAAAACAAAGACGACATCCTGGCTTCAATCTTTAATCACTACATGGATGATGCGCTCGCCGCAGGAAGAGCCAGACTCGCGGCACTAAACGACCCCGTCGAAAAACTCAAACGCATAGTCCACGCGCACCTGGAAGGTCTGGGTCGCGACCGAAATCTCGCCGTCGTGTTTCAGGTCGAATTGCGGTCCTCAACAAAATTCATGGAGCAGTTCTCGGCTACGAAAGTCACTGAATATCTCGAACTGATTCGCGAAGTGATCGAAGAAGGTCAACGCATCGGTGTCTTCAGGCCCGGGCTCAATACGAAACTGGTCGCAAAGGTCTTGTTTGGCGCGCTCGATGAGATGGCTACTAACTGGGTCCTAAGCCGAAAACGCTACAGTCTGGTTTCGACCGCCGAGCCCGTGCTCGATCTTTTTCTGAACGGGATTCGAGAGCATCCATCCAAAACGAGTTAACCGGAGTTGTAATGGGCACAGAGCCCCAAACGTTAAACGAATTGTTTAACTCGGCCGTTGATCGGCTGCGTGACTCGGAGTTTCTGCGCTTCAAGCGGGACCGTGCCTGGCGTTCACTTACTTTTGGTGAAGTGGCCAGGCGGGTGAGGGAACTTGCGCTCGGCCTTCGTTCGCTGGGAATCGAGAAGGGTCAGCGAATTGCTATATGGTCAGAGAACCGACCCGAATGGAATCTCGCGGATCTCGCTTCGCTTGCGATCGGCGCGATCGACGTTCCGATCTATGCGACCCAAGCGCCCGCGCAAGTCGAATACATCCTTGCGGATTCGGAGTCGCGAGTGTTGTTCGTGTCGGCGGCGTTTGCCAAACAGGCGCTCGAGATAAAAACGCGCCTTCCGATTCTGGAGTTTGTCGTCACATTCGACGAGGCTCCCGATGGACTGATCGATATCGAGGAACTGGTAGATCGCGGTCGAAATCTTTCAGCAGAGCAGCCGGGTGTGTACGAAAGCCTTTGGCGTAGTGCGTCGGCATCGGACCTGGCGACGATTCTGTACACATCTGGATCTACCGGCGATCCCAAAGGTGTGATGCTGACTCATCGAAACCTGACGGCGAATGTGTTGAACAGCGCGAGCTTGCTCGAAGTTAAAGAAGAACGTGAGCTGGCGCTGACTTACTTGCCGTTCACTCATATTTTCGAGCGAGCAGTTTGGTATCTCTATGCGCATCTCGGCGCGACGATAGCGTACGCAGAGAGCATCGAGGCCGTCGCGAGGAATCTTGTGGAAGTGCGACCGACGGCGATGACCAGCGTCCCTCGGATGTTCGAAAAGATCTACGCGCGAATTCTCGAGCGCGGACTTTCAGCGGGCTTCCCAAAGCGACAGATTTTCGTCTGGTCATTAGCAGTCGGCCGACGATGGGCCGAAAAGAAGGACCGAGGCGAGAGGATCGGAATGCTGCTCGCGTTGGAGCACAAGATCGCCGATGTGCTCGTTTTCAAGAAGTGGCGCGAAGCGGTCGGTGGTCGGATGCGGCTTTTTATTTCGGGCGGTGCTCCGCTAGCTCCTGAAATTGCCTACTTATTTCTTGCGGCAGGTTTGCCGATCTTGCAGGGATACGGTTTGACAGAGACGTCGCCGTCGGTGTCGTGCAATACGCCTTCGCGCAACCGAATTGGAACTGTGGGACCGGTGATCGATGGAGTTCAGGTGCGAATCGCCCCAGACGGAGAAATATTGGTAAAAGGCGATACGGTGATGTCGGGTTACTACAATCGACCGGCAGAGAACCTCGAGGCTTTCACTGCTGATGGGTGGTTTCGAACTGGTGATGTAGGTCACATTGATCCCGACGGGTTCCTGGTCATAACGGATCGCAAGAAGGATCTGATAAAGACGAGCGGAGGCAAGTACGTCGCTCCGCAGCGCGTCGAGAGCCTAATTAAATCGAGCCGTTTCGTTTCGCAAGTTGTTGTAGTTGGAAACGCGAGGAAGTTTCCCTCGGCTCTGATAGTGCCTAACTTAGAATTGCTGCGAAGCTATGCTCAGTTAAAAGGAATTTCATACAAGGAACCCGCGGATCTCCTGACGAATTCTCGGATTGTGGATCTGATGGAGCGTCAGTTGGAGAAGTACACCGCCGAACTGGCGCGGTACGAGAAGGTGAAGAAGTTTGCATTGCTCGAACGGGAGTTCACAACTGAGTCGGGCGACCTGACGCCAACGCTGAAGCCGCGTCGGAGTGTGATCGAGAAGAAATACGCAGGTGTGATTGATCGGATTTATGAGGAATCGGCGAGCTTCGCGGTTGTGTGACAAGGAAGTGCTGCTCGGGAAGCGATGAGTGCTGAGTGCTGAGCAGCAATGGAAGTTATTCGCTCATCGAAAGTACCGGAACGAAGGTTAGGGTCGTCAGCTAAGAAAGAATCGCAGGTGTCGGCATGTCGACCGATGCTCAAAAAATTGTTTAAACAGTTGTGATCTGAAGTTGTCATAAGAAATTCAACAGACCTCTTAATTAACCAGGGTGAAAACTAACTGACTGCGGGGTTTAATGACATCAATTGATGGTTGAGGCTGGCATCTTCATCCGACAGCCGAGTGATAAGGAGATTCGACAACGGTGAGTTACAGAATTAACAAAGTTGCAGTGTTGGGATCGGGGACGATGGGTGCGCAGATCGCCGCGCATTGCGCAAACGCTGGTTTGGATGTGCTGCTGTTGGATATTGCTCCAACGGCGCTCACTCCGCAGGAAGAGAAAAGCGGTCTGAATCTCGAGAGCAAACCGGTGAGAAATCGAATTGTCAAAGCTGGTCTCGAAGCGGCGAAGAAGATCAAGCCCGCGGCGTTCTTCTCAGCAAAGTTGACCGGCTTGATATCGATAGGAAACTTTGAAGACGACCTGAATCAACTCCAGACTGCAGATTGGATCATCGAGGCGGTGATCGAAAAGCTTTCCATCAAGAGAGAGCTGTTTGCGAAAGTCGACTCGATTCGCAAGCCCGACTGCATCATCAGTTCAAACACATCCGGAATCCCGATAAAGGCGATGGCCGAAGGTATGTCCGAAGGATTTCGCGCTCATTTCCTGGGCACTCACTTCTTTAATCCGCCGCGATACCTGCGCCTTTTGGAAGTAATCCCAACCGCCGATACCTTTCCTGAAGTCGTCAGCGCTATTGCCGACTTCTGCGATCGACGTTTAGGAAAGGGAATTGTCTTCGCGAAGGACACGCCGAATTTCATCGCCAATCGAATCGCGACCTTTAGCTCCCTGAATGCCGTTCGCGTGATGGTCGAGGGCGGCTATTCGATCGAAGAAGTCGACGCGATGACCGGGCCCGTCGTAGGAAGACCCAAATCGGCATCGTTCCGGACCACCGACATCGTAGGATTGGACACCGCGCTTTATGTCGCCGACAACCTGTATCCCGCGGTTCCCGATGACGAGCAACGAGAGGTGTTGGTTGCTCCGGACTTCATGCGTGAAATGGTGAAGCGAGGCTGGACCGGCAACAAGGCAGGTCAGGGATTCTACAAGAGGGTGAAGGGTCAAAGCGGAAAGACTGAGTACGAGGTACTCGATTACAACACGCTGGAATACAAGCCTGCGCAAAAAGTTCGCTTCCCGTCGTTGGACAATGCCAAGACCATTGAAGACACCGCCGAGCGGATCAGATCTTTGGCTTACGGTAAAGACCGGGTCGGAGAATTTCTTTGGAAAACCATCAGCGCGAATCTAGTTTATGCCGCGAATCGCATCCCTGAAATCGCAGACAACATTGTAAGCATCGATGACGCGGTGAAGTGGGGATTCAATCACGAGTTTGGAACATTCGAGCTTTGGGATTTGATCGGCGTTGAAAAGTCGGTCGCTAAGATGAGGGAAGAGGGAATTGAAATTCCATCGCCGGTCGAGAAGATGCTCAGCTCAGGGAAGAAGAGCTTTTACCAGCGACGCGATGGCAAAACGTTCTACTTCGACTTTGCGACGCTTGATTACCGAGAGGCTCCCGCTCGTCCCGGCGTGCTGATTCTGAAGTCCTCGAAAGAACAGAGCAACATCGTAAAGAAGAATGCCTCGGCTTCGCTGCTCGACATCGGAGACGGTGTGGCGTGTCTCGAGTTCCATTCGAAGATGAATGCAATCGGCGCGGACACGATCTCGATGATGAATTCCTCGGTCAGAGAGGTCGAAAAGAATTTCGCTGCGCTGGTGATCGGCAATCAGGCCGAAAACTTCTCTGTCGGTGCGAACATTATGTTGTTGCTGCTCGGCATTCAAGAGGGAGAGTGGGACGAGATCGGTTTATCTGTTCGTCAGTTTCAGAACGCGAATATGAATCTGCGCTATTCGGCGAAACCGGTGGTTGTAGCACCACAGGGGATGGCGCTCGGAGGTGGTTGTGAGATCACGCTTCACGGCGACAGAGCTCGAGCATCTGCCGAATCATACATTGGACTTGTAGAAGTCGGAGTGGGTTTGATCCCGGGCGGCGGTGGCGTTAAGGAGCTCGTGCTCAGATCGGTGGAAGACGCCACTCCCGACGAAGACCTGTTTCCGAGAATAAGAAAAGTCAGCGAGACGATCGCGATGGCTCGAGTGTCGACCTCAGCCGTCGAAGCTCGCGAGTTGGGATTTCTGCGCGAGACTGATCCGATAACGATGAATCGTGACAGGCTGATTGAAGACGCAAAACAAACTGCGTTGGCGATGGTCAGCGAAGGTTACGTCCAGCCGCGTCCGCGTACGGATATTCCCGTGTTAGGGGAATCGGCGCTGTCGCCGATTAAGCTCGCGATTCATATGATGGTTCGAGGCCGCTTCATCAGCGAATACGACGCCCACGTTGCCAGGAAGCTCGCATACATCATCACCGGTGGAGACTTGTCTCATAAGACCCTTGTCTCGGAGCAGTACTTGTTGGATTTGGAGCGTGAAGCTTTTGTTTCGCTCTGCGGTGAGAAGAAAACCCAGGAGCGAATCCAGCACATGCTCAAGACAGGCAAGCCGTTGCGCAATTAGTTTCGCGCAACGCTGTGAATGGTTGGTTGTGAATTCAGGAGAAAAGTAATGAGAGAAGCAGTGATAGTTTCAGCGCTTAGGACGGCGGTTGGGAAAGCGCCACGCGGCGTCCTGCGAGATACCAGACCGGATGATATGGCGGGAACTGTGATAAAGGCCGCGATCGAACGTACGCCGGGTCTCGACGCATCGATGGTTGAGGATGTCATTCTGGGATGTGCGATGCCGGAGGCGGAGCAGGGAATGAACGTGGCTCGGCAGGCTTCGTGGCTTGCGGGAATCCCAAAAGAGGCCTCGGCAGTTACGATCAATCGATTTTGTTCGTCCGGATTGCAAGCTATCGCATTCGCTGGCGAACGGATCATGGCCGGATGGGCTGATTGCATCGTGGCCGGCGGGACGGAGTCGATGAGTCTGGTACCAATGGGCGGTCATAAGATTGCCCCGAATCCAACCCTGGTAGATAACTCGCCCGACTACTATTTGAACATGGGACTCACCGCGGAGAACCTCGCTCAAAAATATTCGATTTCCAGGGCGGAGGCCGACGAGTTTTCTTATCGCAGTCATCAGAAAGCAATCGCAGCGATCGGCGAGGGCAAATTCAAGGATGAGATCGTGCCGCTGAAAGTTAGGACGGTCGAGCTGGACGGCAAAGGTAAAAGAAACGTGAAGGAGTCGGTCTTCGAGGTCGATGAAGGTCCGCGCGCCGACACATCGATCGAAGTTCTGGCGAAGCTCAGACCGGCATTTCATGCGCGAGGAACGGTGACCGCGGGCAACTCATCGCAGATGTCCGACGGCGCCGCCGCAGCGGTAGTGATGTCGGCTGACAAAGCGAAAGAACTTGGCGCGAAGCCAATCGCAAGATTGATTGCGTACGCGACCGCGGGCGTTGATCCCGACTACATGGGAATCGGACCGGTAGCGGCGGTTCCAAAAGCTTTGAAGATTGCCGGACTGACTCTGGATCAAATCGATCTGATCGAACTTAACGAAGCGTTTGCTGCGCAGGCTTTGTCCGTAGTGAAAGAGCTCGGAATCGACAAGAACAGATTGAACGTCAATGGAGGCGCGGTCGCTCTCGGTCATCCGCTGGGATGCACCGGAGCGAAGTTGACTGCGACCATTCTGGCTGAGATGCGGAGAAGGAACGCCCGAT
>Ga0075425_100009389_pt1 | contig 10408 bp, 9 predicted proteins | sample SoiMethybrSBSTD4_FD_75300 | JGI IMG/M metagenome (GOLD analysis project Ga0075425, IMG submission 75300) | Bulk soil microbial communities from a Populus tree surrounding site in Tennessee, USA - Soil MetaG P. TD hybrid SBSTD4 | ecosystem: Environmental > Terrestrial > Soil > Tree plantation...
CTCGCTTCGCGCCGCCATTGCTTTCTGTTCAACAGCACGATCGCGATCAACGGCAACCCAGCCACGAGACCGCTGACCAAAATATCGCGAGCGGTCACCATCGACAGTAGGGGATACAACATCCTCGTCTCCGCTTCCCGCGCCCGCAACAACGGCCGGACGATGAAGCCTCCGATCGAGTGCCCTGGAACGACGACAAGTCCGGCGACGACGACGTAATACCAGACCCAGATCAGCGCCGCCCCTGCGGCGATGGCGCTCAGGGCCGTCGCCACAACGAGTCGGCGTCCGATGGGCATCTCGAACACGACAACCGCGAAGAACAGTGCGGCGAGGCTGAGATAACCGATGCCGTGCATTGCGGCACCGACGCCGAAGAGGATCGATCCGGCAACAAGGCCCGCCGTGAGATCGACCTGTTTCATCAGGTCCCGCGCGACAAAGGGAAAGGCGGCAGCTGAAAGAGACAGGTAGCCGACCTCGAGGTAGCCGAAATACATGAGCGCGGCCGGAGCCATCATGGCGAGTCCGATGTATCGAACGGAACGCGCACTCCACCGATCCGTGGCTGCAAAGCACCACAGCGTGAGCGCGAACATCGCGCCGCCAAGCCAGGAAAGCTCGCGATAGGCCTCGGTTGGAGATTCCGACGTCGAGCCCAGCCTCGCGTCGATGCGATCGAGCAATCGATACGCAAGGTGCGCCGAGAAACGGATTTCGCTGCCGTGGCGAACGAGGTCGTCGAAGTTATTTCGGTCCTGCACGACACTGCTGCCGTCGCCCATCGTGAACGCACGGGCGGGGAAGGGCAGTACGAGTGCGAGCGCGATGAAGGCGGCGAGCGCCGCCGAGACGCACGCGGCGCGTCCTCGTGCCGACCGCATGCCGGCCGCGGCGAGCAGCAGGCCACCCAGCGAGATGCAGATAAGGGATTGCGTAAGCGGCTACCGCGAGCGTCCGCGCAAGGTGAGCGACGGATCACCCCTGAACCGCCGTCGCGCATCCACGCGCAGCGCTTCGGCGCGTGCGCGCTCGCCGACGATTGTCCACAGGCGCGCGGCCATCGCATAGCCTTCGGGCGTCGGCGCGGCTTCAACGAGATCACCGATCACGTGCTCGACCGCCTGCTCGCGGTTCGATGCGCGATACAGCATGGCGAGGCTTGCATAGGTGGCAATGTTGTGCGGGTATTCGCGCAGCTCCTCGCGGAACTCGGCCTCTGCATCCGCATACCGATCGAGCCGTGCGTAGGTGTTCCCCAGATTCAGATGCAGCTCGGCGAGCGTCGTTCCCGCTTGCTCGATGGCCGTCGCCGCCTGTTTGAACGCGGCGAGCGCCTCGTCGTAGCGTTGCTCGTCGTAGGCGATGCGCCCGGCGACGAACTGCGGCATCGGCAGATGCGCGTCCAGTTTCTGAGCTTCGGCGGCATGCATCTGCGCTGCTGCGGCATCCGCACGCGCCAGCGCGACGCGCGCGGCGAGTTCGTGCGCCGCGGCCTTGAGGCGCGGATCCATGCCTGCCTCGGCGAGCATGACCGCGCGATCGGCCTGCGTCGCCGCGTCATCTTCGCGACGGGCACGCAGCAACACCGCGGCGATCTGCAGCGGCACTTCGACGGCATCCGGCCGCTGTGCGCCGATCGCCGTAAAGGTCTTCACCGCTTCGTCCGTGCGTCCAGTACGCGCCAGCAGCAACGCGACCTGGTACTGCACGCTGATCAGATCCGGATGCTTTGCCGCAATCCCGCGCAGCGTATCGATGGCCGCCGTGTACCGCTTCTGTGCGACGAGCGACGCCGCTCGTTGATGTGCAGCCGTGACCGTTTCCTGATCGCGAAGGTCAAGCGGCGCCGGAGCCATCGCAGTCAGGCCCTGCAGATAACCGAACGCCGCCAGGCGATCCTCATCCATCTGCGCCGGCGGTGCCGGCACCTCGATCGTTTTCCCGCTAAGCAGCTTGTCGAGCGCGGCCCCCATCTGATCGATTCGCGTCGAATCCGGTTTGGGCGCGTCCACCAGCGCTGCCATCTGCTCCCCGGTGCCCCGTACCAGCCGATAAGTCGCATTCGACAGCGCGAACACCGGCTTGCCGTCGAAACGGAACCACGGGGCGAGCAGCTCCGCGTAAATCGGCTGATCCGGCACGAAGCCGCCGGTCTTGTCGAGGATTGTGCGCAGCGAACGTCCACGAAGTCCGGAAGGCATCGGTGCGCGCACGACATCGAGCAGCGTCGGCAGCAGATCGATATGCTGCACAGGCAGCGGCACGCGGCGGCCGGCACCAGCCTCCCCAGGCAGCTTCACGATGAGGGGCACGTGCAGCGATGCGTCCAGAAGCTCGGCACCGTTGCTCGGATCGCCGAAGTCTGCGGTGAAGATGATGGTCGAGTCGTTGTAGCGACGGGTCCGCTTCAGCTCGTCGACCAGACGGCCGACGACGGCATCGGCCGAGCGCGCATCAACCTGCAGGAACAGGAAGTAGCGCTGGCCTGACTGCGATTTCATCCACTGATCGGCGGCCTCGAACGTCGCCACGCCATCGCGCTGGGGGAGCACGCCTTCCTCGAGCGGCTCCTCGGGAAGCTCCGCGTCGTAGAACGAGAAGCCCTGCGCGAGCCCGGTGGACCGTCGCAGCAGGAACGAAGAAACCGCCGCGCCCGTGTTGAAACCGCGATTCCGCAGCAGCGCCGCAATCGTCCGTGCCTGATCCTTCAGGATGAAGCCGCCGTCGTCGCGCACGCCGTTATCGAACGGCAGCTGGCCCGAGAGCAGCGCCGCGTGCGCGGGCAGCGTCTGCGGCGAATGCGTGTAGGCGCGCTCGAATACGATGCCGCGGCCTGCAAGCGTGTCGATGTTCGGCGTTGCGCCGGCAGCACCGCCGTACGCAGGCAGCCGATCTGCGCGGAGCCGATCGACGGTGATGAGGACGATGGGGCCTTGATGCGGCGGCGATTCGCGGGCAAACCGCCAGCCCGTGAACGCGGCGCCAGCCACCGCGAGGATGAACAGCGTGATGATCAAGGTCGCCTGCCAGCGCTTGCGCGCCGCAGGCACGTGGCGCGTCACTTCGTCTCTGACTTCTTGAATTCGTTGTCCGCGTCAGCCGCGCGGTTCAGGAGCGTCTGCTTCGCGGCCGGGTTCTTCTCCTGCTCCGCTTTCTCGCGGTACAACGACGCGAGAACGAGGTTAACTGTCGTCAGCCGCGCGTTCTTGGACTGGATTGTCTGGTACGCCGAAATCGCGTCGTCGAGCTTTCCCGCCCTATGCAGTGCCTCGGCGGCGGCGACATCCTCGCCGATCGTTTTGACCAGCGCGCCGGGCATCGGTCCGGGATCGCGCTGCAGCGTCAGCGAAAGCACCGGCATATTGCTGGAGCTGACATCCGCGGTGCCCTGCAGCGGCAGGAAGTTCGGCGCCTCCGCGACGATGATCCATCGTCCCGAGCGGACGCCAATCATTGCGAACCGGCCTTTGTCGTCGGTGGTGGAGGTGATACGTGCGTTGACCGCCTCGTTGGTCGCGCGCACGGTCGCCCCTTTGATCGCTTTTCCGTCGGGATCCTTGATGGTGCCGATGATTCTGCCGGCCGTTTGCGCCGACGCGGCCGCCGCGAGCGCAAGCGTCAGGGTCGCGAGGATGCAGATTCGCCGCATGGGCGGATCTTACAGCAAGGGCGGGTCTTAAGACCCGCCCCTACATGGGGCGTTCGAGCAGCTTGTCACGGTACATCTGGGTGTCAGCGAGACGGACGGCATTGACCAGCGTCTCCGACGTGCTTTCCACCTCGGCGATGCCGATACTCAATCCGGTATCTGCCGGCAAATCGGCCGCCCGGCGTTCCAGGGCAAACGCTTCTTTGAGCTCCTGCGCTTTCGCCTCTGCTTCGGCGGTGGTGCACGTCAAGAGCAGCAGGAATTCGTCGCCGCCCCAGCGAATGACGTAGTCCGATCCGCGCACCTGGCGGCGCAGCATGGCGCCGAGGGTGCGCAGCACGTGGTCGCCGGTATCGTGCCCGAAGCGATCGTTCAGGTGCTTGAATCGATTGACATCGACGAACATCACGCTCAGCGGCTTGTCGTAGCGGCGATGGCGCTCGATTTCACGCCGGCCGATCTCGTCGAAGAACCGGCGGTTGTAGCAGCCGGTCAGCGGATCGGTGATCGCCATCTGTTTGATCTGCTCGTTCGCGGCGAACAGGGCGAGGTTGGTACGTCTGATCTCGTCCGTCATGTCCTCGAACACGAGCAGGTGCATGCCCAGCGCGATGAAGATGCTCGTCACGGTGTTGAAGGCGAGCAACGGGTTTGTGTATGTCGCCGCCCAGTCCAGCCTGTATGTCACGATCGCGCCCGCCGCATCGAGCACGCACATCACGCCGAGCGCCGCGCTCATCATGAACGCGCCAATAATCGGCGTCTTCTTCGCCAGGCGCGCAAAGCGGACGGACGCCCATCCTTTGAGGACGGCCGTGCCGGCAAGGCCCGTGTAGAACACAGTGGATAACGGCAGCGCGAAGGGCGCGGCGAGAAACCAGATGGCGGAGGCTGCGCCCGCCTGCACCGGGATGTCCCACCGGTGTGGAGTCTTCTTCGAGAACTCGTCAACGCTGAGCAGCAGCAGCGCCGCCGACCAGACCGTCAGGAGCTGTGAAATCCCGATCATCGCGCTGCCCAGCCGCACGTCGATGTAGCCGCGTGCGTTCAGCGTGTACGAAGCGGCGAGCATCGACCAGCTGACGATCCAGTACACGACGAAGGCACGACCGCGATAGAGATAGAGGATGCCCAGCGTGCACGTCGCGATGAGCGCACCGTAGGCGATGAACAGTCGTGGACGGATCTCGACGGAAGGCGGCGCGGGAATGCTGCGCAGCGCGCCGGACAGAAGTTCGGCCGGCGTCTGCAGCGCAAGAGCCGCCACGGCCGGCGCACACACGAAGAGCGCTGCCAGCAGCCAGAGTACCCGCCGCCAGGGGGAGTTCATCATCAGCTATGAATCACGGTCAGGGCCCATCGGATACGTAACGATGGACCTCACCTGACTGGACAAAGAGGCATGCCGGAGCAACATCCGGACCGCCGTGGTGCAACGGCGGTCCTTTTCGCGCAGCGCCCTGCACCGAGCAGGGCCTGGCTTAATAATCCGGCGACTTCTCGCCATGCCCCTGGAGCGCCTGGGCCCGTACGAGATCAGGTCTGCCGTCGGCGCGGGCGGCATGGGCGAGGTCTACGAAGCGCGACACGAGCCTTGACCGCGTCGTCGCAATCAAGGTCCTGCCCGCGCATGCCGCGCAAGATGTGCAATTTCGCGAGCGTTTCGAGCAGGAAGCGCGAGCGATTTCCCAGATCGATCACCCGCACATCTGCGCGCTTTACGACGTCGGCACCGAGCAGGACATTTCGTTCCTCGTCATGCAATATCTCGAGGGCGAGACGCTTGCGGATCGTTTGGCTCGAGGTGCGCTCCGCGTCGACGAGGCGCTGGGATACGGTATGCAGATCCCCGACGCGCTCGACAACGCGCATCGGGGCGGGATCGTTCATCGTGATGTGAAGCCAGGACACATCATGATTACGAAATCGGGTGCCAAACTGCTCGATTTCGGATTGGCACGCACTGGCATCAGTCCACGACCTCGACGCCTCCAATTCGCGTGGTCGTGAACTGGGCAACCGGACTCGATCAGCGTCAGTAGAGCTGATACAGCATCAAATAGATCACCACGCCAGTCACGGACACATACAGCCAGAGCGGCAACGTCCAGCGCGCGATCTTCACATGGCGGTCGTACTGCGCACGAAGGCCGCGTGCGGCAGTGATCAGCGCCAGCGGCAGGATGGTCATCGCCAGCAGAACGTGCGAAATCAAAATCGAAAAATACACGTAGCGAATTGGGCCCGTTCCTCCAAACGGACGTGAGCCGGTGTTGGCGTGATAGATGACGTACGAGGTGAGGAACAGCGTCGACGTCACGAGCGCGGCGAGCATGCAGCGCTTGTGCAGCGTGATGCGCCCCTGCCGGATCAGGACATAGCCGATGGTGAGGAAGATTGCCGACGTGCCGTTGAGCGCCGCGTTCAGCGCGGGCAGATCCGCGAGCGTCAGAGCCACAGACGGTCGATCACGAGCGCCGACCAGAGCAGAGGCAGGTACAGAATCGAGTAGAGAAAGAGGCTCCGCGCGGTCTGCTTCGTCCGCTCGCGCGCGAACAGCACGGCGAGCGCAATCAATCCGAACCCGAGAAGCGTTGCGACGATGCTGTAAGGCGCACTGGCGATGCCGACCACCGCGGGGAGCAGGCTGACCGGCCAGAGAACCGCCGCATAGATCAGCGCCTGCTGTCCCGTGCGGCGTCCGTCGGGCTCGAGCACGGGCAGCAGCGGAATCCCCGCGCGCTCGTAGTCTTCACGATAGATCCAAGCGATCGCCAGGAAATGCGGCATCTGCCACAGGAACACGATCCCGAACAGCACGATCGCAGGCATTGAAATCGTACCAGTTGCGGCGGCCCAGCCGATGACCGGCGGCAGCGCGCCCGGGACCGCGCCGACCAGCGTCGACAGTGGTGTTCGACGTTTGAGCGGCGTGTAGACGAACACATAGCTGACAAGCGTCGCCGTGGCAACGGTCGCGGCGAGCGGATTCACCTTCCACGTGAGCTCGATGAGTCCCGCCACGGAAAGCAGCGTCCCGAACCACGTTCCGTCAGCCGCGCGCAGCCGATGCGCCGGGATCGGACGCAGCCGCGTTCGCCGCATCAACCCGTCGGTCTCGCGTTCCCACACCTGGTTCAGCGCGGAGGCGCCGCCGGCCACCAGCGCGGTGCCGACGAGTGCATGCAGGAGGATGGGCAGCGCGATGCCCTCTGGCGCGGCGAGATACATTCCGCCGAGCGTCGTGATGAGCACGAGGAAGTTGAGGCGTGGCTTCGTCAGCGTGAGGAAGTCGGCTGTGCGAGTCTGCTGGCGGGTCCGCTCGGCCTGCGCGGGCGCGGCACCCGCCCCACCGACGACAACTGCGGCGGAGGCCTTCACGCGTTCGCGCCCCGTGGTACGTAGGCCGGGTTTCGCTCCGCGAAGCCGACAGCGGACCCGGTGCCGGCCGCGGAGGCCGCGAATCGGGCGCGATGCGCCCGCAGCGTCAGCACCAGCGATGTGACCAGCACGAGCGCACCGTTGACGACATGCAGCGAGTTGATGATGAATTGCTTCTGACTGAGCACCGTCAGCGCACCGAGGGTGATCTGCAGCGTCAACAGGATGAGGAGCAGAATAGCGGGATTGCGCAGCTCGCGGCGGCGGCGGTGGTGGAAGAACACATGGCCGATTGTCGCAAGTATCAGCAGCGTAACCGTCAGCGCGCCGACGCGATGCGCGAAGTGGATGGCGATCTTCGAGTCCCACACCGGCGGAATCAGGCGACCGAAGGCAAACGGGAAATCCGGAATCGCCAGGCCCGCTCCCGTGTGCCTCATCGTCGCGCCAATCACGATCTGGAGATAAATCACTGCGGTGGTGACGACAGCTATACGCTCGAGCGTGATGTCGCGCCGGGATTCAGGAAGCGAAATTCGGGACACGACGTAGCTTTGCTGCCAGCCCCGTGATGTCACCAGCGCGATGGTCGTCGTGAGACAGAAGACGATCTGCGCAAGGCTCGCATGCGCGATGGAGATGGCATCCGGCAGGTACCACAGCACGGTGATACCGCCGAGGACACCTTGCGTGACTACCGCGGCAAGAGCGACGTATCCAAGCTTCCGCACCCACCCGCGCGGCTCGGCCTTCCAGAGCCAGATAGCCAGCACGACGATCAGGAAGCCGACCGTGCTCGCAATCAGCCGATGCAGGTGTTCGTAGAAGATGCCGCCGACCATCTTGCTGATTGGAAACGCCCACATGAACCAGCCGTAGGTGTTCGGCCAGTCCGGTACCGACAGGCCGGATGCGGTGCTCGTGACGAGGCCGCCCGCGAAGATCAGGAGAGCCGTGGACGCCGCAACAAGCGCGGCGAAGACAGGAAGCATTGCCTACGCTTTAAAGGTGAACGCGACGTCCTTGGTTTCTTTTTCGCCGACCGTTACGGTCTGCGTCTGCGTGCCGAGCTTCTCGTGCCACGCTTCAATCGTGTAGGTGCCCGGCGGCAGGCCCTTCAGCGAGAACGAGCCGTCAGCCGATGTCACGGCGTAATACGGATGATCGAGCACGCCGATCCACGCGTTCATCCAGCCGTGCACGTCGCATTTGAAGGGGATCATCACTTCCTTCGTGCTGAAGGTGTGCGTCATCTTCATCCCCTGGATGGGCTGGCCCTGGTTGAACTCCTTGTTGGCCTTTGCCAGGCCGTGCACGTTGTGCAGCGTGTCGTCGCTGTTGACGATCTGCAGCGGCTGGCCGACCTGGATGCCGAATACATGCGGCGTGTAGTGGCACCCCTTCTGATCGAGCACGACCGGCTGCGAGGGCGTCGGGAACGTGCGGTTGCCGAGGCCGTCTTTCACGTAGACGAACACGTTTTCGATCGCGCCGTCCTTACCGACGATCTCGGTCTCCGTTGTCAACCCGGGATTCGCCTTCTGACAGTACGGATCAGAGCTCAATTTAATGGGCTGCGGCGTCGGCGGAGTGCCTTCGAACTTCACCTTGCCCGTAACCGTCGCGGCGGTTGCGGGGTCGACGGCAGTAGCGGCAGGAGCAGGCGCTGCGGCGCCGGAGCTCGCCGGCACTGAGCTCTGCTGCTGATTCTGATTGCCGCCTCCGCAGCCGATGACGAGCGCGGCCGCGGCGCACGCAGCCAGAGAAAGTCGTGTCATTCCGTAGAACTCCAAACTCCTGATTATGTCACGCTGCCGCCGGCTTCCATGATCTTGCGGAAGACGCGGTCCTGCATCCATTTTTGGTCCCACCACTCGACTGGATTGACCGGCGTGCCGTTGACCAGGACGGTGAAATGCAGGTGATCGCCGGCTGCCAGCCCCGTCATGCCACTGCGACCGATGACCTGGCCTTTCTCGACCTTGTCACCGACCTTCACGCCGATTGACGACAGATGCCCGTAGAGCGTCTGCACGCCCAGCCCGTGGTCGATGATGACGCAGTTGCCGTAGATGCCGAGATAGGCCGCGTGGACAACCACACCACGCTGCGCCGCTTTGATCGGCACCTGCTGGGTGACTGCGAGGTCGAACCCGAGGTGCACCTGGCGATCGATCTCCTTGCCCATGTAGGTATAGGTGCGGAAATCGGCGAATTTCGCTTCGACCGCGGCGTTGGTCAGCGGCTCGAACGGCGTGTTCCACATCATCTCGGGTGCTGTCTTCTTCGCCAGGTCCGCAATGGTTTGCGCGTTCTGCCGCCGCAGGTCGCTGTTGATCTTGACGAAGGTGTTTGGCAGATCCTGCGGCGCGGTTGACTCAGCCTGCAGTGCGGGCGTATTCGCCACGATAGGCGGCACCACACGCGCCACCCAGCTGTCGATCGGAATTGTGCTTTTCGAGAACGACTTCACGAACGGCATGTGATCGACCACCGTTGCCGCGATGTTGCCGGCGGGATCTTTTGCGAACACCGTGATCGGCGTGTTCAAGTCCTGGTCGTACGCAAGCGCGAAGAAGGCGACATGAATTGCCGGATCGTTCCGGATGCCGACCGCACTGCCCGGGAACCCTGGATAGATTCGATCGCCGACGCGCACGCCGGACTCCACATCCGCCGGCGTCGCGCGGTAGACGACGAATTCGGCGCCGCCGAGATTGACGTAGTGGAACGTAGAGACAACCGACGCCTGCGGCGGTTCGAGCCGTACTTGCACGTCGCGCGTGGTCTCGTTTGCGACCTGCCGCATGCCACGCAGCACCGGTCGTGCCGCGTGAACGACGATGCGCGCGGGACCCGCCTGCAGCTCGGGAATCGCGCGCTTGCCGATCGGCCGCATGATGAACAAGCGATCCGCTGTTTCCTGACGCGTCGTCGCCTGCGCCGGCTGATTCAGCGTGAACACCGGAAACGATTTGCCGCCCTGCTCGACGGCGACGTCGAGCCGCGAGAGCTGACCCTGCGGCGTCTCCACCATCAGCTCGAGCGTGCTGTTCTGGCCGATGAATTTGTCCGGCTGGCGGAACTGAACGGTCGGCGCCGGCTGGCGTCCAGCCCACAGCCATGCGCCACCACCGCCGATGACCGCCAGGACCAAGAGGAAGAATAGGAACTTTACGAAGCCACGCACAGTCCGATCATACAGGCCGGCTTGGAAGTCCGCTCGACGAACGGCGTCCGAGGGTCCGCGTCTATGACGGCCTGCGTGATAACATTTTCAGGTTAGCGTCCCCGCAGGAGCCGGTATCGTCTAGGGGTCAGGACACGTGGTTCTCAGCCACGGGACCGGGGTTCGAATCCCCGTACCGGTACCAT
>Ga0075425_100009390_pt1 | contig 10405 bp, 7 predicted proteins | sample SoiMethybrSBSTD4_FD_75300 | JGI IMG/M metagenome (GOLD analysis project Ga0075425, IMG submission 75300) | Bulk soil microbial communities from a Populus tree surrounding site in Tennessee, USA - Soil MetaG P. TD hybrid SBSTD4 | ecosystem: Environmental > Terrestrial > Soil > Tree plantation...
ACCGACGCCTTTGGTCAAAAATATTTTCTTAGCGACAAACGCCATAGTGCCGGTGCGCGGCCTCCGTTATGTGAAGGTAGAAGCGAAAAAATTTCTTGCTGTGGAAAAGTAACAAGAAGGATACCGAGTGTCAACGCAAAACGCGGCGCTCAAGCAAAATTCATCCTACCGCGAAAATTAATTTCCCGTTCCTGCCGCATGCCGGATCAATTTGCCCAGCGGTTTGCAGATGGCCAGCACGGCGCCCAAATCGTCCGGCGTAAAGTCCGGCCCTGCTTCTGCCGCGTTAGATCCCTTTCGGCTGATTTGAATCACGCCAATTACTTTGCCTTCGCACAAAATTGGCGCGCTGATAATTTTTTGAATGACGTTCGCAGAAAGGGAATCTGCTTTCACACCTTCGAACACCGTTGCGTGGCGCACCGTCGTGAAATTGTTGAGAATGTCCGGACGGCTTTCCCGTGCGGTTCGCGCGGCCAACGCCGACGTGCTGGAAAGCGGAATGGACCCGACGTTGCTCAGGGCTCCGGGCACCAGAAATTGCAAGCTCCGCTGCTTGTCGGAAATCACCAGAATCGCCACTTCCTCGGACTTAACCTTCAAATTCTTGGCTATTCGCTCCGCCAGCGCCGGAATCGACAATTGCTGATTGCCGGCCTTTTCAGAGGTCATACGATTCGCAAGCAGTTCCAATTCTGCGGCGAGGCTTTTCGTCATGGCGGATCAAAAACCTTCAGAGGAATCCACAGTTTTTCTGCGGGGGCGCGCCCTAGTTTTGTAACCTGTCCAACATAACAGCAATACCGGCGCAAAATCGCGTCATTTTCTCGCCGAGTTTCGAGAAATTTAACAACTACTCCTTGCCTTTGATTTTGCTTCGTTGTGCACAACTGATATAATTCGTTTGCTGCACTTTGAGTCCTTCCGCCTGAGACTCCCGTCGAGCTCGGAGCAGAAAAGTTGCAGCGGAGAGGGCATGTCCGCAACGACAACCCGGCCTGACAGCAGTTACCTCCTCAGAAAACTCCATTCTTTGAGCGGCGTGATTCCGGTTGGCGCATTTTTGGCGGAGCATTTCTGGTCCAACAGCGCCGTTCTGGTCAGTCCAGGCAAATACGATTCCGTTTCGCGAGAACTGCAGACCATTCCTTTCCGCCCATTGGTGGAGTTTGCGGTGATCGTCCTCCCGATCTTGTTCCACGGCGGCTATGGCGTTTACATCTGGCTGCGCGGCAAGTCTAACGTGTCGCAGTACCCATGGGTTGGCAACTGGATGTATACCTTCCAGCGTTACACGGGTCTCGTCGCTTTCGCATTTATCGCCTGGCACTTTTACACCGAACGCCTGCTGACGGGCGGCCGCTCCACTTACGAATCGGTGTATGCGGATTTGCAGAATCCGTTTTTTCTGACTTTTTTCGCCGTTGGCATCCTCTGTTCCTCATTCCATCTCGGCGTCGGGATCTGGAATTTTCTCTGCAAATGGGGACTTGCCGCTACCGACCGCGCGCAGCGCGCTGCCGGGCAGCTTGGCGTGCTGGTGGGCGTCACTTTTAGTCTGGTCGGAATTCTGATCCTGATCAGTTTTCGTTTTGACTGGCACCCATTTTCTTCGTACATAACGAAATGAAACAGACGAAGATCATTGTCGTCGGTGGGGGACTGGCTGGACTGATGGCAACCATCAAGGTCGCCGAGGCGGGAGTTCCTGTCGACCTGTTCTCGATCGTTCCCGTAAAACGCTCGCACTCTGTCTGCGCGCAAGGCGGCATCAACGCCGCAAAGAACCAAAAAGGGGAAGGCGACACCACCGCTAAACATTTTGATGACACTATCTACGGCGGCGATTTCCTGGCGAATCAGCCGCTGGTCAAGCGCATGTGCGAAGCGGCTCCTGGCATCATCGATCTGCTTGATCGCATGGGCGTTATGTTCAACCGCACGCCCGAAGGCCTGCTCGACTACCGGCGTTTCGGCGGCACTCTTTATCACCGCACCGCGTTTGCGGGCGCGACAACCGGTCAGCAGCTTCTCTACGCTCTCGACGAACAAGTCCGCCGCCATGAATCCGAAGGCAATGTAAAAAAATACGAAGGCTACACTTTCCTCTCGGCTGTAATCGACGACGCAGGCGCTTGCCGCGGCATTTGCGCCATGGATTTGCGCTCCATGGAAGTCCGCACCTTCGCCGCCGATGCGGTTATTTTTTGCACTGGCGGCATCGGCGCGATTTTTGGCCGCTCCACCAACTCCGTCGTCTGCACGGGCTCCGCGCAGTCCGCTCTGTTCCAGCAGGGCGTTGACTACGCTAACGGCGAATTTATCCAGGTCCATCCCACGGCCGTTCCCGGCGAAGACAAACTCCGTTTGATGAGCGAATCGGCGCGCGGCGAAGGCGGCCGCGTCTGGGTGCCAAAAAATCCGGCAGACACGCGTCCCGCGAAAAGCATTCCACAAAACGAGCGCTTTTATTTCCTGGAAGAGTGGTATCCCAAGTATGGCAACCTCGTTCCACGCGACATCGCTACCCGCGCCATTCACCGCATCGTCTACCAGGAAAAGCTCGGCCTCAACGGTCAAGCAGCCGTCTATCTCGACGTCACCCACATCCCCCGCGAAACGCTCGACCGCAAACTGGAAGGCATCCTAGAAATCTACGAAAAATTCCTCGGTGTCGATCCACGTGAAGAGCCGATGAAAGTCTTTCCCGCCATGCACTACACCATGGGTGGAATCTGGGTGAACGGCGAAGACCAGGCCACCAGCGTCCCCGGCATCTACGCGGCAGGCGAATGCGAGTATCAATACCACGGCGCGAATCGCCTGGGCGCCAACTCGCTCGTCTCTTGCATTTTCGGTGGAGGGATTGCCGGCCCCGCCGCGGCGAAATATGCCAAAAATCTGGAAAAGGGCGCCGACGCCACCGACTCCACCGTCTTCGACCGCGAACGCAAGCGCCAGGAAGAAGCCAATCAAGCTCTGATCTCTCAGGACGGATCCGAAAACATCATGACCATTTGGCGCGAACTGGGCGAAACCATGACCGAGCACGTGACCGTCACTCGCATCAACAAAAATCTCGAAGCCGCCTACAACAAGCTCATCGAACTACAGCAGCGCTTCGGCAAAGTGAATCTTAGCGATCGCAGCAAGTGGTCCAATCAGACGCTTAACTTTGCCCGCGAACTCGGCAACATGCTGCTGCTCGCTCGCGTGATTGCCATGGGCGCGCATGCGCGTAACGAATCCCGCGGCGCTCACTACAAACCCGATTTTCCGGATCGCGACGACGCCAACTGGCTCAAGACCACACGCGCCAGGTGGGTCAACGGAGATATTCAGTTGGCCTACGAACCAGTCGACATTTCGCAGATCGCGCCCAGGCCGCGTCGCTATGACGCCGCAAAATGACTATCCGACAAACATACTCATCCCGCGGAGCATCGCGACGAGGGATCTTGGCGGAGGACCTATGCCTGAAAAGAAAGTCATCGTAAGGGTCAAACGGCAAGTCAGCCCGCAAGGCGCGCCGTATTGGGAAGAGTTTGCCCTCAACTGGCGTCCCTCGCTGAACGTTATCATCTGCCTGCGCGACATCGCGGAGAATCCGGTGACCCGCGACGGGAAAAAAACCACGCCCATATCCTACGACTCCAACTGTCTCGAAGAAGTCTGCGGCTCATGCGCCATGCTCATCAACGGCAAGGCCCGAATGGCCTGCTCCGCGTTGGTCGATCAACTCGATCAACCTATCAAGCTTGAGCCGTTTTCCAAGTTCCCTGTGGTTCGCGATCTCGCCGTCGATCGCCAGTTCATGTTCGAAAGCCTCAAGCGGGTAAAAGCTTGGATCCCCATCGACGGCACTTACGATCTCGGTGAAGGCCCGCGCATGGCCGCCGAAATTCAGGAAAAAGCCTACAAGCTTTCCACCTGCATCTCCTGTGGCAGTTGTCTTGAAGTCTGCCCGCAAGTCACCGGCAAAGGGTCCGGCGATTTCATGGGTGCAGCGATCATGAGCCAGGTGCGTCTCTTCAACATGCACCCCACCGGCGCCATGCACGCCCACGAACGCATCAACGCCGTTATGCAGCCCGGCGGTATTCAGGACTGCGGCAACGCGCAAAATTGCGTGAAAGCTTGCCCCAAGGAAATCCCGCTCACCGAATCCCTCGCTGAAATCAATCGCCAGGCGTGGAAACAGGCTCTTCTCGGCTGGTTAATAGGTTAGAATCTCTCCGCAACTTTTCGCCGAACCGATTTGCCGAATAAAAAGGAGAACCGGATGCGCTGTCTCCGCGCCGTGCTCGCTGCTGGTGTCCTGCTGTTAACTTTCTCTCCGCTGCTCACGCCGGTGCACGGCGACGACATCGCCGACCGCGCCCGCAAGCTCCATTTCTCCTCCATCGTGCTCGACACTCACGACGACACCACGCAGCGCTTCTTCTCTAAAACCTTCGATCTCGGCAAGCGCAATCCCGACGGCCACATCGATATCCCGCGCATGCGCGAAGGTGGCATGAACGCCATCTTCCTCTCCATCTGGATCGATGGTCGCATCATGGGCCCGCCCGCCATTCAAAAAGCCCTCGACCAAATTGACGCGGTCCACGAAAACGTCCGCCGCAATTCGAAAGACATGGTTTTTTGCCGCACCGCCGATGACATCCGCCGCGCGCACAAAGACGGCAAGATCGCCGCACTGATCGGAGTCGAAGGCGGCCACATGATCGGCAACGACATCCGCATGGTTCGCATCTTCGGCGATCTCGGCGTCCGCTATATGACCCTCTCGCATTTCTACAATGATGAGTGGGCGGATTCCTCCACCGACAAGCCCGCGCATAACGGTCTCACCGACTACGGCAAGGACATCGTCCGCGAAATGAACCGCCAGGGCATCATGGTGGACATTTCGCACGTCAGCGACAAAACGTTTTACGACGCCCTCGAGGTCAGCAAGGCTCCGCTCATCGCTTCCCACTCGTCATGCCGCGCGATCTGCAATCATCCGCGCGACATGACCGACGACATGATCAAGGCGCTCGCCGCAAAAGGCGGCGTCATCCAGATCAATTACGAAAAAAGCTTCATCGATCAGGCCTACAAAGATGCCTCCGACAAATTATCTGGTGGTGTGGTCGCTCAGTTCGATCAACTCAAGAAACTATGCGGCGATGACGAAGAATGCCTCGGCAAGAAAATGAATGAGACGGAAAAGCAAGCCACCGCTGAAGGCAAGCTCCCGCATGTCACCTGGGAGCGCATCATCGACCACATCGATCACGTTGTGAAACTCGTTGGCCCCGATCATGTCGGCCTGGGCTCCGATTTCGACGGCGCCACTATGCCCGAGGGCATGGACGACTGCACCCACTTGCCAAAAATTACTGAGGCCCTGATGCGCAAGGGCTACTCCGACGGCGACATCCGCAAGATTCTTGGCGGCAATATCCTCCGTGTGATGGCGCAGAACGAAAAAGTCGCCCACGAACTCCAGGCGCAATAACAAACGCATGCGCCTTGAGTTTAGAACGCAGAACCATGGGTCAGACCAACTCAGAACCACAACACCGCCATTCCGAACGGAGCGCAGCGCGGTGAGGAATCTGCTTTTTCTTTTCGTTCTCAGCCTGGGAGGCCTACTCGTGCCAAGCGCAGTTTCCAGCGACACTATCTCCGAGCGCGCCAATAAACTGCACTTCTCCTCTATTGTCGTGGACACCCACGACGACACCACACAGCGCCTGCTCGACGACAAATTTGACCTCGGCGTCCGCCACTCCGACGGTAGCATTGACATCCCGCGCATGCGCGAAGGCAACCTCAGCGCCATCTTTTTTTCCATTTGGATCTCCAGCAAAGTCACCGGCCCCGAAGCCGTCCAGAAGGCGCTCGAACAGATCAACGCGGTCCGTGAACAAGTCCGCAAGCATCCCAAGGACCTCGTTTTGGCGACAACCGCTGCAGAAATCCGCAAAGCTCACGCGCAAAACAAAATCGCCGCGCTCATGGGTGTCGAAGGCGGTCACATGATTAACAGCGACCTCGCCGTCCTTCGTCGGTTCGCCAGCCTCGGCGTCCGCTACATGACCCTTACCCACAGCGGCAACAACGAATGGGCGGACTCCTCCACGGACAAGCCCGACCACAACGGCCTCACCGATTTCGGCAAGGACGTCGTTCGCGAAATGAACCGCCTCGGTGTCATGATCGACATTTCCCACGTCAGTGACAAAAGCTTTTACGATGCTCTGGAAGTCGGCAAAGCACCACTTTTTGCGTCCCACTCCTCCTGCCGCGCGATCTGCGATGCTCCCCGCAATATGACCGACCAGATGATGAAAGATCTTGCCGCTAAGGGAGGCGTTGTGCAGATCAACTATCACGTCGGCTTCCTCAGTCAGGAATTTCGCAACGCCGAAAAGCTCGATCCCAAAATCAACCAAGCCATCGCACTCCAGGTTCGTCAGCGTTGCGGCGGCGACGGCAACGAAGGTTGCATGCTCATTGAAGGCGACCGAATCACTCGCGAATTTGTGGCTCAAGGCAAGCTCCCGCGCGTCGACTACACCAAAATCATCGAGCACATTGACCACGCTGTGAAAGTCGCCGGCATTGACCATGTCGGCCTCGGTTCCGACTTCGACGGGGCCAACATGCCCTACGGTATGGAAGACGCCAGCATGCTCCCCAAAATCACTGAGGCCCTTCTGCAAAAAGGCTATTCCGAAGGTGACGTCCGGAAAATTCTGGGCGAAAATACCCTTCGCGTCATGACCGACGTCGAACGGGTGAGCAGGGAACTGAACGCAGAGAAGTAACTCATTGCCTGTAAACTCCGATTTCCGTTCGGCGAGTGACGCCCGGGCAACTCGAAAACTGTTTAGGAGAGAAGCGAGCATGCGGGAAAATCGAAAAGCTTCATTCACAATCACGGCTGCTCTAGCAACAATTTCGCTTTTTGCCGGCTGCAAGAGCAACGAACCGTCGGCGCAAAAGCCCGCAGCCGAGCCGCAAAAAAGCGAAGCGCCCGCGCAAACCGCAGCACCCGCGGAACCATCTTCCCCCAATGCCGCAGTCCCGGGGACCCAGCCACTCCACCCCGCGGGAAAAACCGACGCCAAGCCCGCGAGCACCGCTGCCGAGGCTAAAGCCCTCCTCTCGCCCAAAAAGCTCGCCGAAAAGGCTCCCGACTCCTACAAAGTAGAGTTCGACACCACCCGCGGCAGCTTCACCGTCAGCGTCACGCGTGCCTGGTCTCCGATCGGCGCCGACCGCTTCTACAATCTCGTCAAACATCATTTCTATGACAACGCCGCTTTCTTCCGTGTCGTCCCCGGATTTGTGGTGCAATTTGGCATCAGTCCCACACCCGCCGTTTCCGCCGCCTGGAAGCACACCGAGATCAAGGACGATCCTGTCACGCAAACCAACAAGCGCGGCTCCCTCACCTTTGCCACCGCTGGCCCGAACACTCGCACCACCCAGATTTTCATCAATTTGAAAGACAACGCCCGTCTCGATGGTATGGGCTTCTCCCCATTCGGCACCGTCGAAGGCAACGGCATGAACATCGTCGAAATGATGTATGAAGGCTACGGCGACAACGCCGGCCCTGATCAGGATCAACTCGAGAAGCAGGGCGACCCGTATCTCAAGAAGGGTTGGCCCAAACTCGACTACATCAAATCCGCTACCCTGGTTCAGTAACTGCGCTCGTAGCGCGAGATTTCCATTTTTGTAACCATCACTGCATCTGGCCCGGCAATCGTGTCTGCAACTAAAATCAATAACTCATCCACGTCGCGACTCGTCATTCCTAGCGAAGCGAGGAATCTCTCTTCGTACACTCGGTTCGCCCCATCCGTCTATGCTCTAGCAGTAATCGCCGTCCTCGTCCACTTCCTTTTCAACCGCCAATACGGCTACTTCCGTGACGAACTCTACTACGCCGCCTGCGGCGAACACCTTGCCTGGGGCTACGTAGACCACGCTCCTCTCGTAGCCTTCGCGTCCGCTTTCACCCGCGCGCTTTTCGGCGACTCGCTCTTCGCACTTCGCCTCCTCCCGGCACTTTCCGCCGCACCGAAAGTCTTCCTCGCCGGATGGATGGCTCGCGAACTCGGCGGCGGCAAATTCTCGCAGTTTTTCGCTGCACTGCTCGTTCTCCTCGCCCCGATCTATCTCACCTTCGACAATTTTCTATCGATGAACTCCCTCGAGCCAGTCTTCTGGATGTTATGCGCCGCCATCGTTCTGAAAATAATGAACGGTGGCAGCCCCCGCCTCTGGCTTCTCTTTGGGCTCGTCGCTGGCCTCGGCATTCTCAACAAACACTCCATGCTCTTCTTCGGCTCGGGACTCGCCGTCGGACTACTCCTCACGCCCGCCCGCAAGCAGTTCGCCCGTGTTGAAATCTGGCTCGGTGCACTGATCGCCTTCCTTATTTTTCTTCCCAACCTGCTCTGGGAAATTTACAACGGTTATCCCACGATCGCTCTCTTGCACACAGTGATTGGCAGCAAGTACACCACGGTTTCGCCGCTGTCCTTCGTCGGGGAGCAGTTTCTCCTCGTGAACCCGCTCGCCGCGCCAATCTGGCTTGCTGGCTTATGGTTTTTGCTGGCTGACAAGTCCGGCCGCAAGTACGCGGTCCTCGGCATTGCGTATCTCGTCGTCCTGGTCGAAATGCTGGTGCTGCACGGCAAAATCTACTATCTCGCCCCCGCCTACATCATGCTGTTCGCTGCTGGCGCAGTCGCTTGGGAACGCCAGGTGTTCCGGCGTGCGTCGGCTTGGCTAAAGCCTGCAATCATTGCTCCGCTTGTAATATCCGGAATCATCGCCGCTCCGCTCGCCATGCCCATCCTTCCCGTTGCCGCCGCCGTGAAGTACACCAAATTCTTTGGCGTCCAGGACGTCAAAGTCGAAAACGTACCGCTAGACTCTCTCCCGCAGCTCTTCGGCGACATGTTCGGCTGGCCCGAACAGGTGCAGGCCATGTCCCGCGCCTACTACTCCCTTTCACCCGAAGAACGAGCCCGCGCTGGCCTACTCGCATACAACTACGGCGAAGCCGGCGCCATTGACTACCTCGGTAAACACTACGGCTTGCCCAAAGCCATCAGCGGCCATAATCAGTACGGCTATTGGGGCCCCCGCGGCGCAATCGGCGAAGTCGTCGTCGCCATCGGCTTTACCAAGTCCCGCCTCGAGCAATCCTTCTCCGACGTCCAACCCTTCGAAACCATCAGCCCGGCCTACGCCCTCCCCGAAGAATCCGGCCTGACCATTTACATCTGCCGCCAACCCCGCCAGCCCCTCTCCTCCTCCTGGCCCCAATGGATGTACCTCGACTAGGTTTTCTTTGCTGCTCTGCATAACCACCCCACCAGCCCCTGCATCCAAATTGTCGTTCGCAAGCATCATCTTTTTGCGGGCACGAACGGCGTTGACACCGCCTGCTTCGCCGCGTAATCTTCTAGCGTATGCGAATGACCAGCCAGACCGTGTGTTGTTGCTGCTGCGACTGCTGTTGCTGTCGCGAAACACACATTTCTGGCTTGAGGCTGCTGCGGACCTAGAACCGCACTAAACAAAGAAATTCCAAAGCCCACGTGCCAGAAATACTGGTCCACGTGGGCTTTTTGTTTTTCTACAAACCTTTCGCTTAAAAGGGACATCGGCTCATGCCAGATGCAGCGCCAGTAAAGGAAACCAAGGCTCAGCGCGTCGAACGCCTGAAACGCGAAAAGCTCGCCTGGGATCACCTCGACGAAATCCGCGCGTTCGCGCGCAGCGGCCGGAATTCCATCCCGCCCGAATGGCTCGGCACGTATTTCCGTACTTGGGGCATTTACACTCAGGGCGACGGCGCCGGTGTTCTTGGCGGTGCCAATGGTGAAGGCAAGTCCACCGAATTTTTCATGGTGCGCATCCGCATCCCCAACGGCATTTTGCGTAGCGACCAGGTTCGCGTCCTTGCCGATCTCGCGGAAAATCACGCTCGCGGAGTCGCCGACATTACCGTCCGCCAAAATCTGCAACTTCATTGGGTCACCATCGAAGCCATTCCCGACATTATTGAAAGGTTGCAGCAGGCCGGCTTGACCACCACCGGGGCATGCGGCGACGTTGTTCGCAACGTCACCGGTTGCCCCGTCGCCGGCCTTGCTCACGACGAACATTTCGATGCATCACCCTGGGCCCTTGCGGTTGACCGCGCGCTCGGCGGCAACCGCGACTTCTACAATCTGCCGCGCAAATTCAAAATGACGGTTACCGGCTGCCGCACCTGGTGCAGCTATCCTGAAATCAACGACGTCGCCTTCACCGCCACGCGTCGCGTTCGTGGTTCAAATATTGAGCATGGCTTCTCGGTTCGCATCGGCGGCGGCCTCTCCAC
>Ga0075425_100009393_pt1 | contig 10403 bp, 8 predicted proteins | sample SoiMethybrSBSTD4_FD_75300 | JGI IMG/M metagenome (GOLD analysis project Ga0075425, IMG submission 75300) | Bulk soil microbial communities from a Populus tree surrounding site in Tennessee, USA - Soil MetaG P. TD hybrid SBSTD4 | ecosystem: Environmental > Terrestrial > Soil > Tree plantation...
CCGTTTGCGTGGCTTTGGAGGTCACCCCCGACAGCTGAAAGCAAGATATTCAACAAGCTTGACCAAATTATTCAGCGTCTGCAATTCGCCTACTACCACGACTATTATCTACCCGACAGCCCTGAGCTGGCGGCTGCTTATGACAAGGAAATGCTGACGGTTACGTCTGATCTGCTGAAAAAAATTCGCGCGGAGCTACCAAACATTCCCGCGGTTATCGTCAACTGTTGTACAAGCAGCGATGGGCTAAATGGTCAGTGGGAAAACCTCGGAACCGAGGCGGGATTCCTCACCTTCTCAGGCCCCTCGGATACCATCGAGCGCAACAAGGCGAACAAGAAGTTATTTGTATTGGACGGCGGTCACCTAAGCCCTGAAGGCAATGCGTTGTTCGGACGGGTATTCGGACAGGCGTTGTTCGACTCCGGTATTATTTCGGCAATGCTCAAAAACAAGAACTTGGCAAATACCAAATAAGAATCCAAATGAGGTCACGCTTGCCGGCGGTTCGGGCTGGCCGTTACGGCAAGACCGGCTTGCCCAATGCTTCGAGCTACCCGCCGCGCGACCGAAAGTATCCCGTCCGGCAACAGGAGCCTGCCCTGGAGTAAATTCGTGGATCATCATAACGACGCGTCACGCTCTGTGGTCGTGCCCGTGGATGTATTTGTAGAGCAGCAGCCCAGTTTTTTTGACCGGGAGGCCTTACATCGTAGCCACGAACTCCATTGATGGGAACGTTTTGAGCGCGTCACGCCTGCGTTGTGCTATTTCCTCCCGCAGATCCGTCAACCGATAATCCGCGCACAAAGCCAACCCGTGAAAAGTCGGGCGAGATATTTGATCTGAGAGGCGTCACACTCACCCATCGCACTGCCTCAACGCTCTATACACTTTCGGACCGATCGAGTATTGACCAATTACTAGTTTCTATTGGGGCTGTTATCATTCGGAATTGACTAGGCCCCCCCGCGTCTCGGGCGCCGCCGTGAAACCATCCGACGTGCTTGAGGAAATCTGGGTACGGGATGTCGTCGATCTCGTTTGGGAGGGCACTGCGCCTGCGTGAGCCTGATCGACGCCTCCACGCACAAAGGCCTCAGGAAATTTTGAGAATTTTTGTCGGTTGCTCAAGGAGGTCCCTCCCCAATGAGCGGCGTTACCGCTCGATTGCGGGCCGCCCGGACCGGCACCCTCGTAAGCTGCGAGTGACCGTGAGCGCGCCAGAGAGCTCGCTTCGGATCATGACGCCCAGTCCGAGGGCGGACCGATGAGGCTGGCGAGCGCTTGCTGTTTACTCGCCTCTCGCCGATATTTTTTCAGTTGAAGGTGACTGCGGCAGAGGTGCACAACCCCCTCGTCGAGCAATCCGATCGAATAAAATCGCCGCGCATCGCCAATGAAGCTTGCAAAGTCACCATGGCGTATATGCATAATAAGAGTTTTGGTTGCGAGATACTGTCCGACTTTTCGATACCGTCCTGTATATTCCGGCCGCTCGCGAAAATACGACACAAGTTCGTGTCCCGCGCTCGCCCACTGGTTTGATAGCCCGTCCATTGACCACGATTTCTCGAACAACGCGTCCGGCAGAATACGCACGGCGCCGAGACGCGACAGCCGGATCAAAAATTCCCGATCTTCAGTTCGTTGTAATCTTGTGCAAAATCCCCCTACACTACGCGCGTGAGCTGTCCGCACCGTGATGCTCGTGCTTTCGACGCCCACGAGATCACAGATCATCGCCCACTCGAATGCCGGAGATGCAAGTTTGACGTCAGGCGATAGAGATACAGTCGTATCCCGCATCTTGTCCTCTTTGCGTGCCGAAGACAATGTACAAATCACGTCGGGCTCATGATCCAACACCGCCAATGGCATCGACAACCGTTCACCGCGGTAGAGGTCATCCGAATCCAGGAACGCAAGCACCGGCGCGGTCGCCATGTCGATTCCGATATTGCGCGCGCCGCTAGGACCTTGGCTGTGTTCCGATAGCGTGACCCGGATACGGGGATCGTCGAGGGTTGCGAGCCAGGTGCGGGTTTCGTCCGTTGATCCATCGTCAATAATAATCAACTCAAAGTTCGGTTCTTTTTGTTCGATCACGCTTGCGACCGCACGCGGCAACGTCGTTGCCCGGTTGTAAGTAGGCAGGATGATCGTGCAGCGGGGAAGCCGGCCTGTCATGATATCCTGCAACGACAGCGATCACCGACACGATTAAGTGGCATCGACTTTGTAGATCGCTTGCTGAGTAACGACGAAGTCGATACGACGATCGAGCAGAGCCTGGGCGCACTCGCGTGGAGTATTGACGATTGGTTCCTCATGGACATTGAAGCTTGTATTGACCAAAACCGGGATACCGGTATTACGCTCGAAAGCCGCGAGAATGTCGAAATATAGTGGATTAGACTCGCGCTCGATCGTCTGCGGCCGAGCCGAACCGTCCACGTGCACCACCGCCGGAATACGATCGCGCCAACTTGAGCGCACGTTGCATGTCGTGGTCATGAACCGGCAAGCATAAGCATTGACCTTATTTATCTCGAAGACTTCCCCTGCCTTGTCCGCCGCGATCACGGGTGCGAACGGCATGAATTCGGTGCGATCGAGGCGCGTATTCAGCAGGTCATGGGTCTCGCGTCGTGACGGATTGGCGAGGATTGATCGTGCCCCGAGTGCACGGGGGCCATATTCCATTCGGCCAGTATAAATCGCGCCGATTTCGCCTGCCACCAATAGCTTGGCCGTTCCTTCAATCGGGTCGCCGTCAAGCCTACGAATGTCGCGTATTGCGGATAATGTGGGATCGACCACATCCGTATAGTCGCGACCGAGATAGACGTCCTTGAGACGCCGCCGCTGTTTGAGCCAGTGCGCAATTCCATCGCGTTGTAAGAGGTACACCAGCGATCCCCCGACCGGCAGTCCTTCATCGCCCATCGGCGGGAACACGAAGATCTCATTGAGATCAAGCTGTTCGGCGAGAAGCCGATTAAGCCGCACGTTGGCAAAGACCCCGCCAGCTACACCGAGATGGCGTGCTGGGTGACGTTTGAGCAGCCGGCTAACCGACAGCAGCATCGTGTCCTCCAGCACCTTCTGAATTGATGCAGCAACATCTTCGCGTCGGCCTTCCCTAGCAATCTCAGCCAACAGCTTGAATATCGCAGCGTTGTTGCGGAAATCGGAAAAAATTCGGCCAGCATCGTCGACACGAAAATGGCGACCGATTCGCTCCGCGAAAACTGTCTCTCCCATGGCCGACAGGCCGGTGAGTTTGCCTTCGTGCCGATTGTCACGAAATCCGAGCGCGCGCGTTGCAGCAGCATAGGCCTGTCCTAGACTGTCGATCGGATTGTCCTGGATCAGCCATTCATCGCCGCCATATATTTCATCGATCTTGCCATTGGCAAAGCGCCGATGGCTGTGATTGACATTATCGCCGCCGCCGTCCGAGGTGACCATCAGCGCGTCGTCCCACTCGGTGTAGAACAGCGTCGGCAGCGCATGCGCCATATGATGGTTGTAGAAGTAAACGACCGTATCGTCGCGGAACCCGCTGTCGCGTCGAAATGAAGCGGCGTCAAAAAAGTCCATCTCGCGCGTGGTGTTGGCACGCCGCGCTTCTCGCGGGATGAAACGTGTTTTTTTGCCTTGAACATAGGTGCGATATTGCTCACGTATCCAGCGATATCCGCGGAAATGGTGGAAATAGTGCACCGGAAAATCCGAGCGGGTTAGCGCGAGCACATCGACGTCGCGCCGTGTCGCGCCAATCATATCGAGGAGTTCCTCGATACATAGGTCAGGATAGGTACGGCCGTCGCCCTTGAAACGCGTTAGACGCTCAAGCTGAACCGCGGCTTTGACGTCGTAGTCCACGAGGACTGCGGCCGCAGCGTCGTGAATTCCGGTGTGAACGGCTAGGATCAGCTGGGACATGAATGTCAGGGAATTAGGACGCAGAAACTACAGGAGTTAGCCCGAATTTCTCAGATGACTGTTGAACTGGTCCAAACTGAGATTTCCTCACGTAGCCGATCTGGCCAGATTATTATTTTGAACACGTATTTGGCAATAGATTGTGAGGGGAACGCAAATGGTCCTAAGAAATATCAAATACCACGGCGAAATCGCGCGTCCAACGCACCGGCATGCGGCCTCCGAGGTGCACCGCCTTGCGCGTAACAGCGCAACGCCCTAGAGAGTTTGTCCACGCGCACGACTTCGGCTGAAGCCTGCATTCAGAGGATGCCCGTGGGCCAGCTGATTGCCGTCGCCGCCACCTATAACTTTATGCGCCTGCCGGCGTGCGGAGCAATGATCGCGGTCTAGATTTTGCACCAATCATCGGCCACGATGAGATTTCCACGCAACGCGGATTGTCCTCAGTGCAAGCCGCGGCTGAGATTGCCGTGAGAGCGGGCTAGGGATGGCGGGACTTTCGGGTAGGGACCCAATCGGTCGGGCAAAACTCGCGCGCATCGCTGACGGCCTTATGGTCGCCGTCGCGGTGTCACTGCCATGGTCGACGTCAGCAACTGGCATTCTGCTTGTGCTTTGGCTGCTGACGCTCTTTCCGACACTCGAATGGTCGGACGTGCGCCGCGAATTGATGACGCCGGCCGGCGGCTTGCCCGCACTGCTCATTCTGCTTGGCGTGCTTGGGATGACCTGGGCGGACGTTGCACTGCTCGAGCGCTGGAAAGGCCTCACTGGCTTTTTCAAGCTATTAGTCATACCGTTGTTAATGGTGCAATTCTGCCGTTCCGATAATGGGATGCGCGTTTTCTTTGGGTTTCTGATTGCCTGCGTGGCACTGCTAATTGCATCTTGGATCGTTACGATTTGGCCGGACATACCGAAAGCCTCACGCGATCCTGGTGTTGCAGTAAAAGCTTACATTATACAAAGCGCCGAGTTTACGATGTGTGCGGCTGGATTGCTCTACCTTGCCGTCGAAGCTGCGCGTGAGGGCCGCTGGACAATGCTGACGGCGCTGCTCGTTCTAGCCTTGGCGTTTCTCCATGACATTTTTTTCATCGCCACCAGCCGGACTACGTTGGTAGTCATTCCGGCGCTAATCCTAATTTACGGCCTCCGCCAGTTCGGCTGGAAAGGATTTTTCGGCGCTTCGGCGGCTGGTCTGGTCATCGCCGCGGCGCTGTGGACGACCTCACCCTATTTGCGTGATCGCGCGACTAGTGTTTTGTCGCAAATCAAAACCTTCGAACATGAAAATGCGCTATCATCCGCTGGTCAGAGGATCTTTTACTGGACCCAATCACTTCGCTTTATTGAGAGCGCGCCGTTTGTCGGGCACGGTACCGGATCGATTACCGAGATGTTCCGGAAGGCCGCGATTGGTCATTCGGGGGTTTGGGCTGGGGGATCAAGTAATCCCCACAATCAGACTTTTGCTGTCGCCATCCAGCTCGGATTACTCGGCGGCGTGACGCTTTGGGCAATGTGGATGTCCCATTTTCTCCTATTCCAAGGTGCCGGATTGGCAGCATGGCTCGGGCTGGTCGTCGTTGCGCAAAATATCGTCGGCTCATTCTTCAACTCCTTCTTGTTCGATTTCACTGAGGGATGGCTCTACGTCCTCGGTGTCGGTGTGGCTGGAGGGATCGTTCTTAGGCAGCGTGACGCAGCGCGCGCGGAAAGAAGATAACCAAAGGATGCATCATCGCGCATGATGTTCATATGGGATCGTTTAACGGTGGGGAATCCTGGTTGGGTAAATGAAACACCGTGAACCATTCATCGCGACATTATTGATCACGTTCAGCGCCCTCGTCGGCATAGCAATCGTGGAGGTAGCCTACCATGTCTACCAACGAGCATTCCCGCCGGTCTACCAGTGGGGTCAGCGGATTATGTTTTTCGATGGCCCGGACTCTATATTCCGCAATCTGGATGACATCTTCACGTATGTACCCAACAGTCGTATTTTTTCTCGTGTCATATACTTTTCTGGGTCATCTTATTCAACGGAATACGCTTACAAATTCAAAACTAATAATTTTGGACTTGTCCAAGATAAAGATTTGGTGCGTGGGGTGAAATCAATTCTGCTGCTTGGAGACTCCTTCACGGAAGGCCAAGGTGCCGAGCCATGGTTTCGTCAGATCGCGCCTCAGATTGAGAAATTGAATTATCAGCCAATCAATGGCGGCCTACTTGCAACTGGGTTCCTTAACTGGTGGGAGCTTGAACAGTTCTTATCCGCAAATGAAATTGCGGTGACGAAGCTTGTAGTCATATTTAATTCTTATAACGTCAGTAGGGCTAAATGGAATTTTTCTGAGCACGCACTCGCTTGCTTAAGAAGCATCAATCTTTGTCTCGGGAACGAAGATTTCTTTCGTCTGCCCGCAGCTTCTGAACTTGCACATTGGGTCGCAAGGATTAGAGCGACCAGAGAAGACGTCAAGGAGCGGATTAAGTCGGCTTTGCCTGCTACTTATTCGGTCTATCGATTTTTCCTCAAGGACGACCCCTTTGCCCCTGGACAGATTGAACGAGTCACAACCGTCATCAACAACATGGTCCAAAAGTATGGTCGTGGGAATATCTTGTTTATTCACCTTCCGGGGAAAGAAGAACTTAAAGGCGCTATTTTGCCTGATGGGCTGCTTACACGAAAACTCATAATGGATTCCGGCGCTCGATATGCTGACGGAACCGCGCTCTGCGGCTTGGCTAGGTCGGAATTTTTCGTACGCGACGGACACCCCAACCAACAGGGGTACAGCAAGATTGCTAAATGCATCATGGAGATCGTCGAGCCGTTTCTCACTCAGGACAGGTAAAGTAGGTGGTAATTAGGACGCACCGCGCAATGAATGCCCGCTTTCGAGGTAGAGCGGACACCGCCCAACTGGGTACAGGTGTAGCAAAGGCCCGCAAGAGCGGGTAGTTGTGCAAAATTACCGAACCGGCATATCGCTGAGGACTTAACATTGACCCCTGCTCAAGAATTTAGAGAAGCGCGAGATTGGCTTAAACAGCATAAGCGTGACCCGTTTTTGTGGCTCATAATCGTCATGACGATGACAATGTTCACAATTAATTTCGGTGCCATTGTAATTCTCTCGTCCGCATTTCCTCCCGCAGATGCCATACGAGCTTTTGGACAAGTTTCGCCGAAAGTTGATCTACGCACTGTGGAGGGCAAAACCTTGTGCAAGTTGCCGCGTGGCACATATCTTTTTGGGTATGATCTCGGGACTAACCAAGGAGATGGACGGGTCGGTCGTATATGCCGGGATATTCTTAACGGTGAATGGGTCTGGGCCTTCGACGATATGGAATCTATAAAGGGCGGCCTTTAGGCTTTTTGGGCCGCGTTATCCCGAAGCTTCAGTACGTGTTTAAGGAAACGGCGGCTGCGCACGTGTTCACTGAAACGGCCCGACTTCATCATTCACAATTAGATCGGCAGTAAATTCTTGGTGCAATGCCTCATCTCGGTAGCGTTTCCCAGATGTCTCCCAGGAGCGTTTTTTTGGTAAACACTAAAAGCTACGTAATTCGCGGTTGTAGGCGGTGAAAATGGAAATCAGGTTGGCTCACGGCTGCGTCCTGTGAGCCAAGCTTTCATGTACCGGTAGTAAGTGCCTTCTGCGTTGAGCACCGCCAGCAGGAAACCTTCGCGCCCGTCAAGGAAGCCCAGCCGCAGAAAATAGCAACGGATGAACGTCCACACACCGTGGGTAATCCCTGACGAAAATTTCAATGGTTTTCCTGTCGCGACGATTTGCTCAGCACCCGCGGTCGAATACGAATCCATCTTGGTAATAGAATCCTGGATCCGGCGAACGGCAAAATGCGTAAGCGGCGTTGTTAGCCGCTTTACCCTGCCGTCGCAAATCACACGTTCATGCACAAGATGGTTCGAAAAGTGCCCGCGCCCACGACGAAACAGTCTCAACACATAGTCCGGATACCAACCGGAATGCCGCATCCATCGGCCGCAAAAAAAAGACAAACGCGGCATTTCAAAGCCTGCGGCGTCGCTGTCTTCCATTGCTTTCCTGATTTCCGCGGCGAGTGGTGGAGGAACGCGTTCGTCGGCATCGAGCAGCAGAATCCAGTCGCCTGTCGCGTGCGACAGTGCGATATTCTTCTGTGTGCCATAATCGGTCCACGGATGATGATAAACCGTTGCGCCGTGCTTCTCGGCAATGGCAACCGTATCGTCCTTGCTGCCACCGTCGACCACAATTCGTTCGTCGCAGAACTTCAAGCTGTCGATACAGTCCGCAATATTGGCGGCTTCGTTGCCGGTAATCGTGATCGAGCTTAGCTTTGGCATTTGGTGCTTATCGAACAAATTGGCTTCCGTGTACGAATTTAAAAATACCAACCGTGGAAGTGGGTGTCACAACATTTTCCTCGCAGCTTTCGTGCTTCCCGTGAAAAAGACCCATAACGCTAGAAGACGTTGCGGACTACGCCGCGTACCCAGGTGGCAGGATCGAGGCGGTATGAGCGCCTTCGGGACCGGTGAGGCGCATGGCTGCGATCATCTACTGGGTCCCGATCCTGTTTCCGATCGCCTTAGCAGCCTTCAGCCGGGGCCAATCTCGTGTCCCTGTGGAATACAGCATCGCTCGGGCGTTTACCGGTTGTGCTGCTGTCGTCGCCGCTGGTCGAACTCGTGCGGACGGCGGCGGCGCGAGGCAAGCTGATCGGGGGCGTCGAGAATCATGTGTTGTTCTACGCGGATTTTGCGAGCCATCTCTCGCACTGGGTCGACGCGGCCGCGTTGATGAACAAGGGAATCGCGGCGGTTTGTCAGGTGCGGGATACAGGCTGCGTACGGAGTCTGGAAAATCTCGCGGCGCGGCGCGCGTCCGCGCGGCGGGTCGAGGTCGAACTGACGCCGTGTTGCCTCAGATTGTCCGGCGGACCTATCTTTGTCATCGCGATCATGCCGCCGCGCTAATCACTCCAGCAAAAACTTTGCGCGCCGTGGCCGCCGGACGCCGAAGATGTTCTGCACGACGATGACGAGTCCACCAAAATCGCGGTTGTATGCGGTCGAAACGCGGTCATCCCACCTCACGGACAGGCGGCACGCGACCATTGCCGACTGGCTGGCGATGATGGTCGCCATATCACTGCTTAACCCACGTTAACTCGTGGCCAGAGCGTCTGCCGATGAACCCTGAAGCGAAGACAAACCGCGTTTCGCCCGGATACGATGGCCGGCGACCATCTCGGCAAGCTTGTGCTCGTTTTTAGACAGTTGAGAGCGATCGGCTTCCGGGTGCCAGAGATGGATCACGCCCGTAGAAAACAGGCCTTCCTTGCGGCGTACCCCCGCGTGCAACAGGCGTATGATGACGTCAGAATCTTCCTTGCCCCAGCCCATGTAGTCGGCGTCGAATCCGTCGATGCGATCCAGATCGGAGCGCCAGATCGCGAGGTTGCACGACCGCGCATCCTTCCATATGCCCTGACGAATTCGGCGCAATGGTCCGAGTGGCAAATAAAAGATTGCTGAGAGTCGATTTATTCCGTTATGCCAACGCTCGGCCAGCCAGCGGGCGATGGTCCACGATTCCGGTGCAAGCTTTTCTAGCAACACTTTCGCGGTGAGTTCGGGTGAAAGGAGAACGCGGTTGCCCGTGACGAACCAGCCGGGCTCGGCCAGACGACGATGGCTGGCGACAAAATCGCTGCGCACGACGCAGTCGCCATCGAGAAATAGGCAATATGCTCCCCGCGCAGCCAGTATCGCGTGATTGCGAATCTCAGCGGCGCGGAAGCCACGATCGGCATGCCAGACGTGCTCGAGACGACAGCCGATTTTCGGCCTCCAGCTTTCGATCAGCTTCGCGGTGGCCGGTCCCGAGCCATCATCGGCGACAATAATCTCGAAAGCGGCATCGCTCTGCCGCGCAAGCGACCGCAAGACGGCATCGAGCGCATCTTCGCGATTGTAGGTCGTGACGATGATCGAAATCAGTTTGGCCACATCAGCACCCCTTACCCTTCCGTTTGAACCATGTTTTGCGTCCTCGTACCAGTTTTCCTGCACCTTAGACGCGAGCCGGCGTTGACCTGGCTTAGCAACTGGCCTTCCGGGCAATTTGGTATCGATGGCCCGATCTGGCTACATCGCGGGCTTTTCGTCGGGCTTCCGCGGGCGAGTTTCTTCAACCGATCCCATGGCAATCATGGGCCGATGGATCAAGCGTTCGGGCTGGTATCCGAACTACCGGCAGCCGCAATTCTATCGCAATAGCCCTTGATTTCGCCGAAGAATGCGCGAACCAGCTGCATCTCGTGATCGGGTGCACCACGCGACAAGTGCGAGTCTTTCAACGGGACGACCGGACCTTTGACGCGCGGGTCCTTTCGACCATGGATGTGGTCGAATG
>Ga0075425_100009394_pt1 | contig 10402 bp, 8 predicted proteins | sample SoiMethybrSBSTD4_FD_75300 | JGI IMG/M metagenome (GOLD analysis project Ga0075425, IMG submission 75300) | Bulk soil microbial communities from a Populus tree surrounding site in Tennessee, USA - Soil MetaG P. TD hybrid SBSTD4 | ecosystem: Environmental > Terrestrial > Soil > Tree plantation...
GCAGCGAAGGTAACCAGCATCAGTAAGCCGCCGGCCTTGTGTACCCACTTGCCGACGCCGAGACCGACGATTGTCAACAGCACAAGGAAAGCGATTGTTACGAAGCTCACCACACCTGTAAACCATTTGGTGCCTGTCAGCCAATCGCCTTTCGGCCCGATGATGTAGCTTAAGTATTGAGTAATCTGAAGTCCGATCTCCGACGTGTTCAAAATCGCAAACAACCACAGATTCCAAGCGACCATAAACCCTATGAAGTCGTTGAAGCCCAGCTTAGCCCACTGATAGAGTCCGCCCTCGAGCGGCATCACGCGATTGAGATAGATCACCACCGCCGCGGAAGGGACGTAAAACAGGACCATCGCCAGCAACCACATCACGACGTGCGAGGGGCCTTGTTTAGCCGCGACTCCGATCCATGGCAGGCCAACGATAAAGAGAATCTGGGTGAGGGCAAGATCGGTCAGGCCAAGTTCTTTTTTGAAGACCGCGCTGCGCTCCTCGACTCGCTGCTCTTCAAGCTGAAACTCTTCGGTCGTGGCTACGTGTTCGCTGGTTTCCATTCGTCGAACCTCTGCGATACTGTCAGTGATGTGAGTCGCCAGACTTCCACTATGCCACCGAGTTCGTTGCTAACCAAGTGGGTAATCACTCTTCCGGTCGAACGATCGCGTCAGAAAGAGTGTGATTAAAGTGCGACTTAACCTCTGCAAATCCCACCAACGGAGAGACTGTGTGAAAGCCCCCAACCGGCAGGTTGGGGATGAACGATCCCCAACCTGCCGGTTGGGGGATTTTGAGGATGGCTTTCACACAGTCTCTCCGTTGGTGGGATTTGCGGGTCTTGACTGGTTCTGGAATAATCAAACCGGGCGCCAGGCAAGAAGTGATAACCCCTACTACTCAATCTGAGCCGGCATTTCAGCGATTCTGTATGCGCAAATCTGTAATCTTCCTTACTATAGTGATGTTAGCGTTTTTAGTCCTGGCTCCACTGACGAGGATGGGATCCGCACAGTCGGGGAAGGGAACCACCTCCGGCAGACGCACGATGACGCTCAATGTGATTGCGCGCGCACCGGAGGGCAAACAAGTCACAAAGGAAGACTTCGATCTGTACGACGGCGGCGTCTCACAAGAGATCGAGAGCTTCAGCCGTTTAGATACCGGGTCCAGGCTCGTATTGCTTGTCGACAACAGCGCAAATCTCAAGGTCGAAGCGGCCGCACTTCAGAAGGCCGTGGAAGCAATTGTCAACGAACTCTATCAAGACGATCAGATGATGGTTGTTGGATACAACGAGGAAGCGGATATCCTCGTGGATATGACACCCGACCTTGGAAAGCTACAGGCTTCTACCGCCAAGTTGATAAGAAAAGGATCACCGAGTCTCTATGATGCGCTGATCGCAGTGGCTGACGCGTTCGCAGGGCAAGCAAGCTCGGGAATCGAAAAACGGGCGATCATCCTGGTGAGCGACGGTTATGATTCCGAAAGCAAGCAGAAGTTCGACGATGCGTTGAGAACCCTGCAGGAAAGCAACATCGTTCTTTACACGCTGCAGGTTTCCGATCGAACCAGAGGCGCGTTGGTTCGAGATAAGCCAAAACCTCCCGCATGCATCGAACAGTTGACAGTTGGGACGGGCGGCGCCGCGTATCCGTTCGACAAAGCGGCCGATGCAGCGAAGACGATCTCCGATGATCTCCGAAAGAACTGGTATCGATTGGTGTACTCACCGAGCGGGATCAATACGCTGAATATGCGCCGCTTGCTGATAATGTCCCACAGCCCGAACATCGAGTTCCGAACGAAGGGCTCACATCCAGCCAAATATCATCGCTCCTTCTAAATGACTTCTTTCTTCGGAAATCTTGCTTAGAGTCGATGCCCGCAGCGTGGAATTATTTTGTCTGCACAAAGAAAAAGGCACCGGACTAATCCGATGCCTCTTGGCCCCTCAGGTTGTATCTTGCGAGCATCGTTGGTGGGTGATGCTCATAAGTATGTCTACATCCGAAGCAATGGTCGTGCCGCCACATCAGATCCATACCCTATTACGAGATAAACTGTTCAAACTAAAATGGTAGAAGTCCACTACACCCATTTTCTTAGCTAATTTCTCGACAGCTTGATTTGAGACAGCTTTGCAATCCATGTAGGCAAGCCTGGCGCAAAAGGGTCAACGGAGAGGAACGAACTGGGGCTGCGGTTCAACTGTCGGGGCGGGTACCTGGCTGTTCCTGTGCGAAAAGGCCAACAATATCCCAAGCATCGCGAAGGACGTGATCAAGGACCAGCCTCCGTGACTCACGAAGGGTAGCGTGATCCCGGTCATCGGCAAGAGCCGCAACACTCCACCAACATTAACAACTGCTTGAAAACCCACAAACGCCGTCAGCCCCGCTGCAAAGAGCTTTGTGAACATATCCGGCGATGCAATGCTGATCGCCGTTCCCGCGTAAACGAAAACTCCCAGCGCAAGAAGAATCGTCAGGCAGCCAACAATACCCGTTTCTTCGGACAACGCAGCATAGATAAAATCTGAGTCTGAAATCGGTACGGTCTCAGGAAAGCCTAGACCTAAGCCCTCACCAGTCGGGCCGCCTTCGTTTATTCCAAAAAGACCCTGCGATTGTTGCAGCACCTTGTCAGCCCACGCCTCGTTGTTGCGTTGCCGAGTTTCCTGAGGATTGTTTGGATCGACTGTCAGATGCTTGGCTTGAAGATATCTTTCGAAATCCGGCTTCCACCACCAGGTATCGGGCGGCGGCGCTTCCCACGTGTGCAGCCACTGATAAAACCTGAAATGAACTCTGCCAGGAAGCCCAAACCCTGTTGTAGCTTTGGTTGCGCCAAAGAAAATCACGAAAATGAGCGCGACCGCCGCTACCGCATACGCAATTTGAATCTTCTTTCGGACCGCAACGACGTACAACATAACGTACACGCCAAAGAAGACGAGCATCTGTCCGAAATCAGAAAGCGCGAAGAAGGGAAGCACCGGCATCACGGCAATCACGAGAAAAGGTAGAAAATATCGAGCAGTCGGCAACCCCCATCGAGTTCGCCTAAGATGTCGATAGGCATCGGCAAGCATTCCGCTAAAGCCCAACAGAAACAGAACCTTCACGCCCTCCCAAGGGGTTGTTTGACCTAAAAACTTACCTTCCCGGCTTATCAGTACTACTATTCCAAACGGAATCAGGGTAACGAGTCCAAGGGTTAACGCGTGGCGTTGAAACCAGAGCAATGTTGTCTCACTCTTGAAGATCCAAAAGCCACCAGCCATTGCCAGGAGTGCCACTATCGGAATGTATGTGTTTACCGACGTCAGGATATCGCCGAACGAGAAGCGCGAACCCTGCTGCTTTTGCGGATCCGGCGTTTTGGGCACACCGGCGGAACCGAACATAAAACCCTTCTTTTGGTCATCGTATCCGGTTTCGATATTCAACAGCCGTACTGTTTGGGCCTTTGCTTCGCGAGCTTGCATGCGGGCTACACCGCGAGCGCCGTACTCCGGATCGGAGAAAAGCCGAAACTGCATCAGCTGTCCTATCGCAAAGAGAAAAATCGCGGCAGTGAAGACAATCATTTCACCGCGAAACCGTTGACTCCGCGTCATCCAAAAGAACACCGCGACGATCGGAACGAGCAATGCGATATCGCGTGCTGCCACGAGCTTGCTTGGTTGGTATCCGCGGATGATGCCCGACCAGATTATCGCGGCGTATCCCAGAACCGACGCAGCAAAGATCGCGATGCACATCAGCAAATGAAACGATGGTCGCGTTCTCTTGAGCTTGGTATTTGCGGTTTCCATCGACATCGTTACTCTGCCGCCTCAATGCATGCTTGATCGACCTGCGTCGCCTGCAAGCTCAACAACTCACACAATCTAGCGGTTTTTCCTCGGAGCCGGCGGAGTGGAGTTCCCAGGCTTGAGATAATCAAGGGCTGCTGCTTTCGAAACAATTTTCGCGGCAATTGGGGCAGCCGCTTTGGCGCCTTGACCGCCATTCTCTACCAATACTGCAAACGCAATTTGAGGATTGTCTGCAGGCGCAAAACCTACAAACCATGAGTCGGTGGAGTTTTCGAACTTGTAATGAGTTCGTCCCTGATCATCAATGTAATCGACGATCGGCTTGCCTTGTCGATCGTAGTCATAGACATCGCGGTCCGCAGTCCCGGTCTTTCCTGCGGTGGTTATCCCTTTTTGCGATCCGAAGATCCCTGCCGCGGTTCCGCTTTCAACTACTGACTTCATTAGCTGTCGAAGTTGGGCCGCCGCCTGAGCGCTGATGAATGGACCGACAACTTTTCTCGGCGCATCCACCTCGAATGTGGGTGCGACGAATGCGCCATCGGAGTTCGCCGCCGACGCGGCAATCAATGCCATCGACATCACGGTCAAGTCATCGTAGCCCTGCCCGAAACTCTGAAGAGCGATATCGAACTTGGTGACTTTGTTCGATAGGTTCATTTTTGGTACGGGTGGCGCAAACACATAATCGAACTGGTCCTGGTTGCCGTGCGAGGTTAGCCAGAGATCGAGGGAGCGATCGGTCTTATCGTCAGGCGAAACTACGATCTTCATTCTCTTCGCATAATTCGAAAGGCGTTCGCGACCGATCTTCAAGCCAAGCTGCGCGAAGTATTGATTACACGACAGACGAAATGCGTCCTGAAGCCCTATCGTTCCGTGGACCTCGCCGCTGAAGTCTCGGATCGGACGGTTTGATCCTTCGGGGACGAATCCCTCGCCTCGACAGGTGAATCGCTCGTTAGTGATACCAAGATCGATCGCGGCCGCGGCGACAAACGTTTTGAATGTCGATCCGGGCCGGTAGTAGAACGCGCGACCGCCGGTAACGAGTGTTCCTAACGCACGATTGACCAACGGGCTCAACGGCTGGGTAACGTAGTCCTCGGCTTGATCGGTTATGCGTCGCCAGGTCGCTTCGTCTCGAATGCTGGTAGGTTCGAAGCTCGGGTACGAAGCCATTGCCAGCACCTCATTGTTTGGAAGCAACAGCACAACTGCTGCCGACGCCTTGCCGCTTGCTTTCAGCAGCCCAAACGTTTCGCGCTGAAGCGCTGAGTCAATCGAGATCTTCAAGTCCTTCCCGATCGGATTTGGCGACGTGAGCTGGTTATAGGCGCTTTCTGGTTGCGTAAGCCAATCGCGAAACGCTGATTCTACGCCGCCCGCGCCAAAGATGAAGTCCGAGTAGCCGGTGACGTGTACGGCTGCCTCTCCCAGCGGGTATTCACGGCTCACAATGCCGGCGTCAGCGCGATATCTTATCAGCGCGTTCTCGAGTTTCCCGGTTCGATCGAGGACCCAGCCTTTCAACCCGCTCTCTGCCATTCTCAGATTCCGAGCATCAAAACGTTTCGCCTTGTTGAACTGGGAGTCGGGTTTCGAATCTGCCCAAAACACCCAATAAGAGTGAAAGCCAAGAACGCTTATCAGAATGAGTAGAAACGCCATTCTAAGACCGCGAAGCCAGCGGTTTGTTTCGGTGGGACCAAATTCGCGACGGTCGCTTTGATTTGTTTCGGTTTGTGGCGAGGGAGGATTTCGATGTCGCCAGGCTGCCCACGCGAGCACCGACATCAGTAGGATGCCGATAAAAACAAAAATCAGAGTGAGGAGAACCGGCAACCACATTAGAAGGGCTCCCATTCAACAGGCTAACTCAACACGGCTGCCTCACGAAATTTCTGAAACGGTCAGCCTGAAGTCGCCCACGCCAAGCTGGTCGCCTGATTTCAACGTCCGCGCTTCGTCGCGGCCAAGGAGCTGCCCGTTGATGTAAGTGCCGTTGGCGCTGCCAACATCGGCGACTACGACGCTCTGATCACTCTTTAACGAGAGCGAACAATGCAGCCTTGAAACGCTCGGATCGTCGAGGCGCAAAGCGCTCTCAGCGGCTCGTCCTATGTAAACCGGCGGACCTTGAGCTTTTAATTCCACTTTGTAGTCGCGACCATCGGCGCTGCTTAGCGATACCCTTTTAATACCCGAAGCATCTTTCGCAGGATTCGCGCTGACAGCCGATTGATCTTTGTCGGAGGAGAAAATCGTTTCTATCGTGATCACTTTCGCAAACAAATCCTGAACAGCCTTAACCTCAACCGGACCCCGCACCACGTACCTTCGATTGTTGATGTATTCGAAGGCGGTGTCGGTCAACTCCTTAGCTACTGCTTCAATATACTGTGGGCTGAGCTTAGAAGTTTCCTCGTAGGTTAGACGCACCTTGAAGCGGTTTGGGGAGACTCGCCTGACGCCGCGTTCGTCGGGTTTGAGGTTCGACTCGATTGCACGTTCGATTTGCGTGGCGAGGTCAGCTATGACGCGCGAGTTGAGGGTCTGATCGGATGAAGCGCTCAACCTGTTGTCGACTGACGAGCCGAGGCGCTCAAGGATCCGTCGAGCCAGGCCTTCCGCCTTATCAAACACGCTGTCGTTCGGGTCGGCCATTCTTTGTGCAGTATAAGCCGTTCAATCGAAGCCCGCCAAGCGAGCGAACTTGAATGTGCAACTCGTGCTAATTATACTCCTCCGTTCTATGACGGACGGGAATATCATCATTAGGGAGTGTACCTCGATCGAAGATTTCCAACAGTGCATCGATCTCGAGCGCGCGGTCTGGAAAGACGATGACATCGGCTTAATGCCGGTCAGAATGTACATGATCTCGAAGGCGTGCAATGCGCCGACCATTGGCGCGTTTGAGCCGTCGGGGAGGCTGGTTGGTTTTGTTCACACGATGATTGCTCTGCGAGGCGGTCGGGTGATTTATCACTCGCACCTGGCGGCGGTTTTGGAGGAGCTCCGGCACCGTGATATTGGCTACAAAATGAAACTGGCGCAACGCGAGCACGCGCTCGCCGCGGGTGTTCCGCTGATCATCTGGACCTTCGACCCGCTGCAATCCAGAAACGCCCACCTGAATATCAACAAACTAGGCGCAATAATCCGCCGCTACGAAGTCAACTACTACAGCGAAGGCCTATCGACCGTCTTCGATGCCAATGTGCCGAGCGATCGCGTGTTCGCGGAGTGGTGGGTATCGTCGCCACATGTCCAATCAGTTTTGTCGGGCAAGCAGCCCGCGGTTGACGCTCCAAAAGAAACAGTCTCGATACCGGAAAACATCAATGAGGTACGAGCAAGCTCGATCGATGAACATCTGAAGTGGCGGTTGCAGGCGCGAGCAGAATTCCAACGAGCGCTGGCAACCGGGTTCATCGTGCGAGGCTTTGTACGCTCGAAAGGCAGCAGTAAATACTTGTTTGGCGCGGATGAACAGCAGTTCAAGTTCGATGAAACAGTGGTCACGAACTAATCTAAAACCAACCCGCTCATTTTGACTTCAGTAGCTCGATCCCGTTCTTTTGTTTCTAAGTTTGCTTCTACCTGATGGATCTTATGCGGAGCGGCGCGCCGGGAATTGTGTGAACCGACATGAAACTAAATCTTGAACGAATAGAGCTGAGAGAGATCGAGCTGCCGTTGAAGTGGCCGTTCGAAACAAGTTTTGGTCGAACCACTCGACGGCGGATCATGATTGTCCGTGCTTTTGATAAGTCAGGCGCGGTTGGCTACGGCGAATGTACCGCTGCTGAGGATCCTTTTTTCAATCACGAGACAATCGACACCGCGTGGATCATCGTCAGGAACTACGTCGCGCCGTTGCTGTCTGAGGCTAAAATCGAGCGCGCCGACCAGGTGAACGAAGCGCTCGCGAGAATCCGTGGTAATCGAATGGCGAAGGCTGGTGTTGAAACCGCGATCTGGGATCTGGAGGCAAAGATTGTTGGCAAGCCGCTCTGGCAACATCTCGGAGGAACCCGCACCGAAATCGCCTCGGGTGTGTCCATAGGGCTTCAAGCCACCGTCGATGCGTTGTTGGAAAAAGCAGAGCGCGAGGTTCAAGCCGGCTACCAGCGAATCAAAATAAAGATCAAGCCGGGGCGCGATATCAAGCTCGCCGAGGCTATGCGATCCAAATTTCCATCGATCAGGATATCGGTTGACGCCAACTCGGCATATTCGCTCGCCGATTCGGATCTTTTGAAGCAGCTTGATCGATATGATCTGATGATGATCGAGCAGCCGCTCACTGCTGGAGACCTGGTCGATCACGCAAAGCTTCAACGACAGCTCCAAACACCGATCTGTCTCGATGAGTCGATAACGACGCTTGCCGATGCGCAACACGCTCTCGAGTTGAGCTCCTGCAGAATCATCAACATCAAGCTTGGCCGGGTGGGCGGACACTCTGAGGCGAAGCGCATTCAGGCGTTAGCCGCGTCGAACAGCATACCTGTGTGGTGCGGCGGGATGCTCGAGTCGGGCGTCGGTCGCGCGCACAACATCGCGATGTCTACGCTCGAAGGCTTCACGCTCCCCGGCGATGTTTCCGCCTCGGCGCGATACTGGGAAGAGGATGTAATCGAACCTCCGGTCACTGTGAGCAAGCAGGGTACTATCACCGTACCGCAAGGACCCGGCATCGGATTTGAAGTCAACGAGCGACGATTAGAATCGCTGGTTACACGACGCGAGGACATTCAGCTAAAGTAGAAAACAGTGAGCGCACAGCACGATCAGATAGACTCACAGGAGGGTTGATGTCCGGATTCGAAGGAAAAGTAGCGATAGTCACAGGGGGCTCGCGGGGGATCGGGCGATCCATTGTGAACGAACTCGCATCTCGAGGCGCGGTCGTCGCGTTCAGCTATACGAAAAACAAAGAAATGGCCGATCAAGTAGTCAACGATCTCTCGTCGGCGGGCAAACGAGCAGTCGCATTCCAAGCCGACGTAACCGATTTCGATGCGGCAGAAGCGATGGTGAAATCGATAAAGAGCGACTTTGGATCGATTGACTATCTGATCAACAACGCCGGCATCACTCGCGACAAGCTGATAATGATGATGTCTCAGGATGATTGGAACGCGGTGATCGACACCAATCTGCGAGGAGTCTTCAACGTCACCAAGCACGCGGTATCGGTGATGGTTCGACAAAAGCGCGGTTCGATTCTGAACATCGCTTCGATTAGCGGCGTCGTGGGAATGGCCGGACAAACGAATTATTCGGCGTCCAAGGCAGGATTAATCGGATTCACTAAAGCGCTGGCAAAGGAGGTCGGTCGAAGGAATATCACAGTGAACGCGTTGGCGCTTGGATTGATCGAGACCGATATGACCTCGACATTGCCCGAAGAATACAAGCAGAAGATGCTCGAGCAGATTCCTCTGGGACGCTACGGGACTGTTGAAGAGGTGGCGCGAATCGCTGCGTTTCTGTTGTCTGACGATGCGAAATACATAACCGGGCAGGTAATCCAGGCGGACGGCGGTCTCGCAATTTGAGGGGAGGAGAAACGGAGATTGGCGGACGGGGAGAGGGGGCGAACAGACGCGCCCGGTCTCCCCGTCTCCCACTCTCCCCGTCCTTCGCCAGGAAGCACAAAAGGGCGGCACTTGGCCGCCCTTTTTGCGTCTAACGATCGATCTAAAAGCTAATCGATATTGAGTGTCAGGAAGAGTGGTTTTCGAGAACGTTCGATCTCGATTGAATAGCTTCCAGGCTTTAGCGTTTTCACTGCCTGAGCCAACTCCTCCACCGTCTTCACCTCTGATCTGTCCAGACCGTGAATAATGTCTCCGTGAATAATTCCGGCTTCAGAAGCGGGGCTTCCAGGCTGAACATTCGCGACAAAAACACCGCTCGGCACCTTTAGCTTGAGATTCATCTGTTCGATCATCTCAGGCGTGACAGTTCGACCCTGAATTCCAAGTCGACCCTGCTGTGCCGTTCCGCCGTCCTCGTCGTCCCCTCCACGATTCATTGGCACCTGACGATTGGCGGCGTCCTTTGGTCGCTCAGCCATCTGCACCGTCACCGACTGCGGATGACCGGCGCGAATGAAGTCGACACGCGCGCTTTGACCAACCGGCGTCGCCGCCACAGAGTCAGTCAGCTCCCGAGCGGCTTTCACTGGTTTGCCGTTGAACGCAGTAATTATGTCCTTGGCCTGGATTCCGGCCTTGCCCGCGGGACTTTCGGGATCGGGCACATCACCCACAAACACACCCGAATTAGGTTCGAGATTAGCCGCGTGGGCTTTCGCTTCATCCAGATCCGATACGAAGACCCCCAGATATCCGCGTGTTACCCTGCCGCCTCGCACCAGCTGCTTGAAGACATCCCGCGCCGTATTCGAAGCTATGGCAAACCCGATTCCGATATTGCCGTTGCTCATCGGGCCGCCGGTCAGAATCATCGTGTTGATACCGACGACCTCACCCTGCATATTCACCAGCGGTCCGCCGGAGTTGCCCGGATTGATCGACGCGTCGGTTTGAATGTAGT
>Ga0075425_100009395_pt1 | contig 10402 bp, 5 predicted proteins | sample SoiMethybrSBSTD4_FD_75300 | JGI IMG/M metagenome (GOLD analysis project Ga0075425, IMG submission 75300) | Bulk soil microbial communities from a Populus tree surrounding site in Tennessee, USA - Soil MetaG P. TD hybrid SBSTD4 | ecosystem: Environmental > Terrestrial > Soil > Tree plantation...
GTGTCGAGCAGGATGCTGGCCACGTCCTTCTTGCCGTTGTTCACGCCGACCGTCTTGTCCGCGAGGGGCTGCTTCCTCGCGAGCAGGATGGCCGCCTCCGCCGCCTTGTTGGCTTCGTTGACCAGCGGCTTGTAGATGGTCATGGTCTGCGTGCCCGCGAGGATGCGCTGGCAGGCGGCGAGGTCCGCGTCCTGTCCCGTGACCAGCACCTTGCCCGTGAGCTTCTGCTCGGCGATGGCCTGGATGGCGCCGCCCGCGGTGCCGTCGTTGGACGCGACCACCGCGTCCACCTTGTTGCTCACGCGGGTGAGCGCGTTCTCCATGATCTTGAGCGCCTCGATGGCCTGCCAGTCCTTCGCGAACTGGTCGGAGACGATCGTGATGTCCTTCTTGTCGATGAGCGGCTTGAGCGGCTTCATCTGCCCCTCGCGCAGGAGAAGCGCGTTGTTGTCCGCGGGGGAGCCGCCGATGAGCACGTAGCTGCCCTTGGGCACGTGCTGCACCGCGTATTGGCTCTGCTGCTCGCCGATGCGCACGGCGTCGAAGGCGACGTAGAGGTCCACGTCCGCGTTGCGGATCATCCGGTCGTAGGCGATCACGGGCACGCCGCTCTTGTGGGCGGAGTTCACGATGGTGGCCGCGGTGTCCGCGTTGTGGGCGACCACGATGAGGACGTCCACGCCCTGGGTGAGCAGGTTCTCCGCCTGCTCGTTCTGCAGCGAGTCGTTGCCGTTGGCGGCTTGCACGAGCACCTTGGCCCCGTGGTCCTCCGCGTATTTGACGACCAGGTCACGGTCGCGCTGCCAGCGCTCCTCCTTGAGGGTGTCCATGGAGAAGCCGATGGTGACGGGCTTGCCCGCGGCGCCGGCGGGGCTGGCCGTCGCGCCCCCCGCCGGCCCTTCCGCCGGCTTGCCGCTGCAGGCGACGAGGGTGAACGCGAGACTGACGGCCGCGGCAGAGTTGAAGCGCATGGCGAAGGGCCTCCACGTTGTCGCGACTCTCGGTCGCGCCAGAGCGATTGTCGCGCGAGACTACGTCGGTGCGTCGGTCCGCGTCAATTTATCGACCGCGGCCGGGCCCGTCCTCCCCGAGGGCGCGCTGGCCCGCTTCCAGGAGACGGACGATGCGCTCCGCGTCGTAGACCGCGCCCGCCCAGGACCCGCCGCTCGCGTCCTGGAGCGCGGCCCACAGCCGCGTGTCCGCGGGCAGGTCGGGATCGGGAGCGAGGTCGGGATGCGGCTCCCGCCCGGCCAGCGTCGCGCCGTCGGGCACGAGCGTCCCGTCCACCGCGCGCCCCATGAAATCGATCGTCCCTTCGAGCCGCCGCGTGTCGATCTCGATCCGCACGAGATCGCCGTCCCGCAGGCGGCCGATGGGCCCGCCGGCCAGCGCCTCCGGGGCCACGTGGCCGATGCAGGGCCCGGTGGAGACGCCCGAGAACCGCGCGTCCGTGATCAGGGCGACCGTCTTCGCGAGGTCCAGGTAGCGCAGCGCCGCCGTCACCTGGTAGACCTCTTCCATCCCCGCCCCGCGCGGACCGAGGCCGGCCAGCACCAGCACCTCGCCCGCGGCGATGTGCTTGGCCTTGATGGCGGCGATGGCGGCGTGCTCGCTCGTGAAGACGTGCGCGGGCCCGGTGTGACGGTACACGCCGTCGGGGCCGATCACGCTCGGGTCGATGGCCGTGCTCTTCACGATCGCGCCCTGCGGGGCGAGGTTGCCCCGGACGAAGCTGACCGTGCTCGTGAGGCCCCGGGCCCGTGCCACGGCCGGGGGCAGGATCACGTCGCCGGGATCCACGCCGTCCTTCTCGCGCAGCCGCTCGCGCAATTGCCGTCGTCGCTCCGAGCCCTCCCACCATTCGAGCGTGGCCCCGAGGGGCTCGCCGGTGGCGGCGCGGGCGGAGAGGTCGAGGAGGCCCAGCGCGCGCAGGTGCAGCATGACCTCCGGAACGCCTCCGGCCAGGAACACCCGCACCGTCGGATGCGGCCCGTTGGGCAGCGCGTCCACGAGGCGCGGCACGCGGGCGTTGACGTCCATCCATTCCGCGAGCGTGGGCACGCGCAGGCCGGCCGCGTGCGCGATGGCGGGGAGGTGCAGCAGGAAGTTCGTCGATCCACCGACGGCGGCGTACACGGCCATCGCGTTGTGCAGGGCGCCCTCCGTCACCACGTCGCGCACGGCGAGGCCGAGCGCCATCTGCCTCAGCACCGCGCGCGCGGAGCGCACCGCGCCGTCACGCCATATGGGCTGGCCGGACGGAGCGAGCGCGGTGTGGGGAAGCGCGAGCCCCAGCGCCTCCGCGACGATCTGCGCCGTGGCCGCGGTGCCGAGGAACTGGCAGCCGCCGCCCGGGGAGGCGCAGGCCCGGCAGCCGATGTCGCCCGCTTCCTGGAGGGTGATGCGCCCGTGCGCGAAGCGCGCGCCGATCGTCTGCGCCTTGCCCGCGTCTTCGCCGTCGCTGGCGGGCAGGGTCACGCCGCCGGGAACGATCACCGCGGGATGATCGCGGCCGGCGGCGAGGGCCATGGTCATGGCCGGCAGTCCCTTGTCGCAGGTGGCCACGCCCATCACCGCCTTGCGCGTGGGCAGGGAGCGGATGAGGCGCCGCAGCACGATCGCGGCGTCGTTGCGATAGGCGAGGCTGTCGAACATGCCGGTCGTCCCCTGCGTGCGCCCATCGCAGGGATCGGTGCAGAAGGCGGCGAAGGGAATGCCGCCCAGGGCCCTGATCTCCTCCGCCGCCGCCTGCACGAGGAGGCCGACCTCCCAGTGCCCCGTGTGGAACCCGAGGGCGAGCGGGGTGCCGTCGGGATTGCGGATGCCCCCGAGTGTACTGAGCACCAGGATCTCGGGCCGGCGCAGGTCCGCGGGCGTCCAGCCCATGCCGACGTTCTGCGACCATCCGAAGACGTCGCCGCTGGGACGGTCGACGAGGTCGGTCGGAGCGAGGGGCAGGCTTCCCGGCGGCCCCGGCTGGGCGGAGGTCACGCGGTAGAGCGTCTCGTCCTGTGAGTCGAGGACGGATTCGAGGGTCGGGCCGTCCGCCTTCATGGGCCCCCTACACGAGCGCGACGGGGTTGCGCAGCTCGCCGATCTCCGGACAGGCGATGGTGACGATGTCGCCCTCCTCGAGACCGATGTCCATGGGCTGGATGATACCGGTTCCCGTCGAGAGCACGGTCCCGGTGGGAACGGCGTTGGAGCGGCGGAGCCAATCGACGATCTCCGGGAACCGGCGCTTGAGCTGGCCCGTGCTGGCGGAGCCGCTGAAGACGTCCTTCCCGTCGCGCTCCACCCGGCAGGTCAGCTCGAGGGCATAGGGGTCCTTGATCTCGTCCGGGGTGACGATCACGGGCCCGAACGCGAAGCAGCCGTTGTAGACCTTCGACTGCGGCAGGTAGAGCGGGTTCTCGCGCTCGATGTCCCAGGCCGACACGTCGTTCGCGAGCGTGAACCCGAGGATGGCGCCCCCGCGGCCGATCACGATCGCGAGCTCCGGCTCGGTGGCGGTGAAGGTCGAGTCGCGGCGTCGCCCGATCGGCTGTCCCGGCCCCGCGCAGCGCGAGGCCGTGCTCTTGAAGAACAGCTCGGGCCGGTCCGCGGAGTAGACCTTGTCGTAGATGCCGGAGCCTTCCTCCCGGAAGTCCGCGCTGCGCTTGTAGGTGACGCCGGCGCCCCAGACCTCGGGCGCGGTCAAGGGGACGGTCAGGCGATGCGCGAGCCGCCCGCCCACGAGGTCGGCCCAGGAGACGCGGTCGAAGACGCCGGAGTGCTCCGCGGATTGAACCCAGGACTCGGCATCGAGGCGATGGGCCTGCTCCGCCTCGAGCAGGTCGAGCACGGTCGCGACCGCGTCGTGCGGCTCGCGCAGGATGCGCACCTTGTCGCCTTCGCGGAGGCCCAGGTGCACGTTGCTCTCGAGGTCGGTGACTTGGAGCCACCTCATCAGGCGTTCCCCTTCATGGCCGCACGGTGAGACGGGAGGTCAGGCGGATGTCGTGGCTGGAGGCGCCCACCTGGAGCTCGTAGTCGCCGGGGGCCACCGCCATTCCCTTCGCGGCCGGATCGTAGTGCATGAGCGCCGTGGCCGGCGTGAGCTTGAAGCTGACCTGGCGCTGCTCGCCCGGAGCGAGCGGCACGCGTTCGAAGCCGCGCAGGTCCTTGTTGGCCGCCGGCACCTTCGCCCCCAGCGACCGTGCGTAGAGCTGGACGACCTCGTCCCCGGCCCGCGTGCCCACGTTCTTCACGCGCACGGACACCGTCGCCGTCTCCCGCGCGCCCACGCGCGGGCGGTCGACGCGCAGGTCTTCGTATTCGAAGCGCGTGTAGGAGAGGCCATGGCCGAACGGGTAGAGCGGATCGCCCTGGAAGTAACGATACGTCCGCCCCTTCATGTCGTAGTCCGCGAATGGAGGCAGCTGATCGACCGAGCTGTAGAACGTGACCGGGAGCCGGCCGGCGGGGTTGACGGCGCCGAACAGCACGTCCGCCACGGCATTGCCGCCCTGCTGGCCGGGGTACCAGCCCACCACGATGGCCGGGATGTTCTTCTGGGCCCAATCGACCGCGATCGCGGATCCCGTCATGAGCACGAGGACGATGGGCTTGCCCGTCGCCTGCAGGGTCCGCAGGAGCTTGTCCTGGGTCGAAGGCAGCGCGAGGTCCGTGCGGTCGCCTCCAGAGAAGCCCGGATACGACACCGCCATCTCCTCGCCTTCGACGTCGCCGGTGAGGCCGCCCACGAAGACCACGACGTCGGCGGCGCGCGCGGCCTCGAGCGCCTCTTCCGCCGGCTCCTTGCCCCCGGGCGGCTTCCAGCCCAGCCGGATCTCCGCGTCACGTACGGACTCGAAGTACTCCAGCTTCACGTCGTAGCGGTGGCCCGCCTCCAGATCGAGGGCCGCGCTGCGCGCGCGGGCCCGAGGTGTGGTCGTCCATTCGTCGATCACGCGCTTGCCGTCGACGTCGAGCCGGAAGCCGTCGTCGCCGGTGACCGTCAGCTCGTAGCGTCCGGAGACGGGAGGAACGATCTGGCCCGTCCAGCGCACGGAGAAGTCGTCGTTGGCGAGGGCCTGGTCGGCGGGGAACTCGCCGCGGGCCACGAGGTCGCTGGTCGGCGAGAAGCGGTCCCAGCGGAAGTCCACGCGGGCGTCGATGCGGGTCAGCACCGGCGTCCCTTCGAGCTCGCGCCCGCGGAAGTATTCGGCGCGGAGGCCGCCCGCCTTTCCCTCCGATGCGAGGTACGCCGCGTCGATGGCGGGAATGGCCCGCGGATCCTGCCGTCCCTCGACGAGGTCGGCTCCCCGCGCGTAGAGGACCGGCGCCGGCGCCACCGCGTTGCGGATCCCGGCCAGCACGGTCACCGGCGCCGCGGGCGTGCCGTAGTAGTTGCCGAGGAGCGTCATCACCTCGTCCGCGTTGGGACCGATGACCGCGACCTTCTTGTCGCGCGCGAGGGGCAGGAGGCCGTCGTTCTTCAGCAGCACGATCGATTCCTGGGCCATGCGCCGGGCCAGGCGGTCGTGCTCCGGGGACTGGTTCACCGAATACGGGATCTGCGCGTAGCGCACCTTCTCCGGCGGATCGAACAGGCCCAGGCGCAGGCGCGCGAGCATCAAACGCTTGACCGCGACGTCGATGTCGCGTTCCGCGATGAGGCCTTTGTCGACCGCGGTCTTCAGCGACTTGTACGTCGAACCGCACTCGAGGTCACAGCCCTTGGTGACGCCCAGGGCCGCCGCCTCTTCCGGAGTGGCCACGATCTTGTGGGTCTTGTAGATGTCGCTGATGGCGCCGCAGTCGGACACGACGTAGCCGTCGAAGCCCCAGTCCCGGCGCAGGATGTCCTGGAGCAGGCGCTGGCTCCCCGACGCCGATTCGCCGTTCACGCGGTTGTAGGCGCCCATCACCGAGGCGACGTGCGCGTCCTGGACGAGGGCCTGGAAGGCGGGCAGGTAGGTCTCGTAGAGGTCGCGCTCGCTGGGATGCACGTCGAAGACGTGGCGGTCCTTTTCGGGGCCGCTGTGCACGGCGTAGTGCTTCGCGGTGGCCACCACCTTGAGGTAGCGCGGGTCGTCTCCCTGCAGTCCCTTGACGAACTCGACGCCCATGCGCGCGGTGAGGTACGGATCCTCCCCGTAGGTCTCCTGGCCGCGGCCCCAGCGCGGGTCACGGAAGATGTTGATGTTCGGAGACCAGAAGGTCAGGCCCTGGTACCGTGCGCGCTGGCCGCGCCGCGCGAACTCGTGGTGCTTGGCCCGGGCCTCGTCGCTGATCGCGGTCGCGACCTCGCGCATCAGGGGCGTGTCGAACGACGCCGCCATCCCGATGGCCTGGGGGAACACGGTGGCCGCGCCCGCGCGGGCCACGCCGTGGAGGCATTCGTTCCACCATTCGTAGGCCGGGATGCCGAGGCGGGGGATGGCGGGCGCGTCGTTCACGAGCTGCGAGACCTTCTCCTCCACGGTCAGCCGCGAGACGAGATCGGCCGCGCGCGCCTCGAAGGTGAGGTCGGGGTCGAGGTAGGCCGGCCGCCCGGCCTCGGGGCGCGCCGCCGGCGCCTGCGCGCTCGCCACGCCGGCCGCCGCCGCAACCAGGGCGGCGAGACACGTGAGGCCCGCCGAACGTGTGGGGATGGGCACGCTGGAGACTATGTTTTCGACCTCGCGCCCTGTCAATGGCAGGGCGCTCCGCCCAGGCCGGGACTGAAACCGGTTTCGTCCCGCGCCGCTTTGGTACGATGCGGCGATGCGCGTCCGGCGCGACCCCCGGGGCCGTTCACGCCGGGCGGCGCTGATCCTCCTCATCGGGCCCGCGATCTTCGTCGCCGGCCTGGCCGGCCGGGCGCGCCTGGACGGCGCGAACCTGGGCTTCTCCTTCCAGGAGGTCGCGGCCGCGGCCGGCCTCACCGCGGTGAACGTCTTCGGAGGGAAAGACGCGAACCGCTATCTCCTGGAGACGACGGGCACCGGCGTCGCCCTCTTCGATTTCGACGGCGACGGCTTCCTCGACGTGTTCCTCGTGAACGGAACGACCCTGGAGGGCTTTCCCAAGGGACGGGAGCCGATCAACCATCTCTATCGGAACCGCGGCGACGGCACTTTCGAAGACGTGACCACGCGCTCGGGCCTCGGCGCCAGCGGCTGGGGCCAGGGCGTTTGCGCGGGCGACTACGACAACGACGGGCACGAGGACCTCTACGTGACGTATTACGGCCAGAACCATCTCTATCGCAATCGTGGGGACGGCACGTTCGAGGACGTCACCGCGCGCGCGGGCCTGCTCGACAAGCGCACGCGTTGGGGGACGGGCTGCGCGTTCCTCGACTACGACCGGGACGGCAAGCTCGACCTCCTCGCCGCGAACTACATCGACCTCGACCTCGCCACCGCCCCCACCCCGGACAGCGGCCTCTGCCGCTACAAGGGCGTGAAGGTGGCCTGCGGACCTCCAGGCCTCAGGGGCGGCAAGAACGTCCTCTTCCACAATCGCGGGGACGGGACGTTCGAAGACGTCTCGGACAAGTCCGGGATCACGAAGGCCAGCGGGACCTACGGTCTGGGCGTGAGCACGCTCGACTTCGACGACGACGGCTGGGTCGACGTCTACGTCGCCAACGACTCGAACCCGAGCGCGCTCTACCGCAACAATCACGACGGCACGTTCACCGACATCGCGGTGACCTCGGGGTGCGCGTACAGCCAGGACGGCAAGCCGCAGGCGGGCATGGGCGTGGCCATCGGCGACTACGACCACAACGGCACCATGGACATCTTCAAGACGAACTTCGCCGGCGACACCTCCACCCTGTACGCGAACAGCGGGCACGGTTTCTGCGACGACCGCACCTTCGCCGCCGGGATCGGCGTCAACACGCGCTGGCTCGGCTGGGCCACCGCGTTCGTCGACCTCGGCAACGACGGCTGGCTGGACCTCTTCCTGGCCAACGGCCACGTCTATCCCGAGGTCGCCCAGCTCAAGACGGAGGCGGCCTACGCTCAGCGCAAGGTCGTCTACCTGAATCGCGGGAACGGGCGGTTCGAAGACGTGACCGAGCAGCTGGGCGCGCCCGCCACCACGCCCCGCGCCGCCCGCGGCGCCGCCTTCGGCGACATCGACAACGACGGCGACGTCGACATCGTGATCAGCAACGTGAACGCGCCCCCGGACCTGTTCCGCACGGACACGCAGGCCGGCCGCCACTGGCTGCTCGTGAAGCTCACGGGCACCACTTCGAATCGCAGCGCGATCGGCGCGCGCGTGGGCTGCACGGCGGGAGGCATGACGCGCTGGCAGGAAGTGCGCGGCGGGGGCAGCTACATCTCGCAGAACGACCTGCGCGCGCACTTCGGGCTGGGGGAGAACGCGAAGGCCGATCGCCTCTGGGTGCGCTGGCCGAACGGGCTGGAGGAGGAATGGCGCGACGTGGCCGCGGACCAGATCCTGGCCCTCCGCGAAGGCAGCGGGCGCAAGGCCCCGCGATGAGGCGCGTGGCCGGCCGGCTCGTGGCTCTGGTCGTCCTCACGGCGCCGAGCGTCCGCGCGCAGGAGGCGCCGATGCCGTCTCCATCGCCCGCGCCGTCTCCGTCGCCCATGCCGGTCCCGATGGCGGATCCGGTAGCCGTCTCGCTGGACAAGGCCCGACGTCTCATCGACGAAGGCCGTCCCTCCGCCGCCCTCGAGGAGCTCCGCTCCGCCCCGGCCACGGATCCTCGCGTGCGCGTCCTCATCGCCGTCGCGCGCTACCACGCGAACGATCCCCTGCCTGCGATCGAGGAGCTGACGGCGGTCCTGCCCTCGCTGCCCGCGGATTCGATGGCCCGGCGGGAGGCCGTCCAGGTGCTGGGCCTTTCGCACTACCTGGCCGGGCATCTCGGCGACGCGATCCCGTTCCTCGAGCAGACGCGCGCGGTCGCGCCGGAGAACTCCGACCTCGCCTACATCCTCGGCATGGCCTACATCCAGACGCGCCAGCCCGACCGCGCGCGCGAGACCTGGGCCCGCGCCTTCCACGTCCCCGCGGATTCCGCGGCCGGCCATCTCGTCGCCGCGCAGATGATGGTGCGGGCGGAGATGGAGGAGATGGCGCAAGCGGAGCTGACCGCCGCGTTGAAGAAGGACCCGCGGCTGCCCCAGGCGAACCTCCTCCTCGGCCAGGCCGCGCTGTTCCGCGGACGGCTCGAGGAGGCGGTCGCGCTGTTCGCCAAGGAGCTGGAGGCGAACCCCGGCAACGCGATGGCCTACTACCGAATGGGCGACGCCTACACGCGCCAGCTCCAATGGGACAAGGCTCTCGACGCCCTGCAGCGCTCGGTGTGGCTCAACCCGTATTTCAGCGGTCCCTACATCCTGATGGGCAAGGCCTACCAGGCGAAGGGCGACCGCGGCGCGGCCGAAGGCATGCTCCGGCGCGCCGTCTCCTACGACCCGAACAACAAGGCCGCGCACTACATCCTCGCGCAGGTCCTGCAGCAGCTCGGGCGCGCGGAGGAGGCGAAGAAGGAGTTCGAGATCGCGCAGCGGCTCCAGGCCACGACCGACCGGTGAGGCGCGCGGCGCGGCGGGCCGTCGGCGCCATCGCGCTCCTGTGCGGGCTGAGCATGGTGTGGGCGGCGGCGCCCACGCCGGCCGCGCCCGACGCGTCCGCGTGGCCGGTGTCGCTCGTGGACGTCGCCGCCTCCGCGGGCCTCACTGCGCCCACCGTGTACGGCGGCGTCGACCGCAAGCGGTTCATCATCGAGACCAACGGCGCCGGCGTCGCCCTTCTGGACTACGACAACGACGGCTGGCTCGACGCGCTGGTGCTCGGCGGCACGCGGCTGGCCGACCAGGTGCGCACGGACGAGGTCTGGGCGCGCGGTGAGGCGCCCACGAACCGCCTCTACCGCAACCGCCACGACGGGAAGTTCGAGGACGTGACCGATCGCGCGGGTCTGCGCCGGACGGCGTGGTCGTCTTCGGTCTGCGTGGGCGACTACGACAACGACGGATGGCTCGATCTCTTCGTCACCGCCTACGGCACGAACGTGCTTTACCACAACGTTCGCGGGCGGTTCGAGGACGTCACCGCCAGCGCCGGGCTGCCCGCCACGGGCACGCGCTGGGGCTCGGGCTGTACGTTCGTCGATTACGACCGCGACGGGAAGGTGGACCTCTTCGTTGCCAACTACCTGCGCTTCGACCTCGCCACCGCGTCCGAGCCCGGCACCGGCGCCACCTGCCTCTGGAAGGGAATCCCCGTCAACTGCGGGCCCAAGGGTCTACCGACCGATACGAACCTCCTCTTCCACAACGAAGGCGGCGGCCGCTTCCGCGACGTCTCCGAATCGTCGGGCGTGTCGAAAGTGACGGGACGCTACGCGATGACCTCGACCGCCGCCGATTTCGACGGCGACGGCTGG
>Ga0075425_100009396_pt1 | contig 10402 bp, 8 predicted proteins | sample SoiMethybrSBSTD4_FD_75300 | JGI IMG/M metagenome (GOLD analysis project Ga0075425, IMG submission 75300) | Bulk soil microbial communities from a Populus tree surrounding site in Tennessee, USA - Soil MetaG P. TD hybrid SBSTD4 | ecosystem: Environmental > Terrestrial > Soil > Tree plantation...
CAAGGTCGAGGAGACCTTCGCCAGTGCCCACCGCGTGGTGGAGGCCGTCTTCCACAGCGGCCGGCACACCGGCGCCACGCTCGAGCCGCGCTCGATCCTGGCCGATTACGATCGCGCGCAAGGCAAGCTCACGGTTTATCACTCCACGCAGGCGCCGCACATGATGCAGAGCGTGTTCGCCAAGCATCTGCGGCTGCCCGAGGGGGATGTGCGGGTGATCTGTACCGACGTCGGCGGCAGCTACGGCATCAAGGTGCACGTCTATCCCGACGAGGTGGCCGTGGCCGTGATCGCCAAGCTCATGGCGCGGCCGATCAAGTTCATCGCCGACCGGCTGGAAAGCTTCACCAGCGACATTCATGCCCGCGATCATCGCATCAAGGCGCGCATGGCCGTCGATGCCACGGGCGCGATTGTGGCCATCGACATCGACGATCTGACGGGCATTGGCCCCTATTCGGTTTATCCGCGTACCAGCGCGGTGGAAGGCAACCAGGTCGTCAACCTCGTCGGCGGCCCCTACGACTTTGCCAACTTCCGCGCCAAGACGACGGTGGTTTTCCAGAACAAGACGCCGACCTGTCAGTATCGCGCCGTCGGGCATCCGATCGCGACGGCGGTCACCGAGGGCCTCGTCGATCTGGCGGCGGAAGCCTTGGACCTCGATCCGGCGGAGTTTCGGCGCCGCAACCTGATGCGGGACAACAGCTATCCGCGCAGCTCGCCGGCCGGCATGAAGTTCGAAGCCTTGAGCCACGAGCAATCCCTCGCAAAGCTTTTACAGATGATGGACTATGCCGTGCTGCGCGCCGAGCAATCGCGCCTGCGCGAAAAGGGCGTCTATCGCGGCATCGGGCTGGCGAGCTTCATCGAGCTCACCAACCCCAGCCCCTTCATGTACGGCGTCGGGGGTGCGCGCATCTCCGCCCAGGACGGCTGTTGGGTGCGCATTGATCCTGACGGCTCGGTGCTGGCGGCCACGGGCGTGACCGAGCAGGGTCAGGGCACCGAAGCCATTATCCGCCAGATCGTGGCCGAGGCGGTGGGGGTGCCGATCGATCGCGTGCGCGTCATGACCGGCGACACGCTGACCACCCCCTACGGCGGGGGCACCTGGGCCTGCCGCGGCGCCGGCATCGGCGGGGAGGCCGCGCTGCAGGCGGGCCTGGCCGTCAAGCAGGCGGCGCTGCAGGTGGCGGCGGCCATGCTGCAGGCGCAGCCCGACAGCTTGGACCTGAGCAACGGGGAGATCATCGACAAGGCGAGCCGCCAAGCGCGCATGCCGCTCGCCGAGGTCTCCCGCATCGTCTACTTCCGTGGCGATACGCTGCCGCCCGATCTGCCGCGCGAGCTCATGCAGACGCGGCACTTCATCACCAAGCAGTACCCCTTTGCCTTCACCAACGGCGTGCAGGCGAGCTGGCTCGAAGTCGACACCGATACGGGCATGATCAGGCTGATCAAGCACTGGTGCGTGGAAGACTGCGGGCGCATCATCAATCCCATGTTGGTGGACGAGCAGGTGCGCGGTGGCATCGTGCAGGGCATCGGCGGCGCCCTTTACGAGCACTGCGTCTATTCTCCCACCGGCCAGCTCCTCAACGCTTCGATGGCCGACTACCTGGTGCCGATGGCCGCGGAGATGCCCGACATCGAGGTCGGCCACGTCGAGACCCCGACCAAGGAATCGCTCTTGGGTGCCAAGGGGGCCGGCGAAGCCGGGACGGCTGGGGCGCCGGCGGCGGTGATGAATGCCATCAACGACGCCCTCAGACCCTTCGGCGCCAAGGTGTTCGCCCAGCCCTTCACGCCGGAGCGCATCTTGGCCGCCTTGGGCAAGGCCAAGGCGCGCTAACCGCCGTGGCCCCCCGTCCCCTGCCAGCCTTAGCCGGCTCGCAGCAGCCGCTGCCGCACCGCGGTGTCCGGGGCGGCCTGCAGGGTTGCGGCAATCCGGCTCAGCTGTTCCTTGTCGGCGGGATCGCGTACCGCGATCGAGAATTCGCAGTGCGTGACGACGTCGCCAAATCGCTCGAGCAACTTTTCGGCAATCTCCTCGTGCGTGCCGACCACGGCGAACAGGTGCAAGACCTCGTCGCTGACACAGGCCGGCATCCTCTCCCAGTCCTGCGCCCGGGCAAACAGGGACAGCTTGCGCGCGAGATCGCCGAGGCCGTGGTGCTCGACCGCAGGGCGGTAGGACGGGGTCGAAATGTAGAACGCCAACCGCGCCCGCACGTCGCGGACGCGCAGCTGCAGCTCGTCGGTGCTGCGCGCCGCGGCAATCAGCGGCTTGTGACAAATCTTGAACTCGTTAAGCGAGCGGCCGGCACGCACAGCCCCCTGGCGTACCTCGGGGATCATCACCTCGGCGATATATCGCGCCGAGCAGATGGGATGCGGGCGCACACCGTCGGCAACCTCGCCGGCGACCTGGCACATGCCGACGTTGACGGCGGCGAGATGGATCGGAATGGCAGGGTGGTCAATGGGCCCTGGATTGAACAGCGGCGGCATCAAGTTCAGGGCATAGTGCGGGCCCCTGACATCGAGTGGCTGATTGTCCTGCCAGCAGCGCCAGACGGCGCGGACGGCGGCAACGTACTCGCGCATCCACGGCCCCGGTGCCGACCAGGCCATACCGTAGCGGCGCTCGATGTGGGCACGCACCTGCGGTCCGAGGCCCAGGGTGAAGCGCCCCTTGGCGAGCTTCTGCAGGGTCCAGGCGCTCAGCGCCGTAATGGTCGGACTGCGTGGAAAAGCCATGGCAATGGCGGTGGAGACCCGCAGACGCGTGGTTGCCGCGGCCGCCAGCGCCATGACGATATAGGGATCTTGCTTGGTCTCCTCGACGGCGACCCCGTCGTAGCCGATCTCCTCGAGCAAGGAGGCATCGGCGGCGACGGCGGCAAGATCGAGGCCGGTTTCCGGCGCGCGCAAGCCGGGATCGACCTTTCCGAGCGGCAGCAGGGTCTCAAGGCGCATGCGGGTCCCCTCCTGGCAAGGCCGTTACCCAAGGGTGCCGGCGTGATGGTTGGCGCGCAGCGCCGATCTTCGCGTGTTCGCGGGCCTCCTGCCAGAGGGCTTGCCAGCCCGTAATTGCTGGCGCGGCCCTCGCTCTTCGCCGCACCCCGGCCACGCACACCCCTGCGGGTGCCACCGGCCGCGGCCGCCGCGGCAAAGCCGGCCGCGCGCCTGGGCCAGCGCTCAGCTTTCCGCTATGCTCCGGCGCCAACGCGGCGTCGCCCCACCGGGTGGCCGCAAGAGGTTTGAGAACCGTGACGCAAGAGCTGCAAGGCGCCATCGACTGCGATCTGCATCCACGCCTGCCCACGCCCAAGGCGCTCAGCGCCCATATGGACGAGTTCTGGCGCGACACGGTGGAGGTGCGCGGCATCGACGTCTGGGACTCCATGGCCTATCCGGCCAACGCCCCCTTCACGGTCCGCCCAGACTGGCGCCAGGCGCGGGCCGATGCCAATCCGGCCAGCCTGGCCGCGGCCACGCTCGACCGCTTCGCCTTCAAGCATGGCATTCTCAACTGCCTCTTCCCCGTCCAGACCTTTCGCGACGAGAACCTTGGCGCGGCCTTTGCGCGGGCCACCAACGATTGGATCCGGCGCGAATGGCTGGACAAGGATCCCCGCCTCAGGGCCTCCCTCGTGCTGCCGATCCAGTCGCCGGCCCGCTCGGTGGAGGAGATCGAGCGGCTGGCCGGCGATCCCCGCTTCGTGCAGGTGCTGGCATTGGCGATGGGCGAAACCCCGCTCGGCAAACCGCGCTATTGGCCGATCTATGCGGCCGCCGAAAAGCACGGGTTTGCCCTCGGCATCCATGCCGGCAGCAGCTACCACCAGGCGGTCACGGGGTCGGGCTGGCCCAGCTACTTCATCGAGGACTACGCGGCGCAAGCGGCCGGTTTCCACACGCAGCTGGGTAGCCTGATCTGCGAGGGCGTGTTCGTCAAATATCCCAAGCTTAAGGTGGTTTTGATCGAATCGGGCGTGTCCTGGCTCCCCCCCTACCTCTGGCGCCTGGCCAAAAGCTGGCGCGGCGTGCGCCAAGAGGTTCCCTGGCTCGACCGCTCGCCCGAAGAGTTTGCCCGCGATCACGTGCGGCTCACCCTGCAACCCTTTGACGCGCCGCCCGACGCGGCGCACATTGGCAGGATCATGGATCAGCTGCAGTCGGATACCATGCTGTTGTTTGCCACCGATTTTCCGCACTGGCAGTTCGACGACGAGGCCATGCTGCCGGCCGGGCTGCCCCCCGAGCTTAAGCGCAAGATCCTGATCGACAACGCATTTGCCACCTATCCCCGTCTCGGGAGGTCCCCATGAACCTCGACGCCCCCTTCGTCGCGGAACCCAGGCACGAGAGCGCCGCCGATCCCGAGCGCCAGCCGAAGGCCCGCCTCCAGATCATCGACGGCGATGTGCATCCGGCCTTGCGCACGCCGGCCGACTTGAAGCCCTACCTATCCCAGCGCTGGTGGGAGCATTTCCAGACGTGGGGCGGTCGGCGCCGCAGTGGCATGAGCTACGAGCCCTATCCAAAATCGCAACCGCGGGCGAGCCGGCGCGATGCCTGGCCAGCGGAGGGCGGCGCCCCGGGCAGCAGTCTGCGCTTGATGCGGGAGCAGTACCTCGACGCCTACGGCATCGAATACGGCATCCTGGGCCCCCTCGGGCTGACCGGGCAGAGCGAGTTCAACCTGGACTTTGCCGGCGCGCTCGCCTCCGCCGTCAACGATTGGCAGCGCGAGAGCTTCAGTGTACCCGAGCCGCGCCTCAAGTCCGCAATCGTCGTGCCCTACGACGACGGGGAGGCGGCCGCGCGGGAGATCGATAAGCGCGCCGACGATCCAGCCTTCGCCCAGGTCTTCATGCTGACGCGCAGCCAGGAGCCCGCCGGCCGCAAGCGCTATTGGCCGATCTACGCCGCCGCCGAACGGCACGGGCTTCCCGTCGGAATGCACGTGTTCGGCGCCAGCGGCCATCCCTACACCGGGGCCGGCTGGCCGTCCTACTACATCGAAGAAAGCTCGGGCCACTCCACCTCCTGCCAGACCGTCGTCACCTCATTGGTAATGGAGGGCGTGTTCGAGCGCTTTCCCAAGCTCAAGGTGGTGATCATCGAAGGGGGCTTCGGCTGGCTGCCGGCCTTGACTTGGCGGCTCGATAAGCTGTTCGAACGCATGCGCAGCGAGGTGCCGCATCTGAAGCGGCGACCGTCGGAATATATCCGCGAGCACATCTGGCTCACCACCCAGCCCATGGAGGAACCCAAGGATCCTCGCCAGCTCTTGGACGTGATGGAATGGATCGGCTGGGACCGCCTGTTGTTTGCCAGCGACTATCCGCACTGGGACTTCGACGATCCCTTCCGTGCCTTTCCCGCGGCGCTTTCCCGCGAGCGCTTGCAACAGATCCTGACCGGTAACGGCAAGGCGGTCTATCGGCTCGCCTGATGCCGCGCCACGTCATCGCCAGGGCTGAGGACCTGCCTCCCGGAACGCGCAAGCTCGTGCATGTCGCGGGTCGCGACATCGTCATCCTCAACATCAAGGGTGAGCTGTTTGCGCTCTCCAACAAGTGTCCGCACAAGGGCGGCAGCCTCGCCCGCGGCAAGCTCACCGGGCTCGTGCTTTCGGCGGAACCGGGCACCTATCAATACTCGCGCGCCGGCGAGATGCTGCGCTGTCCCTGGCATGGCTGGGAATTCGACGTGCGCACCGGGCGCTCCTGGTGCGATCCCGACCGGCTGCGGCTCATGAACTATCGCGTCAGCGTCGAGCCGGGCGCCGCGGTGGCGGCGGGACCTTATGTGGCCGAGACGTTTGCGGTGACGGTGGAGGACGCCTACGTCGTGGTCGAGACCAGATAGGCCAATGCTCCCTGGCGATGGCCTGGAGCCCGAGACCTTGCCATGGCGACGCCTTCGCCCGATAAGCGGTCGCGTCGCGCGCGGGTCACACCTCGCCCAAGGTCGCCGCAACCGGCGCGCGCTTTGCCCCTCGCCTCTTCTGCATTCTTTTTATCTGCGCTAGGAATGCGGCGCCTGAAGAGCGGGCCAAGACGAGACCGTCTGCAAGCAAAAGGGAAGAAACGCATGGCTCTGATCCCAAGGCTCGGCATTGTCGTTGCGGCAGCCCTGGCGCTGGCCCAGCCGGCGGCCGCGCAGGATTTTCCCAATCACCCCGTCAAGATCATCGTGCCCTTCGGCGCCGGCGGCCCCGCCGACGTGTTCGCACGCATTATCGGGCACCACCTACAGGAAGCGCTCAAGCAATCCTTCATCATCGAGAACCGGCCCGGCGCGGGGGCCGTGATTGGCACCAATGAGGTCGGCAAATCCGCGCCCGACGGCTACACGCTGTTGATGATGTCGAATACCCACACGGTCAACGAGACCTTGCTGCCGAACCGGAACTATCAGCTGCTGCGCGACTTCACCGCCGTGGCGCCGGTCAACTCCTCCGATCTCTTGCTGGTCGTGCACCCGTCCGTGCCCGCCAAGGACTTGAAAGAATTTCTCGCCCTGCTCAAAGCCAAGCCCGGCGAGCTCAACTACGCCTCCTCCGGCCCAGGCACCCCCTACCACATGGCCGCCGAGCTCTTTAAGTCCATGAGCGGCACCAATCTCGTGCACGTGCCCCATCGGGGCAGCGGCGATGCACGCACCAGCGTCATCGGCGGCCATGTGCAAATGATGATCGATGCCATCACGACCATGGCCCCCACCGCCCGGGAGGGCCAGGTGCGCGCGCTCGGCACGACCGGCCAGACCCGCGCTTCCGTCATGCCGGATGTGCCGACCATCGCCGAGGCCGGTCTGCCGGGTTACGAGGCCACCATCTGGCTCGGCATCATGGCCCCCGCCGGCACGCCAAAGCCCATCGTCGATAAGCTCAATGCCGAGATCAACAAGGTCTTATCCCTCCCCGAGCTCAAAACCCAATGGGCCCAGCAGGGAGCGCAACCCCTGATCATGACCCCAGCCGAATTCGAGGCCTATCTGCGCGAGGACATCGAGAAGTGGGCCAAGGTCATTGAGACCGCCGGCATCAAGGTGCAGCAATGACGGGCATGGCTCCCGAGCCCACCACGCTGACGGTCAATGGGGTCGAACGCACGGTGAGCGCCGAGCCGGCCACGCCGCTCCTCAATGTGCTGCGCGCGGAGCTGGGCTTGACCGGCACCCGCTTCGGCTGCGGTGTCAATGCTTGCGGCGCCTGCAACGTGATTATCGACGGCGAGGCCGTCGCCTCCTGCGATACTCCCTTGTGGGCGGCCGCCGGCAAGCGCATCACCACCATCGAGGGCCTCGGCACGCCCGAGCACCCGCACCCCTTGCAGCGCGCCTTTCTCGAGGAACAGGCCATGCAATGCGGTTACTGCGTTGCGGGCATTCTGATGTCGGCCGCGGCGCTGCTCGCGCGCAAACCCCAGCCGAGCGAGCAGGACGTGCGCAGCGCGCTTGATCGCAACCTGTGTCGCTGCGGCGCGCACAATCGCATGGTGCGCGCCGTGCTGCGAGCGGCCGAAGGGGACGCGCCATGACCACTGAGCTGCCGGTCAATCTCGCCGCCAACCCCCGACTGTCGCGCTGGCTGCGGTTCGACGCCGCCGGCTTCGTCGAGGTGAGCCCGGGCAAGATCGAAATCGGTCAGGGCATCGTCACCGCCTTGGCCCAAATTGCCGCCGACGAACTCGACGTCAGCCTCGAGCGCGTGCGCATGCGCCCGGTCAGCACGGCGGCGAGCCCGAACGAGGGGACCACTTCGGGCTCGCTTTCGGTCGAGCAATCAGGCTCCGCCGTGCGGCACGCCGCGGCCGAGGCGCGCGCCATCTATTTAAAGTCTGCAGCCGAGCGGCTGGGCGTGCCCAGCGACAGCCTCAGCGTCGAGGACGGCACCATCATTGGCCCGGGCAATCTGCGCACCAGCTATTGGGAGCTGGCCAACCCGGCGCTGCTCGAGCGCGAGGCGAGCGCGCAGGTGACGGTGAAGCCACCCGCCGCCCGGCGCATCGCCGGCACGGCCGTGCCGCGCCTCGACTTTCCCGACAAGGTGTTCGGGCGGCCGCGCTTCGTGCACGATCTTTCGCTCCCCGGCATGATCCACGGGCGTGTCCTCAAGCCCGCCGCGCCGGGCGCCCGTCTGTTGAGCCTTCCCGACGTCGGGGCGGTTGCCGGCCTGATTGCCGTCGTGCGCGATGGCAGCTTTGCCGGCGTGCTCGCCGAAACCGAAGCCGCCGCGGAGAACGCGCTATCCCTCTTGCGCAAGGGTGCGACCTGGAGCCCGGGGGAAACCCTGCCCGATGCCGCAAGGCTTGCCGACTGGCTGCGGACGGCGCCCGCCGAGACGACCACCGTCGATGCGCGCACGCCCGCCGTGCCCGCTGCAGTCGCCCGCCGCATCCGCCGGCAGTACACGCGACCCTTCCTTGCCCATGCCTCGATTGCCCCCTCCTGCGCCATTGCCCAGTGGACCGGCCCCGATCGCCTCAACCTCTGGTCGCACTGCCAGGGTGTCTACAATCTGCGCACCGACGTGTCGCTCGCCTTGCAGATACCGCTCGAGAACATCGTGGTGCAGCACGTCGAGGGTGCCGGCTGCTATGGCCACAACGGCGCCGACGACGTCGCCTTCGACGCGGCGCTGTTGGCGCGTGCCGGGAAGGGGCGTCCCGTGCGCGTTGAGTGGTCGCGCGCAGACGAGCTGGCCTGGGCGCCGATGGGTGCCGCCATGGCGATCGAGATCGAAGCCGACCTCGATAGCGCCGGCGAGATCGTCGGTTGGCGTAGTGACGTGTGGAGCAATGGTCACGTATCGCGGCCGGGACGTTCGAAGACACCCACCGTGCTCGCGGCCTCGCAAATGGCCAACCCCGCCGAGCGCTTCATCGCCTTCAATCCGCCGCTGGCCAACGGCGGCGGCGCCGAGCGCAACGCGGTGCCGCTCTATGATCTGCCCGCCTGGACCATTACCTGCCATCGCCTGCTGACGATGCCGATCCGAACTTCGGCGCTGCGCACGCTCGGAGCCTTCGCCAACGTGTTCGCCATCGAGTCGATGATGGACGAGCTGGCCGCCGAGCGCGGTGAGGATCCCCTGGCCTTTCGTTTGCGCCATCTCAAGGATCCGCGTGCCCGCGCCGTGCTCGAGGCGGCCGCTGCGCGCGCGGGCTGGACGGGCCGGCGCAAGCGCGAGGCTGTGGGCTACGGCATCGGCTTTGCGCGCTACAAGAATTTCGGCGCCTATTGCGCGGTGGTGGCCGAGATCGAAGCCAGTGCCGAGATCCGGGTGCGGCGCCTGGTGGCAGCGGTCGACGTCGGCGAGGTGATCAATCCCGACGGCATTATCAATCAAATCGAGGGTGGCGCCATTCAGGCGACGAGCTGGACCCTGCTCGAGGCGGTCCGTTTCGACGCCGAGCGCATCACCAGCGACGGCTGGGAGACCTACCCCATCCTGCGCTTCTCCGACGTGCCCGCCGTCGAGGTCGAGATCCTGAACCGGCCCGCGGAAAGGTCCCTTGGCGCCGGAGAGGCGGCGCACAGCCCCACGGCGGCGGCCATCGGCAATGCCGTCTTTGATGCGCTCGGCGTGCGTGTGCGCGATCTGCCGATCACGCGCGAGCGCCTCATCGCGGCTTTTGGCTAGCACCCCATGCAGCTCACCATCCTGAGCGGCGGGGCGGCCCAAGCTCTGGTGCAGGCATTAGCCGAACGCTTCCGCGCCGAGACGGGTTACGCCATCGCCGGCAGCTTCGGTGCGGTCGGTGGCATGCGCGAGAAGCTCTTGGCGGGGGCAGCCGCCGACCTTTTGATACTGACGGCGCCCATGATCCGGGAGCTCGCCGAGCAAGGTTATCTCGACGCCGCCACAATCCGCGATATCGGCTGCGTGCGCACGGCGCTGGCGGTGCCGAGCGGTGCGCCGCTACCCACCATCGCTAATGCCGAAGGGCTGCGCGCGGCATTGCTGGGGGCCGATGCCATCCATTTTCCTGATCCCGAGCGCGCCACCGCGGGCATCCACTTCGCCCGCGTGCTGGCCGAGGTTGGCATCAGCGGCGCGCTCCTCGCCGCGAAAGCAAGGACCCACGCCAACGGGGCGGCGGCGATGCGCGCGCTGGCCGGGGCCGGCGCGCGCGCCATCGGAGGTACGCAAGCCACCGAAATTTTGGCGACGCCCGGCGTGCGGCTGGTCGGCCCGCTTCCCGCCCCGTTCGACCTCGCCACCGTCTATACGCTCGCGCTCGGCAACGCCGCGCGAGCGCCGGGACCGGCGCGCGTGCTGGCCGACCTTTTGACGGCGCCCGAACAGAGCGACCTCAGGGCGCGCCTGGGCTTTGAGGCCTTGTAAGTCGACCTCAAGCCGTCACTGACCGCCGTGCGC
>Ga0075425_100009397_pt1 | contig 10401 bp, 9 predicted proteins | sample SoiMethybrSBSTD4_FD_75300 | JGI IMG/M metagenome (GOLD analysis project Ga0075425, IMG submission 75300) | Bulk soil microbial communities from a Populus tree surrounding site in Tennessee, USA - Soil MetaG P. TD hybrid SBSTD4 | ecosystem: Environmental > Terrestrial > Soil > Tree plantation...
GTCGCCGGGCCGGCCGATGAGCGTCCGCAATCGGGTGCGCGCGATTGCGAGCTTCGATTCCTGCTGCCGAACGTCATTCTGAAATTGCAGCGCGGCCAGCCGGGAGCGCGCGAGCTCGACGCGCGAGAGGTCGCCGGTTCGCACGCGTTCGACGTTGATGCGGACGACATCGTCGAACGCCTGCAGCGATTCGCGTGCGATCGCGACGTTCAGCTTCGCGAGCACGACGTCCACGAACGCGCTCTGCACGTCCACGACGATCGTGCGCATCGTGTTCAACACCTGCAGCTCGGCCACCGATCGCGCCTGCTCCGCCACCTCGATGCGGCGCTGCCGCTTGCTGCCGCCCTCGAAAACGACGTCGGTGCGAAACACGTTCTCGCGCGGGTTGATATTGGTGTCGTAGATCGCCGCGTCCGGCAGCAGCGCGGTGTACGTGAAGACCGGATTCGGCCGCAGGCTGGCCGCCAGCACGCGCGCCTGGGCCACGCTCACGGAATAGCGCTCGGCCAGCAGCGTCAGGTTGCGATCGAGCGCCTGATGCACGGCATCGTCGATTGTCAGCAGCGACGGCGAAGGCTCGACCGGAGGAATCCGCAACACGGCTTGTGCCGCCGCCGCGGGACACATCGCCAATACACATATCCAGACCGACGACGTACACGTCGCCGCGCGTCGCAAGAGACGCATGACACCTCTCTTCGAAAGAATCGACTTGTGTTAGAGGAGTGGTGTTAGGCCAGCGGAGGCGGGCGTGGCGCGTGCGGGGCGCGCGGCGATCGCGATACCACCGGTGCGCCAACGATGACAGTTCGCGTGCCGGACGGCGGTACGACAGCTCCGCCGGTATCGCGACGATCGGACGGCGGGTTGGCCTGAGTGAACGACGGAGAAGACGCAGGTCGACGCTCGACTAGAGGCGCCGGCGGCAGCGGTTGCCACCTGTCCCCGTGCGCCGGGTTTCGCCGCGTGAGATGACCTGCGCCGTCGTTCACCCACACGTACAAGTTGAGCGCATGGTCGGTCGCGATGACGTCGAGGTCGCCGTCCGCGTCGATATCCGCGGCGATGATCGACGCGAAGCGAGTCGTATTGTCGGGCAGCGATTCGACCGACGGCGGCAGCGGCAACGCGCGCGCGGCCGCCGCGTGAGCGACACACACGAGAATACCCGCGAGCACGACTGCGATCCGCGCGATCAGCTTCTGCATCGAACCCGGATCCGACTATAGCAATCCGATATCAGGAAATTGCTAAAGCTGTCATGCACACATGGACTATTTGCGCCACGCCGCGAATATGTAAGTAAACGAGAAGCGATGAGAGAACGAGGGGATGTGAGCCGGACTACATTCAGAACTGGGAGGGCGCCGCACCGTCGACCGTGACGACGACGTCGGTCGGCGCTCGTAGGAGGGTGTCGTGCCCGAACGCGCGAATCGTGTACGTGCCGGGCTTGCTGAATGTCGCCTTTACTTCGACCTTGCCGTCGACGACCTTCACGTAGCCCTCGGGTTCAAATGTGACGTGCGCCGGACCGCGGTACACCTGCCACAACACGGAGAGCGCGTTTGGCACCGGACGCGGACGCGCCGGCAGCGGCACGTTCACGGGCGACGGCGGCGCGCCGCGCAGCGACGGCTCGAGCTGCCGCTGGCCGCGCGGTTTTCCGGTCAACGAAGGAATCCCATCGTCGGTGACCGCAGCCGTGATCGTCACGGGCGTGCCGGCGTGCGGCCGCCCGATCGGATCAATCTTCACGACCGGCGGCATGTCGCGGTTGATCAACTCGTTGCTGATCTGAACGCCGCCGTTGTTCGACACTTCGACCTTGCGATCGATTTCCCACACGTCGAGCAGCGTCGCCCGCGCAACTTCCGTTTTCCCGTTTGCCGTGATGGTCCAGACGATCTCCTTGTTCGGGTCCCAGTCTTTCGGGATGTTCACTCGGAAGAGGAAATGGTTCTCGCGAGGATAGAAATACGTCGGCTGGCCGCGATCGGCCGGGCCCGGCTCGAAGTTGTTCTGCGCGCCGACCGCGATGGCGAGCTCCTCGACATGGTTCCGGTTCAAGTACCCGAACACCATGTTGAAGCTGCCGTCAGGGACGCGCTCCCATCCCTCGTAGATGGGAACGACGTCCTGTCCCGAGTTGAAACGGATGTGGAGCTCGGTCGATTGCGACTGCGCGAACAACGGCGCAATCGACAGCGCCGCCAGCGCGAGCTTCAGCCTCATTGCTGCGGCGACGCGGACGTATTCGTCGTTCGCTTCCGCGCGTCGAACTCCTTCTGGTACTCCTCGTCGGTCATGTCGTACCAGGTGATCCACGCGAAGCCCATCTCGTCGATCGTCCGCTGGCCGCTGCCGACCCAGTTCCGCGGATCGGGATTGTTCTTGTTGGCCGAGTTGTCGTGCCACGAGATGACGTGCAGCAGCGTGCCCGCGGGATAGATTGGCGCGACGTCGTCGGCATAGACGGCGACGATGTGCCAGTTGAAGCTCCAATCGGCGCAGTTGATCTGCTCGGTCTTGTTGTCGGGATAAATCAGCTCGATACACTGCCGCTTGCCGCGCGTGTGCATGTGCGGCTGGAACGCCGTGATCTTTCCCGGCTTGTTGAAGCGCGTGTAGCCGTCGCTGCGCACGTAGGTCGATCCGCCCGGAATGTCGAGCGGCTCGGTGGGCTGCCCCAGCTGCTTCGAGTAGACGACGTGCTTCGGCACGTAGCCTTTCGGATAGAGCACGATGCCGAGCTGCGAGCGATCGGTCTGTTCCCTGCCGACCGCGTGATAGTGGAAGTCGAACTTGATCTTCGAGCCGGCCTTCAGCAGACGTCCCGTTCCCTCGGGGAACAGATCGCCGTTCTTGCCGACCGCGAACTCGTTGAGGAAGTCGCCGGCGTCGCCGTTGCTGTCGTCGCCGTTGCTGTCGCCCGACGCGTCGGCGTCGACGGCGTACGTCAGCAGGTGATGGACGACGGCGGTGTTGCCCGGTTTGCTCTCGATCGCCTTGATGTAGCGATCCTCAGTGAGGCCGGTGTCGACGTAGTAGCTGCCCCACCAGTCGGCGGCTTCCGCCGGGACGACGTGCGTCGGGGACGTGATGATCAGATCGGGCTTCCCGATGTGCCAGCGGTCCGCATCGTCGAACTCGCGCGGCTTCGGCATGTCGGCCATGTTGCCGAGCGGCGCGCCGGCGTCGACCCACTTCACGATCGTGTCGACCTCGTCCTGCCGCAGCGACCGGTCGTTCTTGAAGCTCTGAATTCCGACGTGCGGGTCGATGCCCCACGGCGGCATCGTGCGCTCGGTGACGCGCTGCCGGATCGATTTGGCCCAGGGCCGGACGTCCTGGTACGTCATGAACGACATAGGCGCCATCTGCCCGGGCCGGTGGCAGTTCTGACACGACTTCTGAAGAATCGGCGCGACGTCTTTGGTGAAAGTGACGGCCGACGAACCCGCCCGTGCGGGCGCCTGGCCGCTCGTCGTCACGCCCGTGGCGATGGCGGCTGCGGCGACGAGGCCGGCAAACACGCTGACCGGAGTGAGCCCTTTCATTGCGTCCCCTCCGCGTGAAGAAATCCGCACGCCCAGTCGAGGCACTCTAACATGCCGCGCCGGCACCCGGGCGACCAATTTCCACTGCTCAGACATTGCACAACGGCATCAGAGCGACCGCGGCGCGGTGACACATTCGAGCATTTCGGGCCCGTGAGCCCTACGGAACATCGCCGTTGCCTCGATCAGGCGTTCGCAACGCGCGAGGCGCGCCCACGCGGGCGCGTGGGCGGGATCGAGATCGAGACACGCTCGATAGCGCGCCCGCGCCGGTGTCCACTGGCTGACTTCGTATGCGAGCTGATTTTGCGCGTAGGTAGAAGGCGTAAGCGCCGGCACTGATCCGCGCCCGATGACGTCGGCGCTCGAGCCCACGCGATGAGAGATGGATGGAGGGTGGTTATGCCTGCAACGCATCCGCGTGAGCGTTCTCCCAGTCGCGACGCGGATGGATTGAACCCTCACACAGGCGCGCTGCATCTTTCAGCATCTCAGCGGCCCATCGAAACGTGTTGAATTGCGCAACCACGGCTCGCATGCGGCGCATGCGCCGCGATTGTTCGTTATCCGGCATCGTCAACGCGTCGGCCAGCGCGTGCGCTGCATCGTCCACTGAGTAGGGATTGACGATCAGGGCGTCGGTCAACTCGCGGGCGGCGCCCGCGAACTCGCTGAGAATCAGCACGCCGCGCTCGTCGTCGCGCGCGCTCACGAATTCCTTCGCGACCAGGTTCATCCCGTCGTGAAGGCTGCCGACATAGCAGAGATCGGCGCCACGAAGGAACCGGTACACCTCTTCGGGCTCATGGTGCGTTTCGATCAGCACGATCGGGCGGTAGTCGTCCGCGCCAAAGCGTTCGTTGATTCTCGCTGCGACGGTCCGCAGACGGGATCGGAGCTCTCGATATGCCGGCAGGCAGACGCGGCTCGGCTCCGCGATCTGAACGAACACGAAACGTTTCTGAAATTCGGGATGCGATTCGAGCAGCTTCTCGACGGCCAGGAATTTTTCAGTGAGACCTTTGGTGTAGTCGAGTCGATCGATGCCGACACCGATGGCCACATCTGGCGCCAGACCGAGTTGGCGGCGTATCGCCGCGCGGCAGGCGCTGACTGAATTGCATCCGCCGGCCAAGCGACTCGGAAATTCGACGGACACCGGATAGACGCGAACGATCGTTTCGCGGCCGTCAAGTGTGACGACGCTGCGCGTGCGATCGATTTCAGCGTCGGACAAACATTCGACGGTATCGAGGAAGTTTCGACGATCGTCGTCGGTCTGAAATCCGACAATGCTGCTGCCGAGCAGTCCATGGAGGAGCGGCCGGCGCCACGGGCACACGGCAAAGTCGCGCGGACTGGGCCACGGAATATGCCAGAACGAGACAATGGTCGAGAGCGGCAGCCGCTCGTGAAGCATACGAGGGGCAAGTGCGAAATGGTAATCCTGCACGAGAACGAGCGGCTGCTCCGTCATCACCTCCTCACAAACGGCATCAGCGAACCGCGAATTGACCGCGCGGTACGTGATGAAATCAGCCGATCGAAAGATCGGCTGCACGTGAGCACGGTGGCACAGCGGCCAGAGTCCTTCATTCGCGAACCCGTAGTAGTAGCCCTGCTCCTCGCGTGCGTCGAGCCAGACGCGGCGGAGGCGATACGACGGGTTGGCGGGAGGCACATCGAGTCCGTCGCGCCGGTCGACGACGATCCGATCTGCGGATCCGGATCCGTGTGCCACCCATACGCCGCGGCACGCGTGCATCAGCGGCTCCAGCGCGGTTACGAGTCCGCCGGTCGAGCGACGAACATCGATCGAACCATCCGGGGCAACTTCATGGCGGAACGGTTCGCGGTTGGCGAGCACGACGATCGATTCTCCGCCGTAGACCCTCGCCAGCCACTCTCGAAGCCGTGCGGCGCTCCAGCATGCACCCGCGCCCGGATCCCGCCGCCGCGCCATTTGTCCTCCCGTTACGATCGCGCTCACGAACCGATTACACACCGGCGGCCCGCGGTAGACCCATCCTGTCGATCGGGGATGCTCGGACGGTTTTCTCTGGAGATGGTTGCGTCGATCCGGCTGGCTCTGCAGTTGGAACAGCTCTCCCCTGTTGAGGGGATGCCGCTCGCCGCGAGAGACGAGTTAACCTTGACGGGTGTGAATGAGGGCGGAGGCCCGGGTGCGATTCAAAACGTGGCCCGTCGCGGCGCTTGGTCTGGTCAGTCTCCTGATCCTGGTCGTCATTTCGATGCTGACGTTGTCTGGGAAAGCGCAGGAGATCTACGCCGAGCTCGATCAGGTCAATACACACCACCACAACGTGGATGCCAAGCTTCGACGCCTTCGCTCGGACGTCAATCTCTCGGGCATCTTCGTCAGAGACTACCTGCTCGATGTGTCACGCGAGCACGCTCCTGAATATCGGGAGCGGCTTGCCGAATTCCGCCAGACGAATGTGGCGACGGTCGCGGATCTGCGTGAGCTCGACGCGACGCACGCCGACAGGATTGCCAGTCTCGAAACCCAGCTCGAAGACTACTGGCAGACGTTCGAACCGCTCTTCGACTGGACCGCCACGGAGAAGATTTTTCGCAGCGCGAGCTTTCTGCGAAAGGAAGTCGTCCCCAGACGCGATGCCATTCTGGCAATTGCGCGCGAGATCGAGGAGCTGAACAACGCGAACCTTGCGGCACAAAGAGCGGAAGTGACGCAGCAGCAGGCCGCGTTCCGCTCCGATCTTCGACGTTTGCTGTGGCAGACGCTCCTGTTGGGTGCCGGCGTGGCGCTCATCGCGGTGTTTCGGCTGCGTCTCCTCGAGCAGCGCTCGGACGATCAGCGAGCGGTCGCAGAAGATGCCGAAGGCCAGATGCGCCTGCTCTCGCAGCGACTCGTGGCGACGCAGGAGGAAGAGCGGCGAAACCTGTCACGAGAGCTGCACGATCATGTCGCCCAGGTGCTCACGGCGCTCCGAATGGAGCTGGGACGCATCGAGCGCGCGCGGCCCCCGGGCGATACGCGCGTCAAGGACGCGGTGGCGGAGTGCCGGCGTCTGATCGATCAAATGTTCCGGACCGTTCGCGATCTCGCCCTCGGCCTGCGCCCGAGCATGCTCGACGACCTCGGCCTGCAGCCGGCGTTGGAATGGCTCGCCCGCGATGTGAGCCATCGGTACGGTGTCGACGTTTCGTTGCATTCACATGGCGACCTGGAGACGCTGCCCGATCGTTACAGGACGTGCGTGTTTCGAGCGGTGCAGGAGGCGTTGACGAATTGCGTTCGACACGCGCGGGCCCATTCGATCGACGTGAGTGTGACTGGCCATCACGATTCGTTGGCGATCTCCGTCCACGACGATGGCATCGGCTTCGATCCAGCACGTCGGCGCAGTGGTCTTGGCTTGCGTGGGATAGAGGAACGTGTCAAGGAACTCGCCGGCACGATGAGCATCAGTGGCAAGGCTGGCGAGGGCACGACGTTGGATATCCGCCTTCCAGTGACCGAAGCGAGAGAGGTGCCGCTTGCGCGTGCTGCTGGCTGACGATCATGGCATCGTCCGGCGAGGCTTGAGGAGCCTCATCGAGGAAGCCGGCTTGTCCGTTGTCGCGGAGGCGGCCGATGGGCTCGAGGCGCTTCGGCTGACCGAGGAGTTCAAACCCGATCTGCTGGTTCTCGACATCGGGATGCCGAGACTGAGTGGCATCGAGGTGGCCGCCCGGTCGCAGAAGTTCGAGCGGCCGCCGGGCGTTGTCATCCTCAGCATGCATGCGGACGAGTCCTACATCATCCGCGCGCTCGCGGCAGGCGCTCGCGCGTATCTATTAAAGGACGCGACCGACGAAGACCTCTTGCCGGCGTTACGCGCGGTCGCAGCGGGAAAGCCCTTCTTCAGCCCCGCGGTCACGTCCGTCCTCGTGGAGGACTACGTTCGCACGCTGCAGAAGCGCGGGTTGACCGATTCGTACGATCTGCTGACCGACCGCGAAAAAGAAGTCCTGCACCTGCTGGCCGAAGGCCGATCGAACAAGGAAGTGGCGACGCTCCTCGACGTTGGATTGTCGACCGTCGAGACGCACCGCGCCAACCTGATGCAGAAGCTCAATCTCCATGGAACGGCCGACATCGTCTTGTACGCGGTCCGGAAGCGCCTCATTGCGTAGTCACCGGTCGGAGGGCGGATCTCCCCTGTTTATCGGATAGCCTCGAACGCCCTTTGTACGCTCTAGTGGAACCTGACGGTGAGAACAAACCACGGAGTGTCTATGCGAGCCAACGAAGAAATGCTCATTCGTGTCTACGGCTCTTGGAACGGCTGGCAGAACGCGGAAGTGAGGCTTGAGGACATCCGTCGCGTGCACTGGTTTCAACCCGATCACGCACCGCATCACCTGCTCTACGGATTTGTCTCCTGCACCGACCTTGTGAACGGTCACATTCCGCACGAATGCGACAACTCGTCCGCTCCGCACGATTTGCTCGTGTGCGTCCTCAAAAGACACGTCGTTCCAAGCGTGTATGCGGAGCTCGCAAGGCGCGCAACAGTGGAAACAATCGCTAATGATCGTGCCCGGCGGCTTGCCACGCGCAGCTCGCTCACAATTCGGGCGAGCGCATAATCGCATTCCGGCCGTCTCCGAGTAATCCACTACCGCGTTTCCGATGTTGATGTCGCGCGGGGCTTTCAGCCCCGCGAGACGCGGCCTGAAAGGGCCGCGCTACACGCATCGCACTCTTCGCGACAAGTCAGCCGCGGCGCGACGCGAGGTCGCGGGATGGATCGTCCCCGCAATAGCGATCGAGAAAGCCAAACACGTCCTGCTCCCACGAAGCGGCGCCGAAGTAGCCGAACGAATGACCCTCTTGCGGCGAGCGGCCAAACGGCGGGTAGATTTTCATCTCGACGGTTTTTCCCGCAGCTTTCATTGCCTCACCGCAGCTGCATGGGATCGATTGCGACGTGCTTAATCCGCTGGCGATTCCATGTGTACGTGATGTGCACGCGGCCATTTGCGCTCTGAATGACAGCGGGGTATGAGTACTCGCCGGGATCGCGCTCGAGAACGATTGCTGGCGTCCACGTACTGCCATCACGAGACACCGCGACATTGAGTGGCGTCCGCCCTTCGCTCGTGTGATTGTAGACAATCAGGTGACGACCGTCGCGCAGTGTTATCGCATCGACGCCGGAATTGGGATTCGGCAGCGACGTCAGTGAGATCGGCGTCCACGTGCGTCCACCATCCGTTGACCACGTTTCGAAGACTCGCTGCGACCGCGTCCGTCCGACAGCCTGGAGCCTGCCGCCGGGATGAATGAGGATGCTGGGCTGGATGGCATCGATCGTTGCCTCCTCCGCAGACCGCAGTGGGGGCGTGGCCGTCCATGTCAATCCGCCGTCCGTCGAGCGCTCGAAGTGCACGCGCCACCTGCTCGGCCGCTCCGGCGACTCGGTGCTGCTCGCGGCGACGATCGTTCGGTCGCCGAGCCGCACCGGCTTGTTCTTGATCGGACCGAGAATGCCATCCGGCAGCCGGCGCGCGTTGGTCCACGTTCGGCCGTGGTCCGGCGATGTACGAGTCATGCCCCACCACGTCTGTGGGCTGGGGCCGACCTTGTAGAACAGCAGCAGCCCGCGCTCGGACGTGTCGAACAACACCGGATTCCAGCACGGGAAGCGCACACCGTCGGCGTCTACGCCATTCGCGATTTCAGTCGGAGACGTCCAGGTCCCACCAATCTGTCGCGACAGCCAGATGCCGACATCAGCGGCACCCTCGCGCGTACCGCCGAACCACGCCGTTACCAGGCCGTCGTGGGTCTCGACAATGGTCGATGCATGCGCGCTGGCAAAGGGCGCAGACTCGAAGACAAACTCCGAGACGACAATCGCGCGTCCGTTCAACGTCTGAGAGTCCTGTTCGGATGCGGCCGACAACGGGAACCGTCGGTCCGTCGTGAGGACCCACGACGCGATCGACATCACGACCTCAATTGCTGCCCTTCGGTGCATGTGTAGTTCGAGCGTTCCCACGCAGTGCGCGGACGGCCGTCGCGCAATCGCTCCTGTTACAGTAATATTTGCCCAGAGTCTGAGGGCTCCGCCATGCCGATGCGACGCGTGCCCGCTCTGTGGCTCGCCGCGACGATTTCGGTTGCCAGTCTGGGCGCCGCCGGCGCAGATGCCCCTCTCGCCGACGCGGCTCAGCGCGGCGACAAGCCGGCTGTGCTCGCGCTGCTGAACAGGGGTACCGACGTCAACGCGCCCCAGCGCGATGGCGCGACCGCGCTGCACTGGGCGGCTTACCTCGAGGACGCGGAGACCACGGCCCTCCTCATCCGCGCCGGGGCCAGAGTCGATGCGCCCAACAACTACGGCGTGACCGCACTTGCGCTGGCCTCCCAGAACGGCAATGCCGCGATTATCGATCAGTTGGTGAAGGCCGGTGCGGATCCGAACGGCGCGCTACGTGCCGGAGAGACTCCGCTGATGCTCGCGGCGCGCACCACAAGAGCTGATGCGGTCACGGTCCTGCTGAACGCCGGCGCGAAGATCGACGCGAAGGAGATCTGGAACGGACAGACAGCTCTGATGTGGGCTGCCGCCGCCGGCAACGGTCCCGTCGTTCAGGCGCTGATCGATCGCGGTGCGGACATCCGGGCGCGCTCCAACGCCGGCACGACGCCTCTCCTGTTCGCGGTACGCAAGGGCGACGCGGCCGCCGTTCGCGCGCTGCTGGCCGCGGGCGCGGACGTCAACGACAAACGGCCCGATGGCGCGACGCCGCTGCTCGTGGCGGTGATCAACGGCCATGCGGATCTCGTGGATGTGCTGCTCGA
>Ga0075425_100009398_pt1 | contig 10400 bp, 8 predicted proteins | sample SoiMethybrSBSTD4_FD_75300 | JGI IMG/M metagenome (GOLD analysis project Ga0075425, IMG submission 75300) | Bulk soil microbial communities from a Populus tree surrounding site in Tennessee, USA - Soil MetaG P. TD hybrid SBSTD4 | ecosystem: Environmental > Terrestrial > Soil > Tree plantation...
TGCGTCAGCGCGTGGATCGTGTCGAGCGCCTGCACAGCCGGCTGGCCCAGGACGACCTTCTGGCCGTTCGGGCTCACGATCTGGCCGCCGGCCGAGTTCACGAGCGTGTTGAACCAGACGGTGTAGCCCTCGTACTGGGCGCCCTGGATCTCGATGTAGTGCGGCTTGCCCTGCTTGGCGAGCGCGTTCGCCATTGAGATCATCTGCTTCCACGTCCTGGGTGGGTGCGGCACCAGGTCCTTGCGGTACCAGAGCAGCTGCGTGTTCGTGTTGAAGGGCGCCGAGTAGAGCTTGCCGTCCCACGTGGCCGTGTTGACCATCGACTTCAGCGTGCCCTTCTCGACCTGGTCGGCCAGGTTCTTGGGCCACGGCTGGATCCACCCGGCGGCGGCGAACTCCGGCGTCCAGGTGACGTCGAGGCCGAGGATGTCGAGCGACGAGTCGTCGGCCGCCAGCCGCCGCACCATCTGCTGGCGCTGGCCGTCGGCGGCGTTCGGGAGCGTCTGGATCTTGATCGTGTAGGCGCCGCCGGAGTGCTGGGAGCACTGCGCGGCGCTCTTCACGAACGCGCCGGAGAACTCGGGGAAGATGTACCAGTTGAGGGTGACGGGGCCCTTGGTGCTCCCGCTGCTCTGGCCACATGCGACCGCCAGCGCCAGGATGCCCATGACCCCCACCACCACGCCCAAGACTCGACGCGCGTTCACGGTAGCCGCACCCTTCCCAGGCCGGTCATCCGCGAAACATCGGCCCACGAACTGGGGTCAGACCCCGTACGGAAGCGTCACAGAAGTGCCACGCTCGCCGTTCGGGGTCTGACCCCGTTGTTTTAGGCGGGGTCGGAGAGCGTCGCCATCCGCATCTGGTTGCCGGACGGGTCGCGGAAGCCGGCGTCGATGCCGTACGGCTGCTGGGTCGGCTCCTGCGAGAACTCGACGCCGCGCTTGACCAGCTCCTCGTAGGCGGCGTAGCAGTCGTCGACCGAGAAGAAGAGCCCGCCGGCGGCGCCCTTGGCCACGAGCGTCTCGAGGGCGGCCCGGGTCTCGTCGTCGAAGACGGGCGGCCCCGGCACGGTCATGAGGGCGAGGGCGACGTCGTCCTGGCCGGGCAGCCCGACCGTCAGCCAGCGGAACCCGCCCAGCTCGGGCAGCGTGACGTCCGCGCGCACCTCCATCCCCAGCTTCTCCGTGTAGAAGGCGAGCGCCTCGTCCTGGTCGTGCACCCAGACGTTCACGTTGGTCAGCTTCTTCAGCATGGTTTCCCTCCCGTGGGAATCTCGATTGGACTCACGCTAGCCAGCGGCCAGCGCGGTGTCTTCTCGAAACGTGCTGGACGGCTTCCGCGCCCAGGCGAGGGCGAGGCAGCCGGGCACGGGAACCCGGTTTGCGGCGGGCGGATGGGCGGTGCGATAGGCGGTCGGCGTGAGCCCGTAGGCGCGGCCGAAGCTCGTCGTGAACGAGCCGACGCTGCGCAGGCCGACCGCCATGCAGATGTCGGCGACCGAGTGGTCGGTGTGGCGCAGGAGCGCCGCGGCGCGCTCGAGGCGGCGGGTGAGCAGGTACTGGTGCGGCGCCTCCCCGAAGGCGCGGCGGAACTCGCGGCTGAAGTGGGCCGGCGAGAGGTGGGACGCCCGCGCGAGCGCCTCCACGTCGAGGCGCTCGCGGTAGCGGGCGTCGATCAGGTCCTTGGCACGCAGCAGGTGCCGGGCCGGGGGGACGGGCTTCATGCGGCGGCGGCGCCTCCCTCGGCGAGCGGCCGAAGCGTCATCAGGGCGACGGCGCCGGCCTGGCGCACGTCGACCGCCTCGTAGCCGGCGGCCGCGGCGCCCTCGCGGAACAGGCGCTTGCCGCTGCCGAGCACCGTCGGGTAGATCATCAGCCGATATTCGTCGACGAGGCCCGCGTCGTGCAACGTGTGGACGAGCGACATCGAGCCGGCGACCAGGATGCTGCCGGCCAGCCGTCGTTTCAGCGCGGTCACCTCGGCGACCGGGTCGCCCGGCAGGATGGTCGAGTTCTGCCAATCGGCCCGCTCGAGCGTCGAGGAGACGACGTACTTGGGCAGGCCGTTCATCTTCTCGGCGAAGCCCTGCTCGTCTTCGATCGACGGCCACGCCGCCGCGAACCCCTCGTACGTCACCCGGCCGAGCAGCATCGCCTCGGCGTCGCGCAGCTCCTCGAGCTTGTAGGCGTCGCCGTCGGCGCCGCGCTCGAACCTGAAGGCCCAGCCGCCCGCGGGCGTGCCCTCGGATCCGCCCGGATCCTCCATCACACCGTCCAGCGAGACGAACTCCGAAACCACGATCCTTCCCATTTTCGATCCTCCAAAGAGCGAGTGTGCTGGTGGGGAGACCGGGACGTCCCGAGAAACTCATCGCCGCCTGCTTTACCCTTGCATGAGATGAAGGGACGATGAACGGAGAACGGGGAGGGTCCCCGGAACCGGGGACCCTCCCCACGGCAAGGAGCACCCGTGCGCGTGCTGGTGGTCGAGGACGAGCCGCACATGGCGGAGTTGATCCGCATGGGCCTCTCGCGGGAGGGCCTCGCGGTCGACGTCGCCGCCGACGGCGAGGAGTGTCTGGGGATGGCGACGGCGACGACCTACGACGCCATCGTGCTCGACGTCATGCTGCCCGGCATCAGCGGCTTCGAGGCATGCCGCCGCCTGCGCGGCGAGGCGGTCTGGACGCCGGTGCTGATGCTGACCGCGCGCGACTCGGTGGACGACCGCGTCACCGGCCTCGACGCGGGCGCCGACGACTACCTGGTGAAGCCGTTTGCCTGGCCCGAGCTGCTCGCCCGCCTGCGCGCGCTGATCCGCCGCGGCGACCACGAGCGGCCGACGGTGCTCGAGGTGGGCGACCTGCGGCTCGACCCGGCCACCCGCGCCGTCCATCGCGGCGACGCCGCCATCGACCTCTCCGCCAAGGAGTTCGCGCTGCTCGAGACCTTCATGCGCCGGCCCGGCGACGTGCTGCCGCGGGCGCACCTGCTCGAGCGGGCATGGGATGTCGGCTACCAGGGCCGCTCCAACGTCGTCGACGTCTACGTCGGCCACCTGCGGGCGAAGATCGACGTGCCGTTCGGCCGCCAGACGCTCGAGACCGTGCGCGGCAGCGGCTACCGGCTGCGCGCCTCCGACGGATGATCCGCCGCGCCCCGATCCGCATCCGGGTCGCTGCGGCCTTCGCGGCCGCGATGGCGGTCGTCCTGCTCGCCACCGGACTCTTGCTCTACGTCCGCATCAGCGGCGAGCTCCAGACCGCGCTCGACCGCGAGCTCGAGCTGCGCGCGTTCGACATGACCACCATCGTCCACGACCCGAGGATGTCGCTCGCGGGGACTGGGCCGCACCCGTTCGTGGAGAAGGGGGAGGCGTACGCCCAGCTGCTGGACACGCACGGGCACGTGATCGACGCCACCCTCCCGCTCCGCCGCGCCCACGTGCTGACGCCGGCCCAGGTGCAGGCCGCCCGCAGCGGCACGATCTTCGCGAACGTGCACGCGCTGCCAGGGCTGAACGAGCCGTCGCGGTTCCTGGCGACACCGGTCTCGCGGAGCGGGCAGCGGCTCATCCTGGTCGTCGGCGCGACCCGCGAGAACCGCACCGAGACGCTCGCGGGCCTGCGCAACGAGCTCCTGATCGCCGGCCCGATCGCGCTCATCCTGGCGTCGCTGGCGGGATACCTCCTGGCCGGGCTCTCCCTGCGCCAGGTGGACAGGATGCGGGAGCGGGCCGGCTCGATCTCGGCGGCCACGCCGGGCGAGCGGCTGCCGGTGCCGCAGACGCGCGACGAGATCCAGCGCCTCGGCGAGACCCTGAACGCGATGCTGGCGCGGCTCGAGGCCGGGATCGAGCGCGAGCGCGGCTTCGTCGCCGACGCGGGCCACGAGCTGCGGACGCCGCTCACCCTGCTGCGCACCGAGCTCGAGCTGGCTCTGCGCCACGCCGAGTCGGCCGACGACCTGCGCGAGGCGGTCAAGCGCAGCTCCGTCGAGGTCGACCGGCTCGTGCAGCTGGCCGAGGACCTGCTCCTGATAGCGCAGTCGAACGCCGGCCGTCTGGCGCTTCGGATCGAGCCGCTCGACACTGCCGACCTGCTCGCCTCGACCGCCAGCCGGTTCGAGTGGCGGGCGCAGGAGACCGGCCGCCGGATCGCCCTCGACCCCGCCGGCGACACGTCGCTGCGCGGCGACCGCGTCCGCCTCGAGCAGGCGCTCGGGAACCTGATCGATAACGCCCTACGGCACGGCGGCGGCGACATCGAGCTCTCGACCGCCGGGTCGAACAGCACGGTCGAGCTGCACGTGGCGGACCACGGCCCGGGGATGCCGGCCGAATTCCTCGACCGCGCGTTCGAGCGCTTCACCCGCGCGGACGTCGCCCGCGGCCACAGCGGCGGCACCGGATTGGGCCTCTCGATCGTGCGGATGATCGCCGAGGCGCACGGCGGCGCCGCCCACGTCCGCAACCGCGAGGGCGGCGGAATAGATGTCTGGGTCACATTGCCGGCCGCCGGCCCTTGACACGTGCCGAACGGAACTATTACGGTTCCACACAGAAAGATGAAAAATTCATGAAGTCCAATCTGCGGCTTCTCGACTGCTTCGCGCTCACCTGTGAAGGCCGGTCGATCTCCGTCCCGCCCAGCGCCCAGCGGGTGCTCGCCTTCCTGGCCCTGCATCCGCACCCGCTGCGGCGGGCGCACGTGGCCGGGTCGCTCTGGCTCGACAGCCCGGAGGAGCGCGCGCACGCCAGCCTGCGCTCGGCGCTCTGGCGGCTGCAGCAGGCCGGCGCCGACGTGATCGAGGTGCGCGACGCCCAGCTCGCGCTGGCGCCGTCTGTGCGGGTCGACTACCGCGAAGCCACCGCCCTCTCGCGGGCGCTGCTCGACGACCCGGCGCCCGACCTGCAGGCCGTCGTCGACTGGGCCATGCTCGCCGGCGAGCTCCTGCCGGACTGGGACGAGGAGTGGGTGATCGTCGAGCGCGAGCACCACCGCCACCTCTCGCTGCACGCGCTGGAGGCGCTCTCGGAGCGGATGCTGGCCGAGGGGACGCTGCCACAGGCGCTCGAGGTGGCCCTGGCCGTGTTCGCGCGCGAGCCGCTGCGCGAGACCGCCCACCGCCTGATGATCCGCGTCCACCTGGCCGGCGGGAACTCGTTCGAGGCGATCCGCCAGTACCACCTGTACGAGCGGCTGACGCTGACCCGTATCGGCCTGCCGCCCTCGGCGCAGATGCGCGAGCTCGTGTCCGGGCTCCTGCCGGACGAGCTCGCGCTCCCCGGCGCGGCGGCGTAGCTCTCCCCCGGTGCCGGGCACGGCCGTGGCGGTGCCCGGCACCACGCGCGCGCCCGGCGGTGACGCCGCCGTGACGGCGCGGTGACGACCGTCTGGTACCACAACGAGGGACACCGAGAGAGACCTGGGGAGGAGCTCGTGATGCGGTGGGTCGTCGACGGAGCGCTGCGCTTCCGTTTGCTCGTGGTCGCGCTCGGCGCGGCCGTCCTGGTGGCCGGCGTCCAGCAGTCGCGCACCATGCCGGTCGACGCGCTGCCCGAGTTCGCGCCGCCCCAGATCGAGGTGCAGACCGAGGCCCTCGGCCTGTCGGCGCCCGAGGTCGAGAGCCTGGTGACGCTCAACCTCGAGGAGCTCCTGAACGGCACGCCCTGGCTGACGTCGATCCACTCGACGTCGGTGCCGGGGCTCTCGTCGATCGTGCTCAGCTTCGAGCCGGGCACCGACGTCCTGCGCGCCCGCCAGCTGGTGCAGGAGCGGCTGACCCTCTCGTTCGCGATCCCGAACGTGGCCAAGCCGCCGATCATCATCCAGCCGCTCTCGACCACGAACCGGGTGATGATGGTCGGGCTCTCCTCGAAGAAGCTCTCGCCGCTCGAGGTCGGCGTGCTCGCGAGGTGGAACATCCGTCCCGCCCTCCTGGCGGTGCCGGGCGTGGCGAACGTCGCCATCTGGGGCCAGCGCGAGCGCCAGCTGCAGGTGCAGGTGCAGCCGCAGAAGCTGCTCGCCGCCGACGTCACCCTCGACCAGGTCGTGCGCACCACCGGTAACGCCATGTGGGTGTCGCCGCTGACCTTCCTCCAGGCCTCGACGCCGGGCAGCGGCGGCTGGATCGACACGCCGTCGCAGCGGCTCGAGGTGCGCCACATCTTCCCGATCTCGACGGCAGCCGACCTGGCCAAGGTGGGCGTCGACGGCGCCGCGCCGCTGAAGCTCTCGGACATCGCGAACGTGACCGCCGACCACCAGCCGCTGATCGGTGACGCCTTCCTGACCGGCAACGAGGACAGCCTGATCGTGATCGAGAAGTTCCCGGGCGCGAACACCCTCGAGGTCACCCGCGGCGTCGAAGCCGCGCTCGACAAGCTCAGGCCCGGGCTCGCGGACATCAACATCGACACGTCGGTCTCGCAGCCGGCCACCTACATCGACGACTCGATCTCGAACCTGGAGATCGCCCTGATCGCGGGGGCCGTCCTCCTGATCGCCGCCCTCGGCTGGCTGCTCCACGGCTGGCGCAGCGGCGTGATCGCCGTCGTCGCGATCCCGATCTCGCTGGCCGCCGCCATCCTCGTGCTCGACATGCGCGGCGAGACCGTGAACCTGATGATCGTCGCCGGCCTCCTGATCGCGCTCGCGATCCTGGTCGACGACGCGGTCACGTCCGTCGGCACCATCGCCGCGCGCATCCGCATCGACCGCGACGAGGGCCGCGACACGCCGGCCCACGCGCTCGTCCTCGACGCGGCCGTCGCCGCCCGCCGCGGCATCGTCTACGCGACGCTGATCGCACTCCTGCCGCTGCTGCCGTACCTCTTCTCCGAGGGCGTCGACCAGGCCGTCGCCGAGCCGCTCGTGCTCTCGCTCCTGCTGGCCATCCTGGCCTCGCTGGTCGTGTCGGTGACGGTGACCCCGGCGCTGGCGATGCTGCTCTTCAGCCACGGCTCGTCCAGCGACGGCACGGGGTCGGCGCTGCTCGCCAGGCTGCGCGACCGCTACACGCCCCTGGTCGAGCGGGTCGTGCGTGCGCCGCGGGCGACCTTCATCGCCTCGGCTGCGGTGCTGGTGCTCGCGCTCGCCGCGGCGCCGTTCTTCAGCCAGTCGCTGCTGCCGTCGTTCCACGACCGCAACCTGGTCGTGCGCTGGAACGCGGCGCCGGGGACGTCGGAGCCGGAGATGTCCCGTCTGACGGCGCGGGTCGGAAACGAGCTGCGGTCGATCCCCGGTGTCGCGCACGTCGGCGCCCACCTCGGCCGGGCCGTGCTGGGCGACCAGATCGTCGACGTGAACTCGGCCGAGCTGTGGGTGACGGTCAAGGGCGACGCCGACTATGCGAAGACGGTGAACGAGGTGAAGGATGCCGTCGCCGGCTATCCGGGCGTGTCCGAGAACGTCACCACCTACCTCGACGACCGGGTGAAGCACTTCGACGTCCACACCGACACGGGCACCGGCAAGGACATCACCGTACGGGTCGAAGGCCCCGCCTTCGGGACCCTGCGCCAGACGGCCAACCGCGTCCGCGACATGGTCTCGCACATCGACGGCGTGTCCGACCTCCAGGTCGAGACGCCGCCCGAGCAGCCCAACATCGAGGTCGAGGTCGACCTGGCGAAGGCCAAGCTCTACGGTCTCAAGCCCGGCGACGTCCGCCGCGCCGCGGCCACGATGCTCGCGGGGCTCGAGGTCGGCAGCCTGTTCGAGCAGCAGAAGGTGTTCCAGGTGGTCGTCTGGAGCACGCCGGAGAGCCGCAGCAGCCTGTCGTCGATCAAGAACCTCCTGATCGACACCCCGACCGGCGGCCACGTCCGGCTCGAGGACGTCGCCAACGTGCGCATCAGCCCGACGCCGACGGTGATCGAGCGCGACGAGGTGTCGCGGCGCATCGACATCGGCCTGAACGCCCGCGGCCGCGACCCGGGCGCGATCGCCTCCGAGATCAACCACAAGCTGGCCGCCACCCGGATGCCGCTCGAGTACCACGCCGAGGTCATCAGCACCTACCAGAGCTCCGAGACGCTCCACCGGCGCATGTTCGCCTCCGGCCTGGCCGTGCTGATCGGCATCTTCCTGCTCCTGCAGGCGGCGTTTGCGAGCTGGCGGCTCGCCGCGCTCTTCACGCTCACGCTGCCCGTCTCGCTCTCGGGCGGCGTGCTGCTCGCGTTCCTCTTCCGCACCGACATGACGCTCGCAACGCTGGCCGGGTTCATCGCGGTGCTGGCGATCGCCGTCCGCGGCGGGATCGCGGTGCTCACCCGCGCCGGCGCGCTCGTGGCGGAGGACGGGCGGCGGACGCCGGCGACCGCCGTGGTCGAGGCGGCCGGCGAGCGGCTCGGCCCGCTGGTCACGGCCGCCCTCGCCACCATGCTCGCGCTCGTCCCGCTGATGGTGACCGGGTCGATTCCCGGCCAGGAGCTGGCCCAGCCGATCGCGATCGTCGTCTTCGGCGGCCTGATCACGACCACGCTCGTGACGGCGTTCCTCGTGCCGGCGATCTACGCCGCCGGCCGGCCGCGCCGCGAAGCCGAGCCGCGCCCAACCACCGAACCCGCGACCACCTGACGGAGGGATCCGGATGCCGCGCCGAGCCATGACATACCTGCTTCTGATCGGGGCCGCCCTGTCCCTGTCCGCCTGCGGCTACTCGGCGGCGGCGGCGGAGGAGGACAGCGGCGGGCCCGCCACGGTCGAGTCGATCGAGGACTCCGATCTCTCCAAGGTCGTGCTGCAGCCGAGCGCGGCCAAGCGCATCGGCCTCGAGACGACGACCGTCGCGAACGGCGCCGTCGATCGCAGCCTGGTGGTACCCGGGACGGTCGTGGCCGCGGACGGCGGCGGCAGCATGGCGGTCCGGGTGACGCTTCCCGGCGCTTCGGCAGGGAGCGTCGACACGTCTCGCCCGGCGCGCATCCTCGGCGTGGGCGGCCAGGACGGCCTGGTCGCGCCGGCCCAGGCGCCGCCCCCGGGGCAGGCCGGGGGCGGCGGGGCGCGCTACTACCGCCTCGACGGCGCGACGACCGCCCACGTGGGCCAGCGCCTGCGCGTCCAGCTGGCGCAGAAGGGCGGGAGCGAGCGCAAGACCGTTCCGTACTCGTCGGTGATCTACTGGATCGACGGCGGCGCCTGGGTGTACACGCAGGTCGCGCCGATGACGTTCGTGCGCGCGCCGATCGTCATCGACGAGGTCGACGGCAACGTGGCCGTCCTCAAGTCCGGCCCGCCCGCCGGGACGCGGATCGTGAGCGTCGGCGGCGAGGAGCTGCTCGGGACCGAGTTCCAGATCGAAGGGGAGTGAGCCGCTCCCGATGATGCGCTGGATCGTCAGGTCGAGCCTGCACTTCCGGTTCATCGTCGTCGCGCTGGCCGTCGGCATGATGGCGCTCGGCGCGACCCGCGTGCAGAACATGCCCGTCGACGTGTTCCCCGAGTTCGCGCCGCCGTTCGTCGAGGTGCAGACCGAGGGCCTGGGCATGTCGACCGAGGAGGTCGAGCAGCTCATCACGATCCCGATGGAGCAGGCGCTGAACTCGACGCCCGGGCTCGACGTGATGCGCTCGAAGACCGTCCCCGGCCTGTCCTCGATCACCCTCATCTTCAAACGCGGCACCGACAGCCTCGAGGCCCGCCAGCTCGTGAACGAGCGAGTGGCGATCGCGATCCCGAGCCTGCCGACCTCGGCCGGCATCCCCTGGGTGCTGCAGCCGCTCTCGGCGACGAGCCGTGCGATCAAGATCGGCCTGACGACCGACCGCATGAGCCTCACCCAGCTCTCGATGATCGCCTACTGGAACATCCGGTGGCGGCTGATGGCGGTGCCGGGCGTCGCCAACGTGAACATCTGGGGCGACCGCTGGCAGCAGCTCCAGCTCCAGTTCGACCCGGAGAAGCTGAAACAGCACCGGGTCAGCGTCGACTTCGCCCAGTCGGTCGCCTCCGACGCCCTCGACTTCGGCCTGCTCAAGTACACCGACGCCGCCAAGAACCGGGTGGGCGGCTTCATCGACACGCCCAACCAGCGCCTCGGCGTCCACCACGTGCTGCCCGTGTTCACGCCGGAGTCGATGTCCCACATCACGCTCCCCGGCCACTTCAACGCCGACGGCACCGCGACCACGCTCGGTGACCTCGGGGTCATGACGTGGGGCCACCAGCCGCTGTTCGGCGACGCGGTCATCAACGACAAACAGGGGCTGCTGCTCGTGGTCGAGAAGTTCCCGTGGGCGAACACGCTCGACGTGACGCACGGGATCGACAAGGCGCTCGACGACATGCGCCCCGGCCTGCACGGCATCCAGATCGACAACCACATCTTCCGGCCGGCCACCTTCATCGAGATCTCGATCTCGAACCTGACCGACACGCTGCTCCTGGGGACGTT
>Ga0075425_100009401_pt1 | contig 10398 bp, 12 predicted proteins | sample SoiMethybrSBSTD4_FD_75300 | JGI IMG/M metagenome (GOLD analysis project Ga0075425, IMG submission 75300) | Bulk soil microbial communities from a Populus tree surrounding site in Tennessee, USA - Soil MetaG P. TD hybrid SBSTD4 | ecosystem: Environmental > Terrestrial > Soil > Tree plantation...
ACGAGAATCGTGGGAATGCCGCGGATGTTGTAGCGGCCGGCGGAGTTCATTGCCTCGTCCACATTGAGCTTGGTGACTTTAATTTTGCCCGCGTAGTCGTGAGCAATCTCCGCGACCGTGGGGGCCAGCATGTGACACGGGCGGCACCATTCCGCCCAAAAATCGACGACCACCGGCTGCGCGCCGCTGGCGGTAAGAACTTCGGCTTCGAAGTTTCCGTCATTCACCGACTGGATGTTGTTGTCTGCCATGTTCTTTGCTTTCAGCAGGATACCCTTCTATTGGCGTCCCGCTGGTCTCCTTGTCCGTTAATTAGATGTTGTAACAGGTATTTGGTTTCCTGCCGGTTGGCCCAGCCCCCGGGCGGCACGCGCCGCTCCGTATAGTTTGGCATATTCCGCGGCGGGAGTTTTCCAGGAAAAGTCCTTGGCCATGCCGTTGAGTTGAATGCGCCTCCAGATGCGTTCGTCGGCGTAGTGGTGCAAAGCCTGCTTGACAGCATAAAGGAATGCGGCGCCGGAATATTCGCTGAACTTGAAGCCGGTGCCGGTGCCGTGTTCGAGGTCGAAGTTTTCAATGGAGTCGTCGAGGCCGCCGGTGGCGCGCACCACCGGGACCGTGCCGTACTTCAGGCTGTACATCTGATTGAGGCCGCTCGGTTCATAACGCGACGGCATGAGGAAGATGTCGGAGCCAGCTTCGACCTTGTGCGCCAAGACGTTGTCGTAAGCGAACTTGTAGCCAACGCGGCCGGGATAAGCGCCGGCCAGGGCGCGGAAAAGATCTTCGTAACGGCGGTCGCCGGTACCAAGGACTACGAGCATTACGTCTTCGCGGAGCATTTCGTGGGCGCGGTCGGCGATGAGATCGAAACCCTTTTGATCGGCTAAACGGGAGACCATGCCCATGAGCGGACGATGAAGATTGTCAGTGGCTAAACCGTAAAGCTGCAATAGTTCCTGCTTACACAATTGCTTGCCGGTGAGATCCTTCGCTGAATACTTTGCCGCGATAAGCGGGTCTTTGGCGGGGTTCCACGCAGAGTAGTCCACTCCGTTGAGAATGCCAACGATCCGATCAGAGCGGCTGCGTACAACCCCATCGAGTCCGTAGCCGAATTCGGAAGTCTGAATCTCTTGTGCATAACGGCGGCTGACTGTGGTGAGGTAATCGGAATAAATCAGTCCGCCCTTGAGAAGATTCACGTTGCCGAAAAACTCCAGCCCAGCAGGGTTAAAAAGCACCTCGGGAATTCCAGCGCGAGCGAGCGCGTCGCGGCGGAATTGTCCCTGATACCCCATGTTGTGGACGGTAAAGACGACTGGTAAATCCTTAACCACAGCGTCGTCGCCGTAGGCAGTGCGAAGCAGGACGGGCAGGAGGCCCGTCTGCCAATCGTGGCAGTGGAAGACGTCGGTCGGCCAAGCGTGCTTCGACAACTCGATAGCAGCGCGGCAAAATTCGCTGTAGCGCTCGGCATTGTCGGGATAATCACCGGCCGCAGTCCCGTAGAGAGAGTCGCGGTCAAAGTAAGCGGGGTCATCTACGAAGAAGTAACACACATCATTGAGCTGCGTGCCGTCAACAATTGCGGGAAAACGGAGGCGTCCGCCGAGCGGAATCGTCAAGCTGGGAATGATTGGTGTGTCGGCGTTAGTGCCGCGATAGCGGGGAAGGACGACCGCAACTTCGTGTCCCAGCGCGGCGAGCGATTTGGGGAGGGCTTCAATCACATCGGCGAGCCCGCCGGTTTTGGAGAAGGGCAAACCTTCAGAGGCTACAATGAGAATTCTCATGCAGGATCGGCGCAGGCAACTCCGCCTCTGTACGCTACCGAAGCGGCTGCGACGCGTCAAGCGAGCGGCCCTGCTTTGATACAATTTTGGCTTCCATGGCCAGACAAAGATTAGGACAGCACTTTTTGCGCGACGCGGGCTGGCGCGAGCAAATTGCGCGCGCCATCCGGGTATCACGCCACGCAAGAGAGCGGCATGAGGGGGAGCCGTATTGCTGGATCGAAATCGGCGCGGGCCACGGGGAGATGACCGAGTATCTGGCCGCGACAGGGGCTCCAGTGTATGCGGTGGAGTTGGATCCGCCACTGATTTCAAAACTGCGACAACTGGCCGGCAGGTTTCCCAACTTAACCGTGATCGCCGGCGACGTGCTGGAAACGGACCTGGCCGAGATTGCCACGGGAAGAAAGATCAAGCTGTACGGAAACCTGCCGTATTACATCACATCGCCGATTCTGCACCGCTTTTTTCAGCTTGCCGCGATGATTCAAGAAATCCATATCGTCATACAACTGGAAGTGGCACTTCGTTTGGTCGCGCGACCGGGCACGCGCGATTACGGGTATTTATCGGTTCTGACGCAATATTATTCGCGGCCCTCGATCGAGTTGCAGCTCCCTCCCGGCGCCTTTCAACCGCCGCCGGAAGTCGGCTCGGCTTTGGTTTCCATGAAGTTGCCTGGGGAGAACGAAAGGTTGCAGCTGGCCGACAGCGAGAACTTCCTCGATTTTGTGAAGCTATCCTTCGCTCATAAACGAAAAACGCTGGTGAACAATCTGCGCCGAAGGTTTGCGCCTGAACTCATCAAAGAAACGCTCATGCAGCGAAAGCTTCGAGCATCGGCGCGGGCGGAAGAATTATCCGTAGGAGAGCTGGCTGATCTGTGCCTGGCCCTAAGTTCGTCAGGAACCTGAAGCCCCATCCTTTCGCCGGGCCAGTTCGAGCAGACGATCGGGGTAGTCTGAGATGATGCCGTCCACACCAGCCTCGACCAAAAGCCGCATGTGCGCGGGATGGTTGACGGTCCAGCAAACCACCTGCAGATCGCGCTGGCGGGCATCGCGAAGCAGGCGCGGCGTAACCAGGTCGCCGCGCACGGCGACCTGGCGCGCGCCAATCTCGATGGCCTTCTCGAGCGGTTCAGCGATTTGCCCTTCCACGAGCAGTCCGGTCATCAAAGTAGGCTCAATTTTGCGAACGCTGGCCAGAATTCCAGGGTCAAACGAAATGATGACCGTGCGCGCGATTTCTCCAGCTTCGCGCAAAGCGCTGATTAAGGCGTGTTCTCCGCCCCAAGAACCAAAAGGTTTCAGCTCCAGGTAGAACACCACGTCATGCTTTTTGGCAAATTCCAGAATTTCTTCGACCGTCGGGATGCGTTCCCCGGCGTACTCGCTGCCGAACCAGGAGCCTGCATCCAGTTTGCGGAGCTCTGCGAGCGTCAGGTCGTGGACGGCGCCCTGGCCGTTAGTGGTCCGGTTGACGGTCGCATCGTGAATGGCCACAAAGCGGGCATCGCGTGAGAGTTGCAGATCCGTTTCAATAAAGCCGGATCCCATAGCCACGGCTTTGCGATAGGCCGCGAAGGTATTTTCAGGGGCGTAACCGGAAGCGCCTCGGTGAGCTATCGCTAACAAGCGTGTGGCTCCAAGGAGAACAAAAATCAGGACGGACCTGGCGGCGGGCCGAATGCCGAAAGGGTATCCTACCATCCCTCATCAGCAGAAACACCTATTGCAGAGTTCAGATGTTCTCCACTCGCTCCGCCTGCTTACCAGAAACGCCTTATCGCTACACTACGAAAATTCGCATTAAATGCCATTATCCCAGGGCTATACTTTCGATCATCCAGCCGCGGAAAGGACGCATCCATGCGAGTCAAACTTGTGCCATCCGTTGCATTCGGTGTGGTACTGACCCTGCTGGCGAGTCTCTCTGTATTTGCCACGAATTTTCAGAACGAAAACCGACAGCGCAACGAAAAAAAGATGCAGGAAAACCTGACCAAGGAAGTCCGGCATCAACTCCTGTTACTTCCCTACTACTCTGTTTTCGACAATCTGATGTTCAAAGTTGATGGCGACCAAGTGACGCTGCTCGGACAAGTGGTGCGTCCTACCTTGAAGAGCGACGCCGAAAGCGCGGTAAAAGGTATCGAGAGCGTCGCCTCGGTCAACAACCAGATCGAAGTCCTGCCCGTTTCTCCGATGGACGATCAACTGCGCCGGGCCGTTTATCGAGCGGTCTACGGAGACACTGCGTTGTCGCGTTATGGGATGTCCGCACTGCCGTCCATCCACCTCATCGTAAAAAATGGCCATGTTACGCTCGAGGGGGTAGTGGATTCAGAATCCGATAAAAATCTTGCGAACTTGCGGACCAGCGGCGTGCCGAATGTTTTTTCGGTCACGAACAATTTGAATGTCTCGTCGAGCGAAGCAAAGAAGTAGCGCCTGCCTTTCGCACATTTACATTTCACCAGACTTTGTATACCTGGCCGGTCTGCCGACCTTCGACGCTCTTGGTGTAGGCAATCGCTACCTCGGCTGCGGCTACCGGCTGGTAGCCGGGAAAAAACGGCCCGTAGTCGTGCATGGACTCCCGCAACACTGTGGGGCTGACGACGTTGATACGCAGCCCGCGCGGCAACTCAATGGCTGCGGCGCGGACGAAGCTCTCAAGCGCGCCATTCACCAGCGAGGCGCAGGCTCCGAACCGAATCGGATCATCGCTGAGAATACCGCTGGTCAACGTAAACGATCCGCCGTCCACAAGCGTGTTTTGTCCCGCCAGAACCAGATTCACCTGACCCATCAACTTGTCTCGCAGGCCGATGTCGAACTTCTCGGGCGTCAACTCGTTCCACGCACCAAAATGTACGCTACCCGCGGCGTTTACAATGGCGTCCACCTTACCCGTCTCCTGGAAAAGAGCGCACACGCTATGTAAATCGCGAATATCGTGATGGAACTGGCCGCTGTTCCGGCCGACGCTGATTACCGTGTGACGAGGTGACAACTCGGCTGAGATTGCTCGTCCCAACGTGCCACTCGCTCCAATCAAAACTATTTTCATGCCTTCTCCCGCGTTTTCGTAAATTCCGGTACTTCACGTTATACTTTTTTATGCGCTTTCGCACCTCGCGGCTCTTTTTCGCAGCGTTTTCGCCTGGAATTTTTCTACTTGCCGTGCTGGCCGCCCCGGCGCGATCGCAAAACCAGGAATGGGTGAAGGAGGAGCTCGCCTGGCGAACGCAGCACGCAACGGATTTGCAGAAACCGGATGGTTGGCTTTCGCTGATTGGCCTGGAGTGGCTCCAATCAGGCGAAACAACAGTCGGGTCCGCTGCGGACAACAAAATTCGACTGCCGGCTACTGCCCCCGCTCATCTGGCCATTTTGAAACTGGAAAATGGCTCGGTGCAACTCTTGGCTCCCCAGAGCGGGTTCCCGTCCGGACTGCAGGTGGACGGTTCGCCGGCCAAAGAGCAAACACTGCGCGCCGACCCGGATCGCGACAAGTTCAATTCGCGCATCACTTACAGCACACTGAACTTTTATGTAATTCGCCGCTCTGATCGCTTCGCGGTACGCTTGAAAGACGCAAAGTCGCCTTCGCTCGCCGAATTTCACGCTCTGAAATGGTATGCGCCCGCCGCAGCTTACAACGTAACCGCAAAATGGGTTCCCTACACTCCTGCCAAAAGTGTTTCGCTAATCACGCTGGTGGGAACGAGTTATGACCAACCAGTGCCCGGCTATGCGGAGTTTACGTTGCAAGGGAAGACTTATCGGCTCGAACCAGTCCTCGAGGACCCGCAAAGCGCCAGACTGTTCTTTATCTTGAAGGACCCGACCAGCGCGGATGCCACGTACCCAGCATGCCGCTTCCTGTATTCGCCATTGCCAGATCACGGTGTGAACCGTGAAGGCGAGCTCGTATTGGACTTTAATCATCTGGAAAATCCGCCTTGCGCTTATACGCCCTACGCCACCTGCCCTCTTCCACCCGCGGGCAACCGGCTGCCGGTCGCCTTGCCGGTCGGCGAACAGCGTTACCATAAATAGATGGCTTCCGGCTCCCCTAACACCTTGCATCGCGAAGGCGATGACGACAGCGCTCGCGAAAGGCTGGTCGCACTGCGCGGTGCGCTGCTGCGCCTGCATAAGGCTCTGCTGGATATGGAACGGCGCGACTATGAGCGCGAGCACGGAGTCGTGAACGTTGGAGAACTCTTTCGACTGGTGGTGGACGACGCACAGTTCAGCTGGCTGCACAATATTTCCGAATTTGTGGTGCGACTCGACGAGACACTAACTGGAAAAGCACCTGTCACCGGGTCGGACGCGGATACGGCGTTCGACCTTGCACGAAAGATGTTCACACCGACCGAGGCGGGCGACACTTTTCAAAAGCAGTATTTTGATGCGATTCAACGGGACCCATCGGTGGTTATGGAGCACGCCGAATTGGCGCGCCTCTTTGCGCAAACTCTACCCTCGGAAACCAAGGACTAGCTTTTGCATCACTTCCGCAGGATTTATCTACCATGAGCGGATCCGATTCCTTCGAATCTGCGCAGGTCGAGCACAATTCATCGGCTCAGCAGTTTGAATTGCAGGTTGGCGACAGGCTCTGCGTGTTGCAGTACCGCATCGCGAACGGGAAGATGATTATCTTCCGGACAGAGGTTCCGGAACCCATTCAGCGCCGCGGTTTGGCCGCCCGCATGACAAGAACTGCGCTGGATTTCGCGCGCACGCAAAATCTGAAGGTCGAACCGCGCTGCCCCTACACGGCAGCGTATTTCCGCAGGCACCAGGAAGATTCTGACCTCTTGTAGACATAACGCGAGCCTGTCAATCCTACCGGTCGATTCGAACTAGCCGCCAATTCGTTGTGGTTTGCTCGTTCATCGCGCCCGCAGCCGAAATGATCCCGCGAAGGTCTGTGCGATACTCAGTTGGATTATGGTCCCGCACCCGGGTCGCACTAAGGCGTACCTCGCGCTCATCGCGGGTATCGTGTGCATCGCGTGGTCCGCAATATTTGTGCGCTGGACATCTATTCCCGGTCCGGCCTCGGCATTTTACCGGCTGCTGATTCCTGCGATTGTATTGCTGCCGACCTGGCTGCTTCCTGGAAAGCGCAGCGGGCTCGGCGCCCGCAGCTACGCCATCATCGCGATCGGAGGACTTTTCTTCGCGCTGGACCTAGCGTTCTATAACTCCTCCATCCTGCAGACCAATGCCGCCAATGCCACCCTTCTTGGCAACAACACGCCGATTGTGGTTGGGCTGCTGAGCTGGCTGCTTCTCAAGAAGCGCCCCAGCTGGTCGTTTTGGATTGGACTGGCACTGGCTGTTGCAGGCGCGCTCGTTATCATCCGCAGCGACCTTATCCGGCATGCCCGTTTTGGCCTCGGCGACGTCATGGCACTCACAGCTGCAGCGTGCTTCGCGGTTTACCTGATTGCAACGGAACAGGTTCGCGCTCACACCGACACTCTCGAATTTTTGCGGCTGGCGACACTGTTCAGTACCATCTTCATGTTTCTCTTCGCCGTGATACTTCGCGTACCGCTGGCGGTTCCCGATCGCCGCTCATGGTTCGCCTTGATTGGGCTTGGACTCGTCTCGCAATTGGGTGGCTACCTTGCTTTGACCTACGCCCTCGGCCTTTTACCCGCCACCGTCACCTCAGTGAGCTTGTTGTCGCAGGGGCCATTGACGGCGATCCTGGCCGCGCTGTTGCTGGGTGAACCGCTAACCAGCGCACAGATCCTGGGCGGAGCTTTCGTATTGGTCGGCGTGGGGCTGGCAAACCGTCTCGAGCGACCTGAAGAAGAGGCCAACCCGGTCTTCTGCGAAGCTGCTGAAGTCGAAAGTCCAGAAACGTCTCCGTGAGGTCCGCGTCTATATTGAGTAACCGGCAGATTCGATGAGCGATTCACTACAAACCGGTCAGTTCTACGGCCAGCCGCAAGCGCGAGTCGAGTTAGGCGGCATTGTATTAACGGAAGTGAGCCACCGCATTGGGCGGAAGCTTCCTCGCCACACGCATGAATCCGCCTATTTCGGCCTACTCCTCTCGGGAAGCTATTCTGAGCGCTGCGCTCGCAGGGATGCGGAGTACCGCCCCTTTTCCATAGGCTTCCACCCTCCTTCGCTCACTCACTCCGACGAGGTCGGCAACTGCGGTTCGCGCATGTTCTGCATCGAGCTGCGCGATTCATTTCTGGAACAAGCGCGGCCGTTCCTGACGTCCCCCGAATTCATGCCGGACCTTTGCGCTTCTGAAATTACCTGGCTAGGCCTGCGCCTATTTCGTTCTTTCGCCGGCGGAACGGTCTCGCTTCTGCAGGCTCAGGAATTGTGCGCGGACATGCTAGAGCGCGTTAGCGGCGCGGTGTTGCGCGACGAATCGGGCGATCCGGCTTGGCTGAAACTCACGATGGAAATGCTGCATGGCTCATTTTGCGATTCTCTGACACTAGAAGGTATTGCGAATCAAGTGCAGATCCACCCTATTCACCTTTCCCGGGTTTTCCAGAAGCGCTACGGCTGTACTATGGCGGACTACATGAATCGGCTGCGCGTGCAGTTTGTCTGCCGCGAGCTTGAGTCTGGTTGGGCCGAACTTGCCACCCTCGCCACTGACGCCGGATTTGCGGACCAGAGCCACATGGGTCGCGTCTTCAAGTCGTGCACCGGCCAGACACCGGGCCAGTTCCGCAAGTTTTTCCACTCCCGCGTGCTCGTATAGAGCCTCGAATCGAGCCGAAGCCGGATGTTTGTTTTGTTCTATACGTCTCCAGGTAAGTTAGACAAACTCATGGGCAATCAGGTGGTAGAGGAGTCAGATCCATGCGCCGGACATTCTCACTGACAGCGTTGTTTGTGATACTCGCGGTTTTCGCTCTTGAAAAGCGCAGCAGCCTCGCGGCGAACTCGCCGCAACCGGTAGACGGCCCGCAATTCAGCGCTGACGGTAAATTGGCTCGACCCACGAACTATCGTAAATGGGTTTTTCTATCTTCCGGCTATGGCATGAGTTATTCGCAAAAGGCGTCGGACGATCCCGATCACCTGATGTTTACCAACGTCTTCGTTCCGCCGGCCGACTACGATTATTTTCTGCAGCACGGAAGCTGGCCCGACAAAACCATGTTTGTCCTGGAAATTTATGGCTCCCAATCAAAGGGTTCCATCAATCAGCATGGTCATTTCCAAACCGAGTTCATGGGACTGGATGTGGAAGTGAAAGATGCCGCGCGCTTTCCTGACAAGTGGGCTTACTTTGCCTTCGACAACACCCAGCCAACGAGCGAACCCATGTCTCCCAGCAAAAATGATTGCTGGAGGTGTCACGAACAGAACGCCGCGGTCGAGCATTCTTTTGTGCAGTTCTATCCGCAGTTGCTGTTGATCGCCAGGGAAAAGAAAACCATCAAGGAAGGCGTGAACCTTCCCTAACCGGCTGGGCAATCGCGAGGAAATTCACAATCATACTAGGACTTCGCTGCCCCCGGCGCAGGCACGGCCAGAATCTCCACGTTGTTTCCGTCGGGATCCTTCAAATACACGGACGACGTCCCGTCGCGATGCTGCGTTGGCGTCCCATACACGGACGGATCGCCCTCCACCGCGATGTGCGGCGGGTGTTGCTCTTGCAGGACGAATGCTAGCCGCACATTCGCAAACGCGAGCATGGCCCAAGTCGCATCCTGGTATTCCACTTCGCACTTAAAACGCTGCGTGTACCAGTCTACTGCCGCTTTCACATCTTTGACCCTCAGTGCGGCGTGGTGCAGCGCATCCAGCTCTGAGTTCTTCCCTGTCATGTCATGCCCCAGTTTTTCGCTGCGAAATTGCTCTGTTCCATCGCAAGCCCGCAGAATCTAGTGTAACTGTTTCATTCATTCACTAAAGCCGATTTATCGCTCGAACTCATTGCCAGTAGAATGGTTCGGCCCGCCGTGTCCTAAAGCCCGAGGGGGCCACGATGATTCGTTTCTTTCGATTCATTTGTCTCTTGTTGTCTTGGCATCTGTTCGTCGAGAACCATCCGGTAAAGGCACAAGAGATGCCATCCGGCGGGTCCGCCACAAACGCCGAGTCAACCCCGCGCCCCCGCCCCAAAATCGGCGTCGCTCTCGAAGGCGGTGGCGCTCTAGGACTCGCCCACATTGGCGTCCTGCAATGGTTCGAAGACCATCACATTCCGGTGGATTACATCGCTGGCACTAGCATGGGTGGCCTAGTCGGCGGTCTCTACGCCACCGGCAAAAGTCCCCGCGAACTTGAACAAGTCGTAGCCGCCCAAAGTTGGGACATCATCATCGGCGGCCAAACCCCTTTTGAAGATCTTTCCTACCGCCGCAAAGAAGACTCCCGCGATTATCCGACGTTTATTCAGTTCGGCCTCAAGAAAGGAATCTCGCTTCCGGCCGGACTGAACGCCGGTCACAAAATCAACCTGCTCATCGACCGAGAAACTCTTCCATACTCCGAACTGAAATCCTTCGACGACTTGCCAATTCCCTACCGGTGCGTGGCCACCGACCTGGTCTCCGGCCAGGAAGTCGTTTTCAGTGACGGCA
>Ga0075425_100009403_pt1 | contig 10396 bp, 4 predicted proteins | sample SoiMethybrSBSTD4_FD_75300 | JGI IMG/M metagenome (GOLD analysis project Ga0075425, IMG submission 75300) | Bulk soil microbial communities from a Populus tree surrounding site in Tennessee, USA - Soil MetaG P. TD hybrid SBSTD4 | ecosystem: Environmental > Terrestrial > Soil > Tree plantation...
GCACAAGGCATTCCGCGCGTCACCAACCTCATTTGTGAAAAGGCTCTAATGGCCGCTTACGCCGAGCGGCACACGGTCGTCTCCACGGCCAATGTCAGGCATGCCGCCGCCGAACTTGATTTCGCTTACGAGCCAAGCCCGGGCCCCGGTGTGGAGTTTTCTCTGCGGCCCGGCATTGTGGTTCCCATGAGTGCGATAGCGCCCGAGCCACAAGTAGACGACTCACAAGTAGACGAAGCACAGCCTGCCGCGCTTTACCAGGAAGCTCCGGCTCATTCCGTGGCCGAGCCGTCAGCGCAACCCCAGCCGTCGGCGCCGCTACCGGCTATGCAACTACCCTCATCCATTCCCGAGGTGCGCACGAAGCCCAATGTCAGGGTCTTCGCACCGAAGCCACCCGTGTACGAACCGCCGCACGCAGAGCCACCCGCTAAAGCCGCCGAGCCGAAGACAACCCCGACGCCCAAGCCGGCGCGAAGATCGTCTCGGCCTCAGAGTGCTTTCCGCCGATACTGGAGTGACGTTGCGCACTCTTTCGTTCAGGATTGCAGATATTTTTTCTCAGCCTTCCGTACGCAATCCGACCCGGACGGCAAAGTCCTGTTTATGAAAAAGTATGATTTACGCCGCGACCTTGTCGCACCGGTGTCGCGTTGGCTCAGCAAGCCCGTAAGCCTGAAAGGTTCAAGTTCACGCGACTCGGATTCAGGACGCCGCACGGGCAGCGGTCACTTCTAAGCGTTCGCTGCCTCGTCGTAGATTATTTAGCTTGGATGGAATTAAGGTAGGCAACCAGATCGATGTGTTTTGGGCGCTCCGGTCGTTCTCTGAATCAATCGCGCGAAATTTCGCGCCCCCTAGCAGCTTGTCCGTTGACATGCCAACTCAGCCACTATAGTGTAGGCGGCAATCAGTAGTGACAAGTATTTTCACCCCTATGGGCTCGTCGTGACTCAGGATGAGCCCATTTCCTTTGTAACAGCGGCTGCGGCCAGTTCACCCCAACGACTAGTTTGCCAGTTTGCCTGTGGTGAGCAAATTCAACCAATGCCGTCTGATGATTAATCGTTCGTCGCGAATCGGCGTTTTCCCTTTGGACTCCCGGCATGCAGAACCGCGTCCGAAGAAAACCCAATCCGATCCTCAGATGAGACTGTGAACGTGCTGTGCAAGGATCGTATAACACTTTCGCTTTATGCCGCGTTGGCTAGAGTCGAACAGGCGTAGAATCCCAGCTACGAACGGCCTGAGGCTTCCATTTCCGTCGCTGCGGAATACGGGCCTGATCTTTGGCCGTTCGCGGAGGCGAACTAACTAACATGCGAATGTTCGTAATTCCTCTATGCATCGGAATATGCGCGATAGCGTTGGCAGGTCGCGGGCAGGAAGCATCCCCAGGAGCGGAAGTTACCTACTACAAAGACGTCGCGCCGATTCTGCAGAAGAACTGCATCGTGTGCCATCGTCCGAATGACATCGCGCCTATGTCACTTATGACGTACGACGAAGTTCTCCCTTTCGCGCGGATGATCCGCGAGAGCGTAGTGCAGCACAAGATGCCCCCATGGCATGCTGATCCCGCATTCAGTGAATTCAATAACGACGCTCGATTGACGGATGAGGAAATCGCGACGATCGACGCGTGGGTGAAAAATGGAACCAAACGCGGCGCGGCTGAGGCAAACTTACGCGAATCTGCTCCCTCTCCGCGTGAGGTGCCGGCTTCGGGCTGGCACATCAAGCCGGACGTTGTCTTTACTGTTCCCGAATTCGTGGTCCCCAAAACTGTGCTGGACGACTACGAGTATATTTACGTCGCCACGAATTTTAAGGAAGACAAATGGATACAGGCTGCGGAGGTGCTGCCAGGCGACCGTCGGGTGGTTCATCACGCTACAGTTTCTGTTATCGACCAAACTGAAGTCGCGAAACATCTTGAACAGCATGGGAAGGCTGACGAGGGCGAGGACCGATATCACTACCGGACAGGAAAAGTGCTGCACCTGCGCCCGGAAGCACCGGTCATTGACGATGGGTGCGCGGCGCCCGACGGTGGCGGCGTTCCTGGCACCTCCTCCGGCTACTTGAATATTGTGCCTGCTATCTATCTGCCGGGTCACCTTGCTGAGACGCGGCCTCCCGGCTACGCCCTGCGGATTCCAGCCGGCGGCTATCTGCAATTCCAGATTCACTACAGCAATCATCACGGACTGGAGGTAAAGGATCGCACCAGCATTGGTTTGGTGTTCGCGCGGGAAACGGTACAGCACGAGGTTGGTCAATACGAAATCTGGAATAACATGTTTCTCATTCCCGCAAACGACGAAAATCATCGTGTCACTTCGTGCTTTACTTTGCCGAAGGACGTGATTGCGGTCGCCTACACTGCACACATGCACTTTCGCGGCAAAAGCATGCTGACCAAGGCTATTTATCCGGATGGCCGCGAACAGGTGCTTTTGTATGTTCCCAACTATGATTTTAGATGGCAGGAGACGTACTTCTTAAAGAAACAATTCCTGCTGCCTAAGGGTACGAGGCTGATGACCGTGGCGTACTTCGACAACTCCAAGAAGAACTTTCAAAATCCCGATCCTTCCAGGAGCATCCGTTGGGGCGAACCGAGCGACGAAGAGATGATGGGTTTCTGGCTACAGTTCGCTGATCCAGCAGTGGCTTCATCTTCGATTGAGAAATGACCTACACTCCACAGCCCTATCCCTCCACTTGGCCTATGCCTGTACAGCAAATGCGTGAATCTCTTGGGTTCGCTGATCCGGAGATCGCGGCGCCATGAAGTTCGGTCGCCGCAGGTTTGTCCAGTTCGGGATGGGGGCTGCCGCCTTCTCCTTTGCTTCGAATCGACTGCTGGGGCAGGGCGTTTCCACTCACACGGCGAAGCCCGTGGTAAGACCCAAAGGTTCCGGGCGTCCTTTCAATGCGCACTTCATCGACGTCGCCCATGCCGCTGGTCTGCGCGCACCGGTAGTTTACGGCGACACAGATGTCAAAAAGTATATCGTCGAGTCCACAGGGTGTGGCTGTGCCTTTATTGACTACGACAACGACGGTTGGATGGATCTCTTTATGCTCTCAGGTACTCGCCTCGCAGGCGCTCCCGAGGGCACAACGAATCGGCTGTACAAGAATAATCGTGATGGAACTTTTACCGACGTAACCGAAAAGGCCGGTTTGCACTCCGCCGGCTGGGCCTGTGGAGTTTGTATCGGAGACTACAACAACGACGGCTTTGAAGATATTTTTTGCACTAGATTCGGCCAGAACACTCTGTATCGCAACAACGGGGATGGAACTTTCACCGATGTAACCAAAGCTGCCGGTCTTTGGGACGATCAACAAAGATTTGGAGCCGGCTGCTCCTTCGTAGACTACAACCGTGACGGACACCTTGATCTCTTCGTTTCCAACTACGTTCGTTTTTCGTTTGAGAATGCAGCAGTACCTGGCGAGAACCCCAATTGCCGCTGGAAGGGAATTCCCGTCGAGTGTGGCCCCCGAGGTTTGGGAACCGGCAAGCATAGTCTCTATCGAAACAACGGCGACGGAACCTTCACAGACGTAACATCGCAGGCCGGCATCTCGCGGGCAGCACCGACTTACGGCATGACTGTTGTTGCAGCCGATTTTGATGAAGACGGATGGCAAGACGTCTATGTAGCCTGCGACTCCACACCTAGCTTGCTTTTCATGAATAATGGAGACGGAACATTTCGTGAAGAGGGAGTCCTGCGAGGTGCTGCGCTAAGCGATGACGGGATGGAGCAGGCCGGAATGGGCGTGGGGATTGGCGACTATAACCTGGACGGGCATCTGGATCTCTTCAAAACGCACTTTGCCGACGACGCCAACATTCTCTATCACAATGACGGGAAGGCAAATTTCGAGGATGCCACGGGATCTTCGCGCGTCGGAGTCGAAACACGTTACGTGTGCTGGGGCGCCGGCATCGTCGACCTGGATAATGACGGCCTTCCGGACATCTTCATGGTTACTGGCCACGTTTACCCGCAAGTCGAGCGCACCCTGGCACAATATCCCTACAAAACACCGCGCGCTGTCTTTAGGAATCTCGGCAACGGAGTGTTCGAAGAACTTATCCAGGAAGCAGGTCCCGGGGTTGCGGCCGCACATTGTAGCCGTGGGTGCGCTTTCGGGGACTTCGACAATGACGGCGATGTGGACGTGCTGATCATCAATCTCAATGAACCTCCCTCGCTATTGCGCAACGACGTCAGCGGGAAGAGCAATTGGATCAAGGTAAAATTGCAAGGCGTAAAATCCAACCGCAGTGCTATCGGCGCAAGGGTGCTAGTTAGCTACGGAGGCAGAACCCAGGCGCAAGCGCTGCTAAGTCAGTCGAGCTTCTTCTCTTGCAACGATCCGCGTTTGCACTTCGGTTTAGGGAACGCCAACTTCGCCGACATCGACGTGTATTGGCCAAATGGCCTGCACGAAACCTTCAAACAAGTCTCCGCCAACCGGCTCGTGACCATCAAAGAAGGGGTAGGATTCGTGACCAATGTCGGTTGGGCCAAATCGTAAGAACTCGATTTAAGCCTGCCAAGCGGGACGGAACACGCATCGTAAACGTTCACGACACCGCGCAATTTCCCACCCAAGTAAATTTCTTGGTAAATTCGCCAGAATATCGTTTTTTCTCTTGACTAATAGTTCTCGCGGGACTACAAGGTCCTCAATTGTAAGTTTGGGAGTGGCTCTGTGTCCGTTCTGTTTGTCAACTTCATTCAGTAACCAGAATGTGTCAGGCCTACGGCGGGTGCAACCGTATGGCCGGGTTACTGACGTTTAGATGATTTCTAGGAGGGGATCCATGCGAAATGTCAGAAGTCTCTGGCTTGCGTCTGCGGCGGCGATTCTGCTTCTTGCAATGTCGGCGCCGAGCGGATTGTGCCAGAACGTGTACGGCACCATCAGGGGGACTGCAACGGATGCGAGCGGAGCCGCTGTGGCGGACGCGACTGTCACGTTGACTAATATAGAGACACAAGAAAAACGCAGCATCGCAACGGATACATCCGGTAATTATGCCTTTGTGAACATTTTGCCCGGCCGGTACAAGTTGGAAGGTGAAAAAGCCGGTTTTAAGAAGTTCGTCCGTGAGCCCATCCTCGTGCAAATCGAAAGCGGACTCCGCGTGGATATGTCCCTGGTGGTTGGCTCACAAACCGAAACAGTCGAGGTGACTTCGGAAGTGCCGTTGCTCCAGCCCGAAACGAACTCGCTCGGGCAAGTCGTCGAACAACGAAGTGTCACCGAGCTGCCGCTGAATGGACGCAACCCGTTGGCGCTGGTGGCAATTGTGCCGGGCGTTGTGCCGCAAGGTCAGCCCTCGGCGGGCAATTCCTCGACGGGCAATCCGGTCGGCGCAAATCCCTTCGCTCTGGGAGATTTTCAGGTCGGAGGAGGCCAGGCCGGGCAGAGCCAGATTCTCATCGACGGCACGCCTACAAATGGGGCTTATCTCAACGTGGTCACAGTGGTCCCCACGCAAGATGCCATTGAGGAATTCAAAGTACAGACAAACAACCTTGGCCCGGAGTATGGACGATTCGCCGGTGGCGTGATCAACCTCAACACCAAGTCCGGCACGAACGCTTTTCATGGCTCGCTATACGAGTTTCTGCGGAATAAGGTCCTGAACGCCAACGACTTCTTCGCCAACAAAGGTGGCACCGCGCGTCCGCCCTTTACCCAAAACCAGTTTGGAGGCAGCGCTGGAGGGCCAATTCTGAAGGATAAGCTGTTTTTCTTCGGCGGTTATGAAGGCTTTCGGCAGCGTAAGGGCGGCATCCTGACAACGTATGTTCCTACGGCTGCGGAGCGCGGAGGAGACTTCAGCGAAATAGGGTCCACCAACACATCAACAGTGCTTCCCATCTACGACCCAAAAACCAGCTCAGGCTGCACCGCAACCGCGGCGGTTTGCAGGACGCAATTCTCATACCTAGGGAAGCTAAACGTCATCGATCCTGCTCGGCTTGATCCCACGGCGTTGGCCCTTTTGTCCTACTTCCCGATGCCAAATCAAACGAACAATCCTAGCGGCAACTTCGTCGAAAGCTACAGCCTGGGTGGCAACACAGACCAATACAACGGCCGCATTGACTATACCTTGAGCGCTAAGCAGAGGATTTATGGGCGGTACACCCATAATCATATTCTGTCGCTTCCCGACGAACCGTTTAAGGACATATGCAAAGATCGTTGCACCGAAGATACCGTAGCCCATCAAGTTTCATTGGGGGATACCATTGCGTTTTCACCGAGGACGATCTTGGACCTGCATTTCGGCTACACGCGCTATGTCTACCTGCGCACGCCGCTCAGCCAAGGCATCGATATGTCGGTGTTTGGTCCAAACTGGGCTGCCTTAGCCCCGCAGATGACCTACACTCACATTCCGACGACGTGCGTATCACAGCAAAACGGCGACTCTCACTGGGGCAACGGTAGTTGGTGCACGCAGGGAACCGGAAGCGGCATCGGCGCCTGGGACGACACACTCAGCATCGCCCCTATGGTTTCGAAGATCATGGGAAAGCACAATTTGAAAGTAGGCTTTGAGTTTCGGCTGCTCCGCAACAACTACTACCAGAGCAACGATCCTGCAGGCTTTTTCAATTTCGATGCTGGCTTGACGGCGGCAAACCCTCTCAACCCGGCTAACCAGACGCCCGGAGGCAACCCCACAGCGACGCATCCCGTTGCTTCGGGGAACGGCATGGCTTCCTTCCTGCTCGGATATGCAAGAGACAACGGTGACAGCGTGACGGAGCCTGCCAGGACCGCGGACCAGAACCTGTACTATGCCTTCTATGTCGGCGACACCTACCAAGTCACAAAGAAGTTAACTCTGAACTTGGGGCTGCGTGTGGACCTGCAGGGACCCTGGACGGAACGGACGGATCGAATCGTCGTCTTTAACCCGGAGGAAACGAGCCCAGTTGGAGCGCAAGCTGGGTTGCCGGATCTCAAGGGTGCCTTTGATCTGGTGAACTCCTCGCCGCACAAGAGCCGCAGCGCCTTCGATTCGTGGAACAACGTCAGCCCGCGTATCGGTCTGTCCTATCAGCTTGACCGGAACACGGTCATCCGAACCGGTTATGGGATGTTTTACCTCCCGGTGGATGGTCGCTGGAACGATGCTCCACATAACCTCTTCATTAACAGTTTTAATACGAATTTGCTCGCGGTACAGGCGGATGGCGTTACCCCCAAGAATACGTTGTTCAATCCCTTCCCGACCGGAATCACTCCTCCTTTCGGGAGAGACCAGGCTTTGATCAACGCGCAAGGGAATGGCCTCGGGGCAGCTACCAGTGGCTATAAAGCGCCCTACGTACAGCAGTGGAACTTCAACATCCAGCGCCAGTTCCCTGGGAATTTCCTCTTTGACGTAGCCTACGCTGGGTCCAAGGGCACCCGCTTGCCCATGCATAGCCAGAGCATCGACCAACTGCCCGCGGAGTTGCTACCCAAGACCGCTGCCGATGTCACCGCATTGACGACCCTGGTTCCCAACCCTTTCGCTGGGAATTGTCCTCCGCCAGCGGTTTGTACGGGGCCCGTGCTATCGGGCAACGTGGGAACCAGCAAAACCATAAAGGCGGGCCAACTTCTCCTGCCGTTCCCGCAGTTTGACAACGTGGACCTCGAGGAGCCGAATAACCGCGATTCTATTTATCACTCCCTGCAGATGAAGGTGCAGAAACGTTTCGCTGCCGGGGCCCAGATATTGGCCAGCTACACCGTCGCGAAGCTCATCGACAACACCAACTCGGAAATCAATTGGCTGGAAGCCAGCCCCGTGAGCTGGAACGACGCCAATCCAAACGATCTGCGCCACGAGCGGAGCTTGGATACGTTCGATGTTCCGCAGCGCTTGGTGATTGGTTCTATCCTGGATATGCCTTTCGGCAAGGGCAAGAAGTTCGCCAATCATCTTAGCGGAGTCGCTGACAAACTGATTTCCGGATGGGGAATTAATACGATCATTACCTTCCAGAGCGGCTTCCCGATCATCATCGGCGGTTGCCCCGGTGCACTGAGCAGCTCCGGCATTCCAAACGTGCCCTGTGCCCGCCCGATAAGAACTGCTCCGTCCCACTTGACCTCTGGTTCGCTGGATGATCGGTTGGCCCATTGGTTCGACCCTTCGGTATTCCAGAACGGCGACCCGACCGACTTTAGGGCCATTGGTCCTCTCAGCGACTCGCGCACCGAACCGAACATACGCTCCGACGGCGTGAAGAACTTTGACTTCGCCGTCTTCAAAAACACGAGGTTTGGTCAGGATGAAAGATACGGCGTGGAGTTCCGCACAGAGTTCTTCAATGGATTCAACCACCCGCAATTCAATCCACCCAATAGCGGCTGCTGCGGCGGAACTTCCTTTGGCCAAGTTACTAGTCAATACAATCTTCCGCGCCTCATCCAGTTCGCGTTGAGGTTTACGTTCTAGATCGTCTGTTCTGCTCGTACACCTGGGCGGGCTATCCCGCCCGGGTGTACGATTGTTTCTGGAGTTGTTTTCTCTCTTCCCAGGCACAGCTACCATCGGCTTCGTCTAAATTGTGCTGACCGAACGCCTGGTTCGCGCGAAAATACTTGGATGAAGCTTGCCGCCATGCTCCTGTTAGTCGTCTGCTCGCCAGCTCCCCAATTGGCAGCGTCCCAAACTTCGGAAGAACAGGTCGAACAGTCGTTTCGCGCTGGACAAGATGCCATGCGACGGGGCGAGTTCGCTCGTGCCGCCGAACAATTCAAAAAGGTTCTGTCGCTCGATCCAGACTTACCGGAGGCTGAAATCAACCTGGGCCTTGCCTACCAAAGTCTCTACGAATACGACGTGGCGGTGCGACACCTGACCAAGGGACTGCGCGAAAGGCCCAGCCTCGTCGGTCCCACCGTCATCGTTGGAATGGATTACCTAAAACTCGGCTCTTCGGATAAGGCCATTCCGTTCCTCCAGCGCGCGCTGCAGCTCGACCCTTCCAACCGCGATGCCCATGAGGCCATGGCTTTGTATCACCTAAGTCATGATGATTTTCAGAGCGCCGGTGAGGAGTTTCGCCAGCTCGCCTCTCTCAATTCAGACAAGGCCGAGGCTTGGTTCAGACTTGGTCACCAATACCTGGATCTTTCGGCTCGTTTGGCTTTTCGCGGCGCGCGCCTATACAAAGACTCCGCTTGGGGCCATCGCTTTCTCGGTGACCTGTTGTTTCAACGCGACCGTTGGGATGACGCTGTGCGGGAATACCTGAAGGCCCTGGCGATTGACCAGAAGCAATCCGGCTTGCATACATGGCTCGGCCAAGCTTATCTCCACGCAGGGAAGCTGGCAGAAGCCGAATCAGCGTTCCATCAGGAGCTTCAACTTGATTCGCAAAATGAACTTGCATGGCTTGGCTTGGCGAACCTGCAACTGGTCAAAGGCCAAGCTTTAGCGGCACTCGAGTCGCTGGGCAAAGTTTGGGAAATCTCTCCCGAATTCTTGAAGATGCCACAGGAATTCCCGTCGATCGAACTCACCCAGCAAGCCGCAAAGGCTTCTATAGCGCAAGTGCTCAACGGGCCGGAAGGAGGGGCCAGGCATTTCCTGTTGGCGAGCCTTTACGCTACGACCGGTGAAAACGCCCTTTCAATCAGCGAATGGAAATCCTTCCAAAATGAGTTCTCGCGATGGCAAAACGCATTAAACCCTTCGGCAAATCAGGATCCATGCAAGGCTCACCTTTATTCCCAATGCTCGGATTTGCTAAAGAACAACAAGCAGTTGACCAACTCTGACCAGCTGCTCATGGCTAAAATCCACTTTGCGTTTCGACAATACGAACCCGCAGCGACCGCCTTGGCGCGAGTGCACAGCGATGCTAGCGAGAATGCCGAAGCTAGCTACTGGCTGGAGCGAACGTACCAGGCGTTGGGCGGAGATGCGTACGCGCGACTCGAGGATTCTGTTCCCAATTCTTGGCGCACTCACCAGCTGCGTGCTGAAGGCTACGCCATTCGTCGCGAGCTTGACAACGCAATCAGAGAGTATCAGGTGGCCCTGCAGCTGCGTCCAGGTGAAGCCGAACTTCACGAAGCTTTTGGGGAATTCTACCTCGACAATCACTCGGACGGTGAAGCGCTGGCGGAATTGGAGAAGGCCGTGTCCCTGGATCCCTCCCGCACAAAGGCACTTTACCTGCTGGGACGACTGTACGTGGTAGGCCGGGAAAACGAAAAAGCTGTGCCGTACTTACAGCGCGCGCTTCGGCTTCAACCCAATTTGAATGAAGCCAGCGGATTGTTGGGGACGGCCTACGTCCGCTTGGGAAAGTTTGCCGAAGCTATTCCGCAGCTGGAAAAG
>Ga0075425_100009404_pt1 | contig 10396 bp, 7 predicted proteins | sample SoiMethybrSBSTD4_FD_75300 | JGI IMG/M metagenome (GOLD analysis project Ga0075425, IMG submission 75300) | Bulk soil microbial communities from a Populus tree surrounding site in Tennessee, USA - Soil MetaG P. TD hybrid SBSTD4 | ecosystem: Environmental > Terrestrial > Soil > Tree plantation...
GTTGAACGCGGTACCGAGATTGCTCGTGTACTTCACCGAGTCGGCGAAATACGCCTCTTCGGCGGTGATCAGGTTACGAAGGTCTGACTTCATCGAAGCCAGATAGGCCTTCTCCTTCGTGTTCGCGAACTTCGGAATCGCGATCGCGGCCAAAATGCCGATGATCACGACCACGATCAGAAGCTCGATCAGAGTGAAACCCTTGCGATTCATCTGGAAAACCTCCCCTGTATTGTTCTCAGACATGGGCGACACAGTTATTCCGGGGCCCAGTTGAGGCACGAATCATGCCCCTAAAGGATTAACTCGATGTAACTACTTGCTGGACAGCGTGTTACACCTTCATTGTCGGTCTTTGCTGACGTCATAAGTCCTTTAAGAACTCAGGCTTTTTGCAACTTGCCACGCCGGACGCAACGAGCCCGTAAATCATTGGCGATACGGCAGATACCAGTTTCGCTCTCCTGCAAACCGCCGCGACGCCGAATCCGCCAGCGCGTGCGCCTGGGCAGGATGTCGCCGAGCAAGCTCCAGGAGGAACTCCGCGCGCAGGGTCATCCGCGCGCCGACAGCACCACTGCGTCGGCGCTCGATCAGCGGCACAGCGGCGGCCGTATCGCCGATGCTGATCAGATAGATCGCGTGCGCGCCATCGAGATACGGATCCCCCGCGTAGAGAGAGTCCGCGATGCGGTACTCGCGACGCGCCCCCGTGGTGTCGTGCAGCCCGGCGAGCACGGCGGCCGCCGATGCATGCGCGCGATACGACTCGGGATGCTCGGTAAGCAGCGTGAGCAGCTGCGCCTGGTTGTTGCGCCATGCCGGCAGTCGCTCGAGCGATCGCCAGCAGGCGGCAATCGCGATCAGACTCACGGCGACCACGGCAGGACGAAGCCCGCTTCGTGCAGAGACTTTCGTCGCCACCCATCCGACAAATGCCGCCGGCAGCGCGACCGCGAGATAGAGATTGCGCTCGGCCAACGGGACGCCGGATGCGAATACCAGATTCGAAGTGGGGAGGTACGACAATGCCGCGACACCAGCCGTGAAGGCGATTGCGGGCGCACGCCTCGGGAACCACCACACGAGAACCAGAACCGCCACGATGACGCAGAAGCCACCGAAGGCGGCAAGGGAAAGCGCGCTCCGCGCGGGAATCACTTGCGGGCTGTAGTCCGACGACAGCGAGACGGGCCAGACGAGCAGCACGCCGGCACGCAGTGCGGCGGGCAGTGCGATCGCCAGACGAGCGAGTGCACCCCGGCCATAGAACACCGCTGCTGCATCGCTTTCACCGACCCAACCGATCGAGAACCAGGCGACGAGATAGCCGATCGTGACAATTCCAAGGGCAATCCAAAATGCACGTGGATAGTCCCCCCTCTCCCCTTCGCTGCGCTCAGGGCTGGAGAGGGGGAACGTGGGGGACGAAAGCCATCTATCCAGCAGTATCACGACACCTACGACGACACCGTGCTCTTTGCTGAGCATCGCGAGCGCGGCGCAGAGCACAGACAGCGCCCATTTCCCACGGCGTGCCGCGAGGACCGCTCCGAGAATGCCGACCGCGACGAGCAGTTCCGCTCGACCGACCACACTCGCGACAGCTTCAACGTGGACCGGATGCCAGGCGAAGACGAGTCCCGCGGCCGTGGCTCCCAGTGGTGGAAGCCAGCGAGCGAGGACGAGGACAAGTAGCACGGTCGCGACGCCGTGCCAGAGTGCGTTCATCAAGTGCAGCCAACCGGCGCGGCCGCTCGAGACTGTCCAATCGATCGCGTAGCTCAGAATCGTGACAGGCCGATACAGTCCAGCACCGGTCTCTCGCGGCCAGTACGGATCGTCAAAGGCGGCGAGTGCCGCGGGGACCGAATGCGCCGCGGCATTCGAGACCACGATCGCGCGATCGTCCTGGACAAAACCGTAGCGCAGGGTGATCAGATACAGCGCGACAGCCGCGACGTACACGAACAACAGGAGCTCGCGCTTCATCTGATACGCGCGAGCAGTGAGTCTGCGACGGTCGAGTCGCCGCGCGTGCGCGCGGCCAACGCCTGCGTGCGCAGGTATCCAGGACAGTTACGACACATCTGCTCGGCTTGCAGCAACAGCGTGTCGGCCAGGCGTGGACGACCGAGCGTGATCGCGGCGTCCGCGGCGGCAATGAAGAGCGTGGGATCACGATCGTAGATCCTCGATGCTTCCTGCAGCGCCCGGAGTGCCTGCGCCGGCTGCCGGTGGCTTTGATAGATCGCTGCCATGCGCGCGGGCCCGCGGTAGGAATTGGGCGAATCGGTCAGAATGCTCTGTGTCACCGCGTAGTCGTCGTGCCAGACCGGACTGCGGAGTGCGGTTCGGATGCCACCCGCGAGCACGATGGCGCCCAGAATTAGACGCAGGCGATCGGTGGGGAGCCGCGCGAAGGCGGCCGCGACCGCGAGCGCCAGACCGACCGATGGTAGGTACAGCGTGCGTTCGGCAATCAGGACGCCCGTCGAAAACAGCAGATTCGATACGGGCAAGAACGCGATCGCGATCCAGCCGAGACCATAGAGCTCGAGCGGTCTCTTGCGCCGCCAAGCCAGAAGGAACAATCCAATCCACACCGCCAGACACAAGAACCCGATCGCGAACCGAGCATCCAGCAGTGAATGGACGATCGTGCGCTCAGCCGGCGAGTAATCGACGCGCAGTGTCAGCGGAAAGACGAGCAGGCGGAAGACGTCGCGCAACGCCGCGATCGCGGTAACGCGGGCGGCCAGCGCGCTTTCACCGAGAAAGATCGGCGCCGTCGCATTCAGGCGCTCATAGGGGTGCAGCACGATCCCGCGCACGACGAGAAACGCGCCCACGACCAGCACCCAGCTCGCGGCGAACGAGACGATGCGCCGCCGGTCGGGTCGCGCCACGAGCGGCGGTCCTACGATCCAGGCCCAGATGATGAGCGCCGGCGCGACGATCGCATTCTCTTTGCTCAGCAATCCCACGAGCAGTGCGGCGCTAGACCAGAGGATGTTCTGGCGAATCACTGCGGCGTAAACAGCAAGGCAGACACCGGCGGCCGCCATCAACTCGCCCAGTCCGATCACGTTGGCGACCGCTTCGACGTGCACGGGGTGAACCGCGAAGATGAGACCGGCAGCCATCGCCGTCCTCACCCCCTGACCCTCTCTCCCTTCGCTCAGGGCAGGCGCTCTCCCGTCGGGAGTCCTCACCCCTTGATCCCCTCTCCCGTCGGGAGAGGGGAAACTCAATGCGAGCTTTGCGACGGTGAGAGAGACACCGGCATGCCAGATGAGATTGATCGCGTGGAACAGCATCGGATGGCCGCGGGCGAGCGTCCAGTCGAGGGCGAACGACGCGAGTGGGAGCGGGCGATACATCTGGCCGCCGAGGTCGGGCGGCCAGTACGGCCCGGAGAACGCACCCAGAACGCCATGCAGCGAATGCACGAGCGGATTCCAGGCGATGATGTAGAGGTCGTCCATCGCGAACCCGTTCCAGAGCGCCGGGATGTAGGGGAGCAACGCGGCGAGCGCGACGAGTAGGTTCAACGTCCCCCCTCTCCGGAACGGAGAGAGCCTGTCCCGAGCGAAGCGAGGGAGGGTCAGGGCGTGAAGGCTATTGTCCACGATTCACGGCGAACAGCCAGCGCCCATCGGGCCAGCGGTAGACCGCGGTGAGCCAGGGAGGATAGGCGCCCAGCAGGGCGCGCAACTGAACGGCTGAGGGGGAGCTCGAGCTGGCGAGCAGCACGTGTGTGACGCCCATCCGCTCGAGGTACGCCCGCTGCTCGGCGGGTGTCGGCGGGATCAACTCGCGACCGTGATACCGCTCGAGATAGAACGGGACCGCCCGCCGCCGGCTGTACAGCCACACGAGCGCTTCGTCGTCGGTGGCGATCACGGCGGAATCGGGAAGGCTCTGAATGACCGGCAACAGTTCGACGAAATTCGCCGAGATCGCGTGTGCTTGAAGATCCCACCAGTGGCCGCGGAAACCCCGGTACTCGTAGTAGCCATATCCTCCCAGCGCAATGACTCCGAGCAATGCGACTGGAATTCGGGCCATGTGCCAGCGTCGCGCGATTTGAATGGCCCCCAACGTCCACACCAGGAAGAGCCACGGTAAGACAGCCCAGAGAAAGCGATCCGGCGGGTGCGGCCAAATGATGAGGATGATGAAATAGAAGACCAGGAACAGGCCGATCGCAGATCGACGCCAAACAGACCAGAGCCCATAAAGACCAACGCCGAGGGATGTCGCCGCGAAAATGTTGTAGAGCCAACGCAGGGGAATCCAGCCGAAGGCCAAGGCATCGAGTGGTCGCGGCATGTCGCGCAGGTTCACCTTGATCGCCGACAAACCGGCCTGGCTGACATGCGCGAAATACGTCCCATAGCCAAGTGCGAGCTCTGGATCGATCTGCCGCGCATGCGTGGCGACCCAGAGACCCCAGAGCACCGCGGCGATCGCGCCGGGAATCACAGTTCTAGCAATGGTGCGGCGCGGTGCGTGCCACAGCAGTAAGAACAGCGCGATCCCGGCGACGAGCGCGATGGCGATGGAACGCGTGAGGAGCGCTAACGCCGCTGCCGTGCCGGCAAGCCACGGACGATTGGCCCGGTCAGCCTCAATCACCGCTACCGCCAGCAACACGCTGAACAGTGGTTCCGCAAACAAGACGCCCTGCGTCGCGAGCACCGGTATCGCGATCGCGGCGGCGAACACGAGGACGCTGGGAATCCAGCGAGGTACACCCGGTCCCAAGAACTCCGTCTTCGTCACGTGCCAGGAGATCAGCCCGGCGGCCGCGGCACTCAGGAGCGCATTGAGGATCTTTCCGGCGATGGCGGCCGCATGCACCGAGAGCAGACCAAAAAGCGGTGCGAGCAGCATTGGATACAGCGGCGGGTAATGCACGGCGCCGGGCATGCCCGGGAGGTTGGGATGCACATAGCCGTGGCCCGTCGCCAGTGCGGTTGCGAGGCCCGCATACAGCCCGTCGTCATAGAAGACACCGACGAGCGCCTGATTGAGCGTGAGGAGTCCGGCGGCCAGCGTCGCCGCCGCGGTAGCGAGACCAGCCTTTACTTCGCTGGTAAGCGCCAAGTGTCGAGTTTGCCGGGGACCAACAGGTTATAGCGAAGGATATGGAATAGCGCCGCGAACCCGTCGCGCCACGTGATCTTCTTTCCCTCGGCGTACGTGCGGCCGCTGTAGGAGATGGGAATCTCCCAGATGCGCGCACGCGCCTGTGCGAGACGCGCCGTGATCTCGACCTCGAACCCGAACCGATTCGACGAGAGCGGCAGTTTCTTGAGCACGTCGGCTCGGACCATCTTGTAGCACGTCTCGAGGTCGGAGAGGTTCAGGTTTGTGAACATGTTGGACAAGAGCGTCAGGAACTTGTTGCCGACATAGTGCCAGAAGTACAGCACCCGGCGTGGTCCACCCTGAAAACGCGAGCCATACACCGCATCGGCCTGACGCGCGCGGATCGGCAAGATCAGCGCGGGCAGGTCGGAGGGATCGTACTCGAGGTCGGCATCCTGTACGACGATGACGTCGCCAGTGGCGGCCGCGATGCCGGTACGGATTGCCGCGCCCTTGCCACGATTCTTTTCGTGGTGAATCACGCGATCCACCAGTCCGTCACCGGACAGTTTCTCCAGGATCTCGCGCGTCCCGTCGGTGGACGCGTCGTTCACGACAATGATCTCGAGACGCAGCGCCACCTGGCGTACTCGACGCAGCGCCGACTCGACTGTCTCGGCCTCGTTATAGGCCGGCATGACCACTGAGAGCAAAAGGTTGGGAGAACGGCGCTCGGGAATCATGCCGCCGCCTCACCGATGGCGATCAAGGATTGTCCGACGCGCCATGGCAGCAGCCGCTCCAGCCGAAAGAGCGGCACGAGCGCGTCGTACAGCGTCAAGGAGCCGGCGGGAATCATCTCGCGCCGCAGCACACGGCCCGCGAACCACCAGCCGGGAACGCCTGCGAGGTTGAAATACTCGACGTGCCTGACGCGGTATCCCGTCGCGCGAAGCAGCTCGGCGAGCGCACTGCGACGGTAGCGCCGGTGATGGCCGAGGGCGCGGTCCATCGTGCCGTAGAGCGCGGGCAGCGCGGGTACGAGCAAGACCAGCCGGCCGGCGGGCGCAAGCATGCCGCGGATCGCACGCAGCGAGCCGCTATCGTCGTCAACGTGCTCCAGCACATTGAGGCAGATGATGGTGTCAAAGCGCTGACCCGCGAGCGCGCCATGCTCATTGGGGAGATAGAGCCGCTCGACCGCGATGTTCGAGTACTCGGCGAAGCGCCTGCGGAGGCGGTCCAAGTACTCCTCCCGCGTGTCGGTAAGCACGAGCCGCTCGCGATCCACCAAGAATGCCGACAAGTTGCCGATGCCCGAGCCGATCTCCAGCACGCGCCTGCCGATCCAGCGGTGCAGGCGATCGAACATCCAGCGGTTGTAGCGCGCGGCGCCGGCCAGCTGCTCCAGCGTCTCCGCGCCAACCGGATCACTCGGCTCGCGGCGGCTGGGCGGGCTCGGAATCGGTCTTTTTCTCGCTGCCGTCGTAACGGCTCAGCTTCCGGTAGAGCGTCGAAGGGTCGATGCCGAGCACCTCGGCGGCGCGCGTCTTGTTGCCTCCTTCGCTCTGCAGCACCCAGGTGATGTAGGCCTGCTCGATCACGTCGAGTGGTGGATTGGTATGCTGCCGCTCGGCGACCAGCGGCTCGGCCTTGTGCTCGCTGATCTTGTCGGGAATCGCCGAGCGCGGAATGGAGTCGCTCTTGGTGAGCGTCACCGCCCGCTCGAGCGCGTTTTCGAGCTCGCGGACGTTACCCGGCCAGTCGTACGCCATGATCACGGCTTCCGCCTCGGGCGCCAGCGACTTCGGCGCCTCGCCACGCTCGGCCGCGATGTGCGCGAGAAACTCTTTCACGAAGATGGGGATGTCCTCCCGCCGGTCGCGCAACGGCGGGAGATGGATGTTGATCACGTTCAGCCGGTAATAGAGATCGGTACGGAAGCGACCGCGCTTGATCTCGTCTTCCAGGTCGCGATTGGTCGCGGCCACGACGCGGACGTCCACGGGGATCGCTTCGGTGCCACCGACAGGGATGGCCTCACGCTCTTGCAGCACCCGCAGCAGCTTGACCTGCGTGGCGGGCGACATTTCGCCGATCTCGTCGAGGAAGAACGTGCCGCCACGGGCCGCAGCAAACAGTCCTTGCTTATCGCGGACCGCGCCGGTGAAGGATCCCTTCACGTGGCCGAACAATTCCGATTCGAGCAGACTTTCGGGCAGCGCGCCGCAGTTGAGCGAGAGAAATGGGCCTTCGGCCCGCGCCGACAGCTGGTGGAGATAGCGCGCGATGACTTCTTTGCCTGTTCCGGACTCGCCCTGAATGAGCACCGTGCTTTCGGTGGGCGCGACCTGCTCAGCCAGGCGCAGGACGTCGGAGAAGAGGCGGGACTTGCCGAGCGGCTTGACCTTGACGGACTCTTCGCGCCGGCGGATCTCCTGCTTGAGCTGCTTGTTCTCGGCGCGGAGGCGGCGATGCTCGGCGGCGCGGCGGCAGATCGCCACCATGTCGTCGTTGGAAAACGGCTTCTGTATATAGTAGAAGGCGCCTTCGTTCACGGCCTGAATCGCCGTCTGAAGCGACGCTTGCGCGGTCATCAGGATGACGGGCGTCTCCGGATCCTGTCCGCGCACCGCGGACAGGATCTCGATGCCCGTGACGCCGGGCATCTTGAGATCGGTCAGCACGATGTCCGGCGCCGAGTTCTTCAACTGCTCGAGGCCCGCTTTCCCTCCCTGGGCCGTCGTTATATCGAAACCCTCGTTCTTGAGCAGGATGCGGAGCGTCTCGAGAATCCCCTGCTCATCGTCGATGACGAGGATAGACGGTGCATTTGCCATCTCCTCACCCCCTGACCCCCTCTCCCGTCGGGAGAGGGGGGACGTGGCATGATGATTTGTACGTCATGCGGCTTCTTCTTTCCGACGAGCAGCCGGGAAGTAGATGGTGAACGTCGTTCCTCCCGGCTTTGTATCAACCAACACCAAGCCGCGATGCGCTTCGACGGCGCGTTGCACGATCGCGAGCCCGAGGCCTGTGCCTCCCACTCGGCCCGTGGCAAACGGCTCGAACAGCCGCTGTTGCAGGTCGGCGGGGATGCCGGGCCCATTGTCGCTCACGCGCAGGGCGACCGGGTTCTCGATCCCCGCTGCGCCGGGCAGCTCATTGGCCGCCGCCAGGCCCGTGCGCACTTTCACCGATGCCTTGGCACCGGCGGCCTGCACGGCATTGAGCACGAGGTTCGACACCACGCGGTGCAGCAGATCTTCGTCGCCTTCCATGGACGTGGGGCCGCCTTCCAGCGTGATCTTCACCCCGGCAGCGCAATCGGGGTGCTGCCGCACGAGCCGTATGGCGGCCGCGGCCACGGCGTGCAAGTCCACGGGCCGGCATTCGGTGACGCGCACGCGGGAGAAGTCGAGGAATTCCGAGAGCAGCCGTGACAGCCGATCGCTTTCGCGCACAATGAGGCCGGCCAGGAACTTTTCGTCGGGATTCGCGCGAGACGACTTCCCCAGCTGTTCAACCGAGCTGCGAATCGAGGCGAGCGGATTCTTGATCTCGTGCGCCAAGCTGGACGAAAGCTCCGCGACCGCCTCGAGGCGCTCGGCGCGCAGGTGTAGCTCTTCCAGCCGCTTCGAGTCGGAGATGTCGGTGAAGATTGCGGACACGCGCGGGCGTGCGCCGACCGGGCCATCGAGCGTCGTCGTCGTCACACCAATCGGGAAGCTGTGATCGGCGCGATGGACCGTCGCCTCGACGCGCATCAGCCGCACCCCGCGACGCGCCGTGGATGTCACGGCGGCCCAGAACTCGGGCGCGAGCCGCGCAAACTCGGGCATGACCGAGCGGCCGAGCCATTCGCGCGCCTTGAAGCCGAGGATTTCTTCAGAGGCCGGATTGGCGTACAGGAGCCGCCCGTCGGCGTCCACGGTGAGCACGCCGGTGCGGATGTTGCGCAGCACGTCGTCCGCCTCGAGCTGGACCTGCCGCACCTCCGCCGCGAGGGCGGCGCTGGCGGCGCCAAGAATGTTCACTCGGCTGGCGACGTAGGCGATCACCAAGGCGACAAGCACGAACACGCCGAGCTGGATCCACACGCCGGCGCTAACGGTGCCGGGATGACCCCAGAAGACATCGGCGAAGTAGACGAGTCCCGCGAACACCGTCACGAGGCCGGCGTTGGCCGGCGGCATGAGCAGCGCGGTGACCGCGACGAGGATGACGTAAAGGCTGGCGAGGTCCGAATCGGCGCCGCCCGTCATGTGCACGACGGCGGTGATCAGCAGGACATCAAACAGGGCTTGGAGGTAGAGGAAGGTGTACCCCGGTACCCGGCGCCGGACATGCGTGTGCCAGTACGAGATGAGCGTGACGGCAGCGGCGGCCACCAGCATGAACGACGTGACGAGGATGTCGAGGGGGGCGGCGACCTGGACCTTGAGAGCGGCGGTGACATAGATGGCGACGCCCAAGCACATCCGGCCCACGTACTGCAGGCGGAGGAGCTCGAACGCGGTCGGGATCGACCCCGGCGATTTGACGCCGAGCCAGCGCATGGGGGGGCATTATTGGAAACGGTGTGGCAAAATGCAAGGACGACCGTCACCGGCCCCCATTCCGCGCCAACACACCTTGGATGGCACGTCGGACAGTCACGCGCTTTTCCGTGGACAGTGCCTCTGTGAGCTTGGCCCGGGCGGAAGCGCCGCCGGCCTGGGCCAGTACCTGGACGGCCGCGCCGGCGAACAGTGGATCGGGGTCACCGAGATATCGTTGGGCCACTGCGGCCGCTCGTGCGCTGTCGCCGGAACTGAGAATCGCCTGCAGCGCCTCCGCTCGGAGGTTGCGGTCTTCGGTCGGGGCAGTCATTCGCTCCAACGCTTCTCCTCCCCGAGGATCGTGGATTTTGCCGAGCTGGTCGACCGCCGTGACGCGGAGCGAGCGAGGTTGATTCGTCGCCGTCGCCGCAACGAGCAGCGGCACTGTAGCCAGCGGTCGGGAATTCGCCAGAACCTCGAGCGCCGACTCGCGGACGGTGTTTGAGGGATCGCCGGAGTACACGGCAGTCGCCAGCGACGCGCCGGCTGAAGAGTCGAGCGCCGCCAGTGTGCCGAGCGCTTGTGCGCGCACGTCCTGGTCCTGATCGCGCAACGCCGCCACGAGGACCGCGCGGGAGTCGGGTGAGGAGTCGCGCCCCATTTGGCGAGCCGCGACGCCGCGCAGCCATGCGGAATGTTCGTTCAACAACACGAGCCGACGTGTCGCGGCCGCCAGCGAATCGTTTTTGCTCTCCAGC
>Ga0075425_100009405_pt1 | contig 10396 bp, 8 predicted proteins | sample SoiMethybrSBSTD4_FD_75300 | JGI IMG/M metagenome (GOLD analysis project Ga0075425, IMG submission 75300) | Bulk soil microbial communities from a Populus tree surrounding site in Tennessee, USA - Soil MetaG P. TD hybrid SBSTD4 | ecosystem: Environmental > Terrestrial > Soil > Tree plantation...
CGAGAACCGCCGCGTGTTCATCGACGCGCTGCGCGCCATCGAGCCGGGTGAGGAGCTGACGTACGACTATCAGATCCAGCGGGAGCCCGATGACCCGCCGGACGTCGATGCGATCTTCGCCTGCCGCTGCGGCAGCCGGCACTGTCGCGGCAGCATGCTGTGGCCGCGGCGCAGCAGACCGGAGCGGCGGCGCGCGTCGCAGCGCTGAGCGCAGTTGCGGTTTCGCCGGGCCACATGAACCACTCGCGCCGCCTCACGTTGTCGTCGATCGTCGGCGCGACGGGGATCGTCTATGGCGATATCGGCACGAGCCCTTTGTACGCGCTGCAGCAGGCGATGGGCGCGGCCGGCGGCTTCGATACCGCCGCGGTGCTCGGGGTGTTGTCGCTCATTTTCTGGGCGCTCGCCATCTCCGTGACGCTCAAGTACGTCACCATCATCATGCGTGCCGATAACGAGGGCGAGGGCGGGATCCTGGCGCTGTTTGCGCTGGCGCAGCGGCGGCTGATCTACGGCAGTACCTGGGGCAAGGTAGCCGTCGGACTTGCCCTCGCGGGCACCGCCTTCTTCTTCTGCGATGCGCTCATTACGCCCGCCATCTCGGTGCTGAGCGCGGTCGAAGGGCTCGAGCTGCTCAGCCCCGATCTGAAGCAGGCGGTGGTGCCGATCACGCTGCTGGTGCTCGCGGTGCTGTTCGCCTACCAGCGGCACGGCACCGCGCGTGTCGGCAGCCTCTTCGGGCCCATCATGGTGGTCTGGTTCGTGGTGATCGCCGCGATCGGTATATTCCCCATCCTGCGCCATCCGCAGGTGCTCGCAGCACTCAATCCGCTCGAGGGTGTCGGGCTGCTGGTGCGCCGGCCGCAGGTCGCGCTCGCGGTGATCGGCGCGGTATTCCTCGCGCTCACCGGTGCGGAAGCGCTGTACGCCGACATGGGGCACTTCGGCCGCACGCCTGTACGGGTCTCGTGGTACACGCTGGTGCTGCCCGCTCTGGTGATCGACTATTTCGGCCAGGGAGCACTGCTGCTCGAGCTCGGCAAGCCCATCGAGCATCCGCTTTTTCAACTGGTGCCACCTGCGGTGCTGCCGTGGCTGGTGTTGCTCGCGACCGCCGCCACCGTGATTGCCTCGCAGGCGGTCATCTCCGGAGCTTTCTCCATGGCTCGCCAGGCCGTGCACCTCGATCTGCTGCCGCGCCTGCGGGTGCTGCAGACCTCGGCGCTCGAGCACGGACAGATCTATGTGCCGATGGTCAACTGGCTGGTGTTCATCGCCGTGTGCGCCTTCGTCATTGGTTTCGGCTCCTCCGACGCGCTCTCCGGCGCCTACGGTGCGGCGGTCGTCGGTACGATGGTCGTCACCACGGTGCTCGGCGCCTTCGTCGCCGCGACGCAGTGGAGCTGGCCGAAGTGGCAGGTCGGCGGGATATTCGGGTTACTGCTGGTGACCGACCTCGGCTACGTGGCCGGCAACATGACCAAGGTGCCGACCGGCGGCTGGATTCCGCTCACTCTCGGCGCCATCCTCTGCCTGATCTTCACCACCTGGCGCGGCGGACGGCTGGAGCTGCGCGCGGCGTTGGCGAAACTGGCCGTGCCCCGCGGTGAGCTGGCGAAGCTCGTGGCCGGAGTGCATCGCGTGCCCGGCACGGGAGTGTTCCTCGCCAGCAATCCGCAGCTCGTGCCCTCGGCGCTCATCCGCAACATCGAGCACAACGGCGTCGTGCACCAGCGCGTCATCATCCTCAATGTCGAGATCGCCGACACGCCGCGTCAGGATCCGGTACGGCGCCTGCAGATCGAGGAGGTACTGCCCGGAGTGTTCTACGTGACCGCGCGCTTCGGCTTCATGGAGACTCCGGACGTGGCGGACGCGCTCAAGGCCTGCCGGGCGCGCGGCCTGCGGGTGTTCACCGAGGACAGCTCGTTCTTCGTCGGCCGTCACGTGGTGCGCGCTCGCCCGCTCACCGGGCTGCGCGGACTGCAGCGGCGGCTGTTTGCGCGCATGCAGCAATACAGCACACAGGCGGCGGAGTTCTTCCGCATGCCTTTCCGCGATGTCGTCATCCTCAACACCGCGGTCGAGATCTGACATCACGCCGCTGGATGGCGACATTTGACTTTGCAACGCGCCGATCTGCAATAATCCGCCGCCATGAGCGCCGGGCCGCCGTTCATCTCGCTGATCGTCGCCATGGCTCAGAACGGCGTCATCGGCCGCGACAACTCCCTGCCCTGGCGCTTGCCCGAGGATCTCAAACGCTTCCGGGCTTTTACACTCGGCAAGCCTATACTCATGGGCCGCAAGACCTTCGAGTCGATCGGCCGGCCGCTGCCCGGACGGGACAACCTCGTCCTGACACGCGACCGCAGCTGGTTTGCCCACGGGGTGATCGTGGTCCATTCGGTCGAGGAGGCGCTGGCGCAGGCGGCCTCGAGCGATGAGCTGGTAGCGATCGGCGGCGCGGAGATCTATCGCCTGGTGCTTCCGGTCGCACGGCGCATCTACCTGACGCACGTGCACGCTGACATTCCGGGAGACATCACTTTTCCGGAATTCGACGCCACGCAGTGGGCGGATGTGGAGTACAGCAGTCAGCCGGCGGACGACAGCCATGCCTACCCGCTCACCTTCGTGACCCTCGAGCGCCGCAACGCTCCCGAGGTGCCGCGGCAGCATTGACCTCAGCCGGCAACGGCTCGGGGGAGTCTCACTGCAGCGATTTGAAGTAGAACGTCGTCGCGCAGGGCCGTCCATCCGGATACAGCGCATAGCGTGGGACGAGACCCACCCGCTGCCAGCCGTGGCGCCTATAGAGGCGCTCGGCCTCGGCGCTCGCGGTGTCGAGTACCAGCAGAGTCCGTCCCTCCTCGAGCGCGCAGTCTTCCGCGGCCCGCAGCAGCGCGCTGCCCACCCCGCGCCGCCGCGCGACGCGGTGCACCAGCATCTTCGCAACCTCGCCGCGGTGCGGCTGGTTCTCCGGTAGATCGAGCAGCAGCTGCACGCTGCCGAGGATCTCGCCGGCGGCATCGACCGCGGTGAGCACCGCTCGCTCGCCGCGCCCGGCGCTCTGCGCCACCTGCTGCCAGTAGGCACCGGCTTTCTGAGGCGACAGCGGCAGCATGAAGCTCACCGAGGCGCCGCCTTCGACGCAATCGATCAGCAACGCGGCGAGTGCCTCGATCGAGCGCTCATCGAAGTCCCGCACGCGGTGCACGCGGATGTCCGTCATATCAGCGGCGGCAGCCGTGCATGCACTAGCTCCTTGGCGAGCGCCGACGCCGCGCCCGCTGCCGCCGCGTCCAGCTCCTGTAACAGCTGCTCCTGCAGCGCGCCGCGGCGCCGGGCCTCGGCATAGGGGATTTCCGGGTGGAACATGACCATCGAATAGCGCGGAATGAAACGGTCGGGGAAGCGCCGCTCGAGAGCCATGGCGAGCGCCTTGCGGCGCACGAAGCCGGCATCGAGAACGGTATCGCGCATCTCCAGATAGTTCTCCAGCGCCATCTGTGCGATCGCCGCGCTGTTCTCGCGGCGCGACTGCTCGAAGCGTGCAAACAGCTCCGACCAGCTATCGGCAGCATCGAGCAGGGCATCGAGCTCGGCGCAGTCCTCGAACGCCGCATTCATCCCCTGTCCATGGAAGGGCACGATCGCATGCGCGGCATCGCCGAGCAGCAGCACCTCGCCCGCGAGGTGCCAGGGTGCGGCGTGCACCGTACCGAGCTGCCCCTGCGGGTGAGCGGCGAACTGGGCCGGAAGATCCGGCAGCAGCGGCAGAGCATCGGCGAACTCCCGTGCGAAGAACTCCTGCACCGCGCCGGCGGAGTCGAGCGCGGCGAAGCTCAGCGGGCCGCTGCGTGCGAGGAACAGCGTCGCGGTGAAACTGCCGTCGGCATTCGGCAGCGCGATCAGCATGAAGCCGCCGCGTGGCCAGATATGCAGGGCGTGCCGCTCGAGTGTGGCGGCCGCAGCCGCCGGTATGGTGAGCTCCTTGTAGTCGTGATCGAGCCAGTCCTCGCGCACCTCGAGCACCCCTGCCGTGGCGAGGCTCGCGCGCACGGCCGAGCCTGCACCATCGGTTGCAATGGTGGGTGCGAGTGGCAGCCGGTACTCGGCGCCCTGCGCGGCATCGTGGAACAGCAGCTGCTGCCGGCGCACGTCCGCCCCGACACACTGCTGGTTGAAGTGCACACTGACGTTCGCGTGCAACGCGGCCGTCTCGATCAGCACACGGTTGAGGTCCGCGCGGCCCACCGAATATATGACCTCGTGCTCGCGCTGACCGTAGGGCTGCAGCACGGCTGCGCCGCTGCGGTCGTGGATCATGCGTCCGCGCATCGGGATCAGGAACGGCCGCACACGCCCGAGCACGGCGGCGCGCTCGAGTGCCCCAATGCCGCGGGCGGCGAGCGCGAGATTTATGGAGCGGCCGCGCTCGGGCCGCGCCTGCCGCGGGTCCGGGCGCCGCTCGTAAAGTGCCACCGCCAGTCCGCGCCGCGCGAGCAGCAGCGCGAGCAGCGCGCCCGCGAGTCCCGCGCCCACGATGTTGGCCCGCGCCGGCGCGGGCAGCCTCATGCGCCCGCCTGCAGTATGTCGCTGAGTGCGCGTGCAAAGCGCCAGACGTCCTCGAAGCGGTTATAGAGTGGCACCGGCGCCACCCGCATGATGTCGGGCGAGCGCCAATCGCACACCACGCCGGCGGCGGTGAGCGCATCGAACACCTGCTTGCCGCGGTGCTCGCCGGCCGCAAGCCGCAGCGACAGCTGACAGCCGCGCCGTCCGGGCTCGCGCGGCGTGAGTATCTCTACCTCCGGCGCCAGCGGGCGCAGCAGCTCCTCGAGGAAAGCAGTGAGCGCGACGGACTTCGCACGCAACGCCTCCATGCCGGCCTGCAAAAATATCGACAGCGAGGCGAGCAGTGGGGCGGCCGCGAGAATCGGCGGGTTGCTGATCTGCCAGGCGGCGGCACCGGGCGCTGCACGGAATTGCGGCTCCATGAGAAAACGCGTCGGTTCCTCGTGTCCCCACCAGCCGGCCAGGCGCGTCCCGGGAAGCGTGCCGCCATGGGCGGTACGCGGTTGCGCCTCGCTGTGGCGCTGGTGCACGAAGCAACCGCCGATCGCGCCGGGTCCGCCATTGAGATACTTGTAGCTGCACCAGACGGCAAAGTCGGCGTCCGCCGTGTGCAGCGCAAGCGGGGTGTTGCCTATGGAGTGTGCCAGGTCGAAGCCCGCGACCGCACCCGCGGCGTGCGCGGCGCGCGCAATGCGCTCGAGGTCGAAGGCCTGGCCGGTGCGAAACTGCACTCCCGGCCACAGCACCAGCGCGATCTCGCCGGCGTGGCGGGCGAGGTACGCCTCGATGAGCTCCTCCGGCAGCGTGGCTTCGCCGGCGGGCGGGGGCAGCTCGAGCAGCGCATCACGCGGATCGAGCCCGTGCCAGGCGATCTGCGAGGTCACGGCGTGTCGATCGGAGGAGAACGCGCCAGACTCCATGAGGATGCGCGTGCGCTTGCCGTGCGGCCGGTAAAAGCTCGCCAGCATCAGATGCAGGTTCACCGTGAGCGAGTTCATGGCGACCACCTCATCGGGTCGCGCACCACTGAGTGCCGCAAGTCCGGCGGTCAGATTCTCGTGATACGGAACCCACGGGCGGCGACCGAGCTCGTGCGCCTGCACCGCAAGGCGCGCCCACTCCTCGAGCTCCTCGTTCACCAGCTCACGGGCCGAGAGCGGCAAGAGCCCGAGTGAATGGCCGCAGAGATACACGAGCGGCGCCCCGCTGGCATCGTGCGGCAGCGCGAAGCGCTCGCGAAAGCCGGCGAGCGGATCGCGCGCATCGCGCTCGCGTGCGGCCGCCAGAGTATGCGTGGTGCTCATGCGGTGCGCTGCGTCACGACGTACAGCAGCGGCCGGCTCGGCACCGCATCGCCGCCGAGCGCTGGCACCTGCAGCTCGAGAAGATAGGCGCCATCGCTGAGTGTGTCGGGGACGAAGGCGAGCTCGGTGATGGTCGCGGCCGCGCGGCTGGCCTCGGCCAGTCGAACACTGCCAGGCGGCAGACCGAAGAACAGCCGGTGCGCGGTGAGCCGGCCCTCATCGTGCGCGCGGTCGATCGAGGGCACATCGACCACCAGGTGCAGTACGCCGCGACTCACCAGGAGCGTGGCTGCCTCCTGCGACAGATACGGGGGCGTCTGGGCGGTGTAGTCGCGCGCACGTTTGTCTTCCCCATTGGGCAGCGTGCGAATCACCACCGCGCGCGGCGCAAACGGCAAGGCTGCCGGCCAGGCGTGCTCGAGCGCGCGGCGCGTGATCAGGCGGTCACCGGGCTGCGGCGGCGGGTCGGTCGTCTCGGCGCCCGGCGCTTCCGTGGCCACCGACAGCAGCACTGCCGGCACGAGGCCTGCTGGAGCTACGCGCCACGCGTCCAGGCGCTCGCGTGTGAGGTGCCCGCTGGATTCGGTATGGGTGCCGTTGCAGTGCGGGACGAGGGTGATCATCTCGCAGTTGCAGCTCGAGCCGCGCTCGACCGAGCCGCGAAAGTCAAATCCGGGCGTCTCGTAGGGACGGGAGCTCGCACGCGGAGCGCCGAAATGGCGCGGCTGGGGACCGGCGAAATCCAGCTCGAGGGCAAGGCCCACCGGGCGGGCGAGGTCGACGGCGAGCTCGCGGCCGTCGATCACGAGGCGCGCCTGCACCTCAGGAGCGCTCCATGACCGTGTGACAGCGGCTGCAGGTGCGCCGCGCCGCGCTGGCGAAAAAGCGCTCGAACACCGGAGGAAACTGTTTCTCGATGTCGGTGAGCTCGAAGAACTCCTCGTAGAGCAGATGTCCGCAGCGCTCGCAGTACCACTGGAAACCATCGAGCTCACCGGTGCGGCGCGCCCGCTCGATGACCAGACCCACAGTGTTCGCAGAACGCTGCGGCGAGTGCGGTACCTTGGGTGGCAGCAGCAGCACCTCGCCGGCGCGGATCGGCACATCCACGGGGGTTGCGGCCTGCATGGTCCGCAGCACCATGTCACCTTCCAGCTGATAGAAGAACTCCTCCCCCGGATCGACGTGATAGTCCTTGCGGGCGTTCGGGCCGCCGACCACCATGATGATGAAGTCGCCGTCGCGAAAAACGCGCTTGTTACCGACCGGTGGGCGCAGCAGCGACCGGTTGGCATCGATCCATTGCCGCAAGTTGAATGCCTGCAGGGATTGCATGTGGCCTCCGTGCCTTCGTATGTTACGCGCTGCGCGGATGAAACGAGGAGTCCAAGGGATGCGACACAGGCCAGATGGCATGGCGCTCGGGTCAGCGGTCTTGATGCTCGTCCTGGGCCTCACCGGGTGCTCGCATCTGCACTGGCCCTGGCACAAGCAGCCGCCTCCTGCGCCGCAGGCGGTCCACTACCTCGACGTTGGCGGCAGCGGCGCGGCCGCGGCGCCGGCACAGTACTGGAAACGCAACACGTTGGTCGTCGACCTCACTGCAGCGAGCGGTACTGGCAGCCTCACGTTGCGTCCCCCGGCGGAGGGCTGGCCGGTGCGCGTGGCGCTGCGCGTTACCCCGGGCGCGATCGGCGAGCTCGACGTGCGCGGCGCGGAACGCGTAGTGCTGCCGGTTGTTCCCGGTGCCGCCAAGCCCGTCGACCTCGAGATCGCACCCGGCGTCTACACCGCGAAGACGACCGAAATCGCGGTGGCCTGGGGTCCGGCTCCAGCGCCTCCCACCTGACAGGACACTGAGCAGTCTCAGGGCGGCTCCCATGAATGATTCCGGGCATGCGGTGTTCCTCAGCTACGCCTCTGAGGACACCGAGGCAGCGGCGCGCATCTGCGCCGGCCTGAGCGCCGCCGGCATCGAGGTCTGGTTCGATCGCAGCGCATTGCGCGGCGGCGACGCCTGGGACCAGCGTATCCGGCAGCAGATCCGCGAATGCGCGCTCTTCATGCCGATTATCTCCGGGCGCACGCAGTCGCGCGCCGAAGGCTACTTCCGTCTGGAGTGGCGTCTCGCGGAGCAACGCAGTCACCTCATGGGTCGCCACCGCGCCTTTCTCGTTCCGGTGTGCATCGATGCGACGCCCGAGCGTGAGGCTGACGTGCCCGACGCCTTTCTCGCGGTGCAATGGATGCGGCTGCCGCAGGGCGCGCCGACGACGGAATTTGCCGAGCACGTGCGGCGCCTCATGGCTCCGGCGCAGGCGCCGCCAGGCGCAGCGGCGGTCGAAATGAAATCCGTTGCAGCCGAGGCAATACCGGCCTCGCCGGCAGTTCTGACTGCGGCGCAGGCGGACACAGCGGCGACGGTCCCGGGACAGACGGCACTGCGCACGGGCGTGACCCGCTCGCGCAGGGTGCCGTGGACGCTGGCTGTTGGAGCGCTGGTCGTGGTGGTCGCGGCCGCCTACCTCGTTTCCATGTGGCATCAGCGTGAATACGCGCGCAACGTGCTGCTGCCGGCGATCGAGGATGAGCTCGCGAAGTCCCCGCGCAGTAACGCTCATATTCTCGGGATGGCCCTTGAGGCTGAAAAGTTACTGCCGAACGAGCATGCCCTCGCAAGGCTGTGGCCGGTGATCGCGAACAGCCTCACCATCGAGACGCAACCGCCCGGCGCCGGGGTCTACTGGAAGGACTACAGTACGCCCGGCTCGCCATGGCACTTCGCCGGTACGACGCCGCTCAAGAATGCACGCGTGCCGCGCGATGTGCTGCGCGTCGAGGTGCGCAAGGAGAATTACCAGACCATCGAGCTCGTCACTCCGCGCTTTCTCGTGCCGATCGGGATCGGCGTGCCTCCCTTGACGCTCGATCGCACCCAGACATTGCCGGTCAACATGGTGCGCATTCCGGGCACAGTGACGGAGTTGAATCTGGTCGGTCTCGAGACGTACGGCGGGGTCAAAGTGCCCGAGTTCCTCGCCGACAAGTACGAGGTCACCAATCGCGAGTACAAAGCCTTCGTCGACGCGGGCGGCTACACCAACCGGGCCTATTGGCGCTTTCCCGTGCTCGAGGGCGGCAAGGAGATTCCGCTTGGCGCGGCGCTTACGCGCTTCACCGACCGCACCGATCGGCCGGGGCCATCGACCTGGGAGGCAGGAAGCTACCCCGACGGGCTGGCAGATCACCCGGTGGCCGGGGTGTCCTGGTACGAAGCGGCGGCCTACGCCGCGTGGGCGGGCAAGCAGCTGCCGACCGTGTACCACTGGGCGCAGTTGGCGGACACCTGGCGCACCGAGTTCCTGGTGCCCTTCAGCAACTTTGGCGGGAAAGGGACCACGGCCGCCGGTAGCCTGCGCGGCGTCAGCTCCTTCGGCATCTACGACATCGCCGGTAACGTGCGCGAGTGGGTGCTCAACGCTTCGGGCAACACCGGGCAGCGTTACATTCTCGGCGGGGGCTTCACGGATCCCACCTATGCCTTCAACGACGGCTACGCCCAGCCGGCCCTCGATCGCAGCCCCAGCAATGGCTTTCGTTGCATACGTGAGCTACCCGCCTCGCCGGTGCCGGTTGCCTTGCTGCAACCCCTGTCGATGGCGGCCCGCGATTATGCGCACGAGCACCCGGCCGACGAGCGCACGTTCGCCCAGTTCACCCGGCAATTCGTCTATGACGCCGCGCCACTCGAGGCGCGCATCGACAAGGTGGTCGACAGCGATGACTGGAAGCTCGAGGCCGTCTCGGTCGACGCCGCTTACAACGGCGAACGGCTGCCGATCTACGTGTTTCTGCCGCGGCACGCCAAACCACCCTACCAAGCCGTGGTGATGTTCCCGGGCTCCAGCGCGCTCTTCGAGAGCCGCTTCGACCCGCACTGGCTGCAAGGCACCCGCGACTACACCTTCATCCTGAAGAGCGGGCGCGCGCTGATTTTCCCGATCTACAAGAGCACCTTCGAACGACATGACGCCGTGCGCTCGGACCTCTCGAGCGAGAGCGTCGCCTACAAGGAACACGTCATCATGTGGGTCAAGGACTTCAGCCGGACGGTGGACTATCTCGAGACACGCAAGGACGTGCGCGCCGACCGCATCGCCTACCTTGGCATCAGTTGGGGCGGATTCATGGGTGGGATCGTGCCTGCCGTGGAGCACCGCGTGCGCGTGGTGGTGCTCAACGTCGGCGGCATGGCGATGGAGCCGGCATTACCCGAGGTGGACCAGATCAACTATCTGCCGCGAGTGAAGCAACCGGTGCTGATGCTGAACGGCGAGTACGACAATTACTTCCCGGTCGAGACCGCACAGAAACCGCTATACAGGCTGCTCGGGACACCACCGAGTGAGAAAAAGATGATCGTTTATCCTTCGGGGCACCTCGTGCCACAGGTCGAGTTCATCAAGGAAACACTTGGATGGCTCGATACCTACCTGGGACCGGCGCAGGCC
>Ga0075425_100009406_pt1 | contig 10395 bp, 11 predicted proteins | sample SoiMethybrSBSTD4_FD_75300 | JGI IMG/M metagenome (GOLD analysis project Ga0075425, IMG submission 75300) | Bulk soil microbial communities from a Populus tree surrounding site in Tennessee, USA - Soil MetaG P. TD hybrid SBSTD4 | ecosystem: Environmental > Terrestrial > Soil > Tree plantation...
GAGGCCGCGCTCGTCGAGCAGGGTGCGAATGGCCGCGACGCGGCCGTCCATCATGTCGGAGGGCGCGACGATATCCGCACCGGCAACGGCATGTGACAGCGCCGCGTCGGCGACATGGGCGACTGTCACGTCGTTGAGGATCTCTTCGCCCTCGAGGATGCCGCAGTGCCCGTGCGAGGTGTATTCGCAGAGGCACACGTCGGTGATGACGATCAGGTCCGGCACCTCGCGCTTGAGCGCGCGCACCGCGTTCTGGACCGGTGCATCGGGGTCCGACGCCTTCGAACCGGTTGCGTCCTTGCTGTCTGGCAGCCCGAACAGCAACACGCCCAGCACGCCATCAGCCTTCGCCGCCGCGGCCTCTTTCACCGCTTCATCGACGGACAACTGGCACACGCCAGGCATCGAGCTGACCTCTCGGCGTACGCCGCGCCCCTCACAGATGAAAAGCGGAAGGATGAAGCAGTCGGGCGTCAGCCGCGTCTCGCGCACGAGGCTGCGGATGGCTTCGGTGCGCCGCAACCGGCGGGGTCGCCGAGTCAACGCGAGGCGTGCCGTGGAAGTCTGGATGGCCATAGCTGCGATCTTAAGCCTGAAGGCGGAGGCCTACGCTCCTCGCGCCTTGACCCCTGATTCCTGAGCCGCGTAATGGGCGGCGATGGCGTCCACGAGGGCGGGAACCGTATAGGTTTTAGGCTGAATGGTCACGTGAATCCCCAGCTGCCGCGCGGCGTCGGCAGTGACGGGTCCAATCGTGGCGACAACCGTGTTCCTCAGCAGATCTGCCACCTGCTCGGCGCCGTGGATCTTCGCGAAATTGCGGATGGCCGACGGACTCGTGAATGTAGCGACGTCAACCTTTCCCTCGAGCAGCATCCCGTAAATATCAGGGTCGCCCTCGCGCTGCGCGTCCTCGAGCATGGTGCGGTACGCGATCACCTCGGTGACATCTGCTCCGGCTTCGCGCAGCTGCTCGGCAATGACTTCGCGTCCTATGTCGGCCCGCGGCAGCAGCACGCGGACGCCTTCCATCGGTCCCTGGGCCAGGAGCGACGCAACCACGGCGTCGGCGCGGAACTCGCGCGGAATCAGATCCACCTTGATCCCGTACGTCGCCAGCTTGTCAGCCGTCGCCGTGCCTGATGTGCAGATGCGCGGCCCCTTCAGCGCGCGTACGTCGCGCTCCCCATCCAGGAGCGCCGTCATGAACGCATCGACCGCGTTGGCGCTCGTGAAGATGATCCAGTCGAATGCTTCCGGGTTTGCCGCCGCCCGAAGCAGCGGATCGGGGTCCTCGGGCGGACCCATGCGGATCATCGGCGCCTCGATGGATTCAGCTCCAAGCGCCGTCAACCGATCGATCAGTTCCGCCGCCTGGTCTCGAGGGCGTGTCACGAGCACTCGTTTGCCGAACAACGGGCGCGAGTCGTACCACCGCAAGTGTTCGCGAAACCCGGCGACACGCCCGGCGACGAGCACTGCCGCCTGCCGGCGCCGCGCGTGCTCCCGCACAATCGTCAGCAGCTCCTGCATCGTCCCCGACAGCGTCTCCTGGCTCGGGAGTGTTCCGTTGTAGATGATCGCGGCCTGAGCATCGGCGGGCCATCCCTTGCTCATGAGCGCTTCCAACACGCGAGGAAGCTGCTGAGCGCCCGCGTAGCAGACGATCGTCCCCTCGAGCCTGGCCAGGCTCGCCCAGTCGATGTCCGGAGGCGTGCGGCTTTCGTCCTCGAAGCCGCGCACCAGCGTAATGGTGTCGCCGCCGCCGGGGTACGTCACCGGTACGCCCGCATACGCCGGCGTGGCCAGCCCCGCAACCAGCCCGGGCACGACTTCGTACGGGATGCGATGCTCGTGAAGGAAGAGCGCTTCGGCTCCGCCTGGTTCGAAGACGAACGGGTCGCCGAATTTCAGCCGCGCAACCAGCTTGCCTTCGCGCGCCTTTTCGACCAGCAGGTAGCAGATGGCGTCCTGCGCCATGGGTTGAGGAGACGCCGCGCCGACGTTAATCAGCTCCGCGCCCTGCCGCGCATATTTCAGCAGCCGTGCGGGAACAAGATCATCGTAGACGACGACGTCGGCCGCGCGCAGATGGTTGAGCCCGTGGACGGTGATCAGTCCGGGATCGCCCGGACCTGCCCCAATCAGATAGACGGCGGGGCGTCTCACGGCTGGAGGCCTTCGACCGCCGCGTGCGCTCGCTGGACTTCCGCGAGGATCTGGTCCGCGCCCAGCGACAGCAACTCGTCGGCTGCCGCTCCTCCCACGATGTGTGGTTCTGTCATTGAACCGCGCGATTCTGCGCGAATCGCCCTCGTGCCGTCCAGCGAAAGTACGACGGCGACAAGCGACATCTCACCGTTGACGATCTGCGCGTGGACGCCAATCGGCATCTGACAGCCGCCGCCAAGCGTCGTCACCACCGCGCGCTCCGCCTCGAGCGCGGCTCTCGCCGGCGGATCGTCGACTGCCGCGACGGCGCCGGCGACACGTCGATCCTCGGAGCGAATCTCGACCGCGATGATGCCCTGTCCGGGCGCTGGAACGCAGGCGGCGATCGGCAGGACGCAGGAGATCCGCGCGCGATGCTCAAGGCGAATCAAACCCGCTGACGCAAGCACGATTGCATCGTACTGTCCTTCATCAAGTTTACGAAGTCGCGTCCCGAGGTTGCCGCGGATAGGAAGAAATGCTGCGCGGGGAAAGAGACGGGCGAGCTGCGCCGTTCGCCTGACGCTGCTGGTGCCGATGCGCGGGGTTTCAGCGAGCCGCGAAACGAGCTCCTCGAAGCCAACCGTACCCCTGTTCGCGGGCAGGACGACGGCGTCGCGCGGGTCCTCGCGGGGCAGGACGCTGCCGATTGCCAGTCCCTCGGGCAGCATCGCCGGCATGTCCTTGCTGCTGTGGACCGCCAGATCGACTTCGCCCGCCAGAAGGGCGTCCTCGATTTCCTTCACGAACAGCCGCTTGCCGCCGATCTGCGCCAGCGTCGCTTCGGCCAGCCTGTCACCGGAAGTCCGAATGACGACGATCTCGCACTCGGCACCCGCCTTCGCGCGCAGCTGTGCCGCCACGGCATTGGCTTGATAGAGCGCGAGCTCGCTGCCGCGCGTGCCGACCCTGAGCGTCATGGGCGCTTGGACGGATCCAAACGCTTGCCCCGAGCGTAGTCGAGAGGTTCCTCGTCCTGCAGCTTGAACAGGCGATTGATCGCTTCCGTGTATGCGGCCTGCGTCTCCTCGTCCGGCAGGCCCTTCAGCTGCTCGGTTGGCTCGAGCAGCAGCTTCTCGACGATCAAGCGGGTGACATCGTCCACGCGCGCGCGCGCCTCCGGCGGCAGTGCGCCCAGCTTGCTCTCGAGCCGCTGCAGTTCCGACACACGGATGGCCTCGAACCGCTGCCGCAGCGCGACGATGGTCGGGACTGCGCTCCGCGAGCGCTGCCACGCCATGAACTTGGTGACTTCCTCGTTGACGATCGATTCCGCGCGCTCGACTTCCGCGGCACGTCGCGACAGGTTCTCCTCGACGATGCTCTGCAGATCGTCGATGTTGTAGAGGAACACCTGCTCGATCTCGCCGACGGCCGGGTCTACGTCGCGCGGTACCGCGATATCGATGATGAAGAGCGGCGTGTTGCGGCGGTGGCCTTGCGCCGCCACGAGGTGCGCGCGCGTGATGATCGGCCTCTGCGACCCCGTTGCCGTGATCACGATGTCGGCGGAGGCGAGCGCGTTCGTCATGCTGTCCCACGGAACCGCGACACCTCCGACGTCGTGGGCCAGCACCTCGGCATGCGCCAGCGTCCGGCTCGTGATCACGATGTCGCCGACGCCTTGGGTGCGCAGATGTTGGGCGGTCAGCGAGCTGATGTCGCCCGCGCCGACGACGAGCACATGCCGGCCCTGCAGGCGGCCGAAAATCTTACGGGCCAGCGCGACGGCAGCGAAACTCACCGACACCGCCCCTTCGCCCAGCGCCGTTTCGGACCGTACTCGCTTGCCCACGCCGAACGACCACCGGAAGACGTTGCTCAGGACCGGACCGACGCAGCGCTTGCCCGCTGCGACTTGATAGGCGTCTTTCACCTGGCCGAGAATCTGCGGCTCGCCGACGACCAGCGAATCGAGGCCGGCAGCGACGCGAAACAGATGCGCCACCGCCGCGCTGTTTTCGAGCGCAAACAGATGCGGTTGGAATGACTGCGCGGGAACGTGGTGGTAGTCGCTGAGAAAGACGACCAGCTCCTCGCGGGCCAGCGCCGGATCGCTGCTGGCGACGTAAATCTCGGACCGGTTGCAGGTGGAGAGCACCACGGACTCGGTCATCGACGGACGTGCGGCGATGGTCTCCGCAGCGGCGCTGAGATCGCGGCTCGAGAAGTCGAGCCGTTCTCGCAAATCGACGGGCGCCGTGCGATGGCTTACGCCTAAAAGGAAGAGATGCACGTCAGTAGAACGAATGGCTCGTCGTGACGAAGTAATTGATCAGGAGAAAGTTCAGCATCACGAAGCCGAAACCGATCGCCGACAGCCGCGCGGCCCGGCGTCCGCTCCACGCGAGCGCCCGCCGCGCGAACATCGCGAACGAGTAGACGCCCCAGGTGAGCAGCGCAATGAAAATCTTCGGGTCGTCGAGCGACATCGCCCGCAGGTTGGGATCGTTCGGCGCAATGGCGCGGGCCTCGGCGGTCCAGACGACTCCGACAATCACGCCGAAGGTGAGGAACAGCCAGCCGACCGCGACCGCCCGCGAGTTCATGACATCGAGGATCTGCAGCGATGGCAGCCGGGTGTAGAAGTAGCCGAGGTGCTTCTTCTTGATTTCCTTGAACTGCAGCATGTAGATCAGGCCGAGGACGCCCGCCAGCCCGAAGCTCGCGTACGCGAACAGCAGCGACGAGACGTGAACCCAGAACCATGGGCTGTCGAGAACGGGATCGGCGTACTCCGTTCCCGGGTAGAGCGCCGGAATGACCTGCAGCCCGATGACCACCGGCAGAATGAACACTCCCATCGATCGCTCGTCGGTGGTCAGCTCGAGATAGAGATACGACAGCGTCAACAACCAGACGAACGTCGAGACCGCGCGCGACGGGTTCGCGAACGGCACATGATGCACTTCCATCGTCTGCATGCCGATGACGAAGGTGTGCACCAGCGCGCCGAGGAGGAGCAATGTGGTGGCGGTGCGGCCGGTCGTGGCATCGCGCCGTGCGAAATGGATGGCGTACGCGACTCCCGCGGCCGCGTACAGGACCAGCGGGAGCGCGTTCAACGGGATGTCGGGGCGTAGTAGCCCCGCTTGGTGCGCGGCGTTACGTTCTGCCGGTTCACCTGGACGACGATGCGCCGATAGGCACCGTCCCGCTTGGCGTTTTTCGAGGTGTAGCCAAGTGTGTACTGACTGGCCAGTTCGTCCGCGATTTCGGAATAGACGCCGTTGAGGTCATCGATCTTCGCCGGGAAAAACGAACGGCCGCCGGTTTCCTGCGCAAGCTGCCGCATGACGAATTCGGCTTCGTGAAATCCCTTGCTCTGCGTGTCGGCGCCGCGCAGGGCGATCGTGAAGATCGCCACTTCGCTCCGCTTGGCAAGTTCAAGCACCTCGTCGAACGAGATCAGGCTCGACGTGTCCTCGCCGTCCGAGAAGAGCACCAGCGCCTGGCGGCGCACATCCTCTTCGCCCCCCGCTTTGATCTTCGCCAGCTCCTTCAGCGCGATGTAGATCGCGTTGTACAGCGAGGTCGAGCCGCCCGCGGATGTCTGCTGGATCGCTGACTGCAGCTCGCCCTGATTGGACGTGAAGGGCTGCCGAATTTCGACGCGGCTGTCGAAGTCGATGACCTGCGCCATGTCGTTCGACTTGAGACGCTTGACGAAATTGACCGCGGCGACCTGCAGCGTCCCGAGCTTGTCCTCCATGCTGGCGCTGCTGTCGAGCAGCAGCGACATCGCAATCGGCTGCTGCTTGCGTGTGAAGAAGGAGAGATCCTGCTTGACGCCGTCCTCGAAGACCGAGAAGTCCTTCTCCTCGAGGTCGGTGACGTAGTGATTCGACGTGTCGACGGCGGTCACGTTGAGCGACACCACCTCGACGCCGGCGCGGAAGGTGCCCTGCGCCGATGGACCCGTGGAAAGCGCCGCGACGAGCGCGGCCGCGAGGAGGACGATACGATTCACTTCGTTGTCCCTGTTCCGCGCTCGAGCGTACCGCGCATCGTGATGCCGGGACGCCGCGCGCTGACTTCAATCTTCTCCGGCGGAATCAATGAATCCGGTCGGCCGTAGACGACCTTGTACTGCGACGACAGCTCGCGGCCGAGCCGGTCGAGTGCCTGCTGCACCGATATCGGCGTCAGAAGGTTTACGCGCTGGCCTCCGCTCGTACGGGTCCCTTCTGCAAGGACGCGCGCGCGGTTGCGCAGCTCTTCGTCATCGGTCGCGTCGAAGTCGCCGACGGTAATCGCATGGATCGCGGCGCCGGCCTGCTTCACTTCGTCCATGACCTGTTTGTACTGACGGTTGGCGAAGTCGCCGCCGTCCGTGATGACCGGGATGATCACCGCCCGCGGCGTCTCCCGTTTCTCCAGTCCCCTGGAGACCTCGTAGACGGCATCGAGCAGTGTGGTGCCGGCGCGCGTGCGCGGCCACAGGAGACCGATGGCGTCCTGCAGCAGCTTGGTGTTCGAGGTGTAGTTGGCCAGGATGGTCGGCCGATCGGCAAGACCGATGATGGAGATCTGGTTGCCCGTGGACATCTTCGAGATGAAGGCTCGCAGCGCTTCGCGGACGCGCGGGATCAGGGCGTCGGAGGCGGCGCTGTCGTCCACGAGAATCGCGATGTCGATCGGGTCGATCGCATGCGACACGCGGAGTACCTCGCGCGCGGCGCCGTCCTCGCGGATGACGAAGTCGCCCGGGCCGAGCCCATCGACCGGCTCGCCCTTCTGATCGACCGCGCTGACAAACATCGTGCGCTCGCGCGGCGCCTGCGCGGAGACGGGCTGCCACACCGCGAGTGCAGACGCGAAAGCGGTCCCCAGAGCCACGATGAGGGCCCGACGGGAGCGGAAAATGTTGCGCATGAGTCCTCTGTCAGCGCGCGGCGATCGGTAGAGGCAGTATAGGACCCGCCGAGAGAGGAGATCAAGCAAAGCCGTTGGGCTGAAGTGATTGGAATAATTGAACTTCTCAGATTGCGTGAAGCTTTTCACAAGGTGGGCTATACTGGGGGGCGCTCGATACGCGGACGGTCCACGCTACCACGCCGCAGCCCAAGCGGCGAAGGCGACCGTGGCCATCGCGGAGAATGTGCTGCTTATCCGCCACAGCCGGCAGGCGAGGGCGGACCGCGCTTCATGGCCAAGAAGAACCGCAGTTTTTCATACTCACGCTCCGCCAAGTCCCTGCAGGAGAACGCCGAAAGGGCCGGTTCGGCGGCCGGCGCCAGCTACACGCTGGTCGGAGCCATCCTCGTGCTGGGCGCCCTCGGGTACGGTTTCGATAAATGGCGAGGCACCGAGCCGTGGGGACTCATCATCGGGTTGGCGGTGGGCACCATCGTCGGCTTTTACGATCTGGTAAAGACGACCTGGCGCCGATGACGGAAGTGTTCTACGGATCGCTCGCTCCGCTGATCGTGGTCAGCATCAGCTGGTTCATCGTCAAGCGCGCGTACCGCGCCAACCCGGCAGGGCTGATGGGCGTGCTGCTCGCGGGGATGGCCGTCAAGTTGATGGTGTTTGCCGCGTATGCGTTCGTGATGCTGCGCGTGCTGCACCTGAGGCCGATTCCGTTTGTGGCGAGCTTTGCGGCGTCGTTTATCGTGCTCCACAACCTCGAGGCGTTGCTCATGAGACGCCTGTTCACGTCCGAATGCTGAATTTCCAGCCCCCAGTAGAACCGGCAGAGGCCGCGGAAGGCGCCCGCGGCGGCTTCAATGCCGGCGAAACGATCATCGAGCACGTCTCGAATACGAGCGTCAACGAGCCGATCATCCACCTGCCGCGCCTGTTCGGCGTGGACATGTCGGTGACCAAGCACGTGCTGATGCTCTGGATCGTCGCGGCGATCCTGTTCTTCGGCATCACCTGGATCGTGCGCCGGTTCATCAGACAGGAGCGGCCGATTCCCACGCGCCCCATGAGCGGCCTCGAGATCGCCATCGAGTTCGTGCGCGACAGCATCGTCGAGCCGAACGTCGGGCACAAGTGGTCTCGCGCGTGGACGCCTCTCGTGTTGACGCTGTTCCTGTTCATCCTCGTCGGGAACCTGATGGGCGTGATTCCGGTGTTCGATGTGCTGGAGCTGGCCAACTCCATGTTCATTCACGCTTCACCGGATTCGCTGTTCGCGCGCTCGCTGCACGGCGGCGTCACTGTTACCGCCAATTACAACGTTACGGCGGCGCTCGCGACCATCGCGTTCTTCGCGATCATCGTCGCGGGAACCCGCGCTCACGGCTTCATTCAGCACTGGAAGAACCTGGTGCCGTCGGGAATGCCGGTGTACGTCTATCCGATCCTCGTCCCGATCGAAATCCTCGGCATGTTCGTGCGCCCCTTCGCACTCACGATGCGACTTGCGGGGAACATGACGGGCGGGCACATCGCGATCCTCGCGCTGCTGTCATTGATCTTCATCTTCACGCAGCTGTTCCAGCACGCTCTGGCGGGCATCGGCATCGGCATGCTGATGTCGGTGCCGATCGGCGTCGGCCTGACGGCGCTCGAGCTGATCGTGATTCTGGTTCAGGCGTACGTGTTTGCACTGCTTACGGCCGTGTTCATTGGCATGGCCATTCACGCTCATCACTGAGCATCGACGGAGGAGAGACGAGATGGACATCGCACTTGCGTACATGGGGGCCGGCATCGGATTCGGCCTGACGGTCATCGGCGCGGGTATCGGCATCGGCCGGCTCGCGGCGGCGATTGCCGAAGGCGTGGCGCGGCAGCCGAGCGCGAGCGCGCAGATTACCGGCGCGGCCTATCTGCCGATGTTCCTGCTCGAAGGCGTCGCGATTCTCGCGGCGATCTTCGGCCTGCTGATCGTCCTCCTCAAGTAGAGTCCACCTTTAGGTGGACCCGAGTCCGCCGTCAGGCTGGGCGGACCCGAGTCCGCCTTCAGGCGGACCTGATCAAGAACGGGACATCGCTGATGATGAAGGGACGTCGCCATGAATAACCCGCTGGTCCAGCCCGATCCGGGTCTCTACATCTGGACCATCGTCACCTTCCTGGTGCTGCTCGCGCTGCTCGCGAAGTTCGCATGGAAGCCGCTGCTCGAGGCGCTCGACGCCCGCCAGCAGTCGATCCGCAAGGCGCTCGACGATGCGCGGAAGGCGAAGCAGGAGCTTGAGGGGATCCACGCGGAATCGGCGAAGCTGCTGGCGCAGGCGCGCGCCGAGGCGGCCGAGATTGTGTCGCGCAGCCGCTCGGACGCGGACAGGTTCCGCGAGGAGATGAAGGACAAGGCGCGCGCTGACGCCGCTGCGCTGATGCGCAACGCCGAGCGCTCCATCGAGCTCGAGACGACGCGCGCGCTGCAGCAGATCCGGCAGGAGGCAGTCGACATCTCGGTCGGCATCGCATCGAAACTCCTGCAGCGGAACGTGTCGAAGGAAGACAACGAACGGCTGATCGACGAAACATTCAAGCAGCTCGAAGCTACTCGCGCCGGGCGATAACGGTGTGACACGGAGAGGGCAGCGCGCGCTCTCCGTCGCCGCAGCGCTGGCCGGAGCGGCGCTGTTCGCGTACGCGGTCGAGCGCGCCGGTGTCTCCGAAATCATCGAGGCCATCCGGCGCGTTGGCTGGGGCCTCGTCGTCATCCTCGCCCTCGCCGGTCTTCGCTTTCTCGTTCGGGCCGAATGCTGGCGCTGGTGCCTGGCACCGGCTACCGCGTTTCCGATCGGGCGCGCGCTCACGGCGTTTCTCGCGGGCGACGCGGTGGGCAACGTGACACCGCTCGGCCTGCTTGCCAGCGAACCGACCAAAATCCTCCTTACCAGGCATCATCTCGCGACCCGGGAGGCTGTCGCATCGTTGGCGGTCGAAAACCTCGTCTACGCGGCGTCGGTCATGGCGATGGTGGCAGGCGGGCTCGTCGTGCTCGCGGTGAATGTCGCGATGCCGGTCGTATGGAAGGCGGGCCTCATGGCCGCGCTCGCGGCCCTCGTCGTCGGCGGTGTGGTATCGCTTCGGGCGATGCGCGGGACCTGGGATCCGCGCCGCGGCCAACGGCCGCGATGGCGCGCGCGGCTCGCCTCCGTGCGCGATGAAGCCTTGCGCTTTTCAGGCGGTCATCCCGGGCGGCTGTGGCGCGTGTTCGCGCTCGACGTCGTCTTTCATGCCCTGGCGGTGCTCGAGGTTTATCTCACGCTGCAATGGCTG
>Ga0075425_100009407_pt1 | contig 10395 bp, 11 predicted proteins | sample SoiMethybrSBSTD4_FD_75300 | JGI IMG/M metagenome (GOLD analysis project Ga0075425, IMG submission 75300) | Bulk soil microbial communities from a Populus tree surrounding site in Tennessee, USA - Soil MetaG P. TD hybrid SBSTD4 | ecosystem: Environmental > Terrestrial > Soil > Tree plantation...
GGCGCTGCTCGATTCCCGCGGTCTCGCGTACGAGGAGGTCCACCTCGAGGGCGACGCGGGGTTCCGGGCACGCCTGTACGACCTGACGAGCGGCTGGACCGTCCCGCAGATCCTCGTCGACGGGCGTCCGATCGGCGGCTACACCGAGCTCTGGCGTCTCGACCGCGAGGGCCTGCTCGACGAGCTCCTCGCGGCGTAGCGTGGGCGCGCGCCGACGACGACCCCGAGGGGCAGCCGCTGGCAGGTCGGGCAGTACCACGTGCCGCGGCCGGCGACCCGGATCTTGTCGATCGGCGTCCCGCACCGCTCGCACGGGAGCCCCGCGCGGCCGTAGACCTTGAACCGCTCCTGCGCGTTCCCGCTCGACCCGTCGGGCAGCCGGTAGTCGCGGAGGGTCGATCCTTGCCGGCGGACGCCGGCGCGCAGCGACTCGCGTACGCCGCGATGCAACGCCTTCACCTCGTCGGATGTGAGCTCGCCCGCCGGGCTCAGGGGATGGACCCGCGCGCGCCACAGCGCTTCGTCCGCGTAGATGTTCCCGACGCCGGCGAGCGTGCGCTGGTCGAGTAGCACGCCTTTGATCGGCGCGCGCCGGTGCGCGAGGCGCTCGGCGAGGTGCGTCGCGCGGTAGCCCACGTCGAGCGGCTCGCGGCCGACGCGGGTGTCGATGTACGTGTCCACCTCGGACGGCTCGAGCAGCTGCCACGTGCCGAACCTCCGGACGTCACGGTAGGCGACGTCCGACCCGTCGTCTAGCTTGACAACCGCACGGCGATGGGGATCCTCCTCGAGTTCCCCGTCCGGCACGTGCAGGAGCGAACCCGTCATGCGGAGGTGGATCAAGAGGGCACGTCCGGACTCGAACCGAACAACCAAATACTTGCCGCGACGATCGACGCGCTGCACACGCTCGCCCTCGAGCTCACGCGCCACCTCGACCGGGTCGAGCGGTCGTGTCAGGCGCGGGTCGGTGATCTCCACGCGCTCGAACGTGCGGCCCTCGAGCACCGGAGCGAGCCGGCGGCGGACGGTCTCGACCTCGGGCAGCTCTGGCACGCCGCCACGGTAGTCGCGCAGCGGTGGGTCATGCTTGCGACGTGAGCACGCGCATGCACGCCGACGAGCTCGAGATCCCGGAGGAGCTGGTCCGGCGGCTCGTCGACACCCAGTTCCCGCAGTGGAGCGACGAGCCGCTGGTGCGCGTCCCGCGCTGGGGCACCGACAACGCCATGTACCGGCTCGGCGACGAGCTCGTCGTCCGCCTCCCGCGACGCACCGCCGGCGGCGGGCTGGCGAAGGAGCTGACGTGGCTCCCTCGCCTTGCGCCGCACCTGCCGGTGGCGGTCCCCGAGCCGGTGGCGACGGGCATGCCCGCCGACGGCTACCCGTGCCGCTGGGCGGTCCTCCGCTGGGTGGAGGGAACGCCGGCACTCGAGGCGACGGAGATCGACCACCCGCGCCTCGCGGCGGACCTCGCCGGTTTCGTCCGCGCGCTCCAGGCGGTCGAGCGTCCGGACGAGGAGGTGCCGGGCTCGCGCGGCGCGCCGCTCGCGCAGCAGGACGCGCCCGTGCGCGCCTGGATCGTGCAGCTCGCGGGGGAGGTCGAGACGGCGGCGGTCACCGAGGCGTGGGAACGTGCGCTCGCGACGCCGGCGTGGGACGGCCCGCCGGTGTGGATGCACGGCGACCTCATGCCGACGAACCTGCTGATCCGTGACGGCCGGCTGGCTGGAGTCGTCGACTGGGGCACCTGCATGACAGGCGATCCGGCCTGCGAGGCGATGCTCGCGTGGATGACGCTGGACGCGGCCTCGCGACCCGCCTTCCGGGCCTTGCTCGCGTTCGACGACGCGACGTGGGCGCGCGCTCGCGGCTGGGCGCTCTCCCTCGCCGTCGGTGCGCTCGCCTACTACCGCGAGACGTACCCGGTCTTCGCCGCGCTCGGACGGCGCACGCTCTCAGCCGTGCTAGCGGACGACCTCCAGTAGCACGGGCCGCTCGGCCGGCGGCTCGGCTCCGAGCTCGTAGGCGCGGAGAACCTCGGCGGCTCCGGCGGCCGCCTCGGCGTCGCTGCGTGCGTGGATCTCGGCGAGCCGCTCGCCCTCCTCGACAGCCGCGCCGCGCTTGGCGTGCAGGACGACGCCGACGGCGTGGTCGATCTCGTCGTCCTTCGTGCGGCGGCCCGCGCCGAGATGCACGGCGGCCAGACCGACGCCGATCGCGCTCAGCGAGGTGACGTAGCCGGTCGCCGGGGCGGTCACCTCGCGCACGAGAGGCGCTCTCGGCAGCGCGGACTCGTCCGCCGTCCCGCCCTGGGCCTCGATCCAGCGCCGCCACGCGGTCTCGGCGGTCCCGTCGGCGACGACGGCTTCGGCGCGGCGGCGGCCCTCGGCCTCGTCGATGCCGAGGTCGGAGAGGGCGAGCAGCTTCGCGCACGCGTCGAGCACCAGCTCGGTGAAGTCAGCCGGGCCGCGCCCGCGGACCGTCGCGAGCGCCTCGCGCACCTCGAGGGCGTTGCCGACGGCCGCACCGAGCGGCTGGTCCATGTCGGTGAGGAGGCACACCACCTCGCGGCCCGCGTCCCGGCCGAGCGCGATCATCGTCTCGGCGAGCTGACGCGCGTCCTCGAGCGTCTTCATGAACGCGCCGTCTCCGACCTTGACGTCGAGCACGATCGCCTGCGCCCCGGCGGCGAGCTTCTTCGACATGATCGACGCCGCGATGAGCGACTGCTGGTCGACGGTGGCCGTCACGTCGCGCAGCCCGTACAGCAGCTTGTCTGCCGGGACGAGGTCGCCGGTCTGCCCGATGATCGCGACGCCGACCTCGCGCACCTGCGCGACGTACTCGTCGAGCGACAGCTCGGTGCGGTAGCCGGGAATCGATTCGAGCTTGTCGAGCGTCCCGCCGGTGTGCCCGAGGCCGCGGCCGCTCATCTTTCCGAGCGGGACGCCGCAGGCGGCGACGATCGGGCCGACCGAGAGCGACGTCTTGTCGCCGACACCGCCGGTCGAGTGCTTGTCGACGACCTTGCGCCCGAGCGCAGAGCCGAGGTCGATCGTCTCGCCGCTCCGGATCATGGCGTCGGTGAGCGCGAACGTCTCCGCCCGCGACAGCCCGCGGAAGTACACCGCCATCAGAAACGCCGCCATTTGGTAGTCCGGCACCTCGCCCCGCGAGTAGGCGAGCACGAGCGCGCCCAGCTCGTCCGCGGGGAGCTCCTCGCCGTCGCGCTTGCGCTGGATCAGCTCCGCGGGCCGGATCACCGCGTCGCCACGAAGACGTACGGGCTCCGGCGCACCCGGAGCGGGCCCTCGAATCGCGGCAGCTTGCCGCCGCCCGGCCGGAGGCTCCTGGACGCATCGACGTAGCTCTTCGCGTCCTCGTACGTCGGGAACGTCACCCAGCCGGTCGCGTCCCGGCGCTCGACGTACGCGAAGTGGCGGCCGAGGATCTCCGCGCCGTTGTCTGCATGGAACGGCGACGTGCGGTGCGCGCCGGCGAGCTCTGCGAGCTCCTGGAGGTGATCGAGCCCGTTCGTGACGGCGACCAGCCGTCCGCCGCGCCTGACGATGCGCGCAAGCTCCGACACGCCGCGGTCGAGGTCCGCCACGTGGTACAGCATCCAGTTCGCGACGGCGACGTCGAACGTCTCGTCGAGGAACGGCAGATCCTCGACGGTCCCCTCGCGGGCGTCGACGCCCCGGCTCCGAGCGAGCTCGACCATGCGAGGCGAGATGTCGATCGCCACGACCTCGGCGCCCGTTCGGGCGCTCACCGAGGCGGCGAACGCCCCCCAGCCGCAGCCCACCTCGAGCACGCTGCGAGGAGACACCTCCGCGACGGCGTCCAGCGCCACGGCGTTCGCATCGGGCCCTTCGACGTTCTCCGGCTTGTAGGCGGCGGCGCGGCCCTCGAGGCCCTTCTCGGTCGAGTACTCCTTTGCGACGAGCGTCGGGTCGTTCAGCGCCATCACCCCTCCTTGTCCGCGACGAAGATCGAGCTCGCCCGGCGCGCGACGAACGGCTCGTCGACGACAGCAGGCAGGTTGGCGAAGAACGGCGACATCGCGATCGAGGCGCGCACGTACGCCTCGACCGCCGAGCGGTCCGCGAACTGCATCGTCCCGTCGACATCCTCGCGCGTGACGCGGGCGAAGTGAACAGCGAGCAGCTCCGAGCCGTTCTCACGGGCGAAGGTCAGCGTCGACGGGCCGCTGCCGACGAGCTCGCGCAGCTCCATGAGGTGAAAGCGGGAGTTCGTCGAGGCGACGAGCCGGCCGCCGGGTCTGAGCACCCGCGCCACCTCGGCAATGCCCCGATCGAGATCGGGCACGTGGTAGAGCATCCACGCGGCGACCGCGACGTCGAAGCTCGCGTCCGCGAACGGTAGGTCCTGCACGTCGGCGACGCGTGCGTCGACGCCGCGCGACCGCGCGAGCTCCACCATGCGGGGCGAAAGGTCGATCGCGACGACCTCTGCTTCGGTGTCGCGTGCGATCCAGACAGCGAGCTCGCCCCACCCGCACCCGACCTCGAGCACGCGCCGCGGCCGGGCGGCTGAGACCGCGGCGACGAGCGACACGCGCGCGTCCTCTCCCGTCGCCTGGCCCGTGAACGCGGCCGCCCGCCGGCGGAGGCGCGTCTCGTCGGCGTACTCGCGCGCCACGAGCGCCGGGTCGTCGAGCCGCGTCATGCCGCCTTCTCCGCGACGAAGACCGTATGGTGGGTGCGCACCGCCACCGACTCGTCGAGCGTCGCCGGCACCGACGCGGCCAGGTGCGCACGTGTGGTGTTCGCCGCCAGGAACTGGCGCATGTCCTCGCTCGCGAACTCCCAGCGCACGAGCGTCGGATTGTCGAGGCGGAAGTCCTCCTCGCTCAATGCGTGTTCGTGTCGAGCTCGACGATCGGGTTGCCGGGAACGCCGCGGGGCGCAGTCTTCCCGCCGAGCCACACGTTGACGGTCGCGCCGACGTCGGAGAACTCCCCCTCCTCGTGGATCCGGCCGGCGGCATTCCGGCCCTCCACGTACGCGAGCAGCAGCGCGTGCTCGCGCGAGTGGTCGGTGGACGGCGTTGTCGGGTCACACCCGTGGTCGGAGGTGAGGATGAGGAGGTCGTTTGGGCGCAGCGCGTCGAGGAGGTCCGGCAGGCGCCGGTCGAAATCCTGCAGGCAGCGGTGGAAGTTCACGGGATCGTTGCGGTGGCCCCACAGCGAGTCGGTCTCGACGAGGTTTGTGAAGACCAGCCCGTCGTCCACTCGACGCAGCAGCTCCTCGGTCTTCTGGATCCCCTCGACGTTCGACTTCGTCGGGTACGCCTCGTCGATGTCCTGGTGCGCGAAGATGTCGCCGATCTTGCCGACGCCGTACACCTTGTGGCCCGCGTCGCGCACGAGCGAAAGGTAGTTGGGCCGCCGAGGCTCGAGCGAGAAGTCGTGCCGGTTCGGGGTGCGCTCGTATGCGCCCGGCGTGCCGGTGAACGGTCGCGCGATCACGCGGCCGACCGCGTGCTTGCCCGTGAGGATCTCGCGCGCGATGCGGCAGGCGGCGTACAGCTCTTCGAGCGGCACCGTCTGCTCGTGCGCCGCGACCTGGAACACCGAGTCGGCGCTCGTGTAGACGATCCACTTCCCGGTCTTCTGGTGCTCCTCTCCGAGCTCCTGGATGATCTCGGTCCCGCTCGCCGGCCTGTTGCCGAGGACGCCCCGACCCGTGCGGTTCATGAATGGATCGATCACCTCGTCCGGGAAGCCGTACGGGTAGGTCGGCATCGCCTGCGGCGTCACCACACCCATCAACTCCCAGTGGCCGGTGGTCGTGTCCTTGCCCTTGGAGCGCTCGACGAGCCGGCCGGCGATCGCAGGCGCCCCGGGCTGCGGCGCACAGCCCTCGAGCGGCTCGACGTTGCCGAGGCCCAGCGCTTCCAGGGTGGGCAAGTCGAGACCGCCGACCGCCCGCGCGACGTTGGCGAGCGTGTTCGAGCCGGAATCGCCGAAGGCGGCGGCATCGGGCAGCTCGCCCGCTCCGACGGCGTCCAGCACTATCACGCAGGCGCGCGGCACGCGGCTATCCTACTTCCGTGGAAACGGTGCTCGGCCTTCTCGGACTCGCGGTGTTCATCGTCTGCGTGATCGCGCTTGCGGCAGGCGTGACGTGGGTCGTCGTGAAGCTGAGCCCTACGCCCGGCAAGAAGAAGAAGGCCACCCCGGCCGAGTCGTAGCGTCACACCGCCGTCAGCGGCAGCACCGCTTCGAGCGGCGTGTAGTCCAGCCCGTGCGCGTCGGCGACGGCCTCGTAGGTCACCTTCCCCTCGATCACGTTCACGCCCTTCGCGAGCGCCGGATCGGCGGCGACGGCGTCGCGCAGGCCGTCGCGCGCGATCGCCTCGACGTACGGGAGCGTCGCGTTCGTGAGCGCCCTCGTCGACGTGACGGGAACACCGCCCGGCATGTTCGCGACGCAGTAGTGCGTGACCTCGTCGACGACGTACACCGGGTCGGCGTGCGTCGTGGCGCGTGACGTCTCGAAGCAGCCGCCCTGGTCGATCGCGACGTCGACGACGACCGCGCCGCTCTTCATCCCGGCGATCATCTCGCGCGTCACGAGCTTGGGTGCGAGCGCGCCGGGAACGAGCACGGCGCCGATCACGAGGTCCGCGTCCTCGACCGAGGCTGCGATCTGCAGGCTCGAGCTCATGAGGAGCGTGACCCGCCCCGAGAGCACCTCCTCGAGATGGCGCATCCGGTCGATCGAGCGGTCGAGGATCGTCACCTGCGCGCCGAGGCCGAGCGCGATGACCGCGGCGTTGTAGCCGACGACTCCGCCGCCGATGATCACGACCTTGCCCGGCGCGACCCCGGGGACGCCGCCGAGGAGGAGCCCGCGGCCGCCGAGCGGCTTCTCGAGGAAGTACGCGCCCGCCTGCGGTGCGAGTCGGCCCGCGACCTCCGACATCGGCGCCAGCAGCGGCAGCCCGCCGCGCACCTCGACGGTCTCGTACGCCACCGCGGTGACGCCGGAGTCGATCAACGCCCGCGTCAACGGCTCGTCGGCCGCGATGTGCAGGTACGTGAAGAGGATCTGGCCCTCGCGCAGGCGCGCGTACTCGGATGCGATCGGCTCCTTCACCTTCAACACGAGGTCGGAGCGCTCCCAGACGTCGTCGACCGACGCGATCGTCGCGCCGACTCGGGTGTACGCATTGTCGGGGAAGGCGCTGCCGTTGCCGGCGTTCGTCTCGATCGCAACCTCGTGGCCGGCGTTGATCAACTCGAGCGCGCCGGCAGGCGTCAACGCGACGCGGTACTCGTCGGGCTTGATCTCCTTGGCGACGCCGATCCTCATAGCGGCGGAAGCCTACCCCGCTCCATGGAGGTGCAGCAGCAAGAGCAGCCCCGCCAGCGTCTTGCCGTCGTCGATCTCCTCGATCAGCGACGGAACCTCGGCGCGCGGCACGCGAACGAGCTCGATCTCCTCGCCGCCCTGCGGGTCCGACTCGCCCTGCTCGACGCCGGTCGCGATGAAGAGGTGCATCTTCTCGTCGCAGAAGCCCGGGGTCGTGTAGAACGTCGCCGCCTCGACCCAGTCGCCGCCGTGGAGGCCGGTCTCCTCGCGCAGCTCGCGCCGCGCCGCTTCGAGGGGCGACTCGCCGGGGTCGACACTGCCCGCGGGCAGCTCGAGCAGCTTGCCGCCCGCGGGCACGCGCTCCTGGAGCACGAGCGTGACGTGGTCGTCCGTGTCGACGGCGACGACCGTCGCGGACGGCCCGTGCACGACGACGTCCATGCCGTCGCGCTGCTCGACCGCGAAGACCTTTCCCTCGAAGACGCGCACGACGCGATCTTTCCAGTAGAACGCATCCGTGAGACGTGTGACCGTCGCGATCGCGACGCCGCTCGAAGAGGAGCTCGTCGACCGCATCCGCCGCGTCGACGAGGCGCTCGACGTGCTCTTCGAGCCGGACCTGCTACCGCCTCCCCGCTATCCCTCCGATCACGGCGGTCAGCCCGGCTTCACGCGGACGCCCGAGCAGGAGGAGCGGTTCACCCGTCTCGTCGCGGGGGCGGAGGTCGCGCTCGGGTTCCCCAGCGAGTCGCCCACCGGCCTCGCGTGGCTCGTGCGGACCGCGCCCGGTCTCCGGTTCGTCCAGTGCATGTACGCGGGCGCCGGGCAACAGGTGCACGCGGCCAACCTGACCGCAGAGGAGCTCGACCGCGTCGCGTTCGCAAGCAGCAGCGGCGTGCACGCCGTCCCGCTCGCCGAGTGGAGCCTCTTCGGCATCCTCGCGCTGACGAAGGGCCTGCCGCGGCTCCTGCGCGACAAGCGCGAGCGTCGCTGGGATCACTACCCGCTGAACGAGCTGCCCGGTCGGACCCTGCTCGTCGTCGGCCTCGGCGAGATCGGGCGCGAGGTCGCACGGCTCGCGCAGGCGTTCGGCATGCGCGTCCTCGCCGTCAGGCGCACGGCGGACGGCACCGCCTTCGGCCCCGAGCGTCTCGACGAGCTGGTCGCGGAAGCCGACGCGGTCGTGGTGACACTGCCGCTGACGGACGAGACGCGCGGTCTGATCGGCCGCGACACGATCGCGCGCATGCGCGACGGCGCGATCCTCGTCAACGTCGGCCGCGGAGCGGTCGTCGACGAGGAGGCGCTCGTCGAGGCGCTCGCATCCGGCAAGCTCGCCGGCGCCGCGCTGGACGTCTTCGCCGAGGAGCCGCTGCCGGCGGAGAGCCCATTGTGGGAGCTCGAGAACCTCATCATCAGCCCGCACACGGCCGCGCTCTCGGTCAGGGAGAACGAGCGCATCGTCGACCTGTTCGCCGAGAACCTGTGCCGCTACCTGCGCGGCGACGAGCTGCGCAGCCGCATCCGCACCTCCGTCTTCTACTGACGACCTCGCACGCGCGCCGCCGCGAGAAGCCCTGCGGCGTAGGCGGCGGCGAAGTGCGACGGCTCCTCGTCCGGCCCCCGGCCCATGTGCGAGAGCGGCAGACCGGCGCACGCCTCGCGCCAACCCTCGCCTGCCGCGGCGGACGACACCGCGACGTGGCCGAGGCACAGCGCGAGCACCGCCTCGGTGTGGTGCGACACCCCGCGGTGCCTGTCGCGCGCATCCTCGTCGGAGACGCGGGCAGCGAGGACGGCCGCCCCGCCCAGCGCCGCCGTGACGTTCGCCGCCTCCGCGAGCGAGACGGCGCCGTGGCCGAAGCGAGTGCCGGTACCCACGATGCCCGGGCCGACCGAGCACAGCGCGACGTCGGCTCGCGCCGCGGCGAGGAGCAGCGCCGAGGCGACCGAGACGCAGCGGGCCTCGCCGCCGAAGCAGGGCGCGACCGACACGCGCAGCGCGAACGGGAGCGCCCGCACGGTATCCGAGAGCGCGAGCGGCAGCGCTCCCCCCGCGACCTGCACGTAGGCGACGCGCAGGTCGCGCAACGCCGCCCAGGCGGGCGCGACCTGCGAGTGCACGGTGCAGAGCACGACCGGCAGGCCGGCCAACGTGTCGCCGAGGCCGCCGTCCTCCTCCGCCTGCCTGACGGCCCACTGGCCCGGGGCATACGGCAGCGCCATCACATGGGCACCCGGCTCGGGCTCCAGCCCGAGCCCGCGCGTCAGGTTCGCGTACACGACGTCGAAGCCGCCGGACCCGAGTCCCAGCCGTCGCGCCTGCACGTTGACGAGCACGTCGTCGCCTTGCTCGACGGGCCCCGTCACGTCGGGGTAAACGAGGCAGGCGACGCCGTCGACCTCGCAGTGCAGGTCGTCGAGCACGCGGGTGATGCGCCCGCGGCTAAGCGAGAGCGGCATCGAACAGCGCGAGCGTGACGTCGACCATCGCCTCGAGATCGGCGACGGCGATGCGCTCGGCCGGCGTGTGGATGTCCGTCATGCCGTTTGCAAGGTTGACGCACGCGAGCCCGCGCTCGTTGAAGACGTTGGCGTCCGCAGCGCCGCCGGAGAGGTCGTAGGAGGCCGTGTAGCCGCAGCTCGCGAGCGCGCGGGTGGCGAGCACGACCGCATGGTCGGAGCGGGCGAAGCGGTAGCCGCGGTAGCTCTTCCGCAGCGTCGTCTCGACGTCGCACTCGGCGACGCCGGCGGCGAAGGTCACGGCGTCCTGCATCTCCTGGATCAGGTCCGCGAGCTTCCGCTCGTCCTGCGAGCGCGCCTCGGCAACGAACGTGCACCACTCCGGGACGATGTTCGTCGCCGTCCCGCCCTGGATCGTGCCGACGTTGGCGGTCGAGTCCTCGTCGACGCGGCCGAGTCGCATCTCCGAGATCGCTCGGGCGGCGGCGAGGATCGCCGAGCGCCCGTCGTCGGGGTGCATCCCGGAATGCGCGGCCCGGCCGTGGAACGTGACCTCCATCGACTGCGAGAACGGCGCGCCGAGGAT
>Ga0075425_100009408_pt1 | contig 10395 bp, 12 predicted proteins | sample SoiMethybrSBSTD4_FD_75300 | JGI IMG/M metagenome (GOLD analysis project Ga0075425, IMG submission 75300) | Bulk soil microbial communities from a Populus tree surrounding site in Tennessee, USA - Soil MetaG P. TD hybrid SBSTD4 | ecosystem: Environmental > Terrestrial > Soil > Tree plantation...
GCGCGCCGGTGAGCGCATTGATGATCAGCAGATTGCGGCCGCGCTCCTTGCGCACGAACACCGCGATCTGATCGCCGTTCGGCGACCACGCCAGATCGCGCCCCATTTCCGGCCCCGTCGTGAACGACTGCACGATCGGGTACTCGTAGCGCGACGTGTAGCCGGCGGTCAGATTGCGCAGCAGCTTGCGCTCCGGAATGTTGAAGAGGATGACGTCGACGTCGTCCTTGTAATTCGTGATCGCGGCGAGAAGGTCGCCGGACGGCGAAACCACCGGCGCGATCTCCACGCTGTCGACTTCCGGATTCACACGGAACGGATCGCCGTACTCCTGCGGCTCGCCCTTGGCGATCAGGGCCGGCAGATACTGCTTGCGCAGCCACGTCCGGAAACGGGTGTTGAACTCTTCAGGCGTGACGTCGAAGGCGCGCTTGAGGGCCTTGTCGACGCTGCTGCCGAGGGTGTTGCGGTATTCGTAGATGAAATCGCGGAGCCCTTCCCAGCCGTACTTCTGCTGCATGTAATCGAACACCGCGTGGCCGAAGCGATAGGCGAAGTAGCCCTGCGGATTGAGGGTGATGCTCGGGATGCGATCGTTGACCACCGCGTCGCGCAGCACCATCCGGTCGCGCGACTCCTCGTCCTGACCCATGAACGACGCGAGGCCTTCCATCATCCACTGCGGCGGATTCGAGGTCAGGGTCTTGCCGAGCTTTCCCTGGAAGAGAATCTCGTACTCGAAGATGTGCGTCAGCTCGTGCGTGACGAGCTGCAGCAGTTTGCTCTCCGGCATGTCCACCGGAAGGACCATGCGATTGCGCGCCGGTTCCGCGAACGCGCCCACGCCCTCGGGGATGAAGTTGAGCATGACGTTGGTCTGCTCGAACGCGGAGTGCGTCGCGTAAAAGATCAGCGGGATCTTTTTCGAGATCTGGTAGTTGAACTTTGTCGACAGATCGAGGTACGCCGTCTCCGCGGTATCGACGACTCGCTGAAGCTGATCGCGCTCCTCGTCGTAGAAGTACACGTCGAAGTGCGTCGAGTGGTAGACGTTCCACCGGAACGTGTCATAGACGATCTTGTTCTGCCCGAACGGGAATGCCTGCGGCGCGAGCAGCAGAGAGAAAACGAAGAGCAGCGCGATCTGTCGCTTCACGAAACCTCCACACTGACCAACGGACAACGGACCAACCGACCGGCGTCACTGCGTGAAGACGTAGCGCGTGGTCGATGTTTCGGACGAGACGAAGATGCCGACGAGCTGCTGCTCGAGGGCGCGAAGGTTCTCGAACAGGCCGAGGAGCTCGTCGTAGTGGCTCTGGTCGAATTCCTTGAAGTCGCGGAAGTTTTCCTCGACCACCTTCTCGCCCGTGTCGGCGTTGAAGACGGCGATGTCGATGTCGAACACGAAGCCGGTCGACTCGACGAGCACCTGACGGTAGAACGTCCGGCCGTCCACCGGCGAGGTGTACTCCTCGGTCTTGTAGCCCGACTTGTCGTTGATGTCGAAGTCGACGATGCCGGAGACGATGTAGTCCGCGCCGGTCTTCGCGCCGAGGTCCTTCCAGAAGTCGCGGGCCTGCTCGAGGGACTTGATGTCGTTGCCCGGAAGGCGCGTCGCCGCGGGAACATCAACGACACGGAGCTTCGTCGACTTCGCGAGCTGCTTTTTCAGATAGCGGCCGAATTCGGCCTGCACGTCGACTTTCGCCGCGCGGTCGTTTCGCTTCTCGCCGCCGGTGGCGATGATGAACGGCGCGATCGCGATCCGCTCGTCGCCGGTGATGTTGAGCTTCGGCTTGACCGGAAGCTTGAGCTTCACCTCGATCACGCCGGCGCTGACGGCGACCGGAAGAAGAAGTGCGATCAGCATCGCGATGCGTTTCATCGCGCACCTCCGAATGCGGGCGGCGTGGGTGGCGGTGTGGTGGCGGTCGTTGCGGTGGTGTCGGTCGGCACCGGTGCGGTTGCAGTCGTTGCGGTCGTATCCGTCGTTGCAGTCGTCGCGGTCGTATCCGTCGCCGTGGCAGTGATCGCGGGCTTCTGCTGCCGCTTCTTGTTGCGCTGCGTGAACTCGACGAATCGCGAGTAGTTCTTCTGAATCTGCGCGTTCGATTTGTCGAGGCGGATCGCGGTGCGGTACTCGTCGCCGGCCTTGTCGAATTCTCCGTTCGCCTCGTAGGCGACGGCGAGATTGTTGTGGGCCATGGCGTCGCTGGGATCGATGTCGACGGCGCGCTTGAAGCGGAACATCGCCTCGCGCCACAGATTCATCCGCGCCATGCGGACGCCGAAGTCTTTCTGCGCTCCGGCGCCGGCCGGGTTGCCGGAGCCGCAGGCAGCGACGATCACGACCACGAGAAGGATCAACGACGACGTCCCGAACGCCCGTCTCATCAGCACCTCTCCCTCGAATCTAATGGCCCGGAAAACTGAGTCTGGCTGCGGCTGAGGAGGCCGATTATACTGACGGTCCCACACTGTGCCGCGGGCCTTCGCCCTCGCGTCGGCGCTCTCACGATCCGTACATTCATGATCAAGTCACAAGACCGCGATCTTCTGATCGCGCTGTCGCTGCTTCCCTTCCTCACGCCGAGCCGGACCCGCCTGCTTCTCGAATATTTCGATTCGATCGAGACCGCGTGCAACGCCACAGCCAGCGTGCTTCAGGGTCTTTTGAGCGTAACTCCCGAGCAGGCGCACGAAGTAAGGAATCCGAAAACTCAGGCTGCGCGTGCGCTGCGCGATTCGGTCGTCACGCTGATCGATGACGACTACTCGCCGCTGCTCGCGGAGATCATCGATCCGCCGCTCGTGCTGCACGTGCGCGGCGATCGATCGCTGCTGCAGAAGTCCGCGCTGGCGATGGTCGGCTCGCGACGCGCGTCGCCCTACGCGATCAACGTCGCGACGCATCTCGCGAAACAGCTCGCTCCATCCGGACTGACGATCGTCTCCGGACTCGCGCGCGGCGTCGACGCCGCGTCGCACGAAGCGGCGCTCGATGCCGGCGGCACGACCATCGCGGTCCTCGGCACCGGCATCGACGTCGTCTATCCGCGATCGAACGCGAAGCTCTTTCGCCGCATCGAGTCCGAAGGTCTCATCGTCAGCGAGTTCGCGCCCGGTACGCCGCCGAAGCCCGAGCACTTCCCCATCCGCAACCGCGTCATCTCCGGCCTCACCCTCGGATCGGTGATCATCGAGGCCACGAGCCGCAGCGGATCGCTGATCACCGCGCGCACCGCGGCGGAACAGGGACGCGAAGTCTTCGCCGTGCCGGGATCGATCTTCTCGCGCGGCTCGGAAGGCACGCATCGCCTGATCCAGTACGGCGCGAAGCTCGTCCACGACGCGAACGACATCGTCGAGGAGCTCCGCGGCGACTTCCGGCTCGCGCCGGCGCCCGAGGAAACAGGGCCCGACGAGCCGCTGCGCTCCGTGCTCGAGGCGTTCAGCCGCGAGGAGGCAATCCACGTCGACGCGGCCGCCTCGCGTCTGAAAAAGCCGGCCGGTGAAGTCGCGGAAGCCCTTCTGCAACTGGAACTCAACGGGTGGATTCGAGCGCTTCCCGGCGCGCGGTACGTGAGGGTGAAATGAGGCGGGAGCTTGATATCATTTCAATATCAAAGGAGGTGGATCATGGTGGAGGTCCTGGTTCGGAACCTCGACGTGAAAGCCGTTCAGAAGTTGAAGAAGATGGCGGCCGAGAACGGACGGTCGCTGAACGCGGAGATCGTCGACATTCTCGAAGAAGCCGCCGCACGTGGAAGCATGGCCGACATGCGGAGGAGACTGGACGAGATCGCGGACAAGCTCAAGGGGAAGATCAAACCGGGCGATGTCGTGAAGGACATCCACGACGGCCGGGAAAGAAAGTGAAGCGCGTCATCGTCATCGACGCGAGTGTCGCGTGGAAATGGTTCGATCACGAAGAGCCGCATCGTCGTCTCGCACTTGCGCTCGCCGGGGACACGAACACGATCTACGCACCGGACCTCATCGGACCCGAGCTGTTGAACATCCTCTGGAAACGAACACGGCGCGGCGACTTACCGCGTGAACTGGCGAACGACATCTTCGGCACAATCGAAAGTGCGCGCATGCAAATCCGGTCGTCGACACCGGTGATGCGAGGCGCATGGGAGTACGCGATCGCTCTCGATCACGCGGTCTACGACTGCGTCTATCTCGCATTCGCAATTGCGATGGACTGCCAGCTCGTCACCGCGGACCGCAAGTTCTACAGGAAGGTGATCGCGAGTCCTCTCGCGAAACATATCCACTGGATCGAAGACCCGCTCTAGTCCCCCGCGTACTCGCTGCCGTTGCGCGCGTTCTTGATCGTCACGGCGAGGATGCCGAGCGGCACACCCCACGCGATCACACGGCGCAGCACCTTCGGCATGCCGAAGCCGACGATGAGTCCCAGCACCGCGCCGCCGGCGATGAGCGGCGTCGCGTACGTGGACGCGAGCGCCTTCGGCGCGAGATCGGTGCGCAGCCGCCGATCGAGCTCGTCGATGCGGTTGCTCACGCCGTCGCGCGCACGATTGATCGTCTGATCGATGTCCTGCTTCTGCTGCTCGATGTCGCTCATGACCGGCTCCTGATGCGCGCGACGTCCGCCTTGATCGAATCGATGTCGCCTTTGATGTGATCGATCGAATCGTTCGGCACGAACTTCACGCCCTCGAGCTTCTTCTTCCCCATCATCGCCAGCACCACCGCACCGACGAACAGCGCGACCGTCACGATCAGCGCGGAGAGCCATGCCGGAATGCCGAGGGCGACGAGGCCGAGGGTGATGGTGACGAAGAGGAAGGCGAGGCCGACGAGGGCGAGAAAGAGCGCGCCCGCGAAAAGCGCCGCGCCGCCGCCGAGCTTCGCGAACGTGTCTTTGATCTCGAGCTTCAGCAGCGCGATCTCGCTGCGGAAAAGGGTGGAGAGGTCGGTCGTGAGCTCCTTGAAGATCTCGCCGATCGACCGCGATTCAGTGTCTGTGGTGTAAGTCATGAATCACTTCTCTGAGCACAAGAAATACCAGCAGACTATAGTCGGACTATGGCCGAGATCGTTGAGCTCGTGAAGGACTTCAGCTTCGAAGCCGCGCACTTTCTGCCGAACGTGGCCGAGGGGCACAAGTGCCGTCGCATTCACGGACACTCGTTCCACGTGCAGATCTCCGTCCGCGGCCCGATCGATCCCAACCTCGGATGGGTGATGGACTTCGCCGATCTCAAAGGAGCCGTCGATCCGCTCGTGAAGGAGCTCGATCACTACCTCCTCAACGAGCTCGAAGGACTCTCGAACCCGACCTCGGAGATCCTCGCAATCTGGATCTGGAATCGCCTCGCCGCGAAACTGCCCGCGCTGCATCGCGTCACGATTGAAGAGACGTGTACGTCGCGATGTCATTACTACGGACCGCACGGGCATGGGGCATGAGGCACGAGGCATGAGTGCTCCGCTGTGCGGCGATCATCGCAAAGCGGAGCACCCATGCCTCATGCCTCATACCTCATGCCTTTGGCGTAGCGGCACAAACCGCACCGCCTCGAGTCTCCGCCGTACGACGTGTCCGCGATGACGTTCGATCAGCCAGAGAAACTGGCCGTCCGGCGGGCCGATGGGGATGATGCAGCGGCCGCCTTCCGCGAGCTGTTCGATCAGCGCCTCCGGCATTTCGATCGGCGCTGCGGCGGAGAGGATCGCGTCGAACGGCGCTTCGTGACGGAAGATCTCCACGCCGTCGCCGATGCAGACCATCGCGTTGGTGATGCCGAGCGCGCGCAGACGATCGGGGACGCTGCTCGCGAGATCGCGCTCCACTTCCGCGCTGAACACGATGCGCGCGAGTCGCGCGAGTACCGCCGTTTGATAGCCGGATCCCGTCCCGATCTCGAGCACCTTTTCGTGGCCCTGCAGCCCCAACAGCTCCGTCATCGCCGCGACGATGTATGGCTGCGAGATCGTCTGACCAAGTCCGAGTGGAAGCGGTGAATCGTGAAATGCGGCGTACCGCAGATCGTCGGGAACGAACAGCTCGCGCGGCACGGAGCGCATCGCCACGATCACGCGCGGATCGCGCACGCCGCGCGCGACGATCTGCGCCTCGATCATCCAGTCGTTGTCGCTCATTGCACAGACTCTATAATCGCGCCCCTGCATGAAGCCGGCGCGCGCGCAACTGGAGGACGTCCTCGCATCGCTCGCCGCACCCTCGCTCCGCTACGCCGACATCCGCTACACGACCACCGAGCAGCAGCACGTGAAAGTACGCAACGGCGAGGTCGACCATCTCGCGTCGACGATCGATCGCGCGATCGGCGTGCGTGTGCTGGTCGGCAACGGCTGGGGCTTTGCCGCATCGAGCGACGTCAGCGACGCATCGATCCGCCGCACCGCGCAACGCGCGCTCGAAGTCGCGGCCGCGAGTCATCTCGCGTCGACGCAGGAAGTGCGTTTGAGCGACGTCGAACCGCACATCGGATCCTGGGCTTCCGCGTATCGCATCGATCCCTGGTCCGTTGCCATCGATCGGAAGATCGATCACCTGATGCAGGCGACCGAGCCGATGCGCGGCGATCCCCGCATCCATCAGGTCGCCGGCGAGATCTCGTGCTATCGCCAGGAAAAGGTCTTCGCGTCGACGGTCGGCAGCTTCATCGAACAAACGACGACGCAGATGGGCGGCGGCATCGAAGCCGTCGCCATCGACGGCTCCGAGTTTCAGCGGCGCACCTATCCGAATCCGTTCGGCGGTGATTTCCAGGCGGAGGGTTGGGAGTTCATCGAGCGTCTCGATCTGCAGCGCCGCGCGCTCGAAGTCCGCGACGAAGCGCTGGCGCTTCTCACCGCACCAAAAGCACCGACCGGCCGTTTCGATCTGATCGTCGGCTCCGCGCAACTCGCGCTGCAGGTGCATGAGTCGTGCGGTCATCCGACCGAGCTCGATCGCGCGATGGGCCTCGAGATCTCGCTCGCGGGTGGCTCGTTTCTGCAGCCCGACATGCTCGATCGCTTTCGCTATGGATCCGACCTCGTGAACATCGTCGCCGACGCGACGATCGCCGGCGCGCTCGGCTCATTCGGATTCGACGACGACGGCGTCCCCGCGCAGCGGTTCCATCTCGTCGAGAACGGGATGTTCGTCGGCTATCTCACCGGCCGCGACACCGCGCCCGCCATCGGACGCAAATCGAACGGCACCGTGCGCGCCGAGACCGCCGCGCGCATTCCGATCATCCGCATGACGAACATCAATCTCGAGCCGGGCGATACGCCGCTCGACGAGATCATCGCGGACACGAAGCACGGCATCCTCGTCGAAACGAACAAGTCGTGGTCGATCGACGACCTCCGCCTCAATTTCCAGTTCGGCTGCGAAGCGGCGTGGGAAATCGAGAACGGCCGCCTCGGCCGTCTGCTCCGCAATCCGCTGTACACCGGCAACACGCCCGACTTCTGGCGCTCGTGCGACGCGGTCGGCGATCGCTCGTCGTGGCAGGTGTGGGGCCTTCCGAACTGCGGCAAGGGCGATCCGATGCAGACGATGCGCGTCGCGCACGGCGCGCCCGCGGCAAGATTTCGCAGCGTGGAAATGGGATGAGGGTCAGTCGCACAGCCGTACAGTCGCAAAGTCTCACAGAAGCCGTCTGTGCGACTTTGAGACTGTGCGGCTGTGCGACTGTGAGACTCGATGCGTACTGAATCCGACTCCTTCGAGATTCTCGACCGCGCGCTCGACGCCGCGCATGCGGACGAAGCGGATGCCGTCTTCCTGTCGGTCGATCAGAACATCAGCCGCTTCGCGAACTCGCAGATCCACCAGAACATGTCCGAGGTCAGTGCGTCGCTGACGCTGCGGGTGTTCGTGAATGGATCGCAGGGCGTGGCGTCGACGACGGTGTTCGAAGCGGACGAGATCGCGCGCACCGCGGAGCTCGCGCGCGAGGCGGCGCGATTTTCGGGACCGTTGCCGCGATTCTCGGGGCTTTATCGCGACAACGAACCGCTGCCGCGGCTCGACACGTTCGATGCGCGCACCGAATCGATCTCGCCGATCGAGAAAGCCCGCGCGCTGCGGACGATGTTCGATCGCGGCCGCCAAGCGAACGTCGACTTCGCCGGCGCGTACGCTACCGCGTCGGCGTCGGTCGCGTGCGGCAACACGCACGGTGTTCGCCGCTACGCGCGCATGACCCACGCCGATGCGACGGTGATCGCGATCGGCAAAGACGATTCCGGATACGCCACGCGTCGCGAGCGCAGCGTCGATCTCCTCGACGTTCCGGCCCTCGGCGACGAGGCGACGCTGAAGGCAACGCTCAAAAGCGGCACGCGCGAAGACCTCGCGCCCGGTGCGTACGACGTGATCCTCGAGCCGCCCGCGCTCGGCGAAGTGTTCGACTGGCTGAACATGATCTCGCTCACCGGCCAGTCGTACGAGGACGGCTCCTCCTTCTTCGTCGGCCACCTCGGCGATCGCGTTCTCGGCGAGAACTTCACGCTGCTGGACGATGCGCTCGATCCCGCGTTCCTCCCGTTTCCGTTCGACATGGAAGGACTGCCGAAGCGCCGTGTCGCGATCGTCGAGAACGGCGTCCCGCGCACGCCGGTGCTCGACAAGGCCTATGCCGATCGTCTCGAGCTCGCGCCGACCGCGAACGCGTGGTCGCTCGGCTCGCCCGATCACGGCGCGGCCTTTCATCTCTCGATGGCCGGGGGCGATGCGACGCGCGAGCAGATGATCGCCTCGACGAAGCTCGGCATCTGGGTCACGCGCTTCAACTACGTGAACGGACTGCTCGAGCCGCGCACCGCGCTGATGACCGGCACGACGCGCGACGGAACGTTTCTCATTCGCGACGGCGAAGTCGTCGCGCGATTGCCGAATCTGCGCTGGACGCAGTCGATGGTCGAGGCGTTCTCGAACATCGACGCGCTGTCGCGCGAGCGGCGTATCGTCGGCACCTGGTACAACGGATTCGGCGGCACGATCGCGCCAACCGCGCGCATTCGCGGCTGGAACATCACGGGGAAACAGGAAAGGTAAGGTTGTTGCAGCCGGATCGGTGCTGAGTGCCGAGTGCTGAGTGCTGAGTAGAGGCACACAGCACTCAGCACTCAGGACCCGGCACTTCATCATGATTCAGTACATCATCCGCAGATTCCTGCAGATGATCCCGATTACCCTCGGGATCCTGACGCTCGTCTTTTCGCTCATCCATCTGATCCCCGGGGATCCGGCGGTACAGATCGCGGGCGAGGGCGCGCGGCCCGAGGATGTCATCGCGGTGCGGAAGGCCCTCGGTCTCGATCAGCCGCTCTGGAAGCAGTACGTCACCTACCTCGGCCGTCTCGCGCACGGCGACATGGGCCGCTCGTTCCGCACGGACGAAAGCGTGGCGAAGGAAATCGCGGCGCGCTATCCGGCAACGATTCAGCTCGCGTTCGGATCGATGCTCGTCGCGCTGCTGGTCGCCTTTCCGCTTGGCATCATCTCCGCGATCTATCGAAACTCGTGGATCGACAACGTCGCGCGATTCTTCGCGCTGATCGGCGTTTCGATGCCGAGCTTCGCGCTCGGACCTCTGCTGATCATCTTCTTCGCGATCCGGCACCCTTGGTTTCCCGTGTCCGGACGCGAAGCCGGATTTAAATCGATCGTGCTGCCCGCGATCACGATGGGCCTCGCGATGGCGGCGATCCTCACGCGCATGATCCGCGTCAGCCTCGCCGAGGAGCTGAATCAGTTGTACGTGACGACGGCGGTGGCGAAGGGCGTCACGCGCACGAAGGCGATCTTCCGGCACGCGCTGAAGAACGCCCTGATTCCGGTGATCACGATCCTCGCGCTGCAGTTCGGATCGCTCCTCACCGGCGCGATCATCACCGAACAGATCTTCTCGTGGCCCGGTCTCGGCCGGCTGCTGATTCAGTCGATCACGACGCGCGACTACCCGCAGGTGCAGGCGTCGATCCTCGTCATCGCACTGACGTACATCCTCGTGAACTTCATTTCGGACCTTTTGTATGGGGTGGTCGATCCGCGGATCAAGCTGGAGTGACATGCCCAATGCTGAGCGAAGCGAAGCATCAATGGAGCAATCTCCACGAAGCGCACCATGCGCGGCGCGCGTCGCATACCGGTGGTGGTTGCTCCATTGACTCTTCGCTTCGCTCAGAGTTGAGCACAGAGAGATGAAACGCTTCCTGAAGAACTTCGCCTTCACCTCCGGCGCGCTGCTCACGGTCGCGCTCGTGCTCGTGGCGCTTGCTGCGCCGGTGCTGTCGCCGCAGGATCCGAATGCGCAGGACACGTCGCGCCGGCTGGAGGCGCCTTCGAAGGAGCATCTGCTCGGCCTCGACGACCTCGGACGCGACGTCCTC
>Ga0075425_100009410_pt1 | contig 10394 bp, 8 predicted proteins | sample SoiMethybrSBSTD4_FD_75300 | JGI IMG/M metagenome (GOLD analysis project Ga0075425, IMG submission 75300) | Bulk soil microbial communities from a Populus tree surrounding site in Tennessee, USA - Soil MetaG P. TD hybrid SBSTD4 | ecosystem: Environmental > Terrestrial > Soil > Tree plantation...
TTAGATGCCGAGCTGCGCGGGAAAGCCCGACCGGCCGCCGCGCCGGACCTCTTGACCGGCCGCTGGACGGTCACGCTCGAGCCGGGCGAACAGCGCGGCGTCTTCCGGATGGCGCTCGACGGTTCGCTGGTGTCGGGCGACTACACGCTGGAGGGGGGCCTGTCCGGCTCGCTGCGGGGCACGCTCATCGGCGATCGGCTGCGGATCGAGCGCGTCGACTCGCAGCTCGGTTTCGTGGGAATCTTTTACGGGCGTCTCGCCAAGGACGGGAGCGCGATCGCCGGGACCTGGGAGTCGACGACGTTCGGCGCGGGCGCGGCCGGCGCGGGACGGTGGAGCGCGACCCCGATGAAGGAAGGGACGGAAGAGTCGCCGTGACCGCCTGGCGGCGGCTTCCGATCCTCTCCGTACTGGTCGGCGCGCTTCTCGGGTTCATCGGCGGATATTTCGCGGGCGGCGGGGGACGTCCCGGCCCGGCGCCGGTGGCAGAGGTGCCCGAAGGGCCTGCCGGCAGCCTTTCGGAGCTCCGGCGAGCCGTGGAGAGGGACCCCGAGAACCCGCAGCTCCTGGTCGCGCTCGGCAATGCCTGGTACGACCGGGAAGACTGGGACCGCGCCATCCAGGCTTACGAAAAAGCCCGTCGAAAGGCGCCGGAGAACCCGAATCTGCTCTCCGACCTCGGCGCCGCGTACCGCAACCGGGGGGAGTTTGACCGGGCGATCGCCCTTTTCGAGCGGGCGCACAAGAACGACCGGGACCACTGGCAATCGCTGTTGAACCTGGTGCTCATCCACGCTTATGACCTGCACGATCCGACGGCGTCGCAGCGCTGGTTCGACGAGTTGAAACGACGCTATCCCGAGATCCCCGACCTGAATCGGATCCAGGAACGCATTTCGAGTCTGCGGGCGTCGTGAGCCGCGCCGCGGTCGCGGTCTTCCTCGTCTTTCTCATTCTCGCGATCCTGCGGATCGCGCGGCCGTTGCTGAACGCGGGTCGGGCGAGGGCCGCCGGGCGGGCGCCCCGCCCGATCGAGGCCGAAATGGTGCGAGACCCCGTCTGCGGGACCTGGATCGATCGCCGGCTGACCGTGCCCGGGCGGCGGGGCGCCGAGACCGTTCCCGTCTGCTCGGAGCAGTGCCGCCGCCGGCTCGAGTCCGCATGAGCGGGCTCCTCTTCGACCGGGAAGACCCGAAGCGGACCGTCGCGGAGGGTCGGGAAGGAGTCCCTCTCGCGGATCGGATGCGCCCGCGGTCGCTCGACGAGGTCGAAGGCCCGGACGAGGTCGCCGGAGCGAACGGCTTTCTCTCCCGCGCGATCGCCGAGGATCGGGTGCCCTCGCTCATCTTCTGGGGCCCTCCGGGCGTCGGGAAGACCACGCTCGCGAGATTGATCGCCGCCCAGACCTCCTCGCGATTTCTCGCATACTCGGCAATCGCCACCGGAGTCAAGGAGATGCGCGAGGTCCTCGAGGCTTCGCGGGCGCTCAAGGCCAAGGCGGGCCAGCGGACGATCCTTTTCCTGGACGAGATCCACCGCTTCAACCGGGCGCAGCAGGACGTCTTTCTTCCCTATGTCGAGACGGGTGACGTGATCCTGATCGGCGCCACGACCGAGAACCCGTCGTTCGAGCTGAACGGCGCACTGCTGTCGCGGTGCAAAGTCGTCGTCCTCGAGCCGCTGGCGCCGGAGGCGATCGTCCGGATCGTGCGGCGTGCGGTCGAAGACATTCCGCGCGGTCTCGGCTCCCGGGACTTCCAGCTCGACTCCGACGCCCTCTCGTTCATCGCCCAGGCCTCCGGCGGCGACGCCCGCCGCGCCCTGAACCTTCTCGAGGCGGCGGCCGCCGACGCGGAGACCGCGAAAACGCGGGCAATTGACGCCGGGAGGTTGAAGGACCTTCTGCAGCGAAAGATGCTCCTCTACGACAAGGCGGGGGAGGAGCACTACAACCTGATCTCGGCGCTCCACAAGTCGATGCGCGAGTCGGACCCCGACGCCACCGTGTACTGGATGGTGCGAATGCTCGAAGCCGGGGAGGAGCCGCTGTACCTCGCGCGGCGGATCGTGCGTTTCGCCTCGGAAGACGTCGGCCTCGCCGACCCTCGCGCGCTCCGGGTATCTCTCGACGCGAAGGAGGCGTACGACTTTCTGGGCTCGCCGGAGGGGGAGCTCGCGCTCGTCGAGGCCGCAGTTTACTGCGCTCTTGCTCCGAAGTCGAACGCGGTCTACGTCGCCGAAGGCGAAGCCAAGAAAGACGTGGCGGACCGGCCCGCGGAGCCGGTGCCCCACGTGATCCGGAACGCGGTCACGCGCCTGATGAAAGACGTGGGCTACGGCCGCGGCTACCGCTACGCGCACGACGAGCCGGAGGGAGTGGGGGGGATCGAGTGCCTGCCGGACCGGCTGCGAGGAACTCGGTACTACCGGCCCGGGACGTCCGGCGAGGAAGCGGAGCTCTCGCGGAGGCTGGAGGAAGTGCTGGAGAAGAGAAGGAAGAAGCTCCTGTCATCCTGAGCGAAGCGAAGGCTCTCTTGCTTTAAAGCCAGAGTCGCTTCGCTCCTCGGAACGACAGGCAGGGGCCGCAGGCTACGGCTCTTCTCTCCGGTAGTTGGGCGCTTCCTTCGTGATGATCACGTCGTGCGGGTGCGACTCTTTCAAACCTGCCGACGTCACCCGAATCATCTTCGACTTCGTCCGCAGCTCCTCGATCGTTCGCGCGCCGGTCAGTCCCATCCCGCTGCGCAGCCCGCCCGTCAGCTGGTGGACCAGTCCCTCGACCGAGCCCTTGTAGGGCACCATTCCCTCGATCCCTTCGGGCACCAGCTTGGAGAGCGAGGCGTCGGTCGAGGCCTCGACCCCCATCGACTCCTGGAAGTAGCGGTCCGAGGAGCCCGACTTCATCGCGGCGAGCGAGCCCATTCCCCGGTACGCCTTGAACGTGCGCCCCTGGTAGAGGATCGTCTCGCCGGGCGACTCTTCGGTGCCGGCGAGCAGCGACCCGATCATCACAGCGTGCGCGCCCGCCGCGATCGCCTTGACGACGTCGCCGGAGAACTTGATCCCCCCGTCGGCGATGAGCGGCACGCGCGTTCCGCGCGTCGCCCGCGCGCACTCGCGGATCGCGTGGATCTGCGGAACGCCGGCTCCCGTGACGACGCGGGTCGTGCAGATCGAGCCGGGACCGATGCCGACCTTGACCGCGTCCGCACCGAGCCGCACGAGGTCGCGCGCGCCCTCTTCCGTCGCCACGTTGCCCGCGATGATCGGCGTCGAGGAGAACTTCTTCCGCAGCAGCTTCAGGGCGTCCAAGACGCCCTGGCTGTGGCCGTGCGACGAGTCGAGCACGAGGACGTCCACGTGCGCCCGCACGAGCTCCGACGCGCGCTCGACCATGTCGTTGGCGACCCCGACCGCGGCGCCCACGCGCAGACGTCCCAGCCGGTCTTTCGCGGCACTCGGGTACTTGATCGCCTTCTGGATGTCCTTGACGGTGATCAGGCCTTTCAGGTTGCCGTTGCGGTCCACGACGAGCAACTTCTCGATCCGGTGACGGTGAAGGAGCTCTTTCGCCTGCTCGAGCGTCGTCCCGACGGGCGTCGTGATGAGACGCTCCTTGGTCATGCGGGAAGAAATCGGCCGGTCGGGCCGCGTCTCGAATCGCAGGTCGCGGTTCGTCAGGATGCCGACGAGCTTGCCCTTCTCGTCGATGACCGGGACCCCCGAGATCTTGTACCGAGCCATCAAATCGAGCGCCTCGGCGATCTTCTGCTCGGGCCGCACCGTCACGGGGTCCACGATCATCCCGGACTCGGACCGCTTGACCCGATCCACCTCTTCGGCCTGCGCCGCGATCGAAAGGTTCTTGTGGATGACTCCCAGGCCGCCCTGCTGTGCCATCGCGATCGCGAGGCGCGACTCGGTGACCGTGTCCATCGCCGCGGAGACGATCGGGATGTGCAGGGGAACGGAGTCGGTCAGCCGCGTGCGGAGGTCCACGTCGCGCGGATGGGCGCGCGACCGCGCGGGGACGAGCAGGACGTCGTCGAAAGTGAGCGCGAGCGGCGGAGCCTCGCCCGGGCCGGAGGAAGAGACGCGCGGGCGCGCCATCAGGCTCCCGCCGCCGCGGCTCCGTGGCACTTCTTGTATTTCTTCCCGGAGCCGCACGGGCACGGGTCGTTCCTTCCGACCTTCGGGCTGGTGCGGTGGATCGTCTCGACCTTCGCGTCCTGGCCGCCGGATGCGGCGGCTCCGTAGGAGTAGTTCACGTTCGCCGAGCGGCGCGACGGAAGGCCCACGGGCGCGCGGCGTGGCTCGTCCTCGGCCGCGATCTCCCCCTCCGCTTCGCGGATCACGGGCTGGAGCCGGAAGAGGTACTGGACGATCTGGTCCTCGATCCGCTCCTTCATCAACGTGAAGAGCTCGAAGGATTCCTTCTTGTACTCGACCAAGGGATCGCGCTGTCCATAGCCGCGCAGCCCGATCCCTTCCTTCAAGTGGTCGATCGCGAGCAGGTGGTCCTTCCACTGCTGGTCGACGACCTGCAGCATCACGAACCGCTCGTGGAGCCGCATCGTCTCGGGCCCGAGGACCTTCTCCTTCGCCTCGTAGATTTCGTGCAGCGCTGCGAGGAGGACCTCGCGGATCTCGTCGCGGTCCTTCCCGGTGAAGTCGAGACTCCCCGCTTCGATACCGAAGTACTCCTTCAGGTCCACGTCGAACGCGCCCATGTCCCACTCGTCGAACGCCTTGTCCTCCGGCAGGTTCCGCCCGAGCGTGTAGTCGAGAATGACGTCCGCGAGCGCGAGGATCTCGTCCTTACTCTGCTTGCCCTTCAGGATGTCGCGCCGGAGGCCGTAGATCTCCTCGCGCTGCCGGTTCATCACGTCGTCGTACTCGAGGAGATGCTTGCGGGTCTCGAAGTTGCGTCCTTCGACCTGCTTCTGAGCGCGTTCGATCGCGCGCGAGACCATTCCGTGCTCGATCGGAACGCCTTCCTCCATTCCGAGCTTGCGCATGATGTTCTGAAGGCGATCCGAGCCGAAGATGCGCATCAGGTCGTCTTCGAGCGAAAGGTAGAAGCGCGACGAGCCGGGATCTCCCTGGCGGCCGCTCCGTCCGCGGAGCTGGTTGTCCACCCGGCGCGACTCGTGCCTCTCGGTCCCCAGGATGTGCAGGCCTCCCGCTGCCAGAACCTTCTCGCGGTCTTTCGCCCCCTCGGCGCGGAGCTGGGTCAGGAGCGCGGCGAACTCCTCGGAGGAGTTCGTCTCCGCGCGGCGGTGCTCCGCAAATGCGTCGGGATTGCCGCCGAGCACGATGTCGGTGCCGCGGCCCGCCATGTTCGTCGCGATCGTGACGGAGCCGGACTTGCCCGCCTGCGCGACGATCTCGGCTTCCTTCTCGTGGAACTTCGCGTTCAGGACGACGTGGGGCACCTTCCTGGTCTTCAGGAGACCCGAGAGCCGCTCGGACTTCTCGATCGAGACCGTGCCGACTAAGACCGGCTGGCCCTTCTCGCGGAGCGCGACGATCTCGTCCGCCACCGCATCGAACTTCTCCCGCTCGGAGGCGTACACGACGTCCTGGTTGTCGATGCGGATCATCGGCTGGTTCGTCGGAACGACCACGACGTCGAGCTTGTAGATCTGGTGGAATTCCCCCGCCTCGGTGTCCGCGGTGCCGGTCATGCCCGCCAGCTTTTCGTAGAGGCGGAAGTAGTTCTGGAGCGTGATCGTCGCGAGCGTCTGGTTCTCGCGCTCGATCCGGACGCCTTCCTTCGCCTCGACCGCCTGGTGGAGGCCGTCCGACCATCGCCGCCCGGGCAGCACGCGCCCGGTGAACTCGTCGACGATCAGGACCTGGCCGTCCTTCAACATGTAGTCGACGTCCTTCTTGTAGAGGGCGTGCGCGCGCAGGGCCTGCTCGGTCCCGTGGAGCAGGTCGATGCTGGTCAGCTCGTAGAGATTCTTGACGCCCAGCAGCTTCTCGGCCTTGGCGACGCCTTCCTCGGTCAGTACCGCGGTGCGCGACTTCTCGTCGACCAGATAGTCGCCGGTCGTCACCTTGTTGCCGGACTTATCCTTGGTCTCCTCTCCCTTGACGAGTCGAGGAATGATCCGGTTGCACTTGTAGTAGTTCTCGGTGTTCTCCTCGGAAGGTCCGGAGATGATGAGCGGCGTCCGCGCCTCGTCGATCAGGATGGAGTCCACTTCGTCGACGATCGCGTAGACGTGTCCTCTCTGGACCATCGACTCCAGCTCGAACTTCATGTTGTCGCGCAGGTAGTCGAAGCCGAATTCGTTGTTGGTCCCGTAGGTCACGTCGCAGGCGTACTGCCGCTTCCGCTCCTCGTCGGAAAGCGAGTTCTGGATGCACCCGACGGAGAGGCCCAGGAACCGGTAGATCTTGCCCATCCAGTCCGCGTCGCGGCGGGCCAGGTAGTCGTTGACGGTGACGACGTGGACGCCGCGCCCGGTGAGCGCGTTCAAGTAGACGGGCATCGTCGCGACGAGCGTCTTGCCCTCGCCCGTCTTCATCTCGGAGATCTTGCCCTGGTGGAGCACCATGCCGCCGATCAGCTGGACGTCGAACGGGCGCATTCCGAGGGCGCGCACCGACGCCTCACGCGCGACCGCGAAGGCTTCCTCCAGAAGGTCGTCCAGGGCCCGGGCCCGGGCTTCCTTCAACTCTTCCTCCGGGACCCCTTCGAGCTTCTCCGCGAGGCGCGCCTTCAACTCCGCGGTTTTCCCGGAGAGCTCGTCGTCGGAGAGCTTCTGGAGCGACGGCTCGAGCGCGTTGATCCGCTCGACGCGCGGCAGGAGCTTCTTGATGTCGCGCTCGTGCTGGGTGCCGAAGACTTTGGCGAGGACGCGATCGATCATTTAGGCGGTAAACAACTCTACGGGGGAGAATTATTCACGTTTTCCGGCAGGGCGGAAAGCCGGCGAGTGCCGACCGAGACGCTGGTCAGAATGGAAAGGCCGGTTCAATCGCGTAGATAGCGTGGGTTGCGGCTTTCGCTGTAGAGCCGCATGCCGGCGGAACCGACCACGCAGGATTCTCCTTTTTCGGTTGGCATGGATGTTCGGGCGGATGAGTCATGGTGCCGATGTTCTCGGCCAATCGAAGTGAGCCGGTCGAGCGGCTCGAAGATGGAGCAGTCAGAATGGAAAGGCGCGATTCCCGGCTCTGACGGAGGATTAGGAAGGGGAGGCGGCCTCCGAGCTCGAGAAGAGTGTCGCGGTACGCCGCCGGTCGACTGTCTGCCGCCGCTTATCGATTCTCCTCTGCACCGATCGCCGATCCGAGGTCGCGCGTCGGTCCCCCACAACCTCGATTTCCGGTCCGAGGATGCGCCGGCCTTCGAATCTCCGATCGCGATGGAGCCGACGCCCAACCCCGATGCGACGTTCGCCGAGGCGTCTCGCCGGACCTTGGTAGCTCGGTGCGGTCTCCAAAGATGAACCTCTTCCGAAAGTCGATCTGGATTCTGTAGCCGGCAATCGTACTTCAAGGCTCTGGTTTTGAACACCGGACAAAGGTCGGAGCCGAAATTCGGCGAGGAGAGGCGCGATGAATGACGTTTCCTGTCCGCCACTACCCGACCGAAAGGCATCGATCACCGACAGCAAAGGACTTGCGGCGCGCCAGGGCGCGGGCATGTCGATCGCTATTCGTTGCCTTCCAGGTACATGTCTGCGTTGGATCAGCTCCGAATACGCAAGCAGCCGCTCGAGGTCGAGCTCGCGCTCGAGGACCGCCCACCGCGGCGGATGAAGCTCTTTCTCGCGGAGCACGATTCTCACGCCTTTCAGCGTCAGCGCGTGCTCGATCTTCTCCAGGCCGAAACTTTCCTGCCGGCGTGCGACGCCGGGAGCGGGGAGTGGGAGACCTTCAACTCGCGCGCTGTGCTGTGGATCGCGATGCCGCTTTCGTCGGTCGACGGGGAAGAGGCGGCGGACGAGCTCTTCGAGCATCGGCAACGCGTGCGCGTCGAGTTGATCGGAGGAACTTCGATCGAGGGTGAGCTGCTCTATTCCGCTTCCCAGGAGGGTCCTCGTGTTGTCGACCTCCTGAACCGGAGAGAGCGATTCCTCCGCCTTTGGACCGAAAACCGGATTGTTCTGGTCAACAAGAAGATGTTGTCGCGCGTGGTCGAAAAGAGTCCTCCGAGGGAGCAGCCGTGCCGCAAATCGACCAGCTCCTAGGGAGCATCGCGCGGTTCGGGGCGACGGGCGCGGTCCTGTCGAGCGACGAGAAGGTCATGCTGTCCTTCCCGGGCGGGCCTCGCTACGCCTCTCAGACTACGCCGCACGCCTCGCTCGTGCGGCTGGTGGAGGAAATCCTTCCCGCAGGTCTCGATCTTCACGGCAACGGTGGAACCACCTTTTCCTACAGGAACGGAGGAGGTCCGGTCGTCGTTCGCGTGGAAACGGATCCGTCGCGGTGGAAAGTCACTATCGAAAAGGCGGAGGTCGTCTCGGAGCCGGTCGCCGAGGTGGTGCCGCCGCCGGTCGCCGTCGAGCGCAAGATCGCGACCGCCCCGGAGGCGTCTTCCCGGTCGTATCTGCAGGACGTGCAAGTCACGACGTCGATCGATCGAATGCTCCTGACGATGCTCGAGATGGGAGCGTCGGACCTCCATCTCTCGACCGGTACGCCTCCTCGAATCCGGGTCCACGGGGAAATGAGGGTCCTGCCCGGCGCCGAAACGTCGCGTGAGCATGATCTGCTCAAAGATCTGTTCGAGATCACTCCCGACCGGAACCAGCTGGAGTTCGAGACCCGCAACGACACCGACTTCGCTCATTCGATCCCGGGCGTCTCCCGCTTCCGGGCGAATCTCTTCCGCGATCGGCGCGGACCGTGCGCGGTTTTCCGCGCGATCCCCTTCGAGATTCGGACCGCGGAGGAGCTCGGCCTTCCGAACCAGGTCCTCGATCTCTGCTCCCTGACCAAAGGGCTGGTTCTCGTGACCGGACCGACCGGATCCGGCAAGTCGACGACGCTCGCCTCGCTGATCGATCACATCAACGAGAACCGCACCGACCACATCATCACGATCGAGGACCCGATCGAGTTCGTCCACGAGAACAAGAAGTGCCTCGTCAACCAGCGCGAAGTGCATTCGCACACCGACTCGTTCAAGAATGCGCTGCGCGCGGCGCTTCGAGAAGACCCGGACATCGTTCTCGTCGGAGAGCTCCGCGACTTAGAGACGATCGCGATCGCGGTCGAGACCGCGGAGACGGGACACCTGGTCTTCGGGACACTCCACACGACGACCGCTCCTTCGACGATCGACCGGGTCATCGACCAGTTCCCCGCGGACCGGCAGGACCAGATCCGTCAGATGCTGTCCACCTCGCTTCGCGCCGTCATCGCCCAGACCCTGTGCAGGAAGATCGGCGGCGGTCGGATCGCGGCCTACGAGATCCTCTACGCGACTCCCGCCGTCGCGAACCTCATCCGCGAGTCGAAGACTTTCCAGATCTATTCGGTCATCCAGACGAACCGGGGGGCCGGGATGATGACCTTGAACGACTCCCTCCTCGACCTCGTGAAGAGAAAGCTCGTGGAACCGACGGAGGCCTTGCTGCACTCGGTGAACAAGGGGGAGTTCGCCGGAATGCTCACGAAGGACGGGCTCGCGGCCACGGCTCCCGAGCGGTAGAGAGGCCGTCGGCGTCGCCGGTCCGGAGCCGGAACGAGATCGCCTCCGCGAGGTGGGCGCGCGCGATCGACCCGGCGCCCTCCAGGTCTGCGATCGTCCGGGAGACTTTCAAGCACCGGTAGAGGGCTCGGACCGAAAGCCCGAGCCTCTCGACGGCAGACTCGAGAACCGGCCGCGCCGCCAGCTCGAGGGAACCCCGGGGATCGAGCTCCGCCGGCGTCAGGTCCGCGTTGCGAAACCCTTCACGTCCCATGCGCCGGGCCGCGCGCCGTCGGACGCCGGCGACGCGTTCTCGAATCGCAGCCGAAGACTCTGCCGAGCTCCGCTCGAGATCCGACCACGGAACGGCCGGAACAGCGACGTGGAGGTCGATCCGGTCGAGCAGAGGTCCGGAGAGCTTTCGTCCGTAACGAGCCCGGGAGGCTGGATCGCAGCGGCACGCGCGGCGCGGATCGCCGGCGAAGCCGCACGGGCACGGGTTCATTGCCGCGACGAGGAGAAAATCGCAGGGATAGGAGAACGCGCCGCCGACGCGCACGATCGAGACCCGCTTCTCCTCGATCGGCTGGCGGATCCCTTCGAGGACGTCCCGCCGGAACTCCGGGAGCTCGTCTAAAAAGAGGACTCCGCGGTGCGCGAGTGAAATCTCCCCGGGAGCCGGGCGGCTGCCGCCGCCGATGAGTCCGGGAGCGGAAATTCCGTGGTGGGGCGCCCGGAAGGG
>Ga0075425_100009412_pt1 | contig 10394 bp, 9 predicted proteins | sample SoiMethybrSBSTD4_FD_75300 | JGI IMG/M metagenome (GOLD analysis project Ga0075425, IMG submission 75300) | Bulk soil microbial communities from a Populus tree surrounding site in Tennessee, USA - Soil MetaG P. TD hybrid SBSTD4 | ecosystem: Environmental > Terrestrial > Soil > Tree plantation...
CTCTCCACAGACACAAGGTCGGTGATGACCTGGATGCGCTTGCGCTCTCTCGCCGAACATGGCAAAAGCTGGGGTGCCAATCCAACTCAAATCAACGAGGTGATTCGATGCGGGCTCTGAACGCGCTGATGACCGTTCTCTTATCGACCGGTTTGCTCTTCGCAGTGCCGCAGAAAAATACCAAACCTTCGCCTCAGCCATCTGCCTGGCTCGGCTGGGGTGGCCCTCATCGAAACTTCACCAGCGATTCGAAGGGTCTTGCCAATTCGTGGCCCCAGGACGGACCAAAGCGACTCTGGTCACGCCCCCTCGGCGAAGGCCACTCCAGCATCATTGGCGAGAACGGGGGCGAGAACGGCCGGCTCTACACGATGTATCGACCGTCAACCGGTGTGCGAAACAACTGGAAAGCCGAAGAAGTCGTAGTCGCAATCGACGCTGCAACCGGCAAAACCATCTGGGAATATCGATACCCGACGTCGCTCGATACGATGAACTTCAGCCGCGGTGCGGGCCCGCATTCGACACCGTTGATTGTCGGCGATCGCCTGTTCGCTCTTTCTACCGACAAGCAGTTTTTCGCGCTAGACAAGCAGACCGGGAAGCTTGTCTGGTCGCACAGCTTCGTAAAGGAGTTCAACGCGTTGCCGAATCAAATGCGATGGGCAGTAAAGCCGGGCTACTCCACAAGCCCGATTGCCTATCGCGACCTGGTTATCACGTCGGTTGGAGCACCGGAGCAAGGTGTGATTGCCTTTCGACAAAGTGACGGCAAAGTTGTCTGGAGCGCCGGGAAGTTTTCCGATATCGCGCCCGCTTCGCCGCTGATCATCAATCTCGACGGTGAAGATCAGCTGGTGATCACGTCGGGAGATGGATTGCATGGCTTCGAACCGGCGAGCGGAAAGCCCTTGTGGGAGCATTTGTTTCCGACCAGAGCCGGCGTCAACATCAGCAGCCCGGTCTGGTGTCCCGAAGATCGTTTGATGTTTGTCTCGTGTGCGTATGACGGAGGTTCGCGTGTGGTGCAGCTTACACGTGCGAATTCCAGGACCGAAGCAAAGGAACTCTGGTTCAGCAACAAGATGCGAGTCCACTTTGGAAACGTGTTACGAATCGGAGATTTTTTCTTTGGAAGCAGCGGTGACTTTGGCCCGTCGTTTCTCACTGCAATCAATGCGCGCAACGGACAAATCGGTTGGCAGGATCGCAGCTTCTCAAAGGTGAGTTTCGTTTCCGCCGATGGAAAAGTAATCCTTCTCGATGAAGATGGAAACTTAGGTTTGGTTACGATGTCGGCCGAAGGCGTCAAGATTCTGGCGCGAGCTTCTGTAGCAACCGCCACTTCGTGGACCGTTCCGACACTAATCGGTCAGACGCTGTACATCCGCGATCGGGTTAACATCCTCGCGCTGGATTTGGGAACTCACTGACACGGTCATAGGTTCTATTGTATTTGAATCGCGTTTTTGAGAGTGAGCGTAATTGAAAGTGAGCGCAACATTTTTGGCAAATCCACCAACGCAGTTGGTGGGATTTGTAGGAGTTGAGTCTCACTTTTGGTCGCAGCCTTCTCGAGAGTATTCTCCACCAAAAACTTGAGGGCGAAGTACAACGAATGTATACTTGCGCCCACCGAAAGTCTCTGTAGCCCACTGAGCAGCACGACTCAGGTTCAGCGGCACACGAGAGATCGGCGCCATTCACGAAACAGCTTGCATATCCGAACAAGCGAGGAAGGGATGAACACGACGAAACGAAGGCATGGGCTTCACGTTGGTGTGATTTTTTCGATGTTCCTCGTAGCCGGCGCTTCAGCTCAAAACCTGTCGACAAAATCGATCGCCGCACAGGGAAAGGGGTCGGCTCAAGCGCCGCGATTCGTGGTAGATCCCCTCTGGCCCAAGCCGCTGCCGAATCACTGGGTGCTCGGTTCTGTAACCGGAGTTACTGTCGACGCGCAGGACCATATCTGGATCACCCATCGTGGCGCCGACTCGATGGCCAATATGGAAAAAGGAGCGATCCTGAGCCCTCCCACCGGTTGTTGTACTCCGGCGCCCCCGGTGCTCGAGTTTGACACCGCAGGCAATCTCATCGGTCATTGGGGAGGGCCCGGCGAGGGATTCGATTGGCCGCAGTCGCCCGGCGGAATCGCGGTCGACAACAAAGGCAACGTCTGGATAACCGGAGCCGGTCAGCCAGAGGCTGCAGCCGCTCGACCCGCGGCGGCACCAGCAGCCAACGCGAGACCCGCCGCTCCAAAACCGCAGGATGCTCAGGTTCTCAAGTTCTCAAAGTCAGGGCAATTTATCTTACAAATCGGACACGCCGGCAAAGTTGAAGGCAGCGACAGCAAGAGCGGGTTCAATCGCCCGGCCGCAGTGACCGTCGACCCCGCGACAAATGAACTGTACATCGCCGATGGATTCGGGAATCGACGAATCGTCGTGTTCGATGCCGAAGGCGGCTCTTACAAACGACATTGGGGCGCGTATGGCGAGAAACCAGATGACGGCAACCTGGCGGCTTACGATCCGAGCGCTACGCCGGTCAGACAATTTCGAACTGTGAGTTGCGCGGCAATCTCGAAGGACGGGCTGGTCTATGTTTGTGACCGGCAGAATGATCGTATCCAGGTCTTTCAAAAAGACGGGAAGTTCGTCAAAGAAGCCTTTGTATCAAAGACTACACGCGGTGACGGTTCGGTTTGGGATCTTGCGTTTTCGAGCGATCCAAAACAGCATTTTCTATTCGTAGCCGACGGCCACGACAAGAAAGTATTCGTCTTGCGACGCGACACGCTGGAAGCAGTGACAAGCTTTGGCGACGGCGGTCGAATGCCGGGTCAGTTTTACGGAGTCGGCAGTATCGCTGTTGATTCCAAGGGCAACGTCTACACCGGCGAAACCTACGAGGGAAAGCGCGTTCAGAAGTTTTTGTTTAAAGGCGTCGGCACGAGCCGCTAGATAACAGCGCCGATTAATTCAGCATCCAGGCATCTGCTCTGCTCGGACAGACTTTGGCATTAAGCTTCCGGAGTGAACGCAATGACGAGTATGCGATCAAAGCATAACCTTTATATAGGTCTGGTTTTCCTGATTCTCCTGGGTTCGCTGTTTATCGGACAGAGTTTTCTCGACAGGGCAACCGTAGCTGAAGGAGCCGCGGTGATGGCGCCGAGGTTCGAAGTCGACCCGATGTGGCCCAAACCATTGCCCAATCACTGGTATCTCGGAAGCACCATCGGCGTCGCCTGTGATGCACAGGACCACGTTTGGATCGTCCATCGCCCCGACACAGTCTCAGCGAATGAAGCCGCCGGCGATGCGAAGACCGGCGAATGCTGTTCAAAGGCCCCGCCGATCCTCGAGTTCGATCAGGCGGGAAATCTGATCGGACATTGGGGAGGACCCGGTCAGGGTTATGAGTGGCCCGAGTCGAATCACGGAATCACCATCGATTACAAAGGCAATGTCTGGATCGGCGGCAACGGCACAAACGACGCTCAGGTTCTCAAGTTCACCCAGGATGGTAAGTTTCTTGCGCAGTACGGTCATTCGGGAAAAAACGGCGGCAGCAACGATCAGGAAAACTTCGGCAGAGTTGCGAAGATATTCGTCGATCCCAAAGCCAACGAAGCTTACATCTCCGACGGCTATTTGAATAAGCGCGTTGTCGTCATTGATGCGGATACCGGAAAGTTCAAACGATACTGGGGCGCATACGGCAACAAACCCGATGACAAGAACCTGGGCCGCTACGATCCGGACGCGCCGCCGGCACAGCAATTTCGGACTCCGGTTCATTGCGCGGAACTATCCAACGACGGTTTCCTCTATGTTTGCGATCGAGTGAACGATCGGATTCAGGTGTTCAAACCCGATGGCACGTTTGTAAAGGAACAGTTCGTCGCGAAAAGATCTCTCGCCGACGGATCGGTGTGGGACATCGCCTTCTCGCGAGACCCGCAGCAGAAGTACATTTATCTTGCGGACGGTCGCAATCAAAAGGTCTACATTATTCAGCGCGACACGCTCGAGATTCTGACAAGTTTTGGAGACGGAGGCCGTCAGCCCGGGCAATTCTACGGCGTGCACAGCATCGCAACAGATTCAAAGGGCAACATCTATACGACCGAGACCTACGAGTCGAAACGGCTGCAGAAGTTTGTCTACAAAGGCATGGCGCCGGTCACAAAGATGGATCAGGGAACGGTGTGGCCCGCCGGGAGCTCAAAGTAGTTCTTCCGGCAAAGGTCTGGTCGCTTGTCGAGAACATTAACCACATTGAAAATCGATCAGCGGCAGGAACCGATTTGCAATGTAGCTTGGATGTAGCGAATGAAGGAGGCTCACATGAATAATTCTGCGTCGCGAAGAAGATTTATCGGGACGATGGCGACCGCGCTGGGAGTGGCCGGGCTAAACCCATCGCTCGATCTGTTCGCTCAGGAACGACAGCGACAGGGCGAGCCCGGCGAAGAACATCCGAAAGAGGACTACGACGAGATGGCCAAGCTCGCCAGCAACGAAAATTGCTGGGGTCCGTCGGACACCGTTGTTCAGGCGATGAAAGACGCTTTCAAGTACGCGAACCGCTACCAGTATCCCGATGGAGAGATCGTCGAGAACATCGCAAAACATCACGGCTTGAAAAAAGAAAACGTGATACTGGGCGCGGGCTCGGGCGAAATCCTGAAGATCGTCGGCGAGACTTTTACTCCGGAACATAAGCGAATTGTGGGCGTCGACCCCAGCTACGATTCTGTCTATCGCTTTATCACCAACATCAAGGTCGATGCGATCAAGGTCCCGCTGCTGAAAGATTATCGGATGGACATTCCGGGGATAATTCGCGCGACGAAGATGAACTATCGCGACGTCGGTTTCGTGTACATTTGTAATCCAAATAACCCGACCGGCAATGTCATTCCCAAACACGAAATCAAGATGCTGCTGGACAGCATTCCGGGAGATGTTCCGGTGTTGATCGACGAGGCCTACCACCATTTCGTGGCTTCTCAGGATTACGCGACCTCGGTGCCTTACATCCAGGAAGGTCGCCCGGTGATTGTCACCCGTACGTTCTCGAAGATCGCGGCGCTTGCCGGAATGCGTTTGGGCTACGGCCTCGCTCCGAAAGAGCTGATCGATCGGATGCGAACTTTTGGCGGCGGGAGCATCAGCGCGGTGGTGAAATACGGCGGCGTGGCAGCACTGAAGGACGTCACGTATGAAAAGAAGATCAAGCAAATGACGATCGACCTGCGCGAGAAGACCATCAAGGATCTGCGCGCGTGGGGCTACGAAGTGATTCCTTCGGAGACAAACTTCTTCATGGTTGATGTCGGCAAGGATGTCACCTCGGTGGCGGACGACTTCAAGAAGAAAAAAGTGCTTGTAGGCAGAAAGTTCCCGCCAATGAACAACTGGCTTCGAGTTTCGGTTGGCACCGAGCCGGAGATGGTTCGCTTCATGGCGGCGTTCAAAGAGATGTTCCCGGCTGGCGGCGTAAAGAAACCCAAGAAGGAAAAGAAGGAAAGTGAAGGGTGAGGGAAAGTGGATAGAGGATGGAAGATCGAGGATAGAGGATTGAAGATAGAAGATAGAGAATCGCGATCGCCGATAGAGTGAGTGGAACAGGAACCGTTAGGTTCGGGTTCGGGCTTCTATCCTCAATCTTCCATCCTCTATCTTCTATCCTCAATCTTCTATCCTCCAATGCGCTCAAGGAGGTGACCGATGTTACAAAAGGCGTATCGATCTGCAGCAGTCCTGTTGGCTGTCGTTTGTATTGTTTTGGGCCCGATCTCCGTACTTGGTCAATCGGCGACAAAAAACCGGATAGCGGCTCGAACTGGCAGGAAGCCGGTCACCGCCACCGCGACAAACGGAAATCATTCAACCAAAAACGGTGAGTGGCCGGCTTACACTGGTGATCTAACCGGCGCCAGATACTCGCCACTGGATCAGATCAACGCCGAGAACTTCAACAAGCTCGAAGTAGCGTGGCGGTTCAAAACCGACAACCTCGGCACGCGGCCCGAGTACAAACTCGAAGGCACGCCGCTCATGGTGAACGGCATGATCTACGCGACTGCCGGCACTCGAAGATCGGTCGTCGCGCTCAAGGCCGACACCGGCGAGCTCGTTTGGGTTCACGCCGAGTTCGAAGGTCAGCGCGCGGTTAACGCTCCTCGTCAGCTATCCGGTCGAGGACTCTCATTCTGGAGCGACGGGCGCGGCAACGATCGAATCATTTATGTGACCACCGGGTACAGACTCGTCGAACTAGACGCCAACACCGGCGCACGCGTTCCAGGCTTCGGTAAAGACGGAATCGTCGATCTCAAGATGGGCGTTGTTCACGGAAGTGGCCAGCAGATCGATCTGGTCACCGGAGACATCGGTTTGCATTCGACTCCCGCGGTCGTAAAGGATGTGGTCATCGTCGGAGCCGCACACAAAGAAGGCATGACGGTAAAGACCCACGACAACGCCAAAGGTCTCGTTCGAGCCTTTGATGTTCGAACCGGCCGCCTGCTCTGGACCTTCAACACGATTCCGAGACCCGGCGAATTTGGAAACGACACCTGGCAAAATAATTCGTGGGCTACAAACGGAAACGCGGGAGTGTGGACTCAGATCAGCGTCGATGAAGAGCTGGGACTCGTCTATTTGCCGGTCGAGTCGCCAACATCCGATTTCTACGGTGGACATCGACCGGGCAACAATCTCTTCGGCGAGAGTCTTGTTTGTGTCGACCTCAAGACTGGTCAACGAAAGTGGCATTTCCAAATAGTTCATCATCCGATTTGGGACTACGATTTGTCGTCGGCGCCGCTGCTTGCAGACATCAACGTAAACGGTCAGATGATCAAGGCGGTCGCGTTGCCGACTAAAGAAGCGTTTCTTTATGTCTTCGATCGAGTGACCGGTAAGCCGGTTTGGCCGATCGAAGAACGACCGGTTCCAAAAGGTGACGTCCCCGGTGAGTGGTACTCTCCGACTCAACCGTTCCCGACGAAGCCGCCTGCGTATGCGAGACAAGCGGTCACGCCCGACGATTTGATCGACTTCACTCCGGAGTTGAAATCTCAGGCGATGAAGAACCTCGAGGTGTTCAAGATCGGCCCGATGTTCAATCCACCGGTAGTTAGCAAAACTGGCGGGCCCGTTGCCGCTCTGACCATCGGCACGCTGAACGGCGGAACGAACTGGCCAGGGGCGGGCTACGATCCGGAAACTCACACTGCGTTTCTGCCTGCTTCGAACGCCGCAGTGTCCCCCCTTGGGCTCGTCGAACCGCCTGAGTCTTTCCCTTCCGATCTCAAGTACGTTTCAGGCCGAGCCGGGCAGCCTTTCCGAGTCAGCGAAGGCCCGGGGTTCGGAAGCGCTGCCGATTTCCCCCAGGAGCCCAGGCGTCGCCCGGCTGCGAATCCAGCACCCGCCGCAACGCCGCCTCCGGCAGCGGCAGCGGCAGCCGGAGCCGGAGGAGGAACTCAGGTTCAGAATCTATCGATCGTCAAGCCGCCTTACGGAACGCTCTCGGCAATTAACCTCGATCGAGGTGAGCTGGAATGGCAAGTCCCGCACGGTGACACGCCCGATGTTGTAAGAAATCATCCGCTTCTGAAAGGAATGAATATTCCAAAGACTGGTCAGAGCGGGGCGGTCGGTCTGGTGGTCACCAAGACCCTGGTAATCATGGGCGATCCGCAAGTCACAACTACTCCGGATCATCCGCGCGGAGCGATGCTGCGAGCTTATGACAAAAAGACCGGCAAGGAAGTTGGAGCGATTTATCTGCCGGCGCCGCAGAGCGGATCTCCGATGACTTACAGTGTGAACGGCAAGCAGTATATTGTTGTTGCTGTGAGCGGGGGATCGTATTCGGGCGAATACATCGCGTTCGCATTACCCTCGAGTGAATAGGAAGAAGGGTCAGGAGTCAGGGGTCAGGGTCAGCGACGGTGTTGTATTGTTGATTCCGGGCGGATTCAGAAATTAGAGATCGGACAAGAATTATCAAATGAGTATCAACAATGGGTTCAGGCGTCGGCTTCTCTGGTGGTTTAAGATGAGCACGGCAGCCGCATTTGTTTTTGTAATGATTCTCTCAATAGCGAGTTCGTCGACGCGCGCCGGTCAGGAAGACAAGCCGGCGCATTCGGTGTGGGATGGCGCGTTCACAAAGGAACAGGCTAAACGGGGAGAAGGGCTCTATGCGCAGTTTTGCTCGTCGTGTCACGGCCCCGAGCTCGCGGGCAACGATGAAGCGGCGCCGCTGACCGGCGCAGCGTTTCTTGCAAACTGGGACGGGCTGACTGTAGGCGATCTTGCCGAACGAGTTCGCGTATCGATGCCTCCAAATAACCCTGGCAAGCTCAGCCGCCAACAGATCACCGACATTCTCAGTTACGTTCTGAGCGTCAATAACTTTCCAGTCGGAAAGGCCGAGCTCGATCCAAAAGCCGAGTCTCTAAAACAGATTCGCATCGAAGCGACAAAGCCTAAGAGCGGTTCGGGATCCAATTGAAATGCCTAAGAACGATCCAAAGCGAGAAATGATACGACACACATTGGCGACGCTGGCTTACCGCGGAGGGAAAGCCGTGCGCGATGCGCCCGAGAGCTACGGTGAGTTTAAGCCATCTGAAACAAGTCGAACTCCCGCGCAGATTCTCGCGCATATCGGCGATCTCCTCGATTGGGCGCTGTCAATGGCGAAGGGCCAGGAAACATGGCACAACTCCAAGCCGAAGACGTGGGCTCAGGACGTCGAGCGTTTTCACTCGGCCCTGCAAAATCTGGATGACTTTCTTGCATCGGATGCCGAGATGGGATGCACCTGTGAAAAACTATTTCAGGGCGCAATAGCAGATTCTCTGACTCACGTTGGACAGATCGCGATGCTGAGGAGAATTTCGGGAGCTCCGATGAAAGGTGAGAACTACTCTCAGGCGGATATTGTTGCCGGGCGCGTCGGAGCCGAACAGACGAAGCCAAAAAGGGAATTTTGAGGCAGGGGTCAGGGAGAAAGTTGAGGTAGTTCAGCTGAGGAACTCTGAACCCGAAACTTTGGACTCGGAACGCAAGCCCTGACTCGCCCCTGACCCCCGACCCCTGTTCCTTATTTCATCGTCGCCATACACTCGATCTCGACTCTTGCACTGTTCACGAGACCGCTTGTTCCGAATGCGCTGCGCGCCGGGAGTCGTTCCTTCTTGAAGAACGTGACGTAGACCGAGTTCATATCGGCCCATTCCTTTATATCAGCCAACATCACCGTACATTTGACCACGTTGTCTATCGAGGAGCCGTTCTTCTCGAGCAAAGCTTTTATGTTTTCCAGTGTCTGTTTTGTTTCCGCTTTGATGCCACCCTCGACAAGCTTGCCGTCACTGCCGGTGCCGAGCTTACCCGAAAGATAGATGATGTCGCCGACGCGGACGAAATCCGAGAGCGTCCGCGCGTTGGGGTTCGAAGCGCTTTGATATTCAACAACCGGGGCCTTCGAAACCTGCTGCTTGGCGGCTCTTTGCCTGCATTCAGCCGATACAGAGAAACTGAGTACGATAGCCGCAACTCCTGCCGTTACGATGCTCTTTTTCATTGATGTTCCTTTCTGTCAGACTGCCGATTTTATCTCGCCGCTTTTGGCCATTCTGATGATGTGATCCGACGCGCGAAACGCCAGCGCTTGAATCGTGCAGGTTGGTTGACCTCGCCCCGACGTCACAAAACTGCTCCCGTCACAGATAAAAAGGTTCGAGACATCGTGAGATCGATGGTACTTGTCGACGACCGAGTTTCTTGGATCGTTCCCCATCCGGCAAGTACCCAACAAATGAAATCCAAACGACTGTTCTCTGATCGGCCGAGTCCAGATCTTCTTTGGACCGGCGGCCTCCAAAAGCTCTTTGCATCGCTCCTGGAAGAACTTCATCGTCTTCATATCTTCGGCGTGGTCTTTGTATGTAACTCTCACTACAGGCAGACCCCACGCATCTTTGACGTGCGGATCGAGCGTGATGCTGTTCGTCTCCACCGGCAGCGAAGTCGTGTGTCCGGAGGCATGAACCGTGCGAGTGAAGTGCTCTTTCAGAAGCGCTTTGTATTGAGGACCCCATCTCGGTGAGTCCGGCGGCAGTCCTCGCAAGGCGAAGTTCATCGGATAAGAAACGAATCTCATATCCATTCCGCCTCCGCCGTAGAACCCGCGCTTCGGATCGCTGTCATAAAAGTCGTGGATCACTCTGCTGACGGCAACGCTTTTGAATTCGTTCAGCGGATGTTCGAACAACGCCGAAGCCTGCGCGTGTCCGTTGAACATCAGGTTCTTGCCAACTTTGCCGCTCGAGTTCGCAAGGCCGTGCGGAAAAAGTTTCG
>Ga0075425_100009413_pt1 | contig 10392 bp, 8 predicted proteins | sample SoiMethybrSBSTD4_FD_75300 | JGI IMG/M metagenome (GOLD analysis project Ga0075425, IMG submission 75300) | Bulk soil microbial communities from a Populus tree surrounding site in Tennessee, USA - Soil MetaG P. TD hybrid SBSTD4 | ecosystem: Environmental > Terrestrial > Soil > Tree plantation...
GGCATCGACGGATCGCCTAATCTCCTCGGCGGCGCCCGAGACCGCTCGCGACGTAGGACAGCCAAGCCGGTAATAGACCTCAATGACAATGTCTGAGAGGTTGTCCCGCGCTCCGTTGAACTTCGGTGGCGGTCCTCGTGATCCTCAGGCGGCGATCACGGTTTCATCATGACGGACGGCGCCGACAGTTTGCGCGGCGACATGCTCGTCGAGCGCGGAACGTAGCGCGGGCAGGTGCAGGTGACCGTTGACGCGGCGGAACTGCTTGCCCGCTTCGACCATCCCGGCTGCACACCAGCGCAGCGCCATGTTGCCGTTCTGCCAGTTCTTCACGTTCGCCGCGTGGGTGCGGCAGATGGAGATCATTGACTCGATGCTGTTCGTGCTGCGCAGCGTGCGCGCGAGCGTGGGCGGCACGCCGAGCCGCAGCACCGTCAGCGTCTCAGCCAGGCCCTCGCGCAACGACGCGGCGGCACCAGGATGCGTGCGGTCCAACTCCTTGGCCAGTGCCTCGAGCTGGGCTTCGGCGGCCAGCGCCGTGTCCGCGTGGTAGGCCACACGCATCCGCTTGGTAACGGTCGAGGCGAGGTGATCAGGCAGCTTGTCGGCGACGTTGCGGATCTTGTGCAGTTGACAGCGACCGATCACCGGGTGGTCGAACACCCTCACCACGGCGGCCCGCAGCGCCTTCGCTCCGTCGATGCCCACGAAGATCGGCCGGCTGGTGTCCAGGCCACGATCACGCAGCCCGGTAAGCAGATCGGTGACCACGGTGGTGTTCTCAGTCGAGCCCTCGACCAGCCCCAATGGGTGCTTGGTGCCGTCGATGCCGATCCCGAGCGCCACGACGCACAGGTGCTCACCGAAGTGCACGCCATCGATCATCAACGCCACCAGGTCCAGCTCGCCAAGCGGCGCGAACAGCAGCTCGGCCAGCGCGGTCTCGGTCGCGGCGACGAACCGACGCGAGACCGCGGACTTGCTCGTCGCGCGAGCAGTCTGCTCGACGCGCTGCCCAACCGGTTCGAGCCCGACCGGGTAGCGGCGGGTCGAGAGCCCGGCCAGCATCCGTTCCATCGCCATCCGGCCCAGCACTTCGGTGCGGCTGAACAGTTCGTAGGACGGCACCGGCATCTCGCCCGACCCGTCGACGGCGCGCATCCGCGGTCGGGCTACCGGGACGCGCCGCCCGCCGAGAGTGACCGAGCCGGACTCGGTGCCGTGCCGCACCGCACTCCGGTCCGGATCGTGCTTGCCCTTCGGCCCGCACACCGCGGCCACGTCGGCGTGCATCATCGCTGCCATCACCTGCAGCCCGGTGCCCACAGCCATCGCGAGCAGCCCCTCCTGCACCTCACCGGCCAGCTCGGCCATCGCGACCGTGACGGCCTCCGGCACGGCCAGCCCCATCGCGGAAGCATCGTTCGTCTGGTAGTTCTTCTTCACAGCGGTCCCCTGTCTGTTGGGTCGACTTGGCGGTCGCCCAAACACCTACCGCAACGGCGGTGTCGGGCGGGGGACCGCCACCTCAACTTCTACGAGACCCGGGACAACCTCATCGGCAAGCGTCTCGATCTGCAGCCGATGCAGGCCACGCACGGCGAAGCCATAGCCGCAGAGCACCCGGATGACATCGGTGGCCAAACCTCGGCCGCGAAAGCTCGCGCGCAGTGAGATGCCGATGTGCGCGACTCGATTGTGCATGTCGATGCCCCACAGCAGAGCCTCACCGGCCAACTCGTCATCGGCCAAATCCACCACGGAGAAGCACGCCGCGTCGTCGCTGGGCTCGGCAACCGCGTAGGGCGACGCCGCGGAGCCTGGAGGTATCGGTCGCCACGGACGTGAGTCGGCCCGGGACCGCGTTGCGACATTGTCATACAACTCGGTGTGCAGCACGCGAACGTCGGACTCGCGCCGTGCTCGCAGCCCGATACTCTCACCACGCAGCATGTAGGCACCTCCTCCAGGTCGCGACGGTAGATCGTTGAGGACTGCGTGCACCAGCCAGGTCAGGCGACCTCCAGCGCTCCAGCGATGCCCTCTGCAGCAGCGACCGGCTCCACTCCAAAGCCGTACTGGAACGAGCCGCGTTGGCACGGACACCGCCGCAGCTGACCGCCAAGGCAGCTGCCTGCACCGGTCCGTCCTTCATTGCGTCGTACCCCGCGGGCGACGATGAGGTCATGTCGTGGTCGCCTGTCGGGGGTGTCAGCGCGACGAACGGAGACGCGTGTCGCCCAGGTCAATTGTGAGGGCGATTGACCTTCGCATCGCCGTCACGTCGATCCGAGCCAACGACCCGGCTCGTCCCACCGTCATGGCCATCGTGTCGCGTTGTGTGCGACGGTCATGAGGTTCATGTGGACGCGCGACCGCGCGCCCGACCTTGTCCGAGACGTCGGCCGTTGCCCCCAGGTCTGGGCTGGCCGAACGCCATCAGGCGGTTCACCATCTCGTCGATAAGGGAGTCCATGGGCGCCCACGGAAAGGTGGGGCGGGAAATTCGGGCCGAGCCGCGCCGCACCGGCGGTCATGGCCGCGACCAGGGACGCCCGGTCGGTCACGTCGACCTGCCTGATATCGACTCGGGTCCGCGACCGGGACAATTCCGCGACGACAGCCGCCATCGGCGGCCTGCTCCGGTTCAGCAGAAGCAGGTCGAGCCCGCCAGCGGCGAACCTCCGGGCCAGCGCCGATCCGAGATCGGTCCCACGCCGATGATCGCCGCGGCGCTCACCTCACCACCACCCGGACTCGCTCGTCCGCACATCCAGAAAGCAGCACGTCCGCGTCAGTAGTAGCCGAGGGCTTCAGAGACGTGCCGGTTGACGTCGCCAGCGCACTCGCCCGCGATGCCGATCCCACTGATTGCCGTGGCGGAGCCCGAGACGTTGCCGTGCACGCTGAGTCGATAGTCAAATCGGTTGCTGGTCTGAGGATTAGCCCTTTGACTGCGACCATGCCCGATATAGAGACAACTCGCCTGATCTTGCACCCGGTCGACTCCGCGGAAGCAGGGCGCATCCACAACCGGACCCCGACAGCTGAGGACCAGTGGGCCGCTGACTACCCGTTCGACGGCGACATCGTGGCCCTGGGCGCTTTCGTCGCCGCCACCGAGCGTGACGGCGAGCAGCGCCCGTTCGGCTACTACCGGATCACGCAGCGCTCGGATAGGCACGCCATCGGCGGGATCGGCTTCAAGGGGCCGCCCGACAACGGAGTCGTTGAGGTTGGCTACGGATTGGCGCCCTCGGCCCGCGGACATGGATATGCAACTGAGGCTCTGTCAGCGCTGACCACGGCCGCAGCCAGTCAAGGCGTGGCGCGAGTGCGCGCCGACACTGCTCCGGACAACGTCGCATCCCGGCGCACGCTGGAGCGGGCCGGGTTCGTTCGCGTCGTCGCCGACGCCGACCTGCTCCGCTACGAGTTCAGCGTCGGCTGAACAGGCCGGTTCGCTGCCGAGTGCAGCCGGACTCGACTAGGCACCGCGGCCGCAAACACGACTCGCTGCGAGGCTGCAGCTTCAGCGCAAGCCGGCGGCTGACTCGTCTGACGCATCCGCGGCGGCTGGGGCGACGGTTGCGGTCAGTACACCCCAGGCCCGATCGACTCCCGCAGCCAGGCAGCCGTCGACAACCGCGTCTGCGCCCAGCGCGCTGACCCGCAGCTCGGGCGGGATAGGCGCGCGCCGCCGCACCTCGCGCTCGACCGCGTCGAGAAATCCCGCTGCCTGTCCGATGCCGCCGCCGAGCACGATCAACTCAGGATCAGCGACCCCCATGATCGAGCACATCGCCTTGGCGACGAGTACGGCCTCGTCGGCCACGACGCGGGACGCGCGCTCGTCGCCGGCGTCAGCGGCGGCGAAGACCTGGCGCGCCGACGTCACGCCGCGGATTCCAGCTCGGCGGGCGGCGCGGACGATGCCCGCGGCAGACGCCGACGCCTCGAGAGCACCTCGCTTGCGGGCGTCGCGGGCATCTGACAAATGGCCGCTGCCCAACGGCAGGTATCCGATCTCGCCCGCTGCCCCATGCGCACCGCGATGCAGCTGGCCGCCGAGGACCAGACCCATGCCGATGCCGGTCCCGACCGAGACGAATGCGAAGTTATCGATGCCCCTGCCATGGCCGTGCACCTGCTCCGCGAGGGCAGCTGCATCGATGTCGTTCTCCAGCATGAGGGATGCGCCGAACGCCTCGCGCAGCTCGACGAGGACGACCGGTTTGTCCCAGCCCGGTAGCGATCCGGCGAGGCCCAGGGCATCGCGCCGCGGGTCGTATACGCCGGGACTGCCGAGCACAGTTTGGGTGATGTCACCGATTCCGATCGGCAGCTGTGCGCACAGCCGGTCGGCCAGCTGGATCAGCTCAGCGACGCGGCCGTGACCGTCGACGGCTTGTGTCTCGATCGAGTCCTTGGCCCGGATCCGTCCGGAGACATCGCTGATCGCGCCGCGCAGGAACAGCGCGCCGATGTCGAGCGCCAGAACATACCCGGCCTCCGGGTGTACCTCGTACAGCAGCGCGGCGGGCCCCGGGCTGCCGGTGCGGACGCCGGAGGTGCGGACGAGACCGGCTCGTTCCAGGTTCGTCAGTGCTAGCGAGACAGTCGGCTTGGACAGGTGAGAGGTTCGCGCGAGCTCGGCACGCGACAGCTTGCCGCTGCGCCGAATGTGGTCCAGCAGCAGCTGCTCATTCATCGCCCGGATGAGTTGTGGACGCGCGGGAGCCCTGCCTCCGGCCACGACTGTCACGCGTCCCCTCCTCGCAACCGAATGGTTATCGAACGGTGCGCCGAAAGTCTTGCACCAATTTAATTGACAGTCTAGTTTCCTAACAATTACCAAGTCAGGAGCCGACCGTGCGCTCACCCGTGGTGCTGGGCCTGGACTTCGGCGGAACCAAGATAGCCGGAGCGGTCTGCGACATGACGGGCTTTCGGTTGGGTTCGATGACCATCGACACCCGCGCCGCCGACGGTGCGCAGACCAGCCTCGAGCGCGGTCTGCTTGCTGCCCGGTCGCTGCTCGACACGAGCGCAGGCGGCCGACCGCTGGCCGCGGTGGGCGCTTGCACGATCGGCATCCCCAGCGAGAACGGGATATCGCTGGCGCCGACGATCCCTGGCTGGGGAGCACTCGTGCTGGATCGGGAGCTTCGCCGAGTGTTCGAGGGCGCCGAGATCAGGCTCGCCACCGACGTGAAGGCCGCCGCCCAGGCCGAGGCCGAGTGGGGTGCGCTCGCCGGCTGCGATCCGGGCATATATCTCAACCTCGGCACCGGGCTCGCCGTCGCGATCGTCGCCAATGGCGCGGTCGTGGCCGGCAGCCACGGCGCCGCTGGCGAAATCGGATACAACCTGCGCCACCTGACTGACGTCGGACAGCTGCTCGACGACCGGCTGCCGCTCGAGGGTGCGGTGAGCGGCATGGCGCTGACCAGGGCGGCGCGCAACGTGTTTCCCACGGCCGAAAGCGCTGCAGCGGTCTTCGAGCGCGCCGCGGACAACCCCTGGGTGGCCCGGCTGGTCACCGACTTCATCGCGGAATTGTCCTACCACCTGGTGAATCTGGCGATCGCGGTCGACCCGGCGCGCATCGTCGTCGGCGGCGGCATGGTCAGATCGTGGGACCAGCTTTACGGCGGCCTGCGCGAAGCGCTGGATGCCGCAGTGCCGTTTCCTCCCGACCTGGTCCGCGCCGACTTCCCGTTCGACGCGCCCCTGATGGGCGCGCTCGCGCTCGGCCTCGCTGCTGCTCGCGAGGTCCGGGGTGAGGAGGTCTCCGCGTGACCAGGACGCCATCGGCACAACGATCTGCACCCGGCAGTAAGCGATACACCGAAGCGCACCAGCCGCCGACGCTTTCGGGACATCGGTACGCGGCACTCACCGTACAAGCCAGGAAGGGACTGTCAGCATGAGGCGCACCAAGACAATCGCCGCCGCCGTCGTCTCGCTCAGTCTGCTCGCTGCGGCGTGCACGAGCGCGACCAAGAAGGCCACCTCCTCGAGTGCCGCGAACAATCCGTCGGGCAGCGTGAGTACGCAGCCCGGCAGCACCGCAAAGGCATCGCACAAGCAGGGTGGCACGGTCACGATCGTGAACGTTCAGGGCCAGACCTGGAGCTGCCAGTTCAACCCGTTCAACCCCGCTGTCTACGCGGAGTCGCTGGGGTTCGTGTACGAGCCGCTGGTATTCGTGAACCTGCTGAACAACGCGGCCGAGACACCGATGCTCGCCAGCTCCTACACCTGGGGCCCGGACAAGAAGTCGATCACGTTCACAATCCGCGACGGCGTGAAGTGGAGCGACGGCCAGCCGTTCAGCGCCGACGACGTCGCGTTCACCTTCAATCTGATGAAACGGGTCCCGGCAACCGATCTGTACTCGTTGTGGACCGGCGCCGGCTTACAGACGGTTACGGCCACCGGCAACAAGGTGTTGCTGAGCTTCGCCAAACCCGCACAGCCCTACTTCTGGTACTTCGCCGACCAGGTGGGCATCGTGCCCCAACACATCTGGACCACCGCCGCGGTGGCCGCACATCCGGACACCTGGGCCGACGCGAACCCGGTCGGCACCGGCCCGTTCAAGGTGAGCCCGTGCGGACCGAACAACATCCAGTACGTGGCCAACCCGAACTATTGGCAGGCGGGCAAGCCCTACATCCAGAAAATCGTATATCCGGGCTACCTTGACAACGGGCCGGGCAACCGCGACCTCGCGAGCGGCAAGGGACAGTGGGGCAGCCAGTTCATTCCCAACATCAAGCAGTTCTACCTGTCCAAGTCCCCCGACAACCACACCTGGTCACCACCGGTGACCAATGTCGAGATCTTCCCGAACCTTGACCCGTCCCACCCGCAGACGAGCAAGCTTGCCGTGCGCCAGGCGATCTCGATGGCGATCGACCGCAACAAGGTCTCGCAGATCGGTGAGGACGGACAGCAGCCGCCCGCAAACCAGACCGGCATCATCCTGCCTACCTTCAACATGTACTACGACGCGTCTGCCGTGGCGGCAGCCGGGTACGACAAACCCAATGTCGACAAGGCGAAGTCGCTGATGGCCAGCGCCGGATACTCACCGTCGAACCCGCTCAAGCTGACGATCATCACGATCACCGGCTACACCGACTGGGACGCCTCGCTGGCCGTCATCAAGCAGAACCTGGCGTCGATCGGGATCGATCTGACCGTTCAGGACCTGGCCCAGCAGACGTTCAACAGCAGGCTGTACACCGGCGACTTCGATCTCGCCTACTACGGCGAGCCAACCAGCGGCCCGTCGCCGTACTACGAGCTTCGCCAGATCCTTTATTCAAAAAACACCGCACCGATCGGCAAGTCGGCAAGCACGAACTACGAGCGCTACATCAACCCCGCGGTCGATGCACTGTTCGACCAGTACCCCAGTGCGGACAGCGCCACCCAGGTCTCGCTGATCAAGCAGATCGGGCAGGCGATGCTCAACGACGTGCCGATCATCCCGACCACGGAGTCCGTGGACTGGTTCCAATACAACACCAAGGACATCGCCGGCTGGCCGACCCCGGCCGACCCATACGCCCAGCCCGCGGCGTTCAACTTCCCCGACGCTGGCCAGGTGCTGCTGCACCTGTACTCGAAGTCCGCGCAGTAGGACCCTGGATCGCACAGGGCGCCGGGTGAGCGGGAGGAGGTCGGCACGGTGAGGTATGTGGTTCGCCGACTCGGCTTCTTCGCGCTCACCCTCTGGGTGGCGCTGACACTGAACTTCTTCATCCCGCGCTTCATGCCGGGCAACCCGCTCGACGCGCTCCGCGCCCGCACTCACGATCGACTCTCGCCGGCCGCGCTCGAGCAGATGCTCACCTCATATGGCTTCAAACCGCATCAGAACATATTCGTCCAGTATCTGGAGTACCTGCGCAATATGTTCACGGGCCACTGGGGAATCTCGATCGGAGCCACGCTCGGCGAGCCGGTCAGCACGATCGTCTGGCAGGCCCTGCCGTGGACGCTGGGTCTGGTCGGCGTCACCACCGTCCTGGCCTTCCTGCTCGGCTCACTGATCGGCGTTGTGGCCGCGTGGCGACGTGGTGGCCGACTCGACTCGGTTCTGCCGCCCGTGTTCGTGGTCACCTCAGCATTGCCCTACTTCTGGGTCGGCCTGATGCTGATCCTGGTGTTCTCAGTTTGGACGCACGGTTGGCTGCCGAGCGACTTCAATTACGACCCCGACCTGCTGCCAGAGTTCTCGCTCGGCTTCATCGAGAACGTCCTCAAGCACGCGGTGCTCCCGGCCGCGACGATTCTGATCGCCTCGATCGGTGCCTGGATCCTGACGATGCGCAACAACATGATCACAACGCTGGCCGAAGACTACGTGCGGATGGGGCGCGCAAAGGGTCTCTCCAACAGCCGGATCATGACCGACTACGCGGCGCGTAACGCGATGTTGCCGAACCTGTCTGGCTTCGCTATGTCGCTCGGCTTCGTGATCACGGGTTCGATCCTGGTCGAGTACGTATTCAACTATCCCGGCCTTGGCTACCAGCTCTACAACGCGGTGCAGAACACCGACTACCCGCTCATGCAGGCGCTATTCATGCTCTTCACGGTGGCGGTGCTGGTTGCCCTGCTGGTCTGCGACTTCGCGATCGCGTGGCTTGACCCTCGCGTCCGGGCAACGGGTAGTCGCTGATGACCGGCCTTCTTGTCGACACCAGCGGTCGGGCAGTCACCCGGCGCCGAGGCAGCGGCCTGACGGCGGCCATCCGCCGCAGCCGCAAGGCGCAGGTGGGGCTCGTCATCCTGCTCGTCTTCTGCATTGTCGCGGTCGTGCCGGGGCTGTTCACCTCGGTTCGGCATCCGAACGCTCTGCAATTCACGCCACGGCTCGGGCCGTCCGGCGAGCATTGGCTAGGCACAACCTCGCTGGGTCAGGACATCTGGGCCCAGTTGGTGTACGGAACTCGCCAGTCCCTCGTGATCGCGGTCGTGGCCGGCCTGTTCGCGACCGTGCTGTCGGTGCTCGTCGGTGTCACCGCCGCATACCTCGGCGGCCTCCCAGACGACGTCCTATCGATGATCACCAGCGTCTTTCTGGTGATTCCGACCTTCCCGCTCATCATCATCTTCGCCACCTACGCCGGCAAGAGCACGCTGATCGTGGTGCTCATCGTGCTCGTCGTCACCGGCTGGTCGTACGGCGCCAACCAGATGCGCGCGCAGATGCTGTCGCTACGCAATCGGGAATTCCTCGAATCGGCCCGGGTTCGGGGCGAACGGCGAACGTACATCATATTCGCTGAGGCGCTTCCGACGATGACCTCGCTCATCGTGGCGATCTTCCTCGGCGCCGCGCTCTACTCGTTGCTGACCGCGGCCGGGCTGCAGTTCATCGGCCTCGGCGATCCCGACTCTTCGAGCTGGGGGACGATGCTGTATTGGTCCGAGAGCCAGTCGGCCCTGCAGACCGGCATGCCGCTGTGGTCGATCGCGCCCGGCCTGTGCGTCGCACTACTGGGCGTCTCCTTCGCCTTGATCAACTATGCGTTCGACGAGATCAGCAATCCCGCCCTTCGACCGGTGAGGAGGCGGCATGTCAAGCGAGCCCGAGTTCGAAATACGTGACCTGGACGTGGCTTATACCGCCTCCGATGGTCCGCTCCTCGAGGTGCGCGACCTACGGGTCGAGTACGCCACGGCGGGCGGATTGGTCAGAGCGGTCGACGGCGTCGACATGAAGGTGCACAAGGGTGAATTCGTCGCCGTAGTCGGTGAGTCCGGTTGCGGCAAATCGACTCTGCTGTTCGCCATCGCCCGGCTGCTGAGCCCGTCCGCGGTCATCACGGGCGGGAGCGTGGCGTTCCGCGGACAGAACCTCGTCACGATGACCGACAAGGAGCTGAACGCGCTGCGCTGGCGCGACTACTCGGTCGTCATGCAGAGCGCGATGAACGCATTGAACCCGGTGACCACGATCGGGGCGCAGTTCAAGGACTCCATCGAAGCCCACGCCAAGTGGTCCGTCGCGCAGACGGCGCAGCGTTGTGTAGAGGTCATGAAGTTGGTCGGGATAGACCCGATCCATCTGAATAGCTACCCGCACCAGCTGAGTGGTGGAATGCGCCAACGAGCCATGATCGCCATGGCGCTGCTGTTCACGCCGGATCTCGTCATCATGGACGAACCCACTTCGGGACTCGACGTCGTCGCCCAACGCCTACTCATGGTTCAAATAAAGGAGCTGCAGCAGAAGCTCGGATTCGCGGTCATCTTCGTCACCCACGACATGTCACTGGTGAGCCACTTCTCCGACCAGCTACTCGTCATGTACGCCGGCCAGGTCGTCGAGATCGGCCCGACCCGCGCGGTGTTCGACAGTCCGTCGCA